>Ga0208398_100957_pt1 | contig 13469 bp, 13 predicted proteins | sample LakWasMe79_HOW10_2_FD_183905 | JGI IMG/M metagenome (GOLD analysis project Ga0208398, IMG submission 183905) | Freshwater sediment methanotrophic microbial communities from Lake Washington under simulated oxygen tension - Sediment Metagenome... | ecosystem: Environmental > Aquatic > Freshwater >... | reverse complement strand
AGTGAACGGCAAAAATAAAATTTTTATTGTAATGCACGTAAAAAAAAACGATTTTATATTAAAAATTGAAAAAAAATATTTTGATCGCAATTTCTGTCCCAAAAACCACAGCAATTACCCAAATAATCAGGGCGTGCCCCCGTCGAGAAAAGGGGCTTATTTACAGTGCCGTTTACACACCCCCTTTCCTCAACGGGGTCGGGCTATCCGCGCTACTTTGGTAGCATGCTCCTATCCCTCACGTGAGCGAACGGACGTAGCAAAAAAAATTAAAAATTAGAAGTTTAAAATAATGCCACATCAAATCTAAAATCGTTAATCAAAAATCTTAAATCAAACCTCTCCTTAATATATCGATATTTTTCAATAATTTGCACCCTCTTAGAAACCGTCCAAAAAAGGTTTCAAAGTCAACAATTCCAGCAAGAACTTCAGATGTATTTAAAAAAAATATCGTTATTTAATTACAAAAACTTTTCCGAAGCCAATTTCGAATTTGACAGCAAAATCAATTGTTTCGTGGGCAAAAACGGCATCGGAAAAACCAATGTATTGGACGCCATCTATCATTTGTCGTATGGAAAAAGTTATTTCAATCCGCTCGCCGTTCAAAACATCAAACACGGCGAAGAGTTTTTTGTAATTGACGCCGAATTCGAAAAAAACGAAAGAACCGAACAAATTGTCTGCAGTCTCAAAAAAGGGCAAAAAAAAATACTAAAGCGCAACGGAAAAGCCTACGACAAATTTTCGGACCACATCGGGTTCATTCCGCTGGTTATTATTTCGCCGGCCGACAGGGATTTAATCGTTGAAGGAAGCGAAACCCGAAGGAAGTTTATGGACAGCGTAATATCACAGCTGGATCCGCACTATCTGCAACAGCTCATTCAGTACCAAAAAGTAATGAGCCAGCGCAACGCCCTGCTGAAATATTTTGCACTGAACCATACTTACGACAACGACACCTTATCTATATATAATGAACAGTTAACCGAATTTAGCCAGTCTATCTTCGAAAAAAGAAAAGCGTTTATCACTGAGTTTCTCCCCATTTTCAACTTTCACCATCACAACATAACAGGTTCTCAGGAATCGGTTCAACTGAATTACGAAAGCCATTTATTCGAGAATGATTTATTGACGCTCCTGCAACAGAGCATCAATAAAGACAGAATTTTGCAATACACCAGTGTGGGAATTCATAAAGACGATCTCTCTTTTGAAATCGACAATTATCCCATCAAAAAGTTTGGATCCCAAGGACAGCAAAAATCATTTTTGATAGCATTGAAACTTGCTCAATTCGAATTCCTGAAAAAGCAAAGCGGTGTAAAACCCATACTGCTTTTTGACGACATCTTCGACAAACTGGACGAAAACCGTGTTTCCAAAATAATCGAAATGGTCAATAACGACACCTTTGGACAACTTTTTATATCAGACACACATCCTGAACGCACAGAAACAATTGTAAAATCGACGCTCCAGAGTTATAAGATATTCAATTTATAATTTAAGATTCCTTAAAGATTAAAAAAGTAAAAATTGCTTAATTTTACACCAATTATAATACTTTAACCCCAATGAAAACAAATCCATTTTTTTTATTCATCATATCTTTTATCATATTCTCCTGCAACGGTCAAACGTCACCAAATGTTAAAACCATTGATGTAACCTCCTATTCAGAGAAAATTAAAGCAACTCCAAACGCCCAAATTTTGGACGTCCGCACGCCTGAGGAGTACGCCACGGGACATATCGAAAACTCAGACAATGTAAACTGGCTTAGCGACAGTTTTGTTTTAAGAACCGACAAATACGACAAAACAAAACCCGTTTTTGTGTACTGCAAAAGTGGCGGAAGAAGTATTAAAGCTTCAGAAAAATTAGCCGAATTGGGTTTTACAACCGTTTACAATCTTGACGGCGGAATGCTCAAATGGGAAGCTGCGGGACTGGCAAAACCAGACACAAAAATCATCGGTGTCTGCCCTCAGGAATATGCCGAATTATTAAAATCGGACAAAAAAGTGTTGGTTAGTTTTTATGCACCTTGGTGTGCTCCCTGCAAAAAAATGGAGCCTTATATCCTAAAAATGCAAAAAGAAATGACCGACAAAGTGGTCATCATCCGCTTGAATGCTGACAAAAACAAAACCATTATGCAGGAACTAAAAATCAGTGAACTTCCTACTTTGCTATTGTATGATAAACAAGTTGTAAAATGGCAAAAATCAGGATTCGTGAGTGAAGAAGATTTAAAAAACCAATTACAATAATCCGGCCTATGCTCTCAAAAGACACTTTACAATTCCTCGAAGATTTAAAAGCCAACAACAACCGTGATTGGTTTCTTGAAAATAAAAAACGTTACGAAGCCGTAAAGAAAGATTACCACCAACTGGTTGGTTCTTTACTCGACACCTTGAAACCGCTTGATTCTTCGCTGGAAATGCTGGAAGTCAAAAACTGTGTTTTCAGGATTAATCGCGACGTTCGGTTTTCCAAAGACAAATCACCGTACAAAACCAATTTGGGAATTTGGATATCCGGCGGTTCCAAACACACAGAAGCTTCGGGATATTATCTGCATATTGAAAACGGCAAATGTTTTGTTGGCGGTGGAATGTATTGTCCTCAGCCGGATCAGCTTCAAAAAATCAGAAAAGAAATCCATTTTTTCTATGATGATTTACAAGAAATCCTGAACGATAAAAAATTCCAGTCCGTTTACCAAAATTTAAACAGGGACGAAAATTCGACTTTGAAAAACCCGCCAAAAGGCTACGACAAAGAAGATCCGGCAATTGAATTTTTGAAATTAAAAAGCTTTACGGCAACGCAGCCATTCAACACCAAATTGGTTACACAAAAAGATTTTGTTCCAATAATGGCAGAAAAAATGATAGCCTTAAAACCTTTCAATAATTTTATAGAAAGAGCTTTATACATCGAATAAAAACCGATATCGACTTAAAACTCATAAATTTTGAGAAGATTAAAAGTCTGCAAAATCGTAACATTTTTTATTAGCCACAAATTGCACAAATTAGCACTAATTAATTTGTGAAAATTTGTGTAATTTGTGGCTAAAATAGTTTCAGAAGCTGAAGCCAAATAACAAACAGTTAATTACAATTCTTCATGGAAATTCAATCCCATTTTTCTTTAAAAAACTACAATACATTTGGCATTGAAGCCAAAGCCGAACAATTTGTTGCCGTTCACAGTGTCGCCGAATTGAAAAGCATTTTGGAACAAAATAAAAACAAAAAGAAATTCATTCTTGGCGGAGGCAGTAATATGCTTCTGACAAAAGACATAGAAGCTCTAGTAATCCACATAGATTTAAAAGGAAAAAAAATCCTGAAAGAAGATGCCGATTTTGTTTGGATCGAAGGTCAGGCAGGCGAAAACTGGCACCAGTTTGTGCTTTGGAACATCGAACAAAACTTTGGCGGACTCGAAAATATGTCACTTATTCCCGGTAATGTTGGCACGACTCCCGTACAAAACATTGGTGCTTACGGAACCGAAATCAAAGACACTTTTGTTTCCTGCGAAGCGATACATATAGAAAGTCAGGAAATGAGAACTTTTACCAAAGAAGAATGTAATTTCGGATACAGAGAAAGCATTTTCAAAAACGAGGTAAAAGACCAATACATAATAACTTCTGTCGTTTTCAAACTGACGAAACAGAACCATAAAATAAACACATCCTATGGCGACATTCTTGCCGAATTGGCCAAAAACAACATCACAACTCCAGGCCTAAAAGACGTGAGCAATGCCGTGATTGCCATCAGGAAAAGCAAATTACCAGACCCTGCCGAATTGGGAAACAGCGGTAGTTTTTTCAAAAACCCGATACTTTTAAAGTCTGATTTTGAACCAATCCACCAAAAATTCCCCGAGATGAGATTCTTCGATATTTCGGAAACCGAAGTCAAAGTTCCTGCGGGCTGGCTGATAGAACAAGCCGGTTTGAAAGGAAAACGCTTTGGCGATGCCGGAGTACATAAAAATCAAGCATTAGTTTTGGTGAATTATGGCGGTGCAACCGGACAAGAAATTTTGGATGTTTCCAAGACCGTCCAGGATACCGTTTTCAACACATTTGGGATTCATATTGAAGCTGAAGTGAACATAATATAAATGCTAAAATAATTTCATTCGGTTATAAAGATGCTGGTAATAAAAATTTCAAATCCAAATGATCCTAGCGCCTATTCTATAATAGAAGAATTATCACAAAATCTTTATGAGCGATTTGGAAGTGACGGCAAAAACTCATTTACAGATTGGGAATACAACAATCCTAAATACGTATTTGTAATAGCAGAATTAAATTCTGAAATTGTGGGATGCGGAGCAATTAGACCGCTTTCTGAAAAAAGAGGAGAAGTAAAAAGAATGTTTGCCAAATATCCCGGAAAGACTATTGGACAATCCATTTTATCTTTTTTGGAGGCTAAAGCAAAAGAGTTAAATTATCAAGAATTGGTATTAGAAACACGTGTAAAAAATGAAGTAGCCTGTTCCTTTTACCTGAAATCAAACTATAGAAAAATACCGAACTATGGTAAATACATAAACCGCTTAGACGCTGTTTGTTTTCAAAAAACACTTTAAAACGAAAAAATGTACATTCCTGATTTATACAAAAACGAAAATAAAGAAGCCATCAGAACCTTTCTAAAAGAGAATGCTTTTGGACTGCTTATCAATCAGACCAATGGTAAATTATGGGCTACTCATATCCCTTTAGAATTGGATTACAACAAAGAAGGAGAGGAAATTTTACACGGTCATATCTCAAAAGAAAACCCGCAATGGACTGCTTTTGAATCGAACGACCAGGTTTTGGCGGTGTTTACGGGACCTCACGCTTACATATCTTCGTCTTGGTATAATCACGAGAATGTTCCCACCTGGAATTATTCGGCAGTACATGTTTATGGAAAAATCAAAATCATAGAAGGAGACGCTGTAATTGACTCTCTAACCAAATTGGTCGACAAATACGAACAAAACTCCAAATGCCCGGTTCGTGTGGCAGAATTATCTAAGAAAACAATGATGCAATCCCGCGGAATCGTAGCTTTTGAAATTAAAATTGAAGAAATCCACGCGCAAACAAAAATGTCGCAAAACCGGGATGACAAAAATTACGCCAACATTATTTCGGAATTGGAAAAAACAGAAAACCCGCAATCTATAGCTGTAGCAAAAGAAATGGCCAATTATAGAAAGTAATTACTGATTTTATATTGATAATTCACAATTGCGAATTACCTTTGCAATCGTTTTTAAAAGCCAAAAATACAATGATACTAACCTTTACTTTATACTTTTTCATTGCTATAGTTGTCATTCAACTTTTTTATTATCTAATTGTTTTTGGTAAATTTTCTTTTGCCAGAGCACAGGAAATTGAAGCCAAAAACATTCCAATTTCGGTAATTGTCTGTGCCAAAAACGAAGAGGAAAACGTAATTAAATACGTTCCTTTACTGGCAGAACAAAACTATCCGGATTTTGAAATCGTTTTGATTGATGATGCTTCCAGAGATACAACTTTGGATATATTTGAAGAATTTGAAAAAACATATCCAAATATAAAATTAGTTAAAGTAAAGAACAACGAAGCCTTTTGGGGGAACAAAAAATACGCTTTAACACTAGGAATCAAAGCGGCCCAAAAAGAGCATTTGTTGTTTACCGATGCAGACTGCTATCCTGTTTCAAAAGACTGGATAACCGCTATGAGTTCTCAGTTTACAAAACAAAAAACTATTGTTTTGGGTTATGGAGCTTATGAAAAAACAGCTAACTCTTTTTTGAACAAAATAATACGATACGAAACTTTGCTTACTGCAATTCAATATTTTTCGTGGGCAAAAATGGGCAAGCCTTATATGGGTGTAGGCCGTAATCTGGCTTACAAAAAAGAAGAGTTTTTCAATGTAAACGGTTTTATCGACCATATCCAAATTCGTTCCGGAGACGATGATTTATTCATTAATCAAGCAGCAGATTCAAGCAACACAACAATCAGTTACAACCAGGAAAGTTTCACATATTCGGCTCCAAAAACTACTTTTAAAGATTGGTTCATTCAAAAAAGAAGACATGTCGCCACTGCAAAACATTACAAGGCATTTGACAAAATACAACTGGGCCTTTTCTTCAGTTCCCAATTGCTGTTTCTGTTATTACCCATTGTACTGTTGGCTTTTCAGTTTCAGTGGATATTGGTATTAAGCCTTATCGGAGCCCGATATTTAATTACCTGGACGGTGATTGGATTTGGCGCTGGAAAATTAAAAGAAAAAGATGTAATGTATTGGTATCCTATTATAGAAATTATACTTATATTCACTCAGATTAATGTTTTCATAACCAACATCTTCTCAAAACCTGCGAATTGGAAATAAGCAAACAAATAGAAAAAGCCAAAAAAGGAAATCAAGTTGCCTTTACTTTTCTGTTGGATTATTATTGGAACGAGGTGTACGGTTTTATGCTTAAACGTACCGAAAATGAAACCATTGCTGAAGACATAACTATTGAAACTTTCTCAAAGGCATTTGACAAAATAGCTTCATACAATCCTGAATACCAGTTCAACACCTGGCTTATCTCTATTGCCAAAAATGTGCATATCGATTTAATCCGCAAAAAAAAATCGAGTCTTTTTATCGAAATAACTGATGAACAGGATCAGACTGCCTATAATGTAGCCGACACCACTCCTACAGCTGAAGATGTATTAATTACCGAACAAAATCTTTCACAACTCCTGCAATTTATCAAAGAATTGAAACCTCATTATCAGGAAGTGATTCAGCTGCGTTATTTCCAGGAAATGAGCTACCAGGAAATTGCCAATAAAATAGACGAACCATTGAGCAATGTAAAGATTAAATTGCTGCGTGCTAAAAAACTGCTTTCAGAAATTATTCAAAATAGAAGATAGTTTAGTTAAAATACAATATATACTTCACTAAAAACAATTGATTTTACTGGTAATTTCATTTATTTAACAAAATAATTAATAAATTTCAATCACCACACATACTAATATTCCTGTTATTTGCGTTAGAATCTTAAACCACTATAGCTTATGATTTAATTACTACTTAACCATTAAATCCATAAATTATGTCTAAATCAAACATCTTCGGAACCAGCTGGATTGAAATTGTATTCGAAAACAGAAACAAAGAATACGGTGCCTATTATTTACGTCAGGAAAACACCAAGACATCCTTATTTGCGCTATTTATGGGAGCACTGCTTATGACTTCCGCCATCAGCATTCCTGCGCTTTACAACTTTCTTAACCCCGAAAATGTAACTACGGCCGAACCAACAATTTCTGACCCTGTAGTGGTAACAAAATTTGAAGCTTATGTCCCCCCGCAAACAAAAGCGGAAGAACCAATGCCTCAGATTGAGAAAAAAATTACCGAGAACATCAATACCAATGCACAGCTTATAAATCCGGTAATTGTTCAAGCCTCATTGGCAACTCCAGAAAAATTGGCAAGCAATATTGAACTCAAAGACAATCCAAACACCAGTCCGACAAATACAGGAAGCACAGGAATAGGTACAGGATCTACAAGCGGTACTGCAGTGGCAAGCACACCTGCAATAACCGATAGCACTATTCTGTCCAGCAATGCGGTTGATAAAATGCCTGAATTTCCGGGTGGAATCAAAAAGTTCTATACTTATGTAGGCAATAATTTTGAAAAACCAGATTTGGAAACCGAAAATGCGATTAGAGTAAGTGTTTCTTTTGTTATTGAAAAAGACGGAAGCATGACGGATATAAAAGTTTTAAAAGACCCTGGTTATGGTCTGGGAGCTGAAGCCATCCGTGTTTTGAAATCCTTAAAAACAAAATGGTCTCCAGGTATGTTTGAAGGCAAAGCGGTTAGAACTTCCTACAATCTGCCTATTACCATTCAACCAAATTGATTTGGTATATTATTATAAAAAAGAAGCTGAACTCAAAAGTTCAGCTTTCTTTTTTACAATAATCTTCTTAAAAACTATTTTTTCTTCTTTTTAGTCGTTGTTTTCTTTTTAGCCGTTGTAGTTTTCTTCACTGGAGCTGCTACAATAGGCTTTTTCACATAGGCTTTGTACAAACCGTCTTTTTCTGCCCTTGCTTTGGCCTCATCAGCTCTTAAACTGGAATCAGGGTGTGAACTCATCATTTTGTCAATAAAAGAGCTTTCAGTACCCTCACTCATTTTGGCCAATATTCTAAAAGCAGATTCTTCAGCATTTACATCATAACCGTTTTTTTTCATAAATTCATAAGCAAACAAATCTGCTTCTGATTCTTGTTTACGGCTGTATTTACTGTCAATCATTGCACTTCCTATTTTAGCCAGCTGACTGTCAGTAACCGCTGCTACTTTAGCAGATTGTGAAGCTGCAGCATCAATCAAGGCCTCTTTTTGATACGCAGCTTTCATTGCATCCCTAGAATCGTGGTTATTTACGTGACCAATTTCATGACCAATTACAGCTATTAATTCGTTATCATCCATTACATCCATCAAACCAGAAAAAACACGCACACTGCCATCTGCAGTTGCAAAAGCATTAACATCTTTAGTAAGATATACTTTATAGTTTAGCGTATAGTTCTCGCCTTTGGTATATTTCCCAAAAACCTTGGCTAAACGAATAGCATAAGGATCTGTTGGTCCGGCAACCTTATTTTCTGTATCCATTTTATCAACGGCTGCTTTAGACAAAGCTGCCGCATCAGCATCTGAAAAAGTAAATCCTGTTATTCCTTTTTGAACAGCACCCAATGCTCTTTCTCCCAAATTAATTTGTGCCTGGGCAGATAACCCAAACAATATTGAAAAAGCGCCTAATAATAATGATTTTGTATTCATCTTTTATTTTATTTGTTTGAAATACAAATATACTACAACTTTAAAAAAATCATAATCAGGTTGAATTTAATATTTAAATTTAACACTATAAACCGGCCAAATTATATTCATACATAAGAACCGTTTTGATATAAAAATCTAAAATTTGCTTGATTACCAAACAAGTTTTATCAAAATTCGCAAATAGGCAACTCGAATTCTAAAACTACATTCATTATCTTTGTACTTTGAAATTTTGAATATGGAAACTGTTTTAGATAATACACTACCTGTTGGAAAGCCAAAATGGCTGAAGGTAAAACTGCCGATAGGAAAAAAATACACTGAACTTCGAGGACTGGTTGATAAATACAGTCTGAATACTATCTGTACTTCCGGAAGCTGTCCAAATATGGGAGAATGCTGGGGAGAAGGAACTGCAACATTTATGATTCTAGGAAATGTATGTACACGTTCCTGTGGTTTTTGCGGTGTAAAAACCGGAAGACCGGAAACTGTTGATTGGGACGAACCAGAGAAAGTAGCCCGTTCTATAAAAATCATGAACATAAAACATGCTGTAATTACCAGTGTGGACAGAGACGATTTGAAAGACGGCGGATCAATCATATGGATTGAAACTGTAAAAGCTATCCGCAGAATGAATCCTAACACGACATTGGAAACTCTTATTCCAGATTTTCAAGGTATCGAAAGAAATATAGACCGCATTGTAGAGGCAAATCCTGAAGTGGTGTCCCATAACGTAGAAACCGTTAGAAGGCTGACCCGCGAAGTGCGTATACAAGCCAAATACGACCGAAGTCTGGAAGTTTTGAGATATTTAAAAGAAAAAGGAATCAACAGAACCAAGTCTGGAATTATGCTTGGTCTTGGTGAACAGGAAGAAGAAGTTTTTCAAACCATGCGTGATTTACGAGCCGCAAATGTGGACATTGTTACCATTGGCCAGTATTTGCAACCAAGTAAAAAACACCTTCCTGTAAAAGAATTCATAACTCCGGATCAATTTAAAAAATACGAGGCATTCGGTTTAGAATTAGGTTTCCGTCATGTGGAAAGCGGTGCTTTGGTTAGATCTTCTTACAAAGCGCAAAAACATATTTTATAAACTGTTTAATCGGTTAATCGTTTAACCGGTTAACCCATTAAACAATTAAGCTTGAAAACAAGAATTGCTATTAATGGTTTCGGAAGAATCGGAAGAAATTTATTTCGTCTGCTTCTGAACCATCCTTCCATAGAAGTTGTCGCCATAAATGACATTGCTGATAAAAAAACAATGGTTCATTTAATAAAATACGACAGCATTCACGGTGTTCTCCCATTTGCAACAAGCCACGACGAAACAGGAATTGTGGTTGACGGGAATCACTTTTTATTTTTCCACGAAAAAAGTATTTCAAATCTGGACTGGAAAAGTATTGACATTGATTTTGTCATAGAATCTACTGGTAAATACAAGACTTTTGAAGAAATAAATGCCCATGTTTTGGCCGGCGCCAAAAGAGTTATTCTTTCAGCACCATCAGAAGTGGACACTATTAAAACTGTAGTTTTAGGGGTTAATGAATCTATTCTTGACGGAACTGAATCCATTGTTTCCAATGCCAGCTGTACGACCAATAACGCAGCACCTATGATTAAAGTGATTGAAGAACTTTGCGGAATTGAACAAGCCTACATCACCACTATTCATTCTTTTACTACCGATCAAAGTTTACACGATCAGCCCCACAAAGATTTACGCAGAGCAAGAGGAGCAAGTCAATCTATTGTCCCAACAACAACAGGAGCTGCAAAAGCATTGACAAAAATTTTCACATCTCTGGACGGTAAAATGGGAGGCTGCGGAATTCGAGTGCCTGTACCTGATGGTTCTTTGACTGATATTACCTTTAATGTAAAAAAAACAGTCACCATCCAAGAAATAAACAACGCTTTTAAACTCGCCTCACAGACCAATCTGAAAGGTATTTTAGAGTATACAGATGACCCAATTGTGTCTGTAGATGTAATTGGCAATAAAAATTCATGTATATTTGATTCTCAGCTTACTTCTGTAATCGACAAAATGGTAAAAGTAGTAGGCTGGTATGATAATGAAATTGGATATTCTTCCAGAATCATAGATTTGATTTTATTGCTGAACAATAGTAAAAAATACCATCAATCATGAAACACTTTTTATTATTTACTGTTTTTTTTCATTCACTACTCTATTCTCAAATAGGACACAAAGTAGACAGTGTTGCTTATTACAGCGAATTGGCAGCAATAAATATTAAAAACAATAATTATAAAGAGGCATTATCACACACTCAAAAATCAATCGATTATTGCAAAAGAATCAAAAACATTGAAGCACAAGCTACTCAAACATTCAACTTAGGCAAAATATATTTTGATTTAAACCTTCACAATGATGCAATTGAATTATTAAGCAAAAGCATAGTTTTATTTAACAGCATTTCTAAAAACCCCAACGAAAAAGTAGCCAATGCCTATTTCTATTTAAGCTTGTCCTGCGTTATAAAAAAAAACTACATCCTTGCTGAGAGTTCTATTCTCAAAACGGAAGAAATTCAAAGAAAATTAAAAATAAAAGACAAAGCAGAATTAATCACACTGCAAAAAGGAGTACTTTCAAAAATAAGAGGCGATTTAGCTTTAGCCTCAATTCTTTTCAATGATATCATTGCAAAACCAGATACCAATGATTTAACCAATTCAAAAGCCGAAGCCCTTTTTCAAATGGGAACGATTGAAGCTATCAACAAAAGATACAACTTGGCTTTGAATTACTTAAACCGGGCGTTGGAGTTAAATAAAGAAAACAAAAACCTAATTCAAAAGTCCAATATTTTATTAGCCTTAAGTTTGGTTTATGATAAATTACTGGACAAATCTACTGCCTATACTTACTTAAAAAAGCATTTGAATCTAAAAGAAAGCATAATACTGGCAAATGAAGAAAAACTAGGCACTAACGACTATGAAACTTTTAAAGAATCCCAACGAAAACAAGAAGAAATAACACTTGAAAAAGAAAACAGGGAAAAAGAAAAAGCAGATAAATTTTCTAAACTCATCAGTATTTTAGCTATTGCAATTATATCTATTTTATCACTTTTGAGCTTATCACTCTACAAGAACAATATTATCCGTAATCAAACCAATTCCTTATTAAAAGAAAAAAATAATGAATTGATTGCCGCCAAAAATAAAGCTGAAGAAGCTTCCAAAGCAAGATCAGAATTTCTTTCTACCGTAAGTCACGAGCTTCGAACACCATTAAATGCAATTAATGGAATCACACATCTATTATTGGAAGAGCGCCCAAAAAAATCACAGATGCATTATTTATCATCATTAAAGTTTTCAGGAAACTACTTGACTAACTTCATTAATGATATCTTAGAAATAAACAAAATTGAATCCAACAAACTTGAAATAGAATATATTAATTTCAATCTGAAACAATTATTGGGAGATATCCAAAACTCGCTCAAAGAAATTGCCACAATAAACAACAATAAATTCATTCTCAAAATAGATCCTGCAATACCCGAAAATTTAATAGGCGACCCGACAAAACTGTCTCAAATTTTCATGAATTTAATCAATAATGCACTGAAATTCACCAATAATGGAACTGTCAGCGTCCTTGCCAAATTAAGGAATCATCAAAATGACAACGCAGCAATCTTTTTCCAAATTATTGACACCGGCATTGGAATTCCAGAAGATAAATTAAAAACCGTTTTTGAAAGTTTCTCACAAGGATCCGTAGAAATCAATAGAAAATTTGGAGGTACAGGCTTAGGATTAACCATTGTAAAAAAACTGGTTCGCATTCTTGGAGGAAGAATACGATTGAAAAGTATTGTTGGTGAAGGATCAACTTTCTCCTTTGAATTAAATTTTAAAGTAGACAGCAAACCTATTTCAACTAAAGTTGTAAACAAAAACTACGACCCTCAAATCTTCAAGGGCAAAAAAATATTAGTGGTTGAAGACAATAAAATCAATCAAATGATTACCCAGAAAATGCTGGTAAACAAAGACATGAAATGTGTCATTCTAGACAATGGTGAAGAAGCAATTCAAATGCTGAAGAAAAACACATTTGATATGGTCTTAATGGATGTTCATTTATTAGGTATAAATGGTACTGTTGCAACACAACAAATCAGGGAATTTGACACCAACACTCCCATACTTGCACTTACCGCCATTTCATTAAATGAAAACAGAGAAATGTTACTTTCTTTTGGAATGACCGATGTAATTACAAAACCATTTGTGGCCGAAGATTTTTATAACATCATTGCCCAAAATATAATCAACTAACCCCCTAATCTCTTACAATCAACTCCTTGATAAGTTTACGTAAATGGGGTTCCGCATTTTTTGCAGCTTCCAAAACCTCATCATGAGAAATTGTCAGTATGCTGTCTTCATCTCCCATATCGGTGATAATAGATACTCCAAAAGTTTCCAATTCCATATGGCGGGCCACAATTACCTCAG
>Ga0208398_100955_pt1 | contig 13503 bp, 9 predicted proteins | sample LakWasMe79_HOW10_2_FD_183905 | JGI IMG/M metagenome (GOLD analysis project Ga0208398, IMG submission 183905) | Freshwater sediment methanotrophic microbial communities from Lake Washington under simulated oxygen tension - Sediment Metagenome... | ecosystem: Environmental > Aquatic > Freshwater >... | reverse complement strand
TGATATTTCCTTTTTAAAATTTAATGTTAAGACCAAACAAAATAGAGCGCTGTCTTGGGTAAATGGTTTTATCCACTCCGTTGTTTGTGATTTCAGGATCCAATCCGCTGTATTTTGTAATTACAAATGCGTTTTGAACTCCAGTCGACATTCTTAACGTAGCCTTGTCATTAAACCAGTTGGTAAAAGTATAGCCCAAAGTGATGTTGTCCATTTTTAAGAAAGAAGCATCTTCAATATAAATATCAGACAGCACTACATTTGAAGTTGTCTGGAAACCAGTCTCCAATATTGAAGAAGGAACATTGCTTAACACACCGCCGTTTTCCATAGAATCCCATTGTGCTCTGGATGCATCAACTGCATTGAAAATTCTATTACCGATACTGGCTCTTAAATTGAAAGAGAAATCAATATGCTTGTAATTCATGGTAGAAGAAAATCCAAAAGTCGCATCCGGATCCGGATTGTGGTAAATGTATTTGTCTGAATTATTTTTGATATTATCACCATTAATATCAGCAAAAGCACCATCGATTGGTTTTCCATTGGTATCATACAATTGTTTGTAAACATAAAATGAGTACGGTGCATAACCTTCGCTGAAAATCTGACCTGGCGTTCCAGTACCTGCAATATTATCACCCAATAAAATATCGGTATTGTTAACCAAATCCTTAATTCTTCTTTCAAATTTGGAAGCCGTAAAATTCACATTCCAATTAAAATTTTCCTTTTGGAACAAAACCGCATTAAGATTCAACTCTATCCCTTTTGTTGTAAAAGAACCCACGTTTTGATACACACGGTTCGAGAAGTTGCTTCCATCTGCAATTGCAGCATTCACCAATAAATCACTTGACACTTTAGAATATACATCAACCGACGCAGAAAGACGGTTATTTAAAAATCCGAAATCAAGACCTGTATTAAAAGTGGCTGTTTGTTCCCATTTTAAGTTTTTCGTTCTTTTGCTCGCCAAAGCAACCGGATAGGCTGTTGATCCAAAATAGTATTGAGAGTTTCCTCCGCCTAGTTCATATTTCTCCAAATAACCGTTTGGCTCAGGAATATCCTGCTGTCCCGTGATACCATAACTCACTCTGAATTTCAAGTCGGATACAGTTTCGCTGTCCTTCAGGAAATCTTCTTTCACTTTCCAGGCAAAAGCTGCTGCAGGGAAATTACCCCAACGGTTTTCTTCCTCAAACCTTGAAGAACCGTCTCTTCTGTAAGACATAGTCAATAAGTATTTGTCTTTCAAATTAATATTTGCTCTACCGAAAAAGCCAAGTAAAACTACATCAGTATCGATAGTTGTTTCTGGAAAAGTAGAAGGCAAATCCGGATTCAGGATATTACCTGTTTCGTATTTATTGCTTTCAAATTTTTGATACGAATACCCCCCTGTTATATCAAAGTTAAAATCATTTACCGCTTTGTTATAAGCCAAATAAGTGTCTAATAATTTATTTCTCTTGGTAGCTTTAGTAAACTCATCTGTACCATAAGGAATATTATTATTAGATGGTGCCGAACCTGCGTCTGCTCCTACCAATCTTCTTCTCTCCCCGTTCGATTCGTCAAACCCAACATTGACAACCGCTCTTAATTCAGGCAGAAAATGAAATTTATAATCGGCTTCAAAATTTCCAAAAATTCTATCACTTGTTCCTCTGTCGTTAGTCATCAGCAACTGTGAAACCGGATTTCTGGCTGCTGTAGAAATTAACGGATATTCTCCATTTCCATTTACTCCCGAAGTGTATTCGAAGAAACCTCCATATGGCGCTCCATCAACTCTTACAGGCTGTGTAGGATCAAAACCTATTGCTGCTCCTTCCACTCCGTCTGTAAATCTGTTTTTTTCATCAGCATAATTTGCTGCTAATTTTAATTTCAAATGATTTTCAAAAAAAGTAGGATTCATTACTAATCCGACAGTATTTCTTTTGAAAGTATTGGTTAATCTCAACCCTTGCTGATCTGTACTTCCTAAAGTCAGACTTGTAGGGATAACATCAAAAAGACTTCCTCTTACTGATAAATTCTGATCTACATACCCGGTACTTCTATAAATTTCTTTTTGCCAGTCAGTATTAGCATTACCCAATTTGCCAACATCGCCCGGTCTTTTTTCTGCAATAACTGCACGGAATTGATCGGCACTGAAAACATCAACAGTTTTTACCAGTTTACCCGCTCCATAAAGCACGTTATAGTCAACAGCTAATGTTTTAGTTCCTTTTTTTGTCGTAATGATGATCACACCATTGGACGCACGGGAACCATAAATTGCCGTTGCAGAAGCATCTTTCAAAACAGCAATCGATTCGACGGTACTTGGGTTCAGCGATGCAAGGAAAGAGGACGAACCAATGTTTGTATTGTTATCCAATGGTAATCCGTCGATAACGATAAGCGGATCATTGCTCGCAAAAAGGGAACTTCCCCCTCTGATTCTCATTTCAGATTTAGAACCAGGTGCACCTGTAGAATTCACAGTCAAACCGGCTACTTTTCCTTTGAATAAATCTTCGGTAGTCACATTGGCTCCTTTGTTGAATTCCTTACTTGTCAAAGCGACAACAGAACCTGTTGCATCTTTCTTTTTCACAGAACCATAACCTACATTGATTTTCACTTCAACCAGCTGGTTGGCTTCGCCAATAAGACTTACGTTAAGTGATTTTTGGTTATTGAACGTTACAATTTCATTTTTGTATCCAACAAATGAGAAAACGATTCGATCACCTGTTTTCACATTTTGGATTTGAAATTTACCGTCAAAATCGGTTGAAACACCATTAGAGGCGCCTTGTACATTTACATTTACTCCGGAAATAGGCTGTCCTGTACCACTGTCCAGAACTGTCCCTTTCACTGCATTCTGCGAAAAGGCGCAAAATGGCAGCAGGAGAAATAATAATAACAACTTCTTGTAAATTGTTTTCATACTTTTTTTTAATTTAAATTGATTTTGGGTTAGTTATTGATTCATGCATGGGTATTATAAAAGTTTTTTTTGGGTACACTGATAATCATTTTTTTTTACCGGCAAATGAGAAAGCTGAATTGTTAACGAAAACAAAAAGAAATCTTAACACATTGTAAATTTTTTTTCAAGGCAATTTTTACTGCAAATTCAGCGTCTCTAATCCAGTCTATTTCAGGGAAAAACAAGGAAAAAACGAATCCTATATCATATTGCGCATTTTAGTATAAAATCGCTATATAATTTCGTTTAAAATAAGATTAATTCTTTTTTTGAAATGTTTTTTTATGAAATATGAAATTCAAAATTATGTGTTAAATTCACATTTCAATACCAGTACCTACCAGTTTTTTGTATATTTGGCGAAAATCTACTTTTGCTATGAAAATTATTTCAATCCAAAACAACCTCGGTATTCCAAAATACAAGCAGATAATTCAATCGATTGAAAAAGCAATTGAGGAAGAAAAACTTACAAAAGGCGACCGTCTTCCATCTGTAAATAAAGTCTGTCTCGCCTTTTCATTATCCCGTGACACCGTCCTGTTGGGATATGACGATCTCAAAAAAAGGGGTATTATTTTTGCCATTCCCGGCAAAGGATATTATGTAAAAAGCGTTGAAATCACTATAAAACAGAAAATATTTTTGCTTTTTGACGAGCTTAATATTTTTAAAGAAGATATCTATAATTCGTTTTTAAAAAACATTGGAAAAAATGTACAGGTCGAAATTTTCTTCCATCATTTCAATGTTCAGGTTTTTCAGAAATTGATTAATGACAGTAATGGAAATTATACCAAATACATCATTATGCCGACCAACTTAATCGATGTAGCTGCATCAATAAAAACCCTACCAGTAAATGACGTAATCATCCTGGATCAAACAAATGATGAACTGAAATCATTCCCTGCAATTTACCAAAATCACAAAAAAGACATTTTTGAGGGTCTGTTTAAAGGAAAAACAAGACTGAACAAGTATAAAAAATTCATCATGATTTTCCCGGGTTTCAGAGAACCTCTGGGAATGAAAACAGGTTTTGAAAACTATTGTTCCGAGTACAACATCGATTATGAAATCATCAACGAATTCTCGGATAATGAAATAACCATCGGAGGGGTTTACATCATCCCGAATGACAGAGATTTGGTTCGGGTAATTGAGAAAGCCCGACAACAAAACTTAAAATTAGGAACTGATTTTGGTATCATTTCCTATAACGAAACTCCATTAAAAAAAGTGGTATCTAATGGAATCACTACTATTTCAACTGATTTTACAACCATGGGAAAACTACTCGCCCAAATGGTTCTCAGTGGAAAAAAAGAACAAATCGAAAATAAAAGCGCTTTGATTCTTAGAAATTCACTGTAAAAAACAGCCCAAAAACCTTTTGAAATTTTAAAATAAGAAGGCTAATAACAGCCTTCTTATTTTGAACCAAAACTTAAACTCAAATTATATGAAATTTAATATTTTAAATGTGCTTTATTTTCAGCCCGTTTAAAACGAAACCGAATAAAGAACAAACCAATTTGCTTCATTAAACTTTTAGTTCAATTTATACCCAAAGCAAATGCTCCGGGCATAAATACCTAACAAATTTTTACGCTTTCTGACAAATACCACTTCAACAGATTCACGCAATTTTAAAACTATCTAACTACAGACACTTATAAAGTCAATAACAACAAACCACTGTATTATTGTATTTTATATATGCAAAGTAAGACCAATTTTGAATGCATTGGAAGGGGCAAATTCGAAAAAAAAGATGGTCAAATTCGTAATTCCATTTTTTTTCAAAATAGAACACAGCACTTTATTTGTCATTAAAACACGGTTTTCGCCATCAAAAATGATAAAAAACAATATTTTTCCCAATTAAAAAACAATTTGATGATTTGAGTTAAAAAATGATATTTTCTTTTTTGTTATTGTAAAACAAATTTAGCTATATTTGCAAATGTATTTTTTACACTTATTATTTTATTCTTCCAAACTATCTCAAAAATAGCCGGTTATTTGATTAGCCAAATCAACATCAGAACAAAATAATAAACCTCAATTAAACCGATTTAAAAAACGCAGACCGATTAAAATCAACCTGCCCTTAAATCCCGAAAATTGTTTCTTTGAAACATTAAATAAAATCCTTTTGGCAATGATTCATACAAGTCTGAAAAAAGGATAACAATATCAATAGTACTATTACAATCAAATTAAAAAATTATGAACCACAAAATGGACCAATCAGCCGCTGACAACATAAGAGCACTGGCTATTTCAATGGTAGAAAAAGCAAATTCAGGACACCCGGGAGGTGCCATGGGAGGAGCCGATTTTATGCACATCTTATACACTGAGTATTTAAATTACGACCCAACCCAAATGGATTGGCCTTTCAGAGACCGTTTCTTTATGGACGCCGGTCACTTATCGGCGCTAATGTATGCTCAATATTATTTATTAGGGAATTACAAAAAAGAAGATGTTCAACAATTCAGACAATGGGGTTCGGTAACACCGGGACATCCTGAAGTTGATGTTTTGAGAGGAATCGAAAATACTTCCGGACCATTGGGACAAGGACATGCTATGGGTGTTGGAGCGGCAATCGCAGCCAAATTTCTTGGAGCAAGATTCAATGGCCTTTTCGACCACAAAATATACGGTTTTATTACCGACGGAGGTGTACAGGAAGAGATTTCGCAGGGAGCTGGAAGAATCGCAGGACATTTGGGATTGAACAATTTTATTATGTTTTATGATTCGAATGATGTACAGCTTTCCTCGATGACCGATGAAGTGACTTCTGAAGATACAGCCATGAAATACAAATCCTGGGGATGGAATGTAATCACCATCGACGGACATAATCATGCTGCAATCAGAAAAGCATTGGATACAGCCAATCAGGAAACCGAAAGACCAACCTTGATTATCGGAAAAACAATCATGGGGAAAGGCTGTGTTACTGCAGATGGCTCTATGTATGAAGGCGAATGTGAACTGCACGGAAAACCTATCGGTGATACCAAAGCAGACTACACAAAAACCTTAATCAACCTAGGAGCAAGTCCAGAAGATCCATTTGCTGTTTTTGAAGAAGTAGCAGCCTATTATTCAGATATTTTAGCGAAGAAAACAGAAAAAGCTTCTTTGAAAAAACAACAGATTGCCCAATGGAAAAATGAAAACCCTGCATTGGCCCAAAAAATGGAACTGTTTTTATCAGGCAAATTACCTGAGCTGGATTTGAGCAAAGTTGCTCAAAAACCAAACGCAGCAACCAGAGACGCTTCATCTGCAGTATTGGGTTATCTGGCAGAAAACGTAGAAAACATCATTGTTTCTTCTGCTGATTTATCAAACAGTGACAAAACAGACGGCTTCCTTAAAAAATCATCTGTACTGCAAAAAAATAATTTCAGCGGTGCTTTTTTACAGGCCGGAGTTGCCGAATTGACAATGACTTCCATTGCCAACGGTATTGCTTTACATGGTGGTGTAATTCCGGTGGTGGCAACGTTTTTCGTGTTCTCGGATTATATGAAACCAGCCATCAGATTGGCAGCTATCCAGGAACTTCCTGTAAAATACGTTTTGACACACGACTCATTCCGTGTGGGTGAAGACGGACCAACGCACCAGCCAATCGAGCAGGAAGCACAAATGCGTTTATTGGAAAAAGTTAAAAACCATTCGGGTCACCAAAGTCTGTTGGCATTGCGCCCGGCCGATGCTGTAGAAACTTCGGTGGCTTGGGATATGGCTTTGAAAAACACAAACACTCCAACTGCCTTAATCCTTTCAAGACAAGGGATCAAGGACATTCCGGCAGCAGTTTCAAGATATCAGGAAGCTACGGCTGCCAAAAAAGGCGGTTATCTGGTAAAAGAAACCGTAAATCCAGATATCACTTTAATTGCAAACGGATCGGAAGTTTCAACGCTGATTGATGCTACAGCAATCTTGGAAAAAGAACATAATCTGAAAATAAACATCGCTTCGATAATCTCTGAAGGCTTGTTTAAATCACAATCCAAGTCGTATCAGGAAAGCGTTATTCCTAAAGAAAAATTAATTTTCGGACTTACGGCAGGTCTTCCGGTAAACCTTGAAGGACTGGTTGGCGACAGTGGAAAAATAGTAGGGTTGGATCATTTTGGCTATTCGGCTCCGGCAACTGTTTTGGATGAAAAATTTGGATTTACCAGCCAAACTGTTTGTGCAGAAATATTAAAATATATTGAGGAAAGTGCTCAAATATTAAGTAACTAAAACCTCTCAGAAGTTAAGATTCTGAGATGCTAAGTAAAAAAACTTAGAATCTTAGTATCTCAGAAACTTAGCAACTAAAAAAAAATACAATCTAATAATCTTTGATTATCAGAAACTTAAAAACTAAAAAAAATAAATATGAAATTTTTTATCGATACAGCAAATTTAAAAGACATCAAGGAAGCCAATGATTTAGGAATCTTGGATGGTGTAACTACAAACCCTTCGCTTATGGCAAAAGAAGGAATCACCGGAGCCAATAATATCCTAGCTCATTATGTAAAAATATGTGAATTGGTTGACGGTGACGTAAGTGCCGAAGTTATTTCGACAGATTTTGAAGGAATGATAGCCGAAGGGGAAAAACTGGCAGCATTGCATCCGCAAATCGTGGTTAAAATCCCAATGATTAAAGACGGAATAAAAGCCTGTAAATATTTTTCGGACAAAGGAATCAGAACCAATGTTACTTTGGTATTTTCAGTAGGACAGGCATTGCTTGCTGCCAAAGCCGGAGCTACTTATGTTTCTCCATTTTTAGGAAGACTGGATGATATTTGTACTGACGGTATGGGGCTGATTGCTGACATCAGACAGATTTATGATAATTACGATTTTCAAACTCAAATTTTATCGGCTTCTGTTCGAAATACGATGCACGTTATTAATTGTGCCAAATTGGGATCGGATGTAATGACCGGACCTCTTTCATCTATCACTGGATTACTGAAACATCCTCTGACAGATAGCGGATTGGCGACTTTCCTGGCTGATTACCAAAAAGGAAATAGTTAGTTCAAAAAACACGCTTTTTTAGTATTACAATCCCACAACGTTTTAAACCTTGTGGGATGTTTTTTTTAATATAATTTGAAACTGCGAATTGTTTTTATCCTAGTATATCTAAAAAAATCTATTTAACACACTAATTCTTTGTCAGCACAAATTCTAAATTATCAATTAGTGTTCCGGTTGTACCGTTTTTTATTTCGAATGGAATTACAGATTGATTTACCGTAAAATTCAAACTTGACAATTGTTTTGCATCAACTTCAGCAGTATAATTCCCGTTTTTTAATCCCAAATAACTGAAATAACCGTCTTGCTCAGAAAGAATACTAGTAACCAACTGATGCGTTTTGTCAAAAATATTCACAGTAATTCCGTTTAAATATTTTAAGGATCCATTTTCATTTTTATTGACAAAACCTCCTATTTCTCCAACTACTACAACCGGCGCATATACAGATCTCAACTGATTGGGGTTTAAAATTACTTTAATGTTTTTGTTTTCAATCACCCAGGCAAGATTTCCCAAATTATTAGCATTTAACTCAATATTATTTTCCACAAAAGGCTCCAGACCCGAAAAGATGATACTCCCATTTTTAGTTATCTGTTTTTTTCCTCGACCGAATTTTATATTCACATCCGGAACCATTGGCTCATCAGAATCCATTTTACCGTTATAGTTTACATCTAAAAACGGAATCAGTATTATTTCTGCTGACCCAATGCTGGACTGATTATTGAAGTTCACAAAACCGGCTTTGGGTTCAAATATCAGACTTCCGCTTGCTGATTGCCCAAAAGAAGCGCTATTTTGTGACCAGTTATTTGTGGAATTTACAGCCATCATCTTGAAATCATAGCGCAATCCAAAAGTTATATAATCATTGTTAGTAACAAACTGATGTTCATACACGAAATTCAGCTCCCCATTTTTGAATATTCTTTTTCTCATATCCACTTTTGTATATATCAATCCAGAGTCGTCATATTGATATCGGATACTTGGAATCATATTAAAATTTCTTGGCAAATGAATATTTGAGGAAAGTGTACTGTATCCAATTCGCTGTCCATAAGAGTAGTTTGAGGAATTGGTCGTCAGATTAAAATTAAATCGTTTGATTGCTCCCGCAATTAGTAATTCAGTATTGGTATTGGCGGTATTCGTTATAAAAGTATTCCCGTAAAAATTGAATCGAGCCTGACCATTAAACTTTTTTATATGGATAGGAACAGAAATACTCCCTTTGATGGTTTGCAGATAATTATAAATAATGGCATCCTGATTTTCATCATATTTGGTGTAATCAAACTCAAAACGGATATTGTTTAGTGTAGTATAGTTGAACAGTCCGTTAAACATTAGTTTATGAGAATAATTTGCTGCAAATAACAACTGAGAAAAAGGTTGTGCAACTAAACTAAATGACGGAATTGTTCTGTTGTATTCAAGGGATTTGTTATACTCTAACGCAGCTCCAATGGTAATATTTTTAGTTAAACCATAGTTTGTTTTGAAGTTAGTAAAAGGAGAATTCTCGCTGTTTTCGATAACTCCGAAACTTAAAGTATATTCGAATTCATTTTTTGGAATGCGGGTAAAAGGGGTAACAAATCTCTTTTTAGAAACTTCCTCTTCGCCATTAGGACCGTAAAAACGAAGGCTTGTTTCTGTTTGTCCATAAACGATTGGCACATCAAACGAGAAAAAACCATTGGAATCGGCTTTTGTAAAACCGACCAAAGCATCGTTTATGTATAATTCTACATTCCAATTTGGACGTGTGTAATCACTCAGAACATAGGTCCCAAAAGATTTTCGCTCTGTATTTGGTGTATTCGTAATTTGTAAACCTAAGGTAGGATATAAAATAGTACTCTTAGATTGCACCGAAAGAATTCCAGCCTTTATTCTAGTAAGATACTTATTATTATCAAATGCATATTTCCAATAATAATAGCTATTTCTTTTTAAATAGGGATTTTGAGTACCGTAATTAAAATCGGCATTAAACTCACCTCCCAATAGCATTCCACCCAATTCGAACTGATATCGTTCATATTTTGACATCTGGCTTTCATTTCCTAAGTCATATTTAATCTGATTCGTATTGATTGACCAGGTTGCAGTCCCGAAATGAAACATGGGGTGATTTCTAACAATAGTGGTATCGGCAATAAACTCATGCCGCATTTTTTGGAGATTCGCACGTATTTTTGCAAGCCGCATTTCTTTCATCAACGGTAATTCTAATTTAGTTGACATGTTGATTGTTAGCTTTCGCATGCTAAATGTATTTTCAAGCAAAAACACAGATGCAAAATAATCTGATTTCAAAAAAATGTCGGTATCGGTATAAATGATATCATTGGGATTCAGTTCTACTGTTCGTGTACCCATCACGATTTTGTGGTTTACATTGTCAATCTGATACGTGTCTTTTTCATTCAAATAAAAACCTTTAACAGTATGAGCAGTGAAATCGCTTTCATTTTTTATTTTCAAAAATGTAAACAAAGTAGGCACTGAAATATAAATCTTGTCATCACAGATATAAGATGGAATTTCAATTTCACCTATATCTTTAAAATTAAGAACAACCATAACTTCTTCACAGTTTTCATCTGAGAAATGATCTGTATTGTTACTTAGACTATTATTTTGATTTTGGGAAAAGCAAAGGTTTGAATAAAATACTAATAACAAAAAACTTCTTCCTAAAAAATTATAGGAAGAAGATTGTTGCAAAGCTTTATTAAAAAACATTGTACTAAACACCTAATAAGAGTTTATGTTTTTAATTATATTCTCAATAATAAAAATAATTCAATTAGTGTTATAAAATAAAGACAGGTAAACTATTTATTTAGTTTAGATTAATCGTTACTTCTAAATCTCCTTGATAAACCCCATCACCCTGAGAAGCATTTACCGTTATTGATGCACCAAGTAATATCCTGGCTGTTCCATTCGAATCAAGAGTTCCGGATCCATTCGGATCAGTAGTAACCCCATATAATGATATAGAGGCATTAAGATCGTTTTTTAGCTCAACCCAACCAGGAACACCAATGGTGAATGAAGTATTAGCCGGACCAAAAACCGCAAAAGAAGCTGCACTTATCAAACTCTGATCCACTACTGTCACGCCTCCAAAAGTATTTACTTTTCCGTCTGTAGCAACAGTTACCGATCCTGCTTCAGTGGATGCTGAAATTGTCCCAAAATTCAAATCAACATTTTTTGTTATTGAAAGGGGCCCTACAATTTTAACTGTAGCAATTGTACTAGCAGTAGCTGATTGTGATACAACTCTATTGGATACTAAAGTAAAGATAAATAGTACTAAGTAAGTTATTGATTTTTTCATTTTAAAAAATATAAACTATCATACAAATTTTGACATTAATCATTTATTAGAGTAATTTATTGTAAAGATACAGATTTTGTCATTTTGCTATAGAATTTTAAAGTCCAAACATCTGATTCTTAAATTATAATTAACTCTAATGACACAGCGCATTTTATTATTTCAGTTTAAAAACTACCTTACTAATAAAAAAATAAAAAGCTGAGATAAAAAGAAAAGTCTCCCGGTTAAGAGAGACTGAGTGTTAGTTATAATTTACAGTTACATCAAAACTTCCTGTGTAAGTATCTGCTGCAGAATTTGCAGGAACTGAAAGTGTCGCTCCTACTGATATAGTTCCGTTAGTACCTATTACTCCAGTATCAGATGGATTACTTGTAAAATCATGAAGTGATACAGATTCCCCTTCACGAGAACTGCTAAGAGTGGACGCTGAAGAAGGCAATGTTATTACATAAGTTTGACCCGCTTCACCAGTCACTGCAAATGTAGCAGCAGATACTTCGCCTCCGCTTATTTCAGTTACACCTCCACTAACAGTTAATGTCCCACTTGGAGCCATGATAATTGTTCCAGCGACTGAACTGGGAACGAATGTTCCGAACTTCAAATCTGCAGTTTTTGTTAAGGAGATTGGTGTGATCAAAGTTACAGATGCTTCTGCTGAAGCTGTAGCTGAATTTTGGGCATTTGCCTGGTTTGAAATAATTGAAGTTAAAATAGACGCTATAATTAATGTTATTTTTTTCATTGTAATAGAGTGTTAAGTTGTAAAGATTTTAATGAGCTATTCGATTTAAATAAAAAAATTTAAAATTGGACATTTTAAAACTGCAAAACCGCAGAAATTTCACAATACTATCTTTTTTTGTTGTAAATCTTATAGCTTTAAAATTGATTTCGCAAATACCGTGCCACTTTCTTGTTTAGAATAAATAACCTCTATTGAACCATTTGAATAATTTATTGTTTTGTTGCTATCCAACTTAATTTTAGTTTTACGCAAAGTCCCTGGTGTATAAACCGCAAATCCTTTAACATTACCAACGGAAGTAGCAACTCCCGCTGGAGAAATATAATTGATTTGTATATCCCCAAAAACAGACGAATTACCACTGCGATTCACATTGAATTTTAAATATTGAATATCTTTTTCTTTTAAAAGTTGCAGATCACTTAAGCTTGTTTCAACATTCAGTTTACCCACTTTGATAATTATTGGCATCGTAATTCCATAAATTGCTGTAAGTTTTATTCCAAATCCTTTATCTTCGGTTTTATCATCTTTTACTGAAGCCAAAGCTTCCGTTTTGGGAATTGCACGGAAATATAAATGGGATCTATATTCTCCCTCTTTCATATCGGCAGTTTTAACCAATTGCACTTTTATAATTTGAGATTCTTGAGGTTGTAAGGTGATCGTTCTTGGATAACAGCGTAAAAACGGACTTGCAAAAGATTGATCTTTTTCTGGAACTTGTATTGGAGTAAAAGAACCGTCTTCGCCCATTTTTATATTTACAAACGATACGGAGTAGGTAACCGCCTCATTGGCTATATTGTTTATAGTAATATTTTGAAATCTGTTACTAGCACCTTCAAATTCAAGACGCTTTGGAAAAACTAACAAATCGCCTTGGGCTTTAACTTGTCCATAAAAACTTAAAAAAAGGATAAGACTCTGTATTACTCTGATTTTTGTGATCATAATTTATTGCTTTTTGTTGCCAAATCTATATATATCTAAAAGTATAACTTTTTTTTAAAAGTATCAATTCTTTATTATTCGCATTGCTACAACCAACTATTTTGTTCTGTATGAAATGTATTGCTGAATAAAATCCAATAAAAAAGGAAGCTCCCATAATAGAAACTTCCTTTTTTACTTACTTAAAATCTTAATTTACTTTTAAAAATTTACAGCAAAATCATTTAAGAGTTTTGCATCATATTTCTCTTTATCAAAAGTATAGAGATAAGAACCTTTCCTCGAAGAAGTCATGTCTTTCTCGTCTAATTTTATCAAAATATCCAATGAGTTTATTTTACTGATAA
>Ga0208398_100954_pt1 | contig 13512 bp, 14 predicted proteins | sample LakWasMe79_HOW10_2_FD_183905 | JGI IMG/M metagenome (GOLD analysis project Ga0208398, IMG submission 183905) | Freshwater sediment methanotrophic microbial communities from Lake Washington under simulated oxygen tension - Sediment Metagenome... | ecosystem: Environmental > Aquatic > Freshwater >... | reverse complement strand
GAACGCCCGCTGGCGCGCCTCTCGGGCGGCGAACGCCAGCGCGTGCTGCTGGCGCGCGCGTTGGCCGTCGAGTCCCAGGTGCTGCTGATGGACGAACCGCTGGCCCATCTGGACCCGCCGCACCAGGCCGACTGGCTGCAGATCGTGCGCGAGCTGGCGCAACAGGGGGTGGCGGTGCTGAGCGTGCTGCACGAACTCAATATGGCGCTGCAGGCCGATCGGCTGGCGGTGATGCAGGGCGGGCGCCTGCGCCACCTGGGTCCGCCCGGCACCGCCGCCTGCCACCAGGCCCTGCAGGCCGCCTTCGAGCAGCGCCTGCATCTGGTGCAGCTCGACGGCCATTGGCTGGCCCTGCCCTTCGATCCCGCACCCAAGCCGCCACAGCAAGGCGGTGCGCAGATCCTGCCGCTGCGCGGCCCGCAGAGGGCCACGCGATGAGCCGGCGCTGCGCCGCGCTGATGGTCAGCGCGCCGGCCTCGGGCCAGGGCAAGACCAGCGTCACCGCCGCGATCGCACGCGCCCATGCCCGGCGCGGCCGCAGGGTGCGCGTCTTCAAGACCGGCCCCGACTACCTGGACCCCATGGTGCTGGCGCGCGCCAGCGGCCATGCCGTCTACCAGCTCGATCTCTTCATGGGCGGGCTGGCCCATTGCCGGCAACTGCTGGCCGAAGCCGCACAGGACGCCGATCTGATCCTGGTCGAGGGCGTGATGGGGCTGTTCGACGGCAAGCCCAGCAGCGCCGACCTGGCCGCCGCCTTCGGCCTGCCGGTGCTGGCGGTGCTGGATGCCAGCGCCATGGCCCAGACCTTCGCGGCCCTGGCCCTGGGCCTGCAGCAGTTCCGCAGCGATATCCGGCTCTGCGGCGTGGTGGCCAACCGGGTCGGCAGCGCCGCCCATGGCGCCATGGTGGCCGAGGGTCTGCCGCCCAACCTGCCCCTGGTGGCCGCCATCGCGCGCAAGCAAGACCTGACCCTGCCGGAACGCCATCTGGGCCTGGTGCAGGCGCTGGAGCTGCCCGGGCTGGATGCTCAGTTGGATGCCTGGGCCGATGCCTGGGAGGCCGGTCTGGTGAATGGCTTCGAGTTCCCGCGCGTCGAGTTCGCCAGCCCGGCGCCCGCGCAGCTGCCGCCCCTGCTGGCCGGCCGCCGCATCGCGGTGGCGCAGGATGCCTCGTTCTCCTTCATCTACCCGGCCAACCTTGATTGCCTGCGCGCGCTCGGCGCCGAGCTCCGGCTGTTCTCACCGCTGGCCGGCGAGGCCCTGCCGGACTGCGATGCGCTCTGGCTGCCGGGCGGCTACCCCGAGCTGCACGCCGCCACGCTGCGCGCCCAGCCCGGCTTCTTTGCCAGCCTTAGTCAACACCTGACCCTGGGCAAGCCGCTGCTGGCCGAATGCGGCGGCATGCTGGTGCTGCTGGACGAGCTGCACGATGCCGAGGGCCGCAGCCATGCAATGGCCGGCCTGATGCCGGGCCAGGCGCAGATGCAAACCCGCCTGGCCGCACTGGGCCTGCAGGAACTGGACTGGCCCGAGGGCACGCTGCGCGGCCACAGCTTCCACTACTCGACGCTGGACACGCCGCTGGCACCGGTCGCGCGGGCCAGCAACCCCAACGGCGGCCGTACCGCCGAGGCGCTCTACCGGCACGGCAGTCTGCGCGCCAGCTACGTGCACCATTACTTCCCATCCAACCCGGAGGCGCTCGCGCGCTTCTTCATCGCCGGCCATCATGCAGATTGAATCCCCACCCGTCGATTACCAGCGCGTAACCCCCAGCGCGGAGCGCCGCGGCCTCGTCATCGTCCACACCGGCGACGGCAAGGGCAAGAGCACGGCCGCCTTTGGCCTCGCGCTGCGCGCCCATGGCCGCGGCAAGGCCGTGCATATCTACCAGTTCATGAAGGTGCCCAGCGCGCGCTTTGGCGAGCACCGCATGTTCGAGCAGCTGGGCCTGCCCATCGAGGGCCTGGGCGACGGCTTCAGCTGGAAGAGCCGCGACCTGGAACACTCGGCCCAACTGGCTCGCGACGGCTGGGCGCGTGCCGCGGCCACCATTCGTGCCGGCGAGCATTTCCTGGTGGTGCTGGACGAGATCATGTATCCCCTGCGCTATGGCTGGCTGCCGCTGGACCAGGTGCTGCAGACCTTGCGCGAGCGGCCCGCCCATGTGCATGTGGTGCTGACCGGGCGCAACGCACCCGAGGAGTTGATCGCCCTGGCCGACACCGTCACCGAGATGGCCCTGGTCAAGCATCACTTCAAGGCGGGCGTGCCGGCCCAGCGTGGGATCGAGGATTGATTGTTCGATGCAGATGGCCTGGCTCCTGCCGCTCGCGATGCTGCTCGCCCTGCTGGTCGATCGCCTGTTCGGCGAACCGCCCGCCTGGGCCCATCCGGTCGTCGGCATGGGCCGCTATCTGGGCCTGTTCTCGCAGCGCCTGCCGGCCCTGCGGCCCGCGCCCGCCTTCGTGGCGGGCGCCTTGCTCTGGTGCCTGGGCGCGTTCCTCGTTGGCCTGCTGGCGGCCGGGCTGGAGAGCTGGCTGATCGGCCTGCTGCAGCCCTGGCGCACACCGCTGGCCCTGCTGGGCTGCGCCGCTGCGCTGGCGCTCTTGCTCAAGCCCCTGCTGTCCTGGTCCATGCTGAGCCAGGAGGTCGACGCGGTGGAGGCGGCCCTGCAGCGTTCGCTGCCCGAGGGGCGCGCGCGCCTGGCCCGGCTGGTGAGCCGCGACACGCTGGCGCTCAGCGCCAGCGAGGTTCGCGAGGCCGCGCTCGAAACCCTGGCCGAGAACCTCAACGACTCGGTGGTGGCGCCGCTGTTCTGGTTTGCCATCGCCGGCCTGCCGGGCGCCGCGGTCTACCGCTTCGCCAATACCGCCGATGCCATGTGGGGCTATCGCGGCCGCTGGGAATGGGCCGGCAAATGGGCGGCGCGCGCCGACGATGCGCTCTCCTGGCTGCCGGCCCGCATCACCGCCCTGGCTCTGCTCGGCCGGCACTGGCGACTGCTGCCCGCGCTGCTGCGGGAGGCCGCGCGCACGCCCTCGCCCAACAGCGGCTGGCCGATGGCGGCGCTGGCGCTGCGATTGCAGCTGCGCCTGGCCAAGCCGGGCGTCTACGTACAGAACCCGAGCGGCGCCACACCCATGGCCGAGGACATGGCGCGCGGGCAAGACCTGACCCTGCGCGGCATGCTGCTCGCCGCCCTGCTGCTGATGCTGGGGGCCGCCGTCCTGCGCGGAGGTTTTCACTGATGCAGCAGCAAGCCATCATGCACGGCGGCAGCGACTCCGGCCCGCCGATCCCGCACGATTTCTCCAGCAATGCCAGCCCGCTGGGTCCGCCGCCGGCCTTGCAGGACGCGCTGCTGAGCGCCGAGCGCGGCCGCTATCCCGACCCGCAATACCTGGCGCTGCGCGAGACCCTGGCGGCCGCCCATGGCCTCGCGCCCGAGCGCGTGCTGCCCAGCGCCGGCGGCAGCGAGGCGATACGCCGACTCAGCCTGGCGGCGCAGCTGGCCGGCCTGCGCCAGGTCTGGGTGCCGCAGCCCGGCTATGGCGACTATGCCGCCGCCGCCCAGGCCCTGGGCCTGCAGGTACGCGGCTATGCCTCGGTGGCCGAGTTGGTGGAGGGTCTCGCCGCATTGGCAGCGCCGGCCCTGGTCTGGGTCTGCGAGCCCTGCAACCCCACCGGCGCCAGCCTGGATACGCATGACTGGACCCAGCTGGGCGCCGCCCTGCGGGCCTCGGCCGCGCAGCTGGCCATCGACCAGGCCTACGAGCCGCTGCGCCTGGAGGGGCGGACAAGCCTGCCGCCGGCGCTGGCCGAGCAGGCCTGGCGCCTGCAGGGCCCCAACAAGGCCCTGGGCCTGACGGGGGTGCGCGCGGGCTATCTGCTGGCACCGGCCAGCGGCCGCTGGCTGGCCCCGATGCAAGACCTGGCCCCCAGCTGGGTGCTCTCCGGCGAGGGCTGCGCCCTGCTGAGCCATTGGCATAGGCCCGCCACGCAGGCCTATCTGCAAGACGCCAGGGCGCGCCTGCTGGCATGGCGCGCCGCCCAGCGCGAGCTGCTGGCCGAGCTGGGCTGGCGGCAACGCCCCAGCTGCAGCAATTTCTGGCTCGCCCGTCCACCCGCCGAGCTGCCCATGCCAGCGCTGCGCGCGCGCGGCATCAAGCTGCGCGATGCCAGCAGCTTCGGCCTGCCCGGCTGGCTGCGCGTCTCCACCCAATCCCCAACGTCGCAGCAGGCGCTGCGCCTCGCCCTGAAGGAGCTGATGCCATGAGCGCAGCGCAGGACCGTCCCAAGCAAGCTCGCTCCCGCCTGGCGGGACAGGCCGCAGGCCGAAGGGTGCACCAATGACCGCCAAGGCCGTGATGGTGCTGGGCACCACCAGCAATGCCGGCAAGAGCTGGCTCGCCACCGCGCTGTGTCGCTGGTATGCGCGCCAGGGGCTCAGGGTCGCGCCCTACAAGGCGCAGAACATGAGCAACAACGCGCGCGTCGTGCCTGGCCTGAATGGGGCGATGGGCGAGATCGGCAGCGCCCAGTATTTCCAGGCCCTGGCCGCGCGCTGCCTGCCCGAGGTGCGCATGAACCCGGTGCTGCTGAAGCCCGAGAAGGACACCGCCTCGCAGGTGATCGTGCTGGGCGAGGTGGACCGGCAGCTCACCGACATGCCCTGGCGCGCACGCAGCGAGCAGCTCTGGCTGCGCGCACGCCCGCCCCTGCACGAGCTGATGGCCGAGAACGACGTGGTGGTGATCGAGGGTGCGGGTTCGCCAGCCGAGATCAATCTGCACAGCAGCGACTACGTCAATATGCGCACCGCGCTGGAGGTGAACGCCGCCTGCCTCTTGGTGACCGACATCGACCGCGGCGGCGCCTTCGCCCATCTCTACGGCACGCACCAGCTGCTGCCTGCGCATGAACGCGCGCTGATACGCGGCTTCGTGCTGAACCGCTTCCGCGGCGATGCCAGCCTGCTGGCGCCCGGCCCCGAGCAGCTGCAGGCCCTCACCGGCGTGCCCACGGTAGCGGTGCTGCCGATGTGGCGCGGCCATGGCCTGCCGGAAGAGGATGGGGTCTTCGATGATGTCGCCAGCGGCAGCGGGCTGAAGATCGCCGTGGTGGCCTATCCGCGCCTGTCCAACCTCGACGAATTCCAGCCCCTGCGCAGCCTGCCCGGCGTGCGCCTCAACTGGGCGCGCGAACCGGCCCAGCTGGAGGCGGCGGACTGGATCATCCTGCCCGGCTCCAAGGCGGTGGCGGCCGACCTGGCCTGGTTGCGCGCGCAAAAGCTCGACGCGGTGATCTCCCGCCATGCCGCCGCCGGCAAGCCCCTCTTGGGCATTTGCGGCGGCCTGCAGATGCTGGGCGAAAGCCTGTTGGACCCCTACCAGATCGACGGCAACGCGCCCGGCCTGGGCCTGCTGCCCCTGGTGACCCAGTTCGAGCGCGAGAAGCTGCTGCGCCCGGCCCAGCTGCAGTTCGGCGCCGATCTGCCGGCCCCCTGGGCGGCGCTGAACGGCGTGGCGGTGCAGGGCTACGAGATCCACCATGGCCGCACCGCGCAGCACCCCAGCATGGCGCCGGCCCAGGTGGCGCTGCGCGACGCCGATGGCGCGGCGGTGGGCTGGCAACAGGGCAGCGTGCTGGGCCTCTACGCCCATGGCCTGTTCGAGCAGCCGGCCCTGCTGCGCGCGCTGTTCGGCGCCGAGGTGCAGACCCTGGACGCGGTGTTCGATGGCCTGGCCGATTTCATCGACCGGCATTTCGAGGCCGGCCGACTGCTGCAATTGCTGGAACCCGCATGAACATCAACAACAAACTGATCCCGTCCATTCCCAGCCTCGCCGACGCCGAGCTGGCCCTGCGCCTGCAGACCCGCATCGATCAAAAGACCAAGCCGCTGGGCGCTTTAGGCCGGCTGGAAGCGCTGATGCTGAGGCTGGGCCTGATCCTGGGCAGCGACACGCCCGCGCTGCGGGAGCCGCAGCTGATGGTGTTCGCCGCCGACCATGGCCTGGCGGCGCGCGGCGTCTCGGCCTACCCCTCCGACGTGACCTGGCAGATGGTGGAGAACTTCCTCGCCGGCGGCGCGGCGGTGAGCGTGCTGGCGCGCCAGCATGGGCTGACACTGACGGTGGTGGACGCCGGCGTGCGCCATGAGTTCGCGCCCCGCCCGGGCCTGGTGGTCGCCAAGATCGCCGCCGGCACGGCCGATGCGCTCGTGGCGCCGGCGATGAGTGCGGACCAATGCGCCACCGCCATCGCCGCCGGCAAGAACCTGCTGCGCCAGCGCCCCGGCAATGCGCTGCTGCTGGGCGAGATGGGCATAGGCAACACCTCGGCCGCGGCCCTGCTGCTGGCGCGCCTGGCCGGCCAGCCGATCGGTGCCTGCGTGGGCCGGGGGACAGGTCTTGACGATGGCCAGCTGGCGCACAAGACCGCCCTGCTGGGCCAGGTGCTGGAGCGCCACGCGCAGGCCGGCGAACCGCTCGCCGCGCTCGCCGCCTTCGGTGGCTTCGAGATCGCCATGATGGTGGGCGCGGTGCTGCAGGCGGCGCTGGAGCGCCGCGTCATCGTGGTGGATGGCTTCATCGCCAGCGCCGCGGTGCTGGTGGCGGCACGCCTGGCGCCCGCCGTGCTGGAGCGCTGCGTGTTCTCGCATTGCTCCAACGAGAGCGGCCATCAGCTGATGCTGCAGACCCTGCAGGCCGAACCGCTGCTGGACCTGGGCCTGCGGCTGGGCGAGGGCTCCGGTGCCGCGCTGGCCTGGCCCCTGCTGGTGTCGGCCTGCCGGCTGCTGGTCGAGATGGCCAGCTTTGCCTCGGCCGGGGTCAGCCAGGCCTGAATAAAGGGGTCGGCGCGAGCCTCGAACTGGGCCGTGCCTACCTGTCAGTTCTTGCTGTTTACTTCGGCCGGCCCCTGGCCATAATCGGGCCTGGCTCTGCAAAGTGAGGCACGTAATGACCGACTTGGTGTTTGCCGATGAACTGCCCGAAGAGGCGACCACCGGCAGAGTCAAGCCCATCGATCCCTGGGTGGTGATGATCGTCGACGACGATCCCGCCGTGCACCAGGTCACGCAGCTGGTGATGGCGGATTTCGAGTTCTCGGGCCGCCGCCTGCAGTTCCTCGACGCCTACAGCGCCGCCGAGGGCCGCGAGATCCTGCAGTCGCGCGGCGACATCGCGCTGATCCTGCTGGATGTGGTGATGGAGTCCGAGCACGCCGGCCTGGACCTGGCGCGCTATATCCGCGAAGAGTTGGGCAACAGCTTTGTGCGCATCGTCTTGCGCACCGGCCAACCCGGCCAGGCGCCGGAAGAGCATGTCATCAAGACCTATGACATCAACGACTACAAAGAGAAGACCGAGCTCACCAAGCGCAAGCTGATCACGGTCTTCTACTCGGCGCTGCGCTCCTACCGCGACATCATGATCATCGAGCAGTCGCGCCAGTCGCTGCGCCGCTCCATCGATGCGATCACGCGCGTCTACGATTCGCACAATCTGCGCCGCTTTGCCTCGGCGGTGCTGGAGCAGGTGGCGCATCTGCTGGGTTACGAGGCCCAGGGTCTGTGCGCCAGCCGCATCTCGGCCTATGCGGCCTCGCACATGGACGGCCGCCTGAAGGTGCTGGCCGCCACCTCCGAGTATTCGCGCCTGCTGGTGGACCAGGAGGTCGAGAGCCTGCCCGCCCAGGTGCGCGAGGCGCTCGACAAGGCCCTGATCGAGCAGCAGAGCTACTTCGAGGATCTCTGCTACGTCGGCTACTACCGCACCAGCTCGGGCAACGAGAGCCTGCTCTATATGGTGTTCTCGGAGCCGGTGGACGCCCAGGCACGCGAGCTGCTGGAGATCTTCTGCGCCAATGTGGCGATCACCTACGAAAGCCTGCTGCTGCGCGAGGAGATCCAGGACACCCAGCGCTCCACCGTCTACATCATCGGCGAGGCGGTGGAAAAGCGCTCCAAGGAAACCGGCGCCCATGTGCGGCGCGTCGGCGAGCTCTCGGCCCTGCTGGCCGAGGCGGTGGGCATGACGGCGGGCGACGTGGAATTCATGCGCCAGGCCTCGCCCCTGCACGACGTGGGCAAGATCGGCATCCCCGACCGCGTGCTCAACAAGCCCGGCAAGCTCGATGCCGAGGAATGGGAGGTCATGCAGACCCATGCCCGCATCGGTTTCGAGCTGCTCAGCAAGTCCGACAAGCGCATCCTGCAGCTGGGCGCCACCATCGCCTACGAACACCACGAGCGCTGGGACGGCCTGGGCTATCCGCGCGGCCTGGCCGGCGAGCAGATCAATGTGGCGGGCCGCATCGTGGCGCTGGCGGACGTGCTGGACGCGCTGGTCAGCAAGCGCTGCTACAAGGAGGCCTGGAATTTCGACGAGGCCCTGGCCTATGTGCGCGAGCAGGCCGGCAAGCAGTTCGATCCCAAGCTGGTGCAGATGCTGCTGGACCGGCTGGATCTGGTGCGCAGCATCTACGAGCGCTACCCCGACAACTGAGTGGCCCCATGAGCGCCGCAGAAGCCGATCGCCCCGAGCTTGCACGCATGCTGCAGGAGCGCGGCGAGGAGGTATTGCTGCTGCAGGCGCGTCTGATCGAGCAGGAGCGCCTGGCCGGCCTGGGCGGCCTGGTGGCGGGCTTCGCGCACGAGATCAGCACGCCCATCGGCGTGGCGGTGACGGCCGCCTCCGGTCTGGAGGAATTTGCCCGGCAGCTGCAGGACAAGCTGAACGGCGAACGCATGACGCGCGAGGAGCTGCAAGCCCTGGCCGCCAAGCTCGCGCAGGCCGCGCATTTCACCAACACCCATCTGCAGCGCGCCGCCGATCTGCTGAGCAACTTCCGCATCGTGGCCGATGACTGCGGCCACATCAAGGTGCAGGCCGTTGACCTGCCCGACTATCTGCGCCGGCTGGTGCGCGCTCACGCGCCCGCGCTCAAGAGCGCACAGGTGCAGGTGGACATCACGGCGCCCGAGCATCTGCCCGCCGTGATGGCGGTGGGCCTGCTGGCGCAGCTGCTCTCCATCCTGCTGCTGAATGCGGTGAGCCATGCTTTCGAGGGCCAGCGCCAGCGCCACATCGCGATCGAGCTGCAGGCCGAGGGTGAGCGGCTCTGCCTGCGCCTGCGCGACAACGGCTGCGGCCTCAGGCCCGGCCTGCGCAGCCGCGTGTTCGAGCCCTTCTACACCAGCCAGCGTGGCTCGGGTGGCCGCGGCCTGGGCCTCAACATCGTGATGAGCCTGTGCCAGCGCCTGGGTGGCTCGGTGCGGCTGGACGACGCGCCCGGGCCCGGCCTGGGCTTTATCATCGACCTCCCCCTGAACTCCCCAGCGCTGAACTGACGCCTCCGGCAGCGCCTCACGATGCTGCATCAACTGCGCCTGTTCTTCATCGCCCTGCAATTCTTCACGCGCGTGCCGATCCCGCGCTGGGTGGGCTTCGAGCCCCAGTGGCTGCAGCAATGCGCGCGCTACTTCCCCCTCGTCGGCCTGGTGGTGGGCGGCTTTGCCGCGCTGGTGCTCTACGCCGCGCAATGGATCTGGCCCAGCAACGTGGCCGTGGGCCTGAGCATGGCCGCCAGCGTCTGGCTGACCGGCGGTTTTCATGAGGACGGCTGGGCCGACACCTGCGACGGCCTGGGCGGTGCGGTGAGCCGCGAGCGCGCGCTGCTGATCATGAAGGACTCGCGCATCGGCAGCTACGGCGCGCTGGGGCTGATCCTGATGCTGGGCCTGAAGGCTGCCTGCCTGATCGCGCTGGCCGACAGCTCGCCCGATGGCGTGCTGATCGTGCTGGTGTGGGCGCACATCGCCTCGCGTGCCGCGCCGGTCTGGCTGATGCACGCCCTGCCCTATGCCGGCGACGCCGAGCATGCCAAGGCCAAGCCCCTGGCCACCCAGATCACAGGGCCGGGTCTTGCCAGTTGCCTCGCCTGGGTGCTGCTGGCCAGCCTGGGCGCGGCCTGGCTCAGCCCTGAGCTGGTGCCGGTGCTGGCCGGGGTGTGCCTGGCCGCGGTGGCCGCCTGCCTGTGGATGCAGAGCTGGCTGGAGCGGCGCCTGGGCGGCTACACCGGCGACAACCTCGGCGCCACCCAGCAGCTGGTGGAGCTGGTGAGCCTGCTGGCCTTCCTGGCCCTGTGGAATGTCTTCTGACTTGCATGTCTGGCGGCATCCCAGGCCGGAGGGCGCCGCCGGCCTGTGTGTAGGCGCAGGCACCGATCTGCCGGTGCATTGGCGCCGCAGCAAACGCCTGGCGCGCCGCATCCAGGCCCTGGCGCGGCGCGAGCGCCTGCCGCATCGGGTCTGCACCTCGCCGCTGCGGCGCTGCGCCGACGTGGGGCGCTGGTTGCGCCGCTGGGGCTGGCAGCACCGGCTGGACGCTGCCCTGCTGGAGCTGGACTTCGGCAGCTGGGAGGGCCGGCGCTGGGACGCGATCGGCGCCGCCGCCCTGGATGCCTGGATCGCCGACTTCGCCGCCCACCCGCCGGGCGGCGGCGAAGCGCTGCAGGCCCTGCTGGCACGCGCCGCCGGCTGGCGGCCCGCCGAGGCCTGCCTGGTGGTGAGCCACGGCGGCTGGATGCTGGCGCGGCGCTGGTGCCGGCAACAGGGTCAGGTCTTGCCCGAGGCCTCTACATGGCCGGCGGCGCCCGGCTACGGCAGCTGCTGGCGGCTCTAGGGCGCTAGGAAGAAACCGACGAAGCCGGCAGCGGCTTGGCGCCCAGGCTCAGCAGCAGCTCGAACGCCGGCTTGTTGGCATCGCCCCGGCTCCAGGCCAGCGGCGTGGCACCCTCGCTGTCCTTGGCCTCCAGCGGCGCGCCCTGCGCGCTCAGCCAACGGATCAGGTCCAGGCGGCCGCCAGGTGCAGGGCGCTCATCGCCAGGCCGCGCGGCCTGGCCTGATGGTCTAGCCGGGCACCCCGCGCATGCAGGGCCTGAACGATCGCGAGATGGCCTTCGCGTGTGGCTTCCATCAGCGCCGAGAAGCCGATGCCGTCCAGCGCCTCCACCTCGGCGCCGGCATCCAGCAGGGCCGCCAGCGCCTGGGCGCGCCCTTCGCGCGCGGCCCGTGCCAGCACGGGCCGGCGGGTCTCGTCCAGGCCGTTCACGTCCGCCCCCGCAGCCAGCGCCTTGCGCACGGCTGCGGCATCGTCGTCCTGCACCGCGCGCAGCAGGGCCTGCATGGCCGGGCTTGGGGCCAGGCGCTCGCCACGATGCTCCAGCAGGCGCGCCAGCACGGCCTGTTGGCCGCGCCGCATCGCCACCTCGACGGCATTGCCATGCCCCACCAGATCGGTGCGCGCGCCATGCGCCAGCAGCAGGTTCACCAGCGGCAGCTCGCCGTAGAAGATCGCCCAGTTCAGCGCCGGATCGCCAAAGCTGTCGACCAGATTGACCTCGGCCCCGCCCTTGAGCAGCAGCTCGGCCATGCGCAGGTCGCGGTTGTTGACGGCCAGCATCAGCGCGCTGGCGTTGTAGTAGGCCGCATAACGCGGATTGGGCGCGGCACCATGCGCGAGCAGCTGCGCGGCAATCTCGTGCTTGCCGCGCGAGGCCGCGATCAGCAGCGGCGCCGACTGGGCGGCCTGGTCGGTGGCCTGGGCCGAGACTCCGCTGGCCAGCAGCTCGGCCACGCGGCCCGCCTCGCCGGCGCGGATCGCGGCCGTGAGTTCTTCGTAGGGGCTGGCATGGCTGGCCGCGGCGGCGGTCAGGGCAAGGGCTAGCAGCAGGGCTCGCATGGTGGCACTCCGGAATCCGGCCAAGCCGGCCCGCCATCATGCCGAGCGCCCCGCGCCGTGCGCAGTGCCGGAAGTTCAGTCGAGCTCGACCAGGGGCGCCGGCACACGCTTGCTGCCGGCCTTCTCGGCCAGCGCGTCGCGCGCATTGGCCGCTGCCAGGCCCTTGAAATAGGCCCAGTCGCCAAAGCGCTCGGCAAGAGCCTTGAGCACCTGGGCCTGGGCCTCGTCACCGCCCAGGCCCTGGGCCCAGGCCTGCTCGGCCAGTTCGCGCAGGGCCGTCAGATAGGCGCGGAAGGCCTGCACATCGGCACTGCCACCCACCTCGCCATGGCCGGGCACGAAGCGGGTCGTAGGGGCGCGGCCGCGCGTGAGGCGCTCGAGCGTGGCGATCCAGTCGCCGCTGCGCGCATCGATCAGATTGGGAATCGAGCGCCGCCAGAACAGGTCGCCGGCGAACAGCACCTGGGCGTCGGGCACGGCCACCACCGTATCGCCACCGGTGTGGCCCGGGTAATGGCGCAGCAGCACCTTGCGGCCGCCCAGCTCCAGCTCCAAGGCCTGCTCGTAACTGAGCTGTGGCTGGGGCAGCGCGGCGAGCAACTCGCGCGCCGCGGCGCTGGCCTTTTCCTCACCGCCCAGCAGGCGCAGGTTCTCGCCGTGCTGCCAGGCCTGCACATTGCGATGCGCGATGACGAGGGCGCCGGCGGCCACCAGTTCTGCATTGCCGGCCACATGGTCGATGTGGTGATGGGTGTTGATCAGATAGCGCAGCGGCAAGGGGCTGAGCTTGCGCACCTCGGCCAGCAGGGCGCGCGTGGCCGCGGGGCGGTAGAAGCTGTCGACGATGGCGATCGCCTCGCTACCGATGATGACGCCGGCATTCGCGCCGGCGCGCCCACCCTGGTCGATGGCGGCATAGACGCCCGGCGCGAGTGGCTCCAGCTTGAACAAGGCTGCCGGCGGCTCCTGCGCGTGAGCAAGCACGCCCACCAGCGCCAGGCCCAGCAGCCAGCCTGCCTTCATGCGCTGACCGCTGTGAGCCGCAGGTATTTCTGCATCAGGGTCTCGCGGCTCTCCACATGGGCCGGGTTCACCGGGATGCAGGCCACCGGGCAAAGCTGCACGCATTGCGGCTCATCGAAATGGCCCACGCATTCGGTGCACTTGTCGGGGTCGATCTGGTAGAACTCCTCGCCCATGGAGATCGCATGGTTGGGGCATTCCGGCTCGCAGACATCGCAGTTGATGCACTCGTCGGTGATCATCAGTGCCATATCGCTACTCCTGGCAACCGACGAATACGGCATGCGCCTGCAAGCGCATGCCGCGCTCGGCGGGGCAAGGCATGCCTTGCCTGGTTCCGCCTCCCGTGTCGGTGATCATCAAGGCCATGGCGCTACTCCGGTCGTCCCTTGCTGATGCGCTCCTGCAGGCGCTCGCGCACCGAGGGTGACACGAACTGGGAGACATCACCGCCCAAGGTGGCAATCTCGCGCACAAAGGTGCCGGAGATGAACTGGTACTGATCGCTGGGCGTCAGGAAGACGGTCTCGACCTCGGGCATGAGCTTGCGGTTCATGCCGGCCATCTGGAATTCGTATTCGAAGTCGCTCACCGCGCGCAGGCCGCGCACCACCACCTTGCCGCCATGCTGGACCACGAAGTCGCGCAGCAGGCCGCGGAAGGGGATCACCTCCACATTCGGGTACTTGGCCGCCAGCTCCTTGGCGATCTCCAGGCGCTCCTCGATGGTGAACATG
>Ga0208398_100953_pt1 | contig 13544 bp, 11 predicted proteins | sample LakWasMe79_HOW10_2_FD_183905 | JGI IMG/M metagenome (GOLD analysis project Ga0208398, IMG submission 183905) | Freshwater sediment methanotrophic microbial communities from Lake Washington under simulated oxygen tension - Sediment Metagenome... | ecosystem: Environmental > Aquatic > Freshwater >... | reverse complement strand
CAGGCCCAGGTGGATGGCGTAATCGGTGGCGATGTCGCAGGCATGCAGGGCGATCATCACGTCCAGCCGCGCCGGCGTGTAGCTACGCACATCGCCCTGGTCGAAGCGCAGGCCCGCCAGGCCATGGCGGGCCGCGGCCGCGCCGCACAGCTTCACCATGTCGTCGCGCAGCTCGACGCCGGTCACCTGGGCGTCCTTGCCCAGCCCGCGCAGATAGTCGTAGGTGGCAAAGGTCAGATAGCCCTTGCCCGAGCCGAAATCGGCCACATGCACGTCCGGGCTGTCCGCCAGGCGCGAGGCCTTCAGCGCGGCCGCGAACACCTCGATGAATTTGTTGATCTGCTTCCACTTGCGCGACATCGCCGGCACCAGCTGCAACTCGCCCTTGACCGAATGGGTGAGGCCGAGATCGGCCCAGAACGGGCGCTGCAGATCCAGGTAGCGCTGCTTGTCGCGGTTGTGTTCGTCGGCGCCGGCCTCGGCAGCACTGGCATCGGCCGCTGCGCTGAGCTTGCCGACCCGCAGGCTGGCCTTGCCCTTGCGGCTGAAGCTCAGCTGCACGTCCTCGCCCTGGGTCAGCAGATGGGCATGCAGGAACTGCCGGCCCAGCAGCCCATGCAGCAACGCCAGGCCCTCGTCGAAGCCGTGGTTCTTGGTGACGTCCTTGGTGCGATGGCGCCACACCATCGAGAGCTGGCGCTCGCCGCGCAGCTGCACCTCGCGCACCAGCAGGCGCTCCAGATCGGCATCGCCGCCCTGCGGCTTGCCCAGCATCAGCTTGCCGAAACTGCCGGTCTGCAGGGACAGGGCCAGCAGATGCATGAAGCGCTGGAGGGCATCCGGGGCGGCAGGGGCTTCGCTGCGCAGGAGTTGCTGGAAAAAGGAAGGGGACACGGGCGGTGCGGGTGCTAGGGCGGGTCCCGATTGTCCGCCATCGCGCACAGGCGCCGCCCGGGCTCGCGCGCCCAGCGCTCCAGCCCGGCCCACAGGCGCTGCAGATGGTCGCCCCCCGGCGACTGTAGGCCATGATCGCCCTCGGGCACCGGCCAGTCGCAGAAGGACTCGGGACGGCGCACAGCGGCCAGCGCCGCAAAGCGCTGGTAGGCCAGCGGCGGCACCAGCGCATCGCGGCCGCCCCAGGCACGCAACAGGTCTGCGTCGCCGGCCAGCAGGGGTTCGGCCACGCGCCAGGCCAGCAGGTCGCGCCAGTAGCCGAGGCTGCGGCCATCGCGCACCGTGGCGTCGGCGAGCGGCCCTTGTGCGGCAGCGCGCAGGCTGGCCCAGGCGCGCGCCTCGCCCAGGCGCCGAGCCTGCAGCTCGGCCGCTTCGGCCGGGTCCAGGCCCGAGCCGCCAATCATCACCAGTCCGCGCAGCCCGGGAATCTCGGGTGCCAGCTCGGGCAGCAACTCGGCCCCCTCGGAGACGCCGATCAGCAGCACCGGCAGGCCTGCGGGGCCAGACTCGGACTGGGGCCGGCGCACCCAGGCCTGCAGGGCCGCGCGCGAGTCGGCGAGCCAGGTGCTCAGGCGATCGGTCCGCACGAAATCGGCGGGGCAATCCTCCGCAGCGTGGCGCTCCCAGGGCTGCACGCCGGGCTTGTGCAGCAGCAGCAGCTCGGCATGGCCAAGGCCACGGAACATCGGCTCGGCCACCGCCGCCCAGCCACTGCAGCCCGAGCCGGGCAGCACCAGCACCTGGTAGCGCGCCGGCGCCAGCAGGGCCGGCCGGTGCCAGGCCAGCAAGACCTGAGCCTCACGCGCCGTCGGCAATTCCAGCAGCGTGAATAAAGCAGAAGGCCCGGCTCCCCAGCCGGGCGTGCCCAGCAGCAGGAGCCAGGCCATGCAAGCCCGGCGCAATGCGCGCGCAACGATCACTTCAGGATCACGGTGCCCTCGTTGGAGGCCGGCGGCGGCATCGCATTGCCGCTGCGGCGCGGCGTGTTGCCGCTCTCGGGCAGGCCCGGCAAGCCCAACTGGTCGGCCATCTGCTCGTAGACGTTCTCGGCCAGGCTCTTGGAAGTCTCGCGTATCACCTTGCCGCGGTTGGGCGGCTGCACGTCGCCGCGGTTGGAGAGCAGCTTGGTGTCGTTGCCGGCGCCCTGGGCCGAGAACGAGGCCTTGATCTCGTAGGTCTTGGTGCTGATGAGCGAGAAGTCGGCCACCAGGTCCAGGCTGAACTGGTAGGAGGCGCTGGTGGTGCCCTGCAGGGGCGAGAGCGAATCGCGGAACTCCAGGCTGGTGAGGGTGCCGAACAGCACATAGTCGGCGCCGTTGAACTCACCCTTCTTGATGCGCGCGATCACGTCCTTGACCTCGGGCTGGCGCACCGGCTTGGCCATCTTGCCGGTCTGGATCTGGTTGAGCGCCTGTTCGGCCTTGGTAGGCTGCGGGTCACCGGCATCGAAGCGCTTGCCCTGCACCAGGCGGAACTGGCCGCCCTTGAGCATGGCGCCGCGAATGTCGTTGCTGAAGGAGCCCAGCTCACGCTGCTCCATATAGCTGTAGGTACCCGAGACATAGGTGCCCGAGCTCTGCTGGGTGGCGACGATGCCATGCTGGTTGGCCGTGACGCCACCGCTGCTCTTGACGGTGCCGGCTTCGAAGTACTGGGCCACCGCCTGGGTGTAGGCAAGGTCGGTGACGGCCACCTTGGGCGGCTGGCCCTGCTGGGCCTGGGCCACGCCGGCCAGAGCGGCCAGCGCGGCCAGGCAGGCGCCGGTGATGATGTTGCGACGGTTCATATGCTCTTCTCCCTGCTCAGCGCTTGCTGGTCTTGCGGATGTCTTTTTCTTCCTGCCATTCGATCGTGCCTTCCTGCACATCGAACATCTTCAGCGTGAACTTGTAGTACACGTCCTTGGTCTGCGAATTCTGCTTCACGATGGAAGTCAGCTCGCCTTCCAGGCTGTACTTGGCGGCCGTCATCTGGCCCACCTTGGCGGTGGTGTTCTGCTTGTAGAGGCCGCTCTGGTTCTGGCGCTGCAACTCGTCCACACCCTGCTGCATCTCGTTGATCGAGCGGGTGAAGCGCACCTTGCCCGACTTGACCAGGGCGGTCTGGATCGAGTTCATCACATTGGTGGTGTCGATGTATTCGCTGGTCTTGTTCTTCACCGTCGAGATGGTCACCGTGGGGCGGCCCTGGAAGATGCCGGTCTCGAGCAGGCTGCCCACCATCTTCTCGGCAATCATCTGCAGGTCGGTGGAGCCGAACTCGTTGGTGACCAGTTCCACCGCCTTGGAGTCGCCATAGTTCACCTGGCGCTGGAAGCGCACCACCGGTGAGGAAACATGGGTCTCGCAGCCGGCGAGGACGGCGCTCGCCAGCAGGGCGGCGAGCGTGAGGGTCGTACGGATCGTGAGCTTGGTCTTCATGTTCTTGTCCTTCCTTGTTCTGTCTGTGCGCGCCGGGCGCTCACTTGCTTTCCACGCTCATCTCGAGCTTGAGGTCCACGGCCGAGGGATGCTGGGCCACGCCCTTGAGGGTGACGGTCTGCAGGCCCAGCACGGTGGTCTGCTTCCAGCCCTCGCCATCGCCCACTTGATTGCCCACCGAGTCGAGCCAGCGGAAGCGGTGGAACACCACGCGGTCCTTGTTCTCGACGTTCTGCAGATCGGCCTGCACCACCAGGGTGTCGTTCTTGCGCTGGATGCGCATCTCGGCCACCTTGATGCCCTTGGGCGAACCGCGCAGGTCCAGCTTGGCGGCGATGGCGGGCGAGGTTTCGTCGGCCTTCTGGGCCTGGGCGCCGGTGCCGAGCAGCAGGCCCAGGGCGAACAGGGCGGCGCTGACGGGTTTGATTGCCTTGCGTTGCATCTTCTTGATCCTCACTTCAGTTCTTCGTCGGCGTGGCGGTGGCGGCTGCCGCGGGCTTGGCGGCGGCCGGCTTGGCAACGGGCTTGGCGGCCGGCTTGGCCGCGGGCTTGACCGGTTCGCTCACCACCGCAGCGGTGGCGGCGGGTGCGGCGGCCGGCGGCGCGGCGGCCATCAGGCGGCCGAACTGCGACACGTCGCCGACCAGGAATTGCTCCTCGTAGACGCGCAGCGGCACCACGGCGTACTGGCCCGCCACCTTCACCGGTGCATCCAGCGCGCGGCCATTGATGCTCACCTGATGCTCACCGGGCGGCAGATAGCCGCGGGCCAGATAGACGCGACCGGGCAGCATGCGCCAGATGCGGTCGTCGGCCTGCTCAGTCACCGCCGAGGCGGCGATGCCCACCAGCGCGCCGAACATGCCGGCACGCTTTTCCAGCTCGTTCTGCACCACTGCCTTGGCGACCGCGCGGGTCACGCCACGCAGCACCATGCCGGGCATTTCGTCCTTCAGCGCCCGGCGTGCCATCACGTTCACGTCCACCACGCGCTCGAGCTTGAAGTCACGGCCGCCGGCCTGCAGATTGCTCAGCATCGCGTCCTTGGACGGGTCGATCACCGGGTAGGAAATGCTCACCGTGCGGAGCGAACCGCCCACCGGCACCGGGATGGTGAAGCCCTTGGGCTTGCGCGCCGGTGCATTGCCGGCCTCCACCACGAACAGCACGTCGGTCATCTGCTGGCGGCGCTTGTGGGTGAAGCTGGTGCGGTCGTCCAGGCCGCGCAGGCCTTCTTCCAGCAGCGGCGTCTCGGGGCGCAGCTCGATGGCCTTGCGATAGCCCGGTGCTGCCAGGCCCGGCTCATTGGTCACCTCGTAGATGAAGCCGGCCAGGTAATGGCTCAGCGCATTCTGGTAGCCGTTCTTGAGTTGCAGCACCTCGGGGTCGTTGAGCGTCTCGACCGGATAGCCGTTGAGCTCCTTGCCCTTGGCATCCACGCCCTTGGACTTGGCTTCCTCCTCGGCCGCCGCGGTGTCCTTGGCGCGCAGCTCGGCAATCACCGCCTCGCGCTCGTGGGTGCGCTTGACGTCGACGCGCGCCTTCTCCAGGTCACCCTCGGAGAGGCGGTTCAGCGCCAGGCGCGTGGTCAGCCAGACCTTTTCATAGTCCTGGCCTTCGTAGACCTTGAGGCGCTCGCTGATCAGCGCCGCACCGGCCATGCCCAGCAGCTTGCTGGGGTTGGTCTTGGCGGTCTCTTCCCATTGCTGCACTTTCTGGTCGGCCAGCAGGAAGGCCTCGGTGCTGTCGGCATAGCGCTTGTTCAGGCGCAGCAACTCGCCGCGCTCCATATTGAACAGCAGCTCGGCCTTGGCGTCGGCCGAAGTGGCGGAGGCCTCATGCTGGGCCAGCGCCGCCGCCACGCCGCCGGTACGGGCGGTGGCCTGCACGGCCGAGGCATGCTTGTCGTGGCTCTGCATGGACGCGCAGCCGCCCAGCAGCAACAACGCGCCGGACAGGCTCAGGGCACCCCATGAGCGCAAGATCTTGTGATTATTCAAATTACTCTCCCAGCTCGATCGGAGAGAGCAAGGCCGATCCGCTTGCACGGACCCATCCCGGCGCGCCCTGCATCCTCTCGTGAGCATTGCATTGAACATGCCGCCAATGCAGCGGCGCCGTTGTCCAAGCACCCCGGCCTTGCGCGGCCGGAACGCGTCAAACGGTGGAAAATGTAGCACGCTGTTACTTTTCGTATATCCCATGAAGGGGGTAGAAATTGGGGAGAAAGTCACAGGGCAAGACCTGACACTCAAGCAGGGTTTTCGGCAGGCGCGCACATCGCCCGGCGGTCGGATCATTGGGCTCATGCATCTGCCCGCATTCCCATCCATCGCGCCCCCGGCCGTTGCCGGCCTGCTGCTTTGTTGCGCCCTGCTGGGGGGCTGCGCCGGCGGGCGCATGGCGCCGCCCGAGCGCAGCACCAACAGCCTGGGCATGCACTTCGTCACCATCCCGGCGGGCGAGTTCATGATGGGCAGCGACGAGCGCCCGGACGCCCTGGCCCAGGCCTACCCGCAATATCCGCGCGAGCGCTTCCTGCTGCTGGCGGACGAGGCGCCGGTGCACCGGGTGCGCATCACACGCGCCTTCCAGATGGGCCAACACGAGGTCACGGTGGGCCAGTTCCGCCGCTTTCTGCTCGCCTCCGGCTATGTGCCCGACGCCGAGCGCGACGGCACCGGGGGCTATGGCTACAACCCCAGCTACGACCCCGCCAGCAGCGCGCGCGGCGACGCCTTCGAGGGGCGGCAGCGGCGCTATTCCTGGCGCAACCCCGGCTTCACGCAGAGCGAAGAGCATCCGGTGGTGAACGTGACCTGGCACGACGCCCAGGCGCTGGCGGCCTGGCTCAGCCAGACCGAGGGCCGGCGCTACCGCCTGCCCACCGAGGCCGAATGGGAGTACGCCTGCCGCGCCGGCAGTCGCACCCGCTATCACAGCGGCGACGCTCCTGAGAGCCTGGCGCAGGTGGCGAATGTGTTCGACCAGGACAGCGCCCGCCTCTGGCCCCAATGGCGCGCCTTTGCGCTGCCGCATCACGATGGCCATGCCTTCACCGCACCGGTGGGCAGCTTTGCGCCGAATGCCTGGGGCCTGTACGACATGCATGGCAATGCCTGGGAATGGGTGTCGGACTGGCATGGCGACGACTACTACGCCCACTCGCCCGTGGACGATCCGCAGGGCCCGGCCGAGGGCGGCGTGAAGGTGCGGCGCGGCGGCTCCTGGCACACCTGGAGCTTCTACGCCCGCGCGGCCTACCGCAACTGGAACGACCCTGACACGCGCTACACCCTGGTGGGCATGCGGCTGGTGCGCGAGGTGTCGCCTTAGGAGGCTGTGGGGCTTTGGGATGGACTCGCGTTGGGACGCCTTGGGGGCGCAGGCAAGGCGCAAAGCGCAGGCCGGATTGGGCATCCGGCGAGCATTTGCAACGCCGCATGCGCCCCCAAGGCGTCCCAACCCTTCGGGCCAAAGCGATTTGCCCACCCATCCGTCGTTGCCGGCGCCTGGTGGGGGCCGATCCCACGGCGGCACCGCCGCCTAGGCTGGCCAGGCAACTCACTTTGGCGCGAGCCCATCCCAAAGCCCCACAGTCTCCTAGCCACGACCCCGGCCATTCAGACCTGACCCCAATCTGCCGATACTTCCTCCATCATCCGGATCTGACGGAATGACTTAGGGAGAGCATGGAGCGTTTGGTCGAACAGCTGGTGGCCTGGCACAACCGGCACCCCTTGGCGCTGCGCATCGCACCGGGCGATGTGCACACCTTGGGCGTCGTGGCCCTGCCCTTCATGCGCGGCAGCCGGCCGGCGGAGGCGAGCGAACCGACCCTGACCGACGAGGTCAGCGAAGAGGAGGCGCTGGCACGCGCGGCCGATGCGGCCACTCGGGCGACCGAGGCCTTTGCAGCGCCGCAACCCTGGTGGAAAGCGCTGGACCCGCGCAGCCTGTTTGCCAGCCCGACCCGCGGCCTGCTGGGCGAACTGCCCTGGCCGGTCTTCAGCGAACGCTTTATCCCGGGCCTGCGGCCGGCCCAGGTGGCCCAGTTTGCCCTCGCCCACGGTTACACCGTCCAGCCCGGCGAGGCCGATTGGCCGCAGCGCATCGTCGCCATCGACGAGAGCCTGGTGGCCAGGGCCAGCCAGGGAGCCTGGCCGATGGAGCTCTACCTTGCCAGCGCCGGCATCGATGTCGGCGACAGCCGCACGCGCGTGCTGATCGGCCAGGGCGACGGCAGCGAATTGCTGATGCTGGGGCGGCGCTGCCTGGACAAGCGCCGCGTCGCCGCGGTCGGCCTCACGGTTGCGGCGGTCTTGGCCGTACCGATATGGCTGCTCTGGCCTGCTGCCGGGCCACGGCAGCAAGCAGCGCCAAGCATCGCGGCCAGCGCGGCGAGCGCTGCCATTGCGGGGAGCGCGCCCAGCGCCGCCACCGCGGCTCCACCGGCCAGCCAGGCCGCGCCCGCCATGCCGGCAGCAGCCTCCGCCCCGGCGCCGCCGCCATCGGCGGTCATGTCGGCGCCAACGCCAGCATCGGCGCCGCCGGTCCCGGCGCGCCCGGGTCTGAGCGCCTCCGAGCTGCCGAACGAACTGGCGCCGCCCGGCACTATTCCCAGCATCAGGCCGAATATGGTGAGCACCCCGCGCACTCGCAAGGCGGCCGCCGAAGCAGCCAGCCAAGCCGCCAGCCAAGCGCCCAGGCCGGCGATGGCGGCCGCAGCGAGCGCGCCGGAACCCAAGTCAGCCCCGGCCAGGAAGCCGGAGCCTGCGCCCGCCGCCTCTGCGGCCGGGACGCTCTCGGGCGAAGCACCGTCTGAGGCTGCCAAGACGGCCACCGCAAGGCTGGCTGCGCGCAGCCAGACCGTGGTCGCCCTGGTGGGCCCCAGCCTGGCCAGCAAGAGCGATGCCGAGGCGATGCTGACGCGCATGCGTGCCATGGCGGCGCAAGCCGTGGGCGACCGCAGCCGCCTGCAGGCCGAGGTGATACAGACGCCCGAGGGTTGGCGCGCCACCATCTGGCCCTTTGCCACCCGCGAGGAGGCCCAACTGATCAATGCCACGATGATCGCCCGGGGCATGAAGACCAGGGCGGTAGACTTCTAACGATGATCACCGTCAACAAACTCATTCCCCGCGGCCAGGGCCTGGCCCCAGCCCTGCTCAAGCGCGCCGCCAGCCTCTCGCTGGACTGGGACCAGCGCCAGAAGAGCCGGCTCGACGCCACCGACAGCCAGGGCCGCGCGCTTGGCATCTTCCTGCCGCGCGGCACCGTGATGCGCGGCGGCGACGTGCTGGTGGCCGAGGATGGCTCCCTGATCCAAGTGCAGGCCGCGCCGCAGGCGCTGCTGCGCGTGACGAGCTGCGCCGAGCATGGCTCGCCCTTCGATCTGCTGCGCGCCGCCTACCACCTGGGCAACCGCCATGTGCAACTGGAACTGACGCCTGACCATCTGCAATTCGAGCCCGACCATGTGCTGGCGCAGCTGCTGCGCCAGATGCATCTGACCGTCACCGAGGTGCAGGCCGCCTTCGAGCCCGAGGCGGGCGCCTATGCTGAAGCACATGCCGGCCATGGGCATGATCATGGCCATGCACACAAGCACGAGCAGGTCGTGCATGTGCATGGGCCGGGCTGCCGGCACTGAGTCGGGACCGAGGCAAGGCCCTGCGGCCTTGCCGACGCCCGACGAAGGACTTGGCGCCTGCAAGCGCCAAGGCTGAGGCGGGACTTGGCGCCTGCAAGCGCCAAGGCTGCAGTCAGCTGCGGTAGTCGGCGTTGATCGACACGTAGTCGTGGCTCAAGTCGCAGGTCCACACCGTGGTGTGGGCCTGGCCGCGGTGCAGCTTCACGCGCACCGTGATCTCGGCCTGCTTCATGACACGCTGGCCGTCTTCCTCGCGGTACTCGGGGTGGCGGCCACCCTGGCGCACCACATGCACCTCGTCGAGGAACAGATCGATCAGGGTCTGGTCCAGGTCGGCGATGCCGGCATAGCCCACCGCCGCCAGGATGCGGCCCAGGTTTGGGTCGCTGGCGAAGAAGGCCGTCTTGACCAGCGGTGAATGCGCGATCGCATAGGCGGCCAGCTGGCATTCGGCCTCGTCGCGGCCGCCCTCCACCTGCACCGTGATGAACTTGGTGGCGCCCTCGCCGTCGCGCACGATGGCCTGGGCCAGTTGCTGCGATACCGCGATCACCGCCTCGCGCAAGACCTGACCCTCGGCGCTGGCCAGGCTCTCGATGCGCGCATGGCCGGCCTGGTGCGTGGCGATCAGCACGAAGGAGTCGTTGGTGGAGGTGTCGCCGTCGATGGTGATGCGATTGAAGGAGGCATCGGCGGCGTCGCGCACCAGGCTTTGCAGCAACTCGGGGGCGATGTTGGCGTCGGTGGCCACGAAACCCAGCATGGTGGCCATGTTCGGACGGATCATGCCGGCGCCCTTGGAGATGCCGCTGATGGTGACCGTCTTGCCAGCGATCTGCACCTGGCGCGAGGCCGCCTTGGGCAGGGTGTCGGTGGTCATGATGCCGGCGGCGGCATCGGCCCAGGCGTCGGCTTTCAGCGCCGCCAGCGCGGCCGGCAGGCCGGCGATGACGCGGTCCACCGGCAGGGTTTCCATGATCACGCCGGTGGAGAAGGGCAAGATCTGGCTGGCCTGCACGCCCATCAACTGGGCCAGCGCCTCGCAGCTCTGGCGCGCGCGCAGCAGGCCGTCTTCGCCGGTGCCGGCGTTGGCATTGCCGGTATTGATGAGGATGGCGCGGATGCCACCGTGCGCGGCGAGATGTTCGCGACAGATCTGCACCGGCGCGGCACAGAACCGGTTCTTGGTAAACACGCCGGCCACCGCGGCGCCCTCATCCAGCGCGATCACGCTCAGATCGCGCCGGTTTGCCTTGCGTATGCCGGCCATCGTCACCCCCAGGCGCACGCCGGGCACGGGAAACAGGGAGGCGGGATCGGGGGCGGTGAGATTGACGGGCATGGGGCGGCTCTGACAGGAAGGGAATGGCGCGGATTGTAGGCACCCACAAGCAAAAGGGCTCCATCAAGGAGCCCTCGGGTTCTGGAGGCGCCGGCGAGCCGCGCCTGCCTTGGCACTCAGGCCGCTTGACGCCGCCTGCGCTGCACCAGCAGGCCAGCCAATCCAGCCACACCCACCAAGGCCAACGAGGCCGGCTCGGGAACGCGATTGTCATTAGCGTCCGGAGAGATGTTGATGGTGCCGCTGTAGCTGGCCGCAACGGCGCTGCCGGGCAGCAGATCGACATTGCCGGCCGTGCCAGAGACCGTCAGCGTGTAGTCGCCCGGCAGGTATTCGTCGAACAGATTGAACTTCAGGAAGCGCGTGCCGAATTCGTCGCCACTGTCGTCGAACAGCTGCACGCCGTTCAGATCGATGCTGTCGAAACGGATTTCCTGCTTGTTGCGCTGCGCGCTATTCAGGCCGAACGAGGCGTTCAGCTGCACGCTCACCCAGCCATTGCCGGTGAAGCTGAAATGGAACACATCGACGAAACGACCGGCCAGCAGATGCGTGACCTGGTCGCTGCCCGCCACATCGGACAGACCTGCGGTGTACTCGCCGAGGCCATTGGTTTCCAATGCGATGTTGTAGTTGCTGCTGACCGGATCCGCCTGCGCGCTCAGTCCGGCCAGGCACAGGGTCAAGCCCGCGAAAAAGCTGCTGAATTTCATTTGGAGTGGCTCCCTCGATTTCTTTTACTTGGCGCGGCGACGTGCCACAAAACCCACCGCGGCCAGGCCCGCCAGCAACAGCGCGTAGCTCTGCGGTTCCGGCACCGGCGTGATGTTGACCGTGCCCGAGTAGGTGGCGGCGATGGCGGAGCCGGCCGCCAGACTGCCACCCGCGTAGCCCTTCACCACCAAGGTCAGCTGGGGGCCGAACTTGGCATCGAACAGGCGCGCAAACTCATCGCCGTCCGGGTTGTTGCCGGCCGCCTTCTTGGTCAGGTCGAAGCTCACGCCGTTCAACACCACCGACTGGAAATCGATATCGCCGGTCTGGCGCGTCGCCAGGCTGCTGATCGTGCCGTTCACAAAAGCCATGCCGCTGAAGCTCGAGAAGGTGTAGGTATCCTCGAAGAAGCCGGCCTTGGAAAAGCTCTTGGAAATGCCGGCCGTCAAATTCACGCCGGCAGCATCGGCCTTGAGCGTGACATCCGTAGTCGCAGCCATGGCAGAGCCGGTCGCGGCGATGACAGATGTGGCGATCAGAGACTTGATGTTCATAGTGGCCCGATAAGTGTTTGAAGGCATCGCCGGCTCTTCCTCTAGAGCTTTGGCGCTTGGACTTCACTTTAGGGGGGTCCCCCCGGGCTGGGCACCCCTCACCTGTGTGGGAGCAGCTTGAAATTTGCGGAATACCGCACATTCCCCCGCAAGCCGGGGGGGAGGCCAGCGCATGAAAAAGGGCCGCGGAAGCGGCCCTCGCGTCGGGAGTCCCTGGCTCAGCTGAGCTTGCCGTGGCAGGCCTTGTACTTCTTGCCGCTACCGCAGGGGCAGGGGTCGTTGCGGCCGACATGGCCGAACTGCGTGGCCGGATCGGTGTCCTGCGAGACCGAGCCATCCTCGTTGGGATGGGTGTAGGTCACGTTGCTGACTTGCTCGGCGCGCTCCTCAATCGCCTCGGCGGCGCGGCTGGCCTCCTCCTGCGACTGGATGCGCACGTTCAGCAGGGTGCGGGTGACTTCCATCTTCACCACGTCCAGCAGCTGGGAGAACAGCTCGAAGGCCTCGCGCTTGTACTCCTGCTTGGGGTTCTTCTGCGCGTAGCCGCGCAGATGGATGCCCTGGCGCAGATAGTCCAGTGCCGCCAGATGCTCGCGCCAACGCTGGTCGATCGACTGCAGCAGCACCATGCGCATGAAGGGCGTGAACTGCTCCAGGCCCACGCGCTCGAGCTTGTCGGCAAAGGAGGCGTCGCCGGCCTTCACCACCAGTTCGACGATGTCCTCGTCGGTGATGGAGTCGCTCTTCTTGAGCTCGGCCACCAGCGGCACCTCGAGCTGCCATTCGTCCTTCAGCACGCGCTCGAGCTGAGGCAGGTCCCACTGCTCTTCCAGGCTTTCGGCCGGCACAAAGGTGCGCACCACATCGGTCAGGCTGCTGGCGCGCAGATTGGCCATCTGTGCCACCAGGGTCTCGGCCTCGAGGATGTCGTTGCGCTGCTGGTAGATCACCTTGCGCTGGTCGTTGGAGACGTCGTCGTACTCGAGCAGCTGCTTACGGATGTCGAAGTTGCGGGCCTCGACCTTGCGCTGCGCGCTCTCGATCGAGCGCGTCACGATGCCGGCCTCGATCGCCTCGCCCTCGGGCATCTTCAGGCGGTCCATGATGGCGCGCACGCGGTCGCCCGCGAAGATGCGCATCAACTGATCGTCCAGCGAGAGGTAGAAGCGCGAGGAGCCCGGGTCGCCCTGGCGGCCCGAACGGCCGCGCAGCTGGTTGTCGATGCGGCGGCTCTCATGGCGCTCGGTGGCGATGATGCGCAGGCCGCCCTCGGCCTTGACCTTGTCGTGCAGGCCCTGCCACTCGTCCTTGAGCTGCTGGATGCGCGCGGCCTTGTCGGCCTCGGCAATCGCCGCGTCGGCTTCGATGAACTGGATCTGCTTTTCGACGTTGCCGCCCAGCACGATGTCGGTGCCGCGGCCCGCCATATTGGTGGCGATGGTGATGACGCCGGGGCGGCCGGCCTGGGCCACGATCTCGGCCTCGCGGGCATGCTGCTTGGCGTTCAGCACCTGGTGCGGCAGCTTGGCCTTCTTCAGCAGCTCGGAGATCAGCTCGGAGTTCTCGATCGAGGTGGTGCCCACCAGCACCGGCTGGCCACGCTCGTGGCAGTCGCGGATGTCCAGGATCACCGCGTCGAACTTTTCCTTGGAGGTCTTGTAGACCAGGTCCAGTTCGTCCTTGCGGATGGTCGGACGGTTCGGCGGGATCACCACGGTCTCGAGGCCGTAGATCTCCTGGAACTCATAGGCCTCGGTATCGGCCGTGCCGGTCATGCCCGAGAGCTTGCCGTACATGCGGAAGTAGTTCTGGAAGGTGATCGAGGCGAGCGTCTGGTTCTCGCTCTGGATCGCCACGCCTTCCTTGGCTTCCACGGCCTGGTGCAGGCCATCGCTCCAGCGGCGGCC
>Ga0208398_100952_pt1 | contig 13551 bp, 14 predicted proteins | sample LakWasMe79_HOW10_2_FD_183905 | JGI IMG/M metagenome (GOLD analysis project Ga0208398, IMG submission 183905) | Freshwater sediment methanotrophic microbial communities from Lake Washington under simulated oxygen tension - Sediment Metagenome... | ecosystem: Environmental > Aquatic > Freshwater >... | reverse complement strand
TCGATCTCCCAGCTGGCCTCGCCATCGCCGCGCTGCGCGCCCTTGCGGCCGCGGTCGCGCAGCAGGTCGTCGGCGCGCACCCACATCACCAGGCCGTTCTCGTACTCGACGCGCACCACCTCGTCGGCCTGCACGTTCAGCGTACCGGCCGCCTGGCCGGCGTCGCGCGAGGCACTGAGAGGCCGCACCCGCCGCGGCGTGCCGCTGATCCTGACCTGGCTGGTGGCCAGGGTGGTGGGTGTCAGGCCGTCGCTGGCCACGCGCAGGGCGATGGTGGCGGGGGGCGGGGTGGGGGTGCTGGCCATGGCTGCGGTCCTTGTCGAAGGGGACTTCTTGCTCGAGGCGCTTGGGCGCTCACGGCAGCATGGGGGCAAAACCTGACCCGGACAAGCATCCGGGCCCTACGCCTTAGGGATGGGCCCGCGCGCCTGCCCGTCACCTGCAAGAGCGACGCCGGGCGCTTGCCGATCGCGGGCCGGGCCGGACAATGCGCGCTTGATCCGCGTCAGCCACCTGTTTTCAGGTGCCGCGGTGGCTCAGGAGGTACCCATGCGCCCAGCTATGACCTTCACCGCGCTTGCGCTCTTGACCCTGGCCGCCCAGGCCCAGCCCACGCTGGAGCGCGGCAAATACCTGATGGAGGGCATCGTCGCCTGTGGCAACTGCCACCTCGCACGCGGGCCCCAGGGCCAGCCGCTGTTCGAGAAGGGGCTCTCGGGCGGCCTGCCCTTCGACGAGCCGGTGTTCATGGCCTATGCCGCCAACATCACGCCCGACAAGGCCACCGGCATCGGCAACTGGACCGATGCCCAGCTGGCCAAGGCGATACGCGAGGGCGTGCGTCCGGATGGCCGCATCATCGGCCCGCCGATGCCGATCGAGTTCTACCGCCATCTGTCGGATGCCGACCTCGCCGCCGTGATCGCCTATCTGCGCGCGCAGCCGGCGGTGAAGAACGAGGTGCCCAAGTCCAGCTACAAGATGCCGCTGCCGCCCAGCTATGGCCCGCCGCTGCAGAACGTGCAGGCGCCGCGCAGGGGCGACAAGCTTAGGTACGGCGAGTACCTGGCCAATATCGGCCATTGCATGGACTGCCATACCGCACGCGACGAGCGCGGCATGCCGGTGCCCGGCCGACTCGGCGCCGGCGGCATGGAGTTCAAGGGCCCCTGGGGTATCAGCGTGTCGCGCAACCTGACCGCGCATGAGAGCGGCCTCAAGACCTGGAGCGATGCACAGATCGCCAAGGCGATACGCGAGGGCGTGGACCGCCAGGGTCAGCCCTACAAGCCGCCGATGGCCTACCCCTTCTACAAGAACATCAACGACGCCGACATGGCCGCGTTGATCGCCTACCTGCGGTCGCTCCCGCCGGTGGCCAACGGAGGCAAGACCTAGGAGGCTGGGCCTTCAGCGCGTGACGATGTCGCGGTGCATCGGCGCCAGCAGGGCGAGCAGGCGGTTCTGCGTTGCAAAGGGAATGCCGGCCGCGTCCATCGCGGCCTGTAGATCCTCCACCAGGGCGTTGAAGTGGGCGCGTGTGATGCCCAGGTCCGCGTGCACGTCCTTCATCGCGCCGCCCTCGTAGGTGCAGGGGCCGCCGCTGGCGGCGCAGATCTGGTCGCTCAGTTGCTCGACCAGGTTGTTGGGATTCGCATCCTTGAAGATGTGCTTGATGCGCGCGTCATTGAACAGGCGCGGCACGAAGTCGGCGTTCAGACGCGTAATGCCGGCCTTGCCACCCAGCGCCTGGTAGAGCTCGTCGGCTTGCGCGCCGGCCTGCAGACAGACGAGGGCCAGGGCGCCGATGCTGAGGTGATGCTTCATGGTCGTCAGAATGCAATTTGGGCGGAGAGGTAGGCGCCGGTCTGGCGGCGCGCGACGATGCCGGGCACGACGCGCCCCAGGTCCACATAGGCGGCCGTGATGGAGACCTGCTTGTTCGGGGCCCAGGCCACGAACAGGTCCCACCAATCGTCCTCCTTCAGCGCCGCGCCCAGGGCCGAGGGGTTGAGCTTGTCGGGCTTGACGCGGTACTCGGCGCCCAGCGCCAAATGCTTGCTGAACAGATAGGCCACCGACACCTCGGGGCAGAGGCTGTAGCCGCTGCTGCTGGCGTTGCCGCCAAAGCCCAGCAAGCCCGTCTGGTTGGCCTTGGTGGCGCGCAGGGTCAGGTTGACCAGCGTGCTGTGCGCCAGCAGCAGCTTGGTGGCGCTGAGGTAGAGATCCACGCCATGCGTCTTGGCGCCCAGACTCTTGAGCGTGGCCTCCAGGCCGCCGGCGTCGAGGCGCTTGGCTTGCAGGCCCAGGGCGATCTGGGGCATGGCCCGGTCGCTGTCCAGCACCGCGTCGCCGGCCACGCGCAGCTTGGCGCCGGCCATGGTCTGCTTCAGCTGCAGGCCGGGCAGCCCCAGGGCGGTGCCGGTGGGGCCGGTGTCGAAATCCTGGCGCGCCAGCGAGAACTCGGCGCGATCATGCAGGCTCAGCAGCACACCGAAGCTGTTGAGGCTGTAGTCCTGGCTGCTCACGCGGGTCAGGTAGGCACTGCCGCCCACTTCGCCGGCGCTGGCATAGCTGCCGGTCACGGCCCAGGGTGTGAGGCCGCCGCCGGCCGCACCTTCCACCGTGGAAACGCCGCCGGTCAGCAGCAGCTTGCCTTGGGCGGCGCTGAGCAGGGGCAGGGCCAGCAAAAGGCCGGCGGTGGCGCGGCGCAGGCAGATGGGCAGGCGCATTCGATTCGATCCAGCGCAAAGGGTGCGTCATTGTGTCGCGAAGCCCGCGACTTGTGTCGGGCGTGACGGGTCGCCGCGACAAGCTGGATGACTGGCGAGCATGGGCGCTGCTACATTTGTTTCGAGCTTGCTCGCTGCCCTCTAGGTCGAGTCCCACTGCAAACCATCCCGGCCCGGCATGTCAGATCAAACCGATGCAGCAGACCTGCTGCGATTGACGACCCACATCGTCGAGCAATGGGTTGTGCCTACCTTCATGGTGGACACCGATGGACGCCTGCTGGCCTGGAACCGGGCCTGCGAGAACCTCACCGGCATGCCGGCGGCCCTGGCCATGGGCGGCGCGCATCGACAGGCTTTTTCCAGCGCGGACCGGCCCTGTCTGGCGGAGTTGCTGGCGCAGGGACGCATGTCCGATATCGCCCGGCTGTTCCCGCGCCATCGTGAAGTGCCCGGCACCAGCCCCGGCGTGCATGCCGAGTGCTGGATGGAAATGCCCTTGCGCGGCATGGAGCGCTATCTGGCCATCGATGCCAGCCCCGTCCGGGACCCAGCGGGGCGCTTGCTGGCGGTGCTGGAATCGCTGCACGATGCGACGGAGCACGAGCGCGCCAATGCCCGTTTCCGGCGCCTGTTCGAATCCTCGCCCGATCCGGTCTGGATCATCGAGGGCAATCGCTTCGTGGACTGCAATGATGCGGCGGTGGCGATGCTCGGCTATCGCAGTCGCCATGAACTGCTCAACACCCATCCCTCGCAGCTCTCGCCCAGCCATCAGCCCGACGGCGCGGGCTCATTCGAGAAGGCCGAGCGCATGATGGCGATTGCGGCGGAACAGGGCCTGCACCGCTTCCACTGGGTGCATCAGCGTGCCGACGGCACGCTATTTGACGCCGAAGTGACGCTGGCCCGCATTGAGCTGGAGGGGCAGCCGGCCATCTACTGCACCTGGCGGGACATCTCCGATCGCAGGCAGGCCGAGGAGGCGTTGCGCCTGTATGCCACGGTGTTCCAGCACAGCGGCGAGGCGCTGCTGATCACCGACGCGGACAACCGCATCGTCACCGCCAATGCCGCACTGACGCGCGACAGCGGCTACGGGCTGGACGAGATCCGCGGCCGCAATCCCAGTCTGTTCGCATCCGGCCTGACGCCACGGGAGACCTATGTGGAGCTCTGGAAGGCGCTGGCCGAGCAGGGCTATTGGCAGGGCGAGATGTGGGACAAGCGCAAGGATGGCAGCGTGTTCGCCAAATGGGCCGCGATCACCGCGGTACGCGACCCGGAGGGTCGGGTACGCAACTACATCGCCGCCTACACGGACATGAGCCAGCGCCGCGAAGCCGAGGCGCGCATCGACTATCTCGCGCATCACGACGCACTGACCGGCTTGCTCAACCGTCACAGCCTGGAACACCGGCTGGAGCAGGCCCTGTATACGGCAAGGCGCGACGATACGGCGGTGGCGACGGTCTTCCTGGATCTTGACCGCTTCAAGCTGGTGAACGATACGCTGGGGCATTTCGTCGGCGACCTGTTGCTGGGCGAGGTGGCCAAGCGCCTGGGCGGCGCGCTGCGCGAGAGCGACGTGGTGGCGCGCCTGGGCGGCGATGAGTTCGTGATCGCGCTGACCGGCTTGAGCCGCAGCGCGGATGCGGTGCCGGTGGTGCAGAAGCTGCATCTGCTGCTGAGCGAGCCCTACCACCTGGCCGAGCGCGTGCTGGACGTGACCGCCAGCCTGGGGGTGAGCCTGTTCCCCGATGATGGCCAGGACGTCGAGGCGCTCATGAAGCAAGCCGATGTGGCTCTTTATCACGCCAAGGAGCTGGGGCGCAACAACTACCAATTCTTCACCGCGGCGATGACCTTGCGCGCGACCGAACGGCTGGAGCTGGAGCGCGATCTGCGGCAGGCCCTGAAACTGCGCCAGTTCGAGTTGCACTACCAACCTCAGCATCTGCTCGCCGATGGCAGCTTGTGCGGCATGGAGGCCCTGCTGCGCTGGCGCCATCCATCGCGCGGCCTGGTGCCGCCGCTGGCCTTCATCACCGTCGCCGAGGAATCCGGCCTGATCGAGGCGCTGGGGGAATGGGTGATCGACGAGGCCTGTCGTCAGCTGGCGGCATGGCGTGCGCGTGGCCATGGACCGCAGCGCGTGGCGGTCAATGTATCGGTGCAGCAGCTGCGTTCGGACAAGCTGCTTGAGCATGTGGGCGCGGCCTTGCAGCGCCACGGCCTCGAGGGCGAGGCGCTGGAACTGGAGGTGACCGAGTCGGCCGCCATGAGCAAGCCCGAAGAGGCCATCGAGCGCCTGCGTGCCTTGCGGGCCCTGGGCCTGCGCCTGGCCTTGGACGACTTCGGCACGGGCTACTCATCGCTGACCTACCTGAAGCTGCTGCCCATCCAGACGCTCAAGCTGGATCGCAGCTTTGTGCATGATCTCGAAAGCAACGACAACAGCGCGGCCATCTGCGCCGCCACCCTGGCCCTGGCGCACACGCTGGGCTATGCGGTGGTGGGCGAGGGCGTCGAGACCCCCGCGCAGCAGGAGTTCCTGCGTCGCCATGGCTGCGACATGCTGCAGGGATTTCTGCTCGGGCACCCAATGCCGGCGGAGCATTGGGATGCGGTCTGGGAGCTCGCCAGCTAGTTCACCAGCTGCCGATATTGGGCATGCTGGTCCAGGGCTCGGCCGGTGCCAGCGCGGGGCCGGCCTGCAGCAGTTCGATCGAGATATTGTCGGGCGAGCGCACAAAAGCCATGCGGCCGTCGCGCGGCGGGCGCACGATGGCCACGCCATGCTCCATCAGGCGCCGGCAGCTGGCGTAGATATCGTCCACCGCATAGGCGATATGGCCGAAGTTGCGTGCGCCGCCGTAGTCTTCGCTGTCCCAGTTGTAGGTCAGCTCAACCTGTGCATCGTGGTCGCCGGGGGCGGCCAGGTAGACCAGGGTGAAGCGGCCGGCGGCATGCTCGCTGCGGCGCACCTCTTCAAGGCCCAGGGCGTCGCGGTAGAAGGCCAGGCTCTGGTCCAGATCGGCCACGCGGACCATGGTGTGTAGATATTTCATGTCAGCTGCTCGCGGATGCGGAAGGTTGCGCCATTGTGCTTGCGCGGGCCGGCGCTTGCTGCGCCGGGGTCTTGGCGCCCGGCACGCCCATCAGCAGATTCAGCACCGGCACGCGCCGCAGCGCCAGATAGCCCAGCAGGCTCAGGCCCAGGGTCAGCACGATCAGCAGTGGCCCCTCCACGGCGGCCGGCAGCTGCAGCGGCAGCAGGGCGCGGCTCAGCAGCACGATCAGGGTCTGGTGCAGGATGTAGACGCAGAAGATGGCGCTGTTGAGCGCGGCGCGCCAGCGGTGGTCGAAGTCCAGATGCTGCTTGGCAAAGCCGCAGATCGCCACCAGGCACCACCATTGCATGGCGCCATAGAGGCCGCGCTGGGCCCAGCGCAGCGCGTCGGGCGGGGCCAGGTCTTGATAGTGATGGAAGTAGAGTTGTATCAACAGCCAGGAGACGGCGGCCAGGGCCAACGCGAGGCGGCGGTAGCGGCGCGCCAGGGCCCACAGCTCGCTGCGCGCCGCCAGCAGGCCCAGCAGGAACAGCCAGCCGTACTGCGCATGGTTGTACCAGTCCCAGCTGAGGTTGTGGGTGGATGGGAACAGGCCTACCAAGCTGCGCGCCGCCATCAGCGGCAGCGCCGGCAGGCCCAGTACGCGCCAGGCGCCGCCAGGGCGGGCCATCCAACGGCCGGCCGCGTCGCTGAGGCGGGGCCAGGTCTTGAGCAGACCATAACCCAGCAGGCTGTAGACCCACAGATAGGGCAGGAACCAGAGATGGTTCCAGGTCGGCAGGGTGAGGCAGCCGTCCTGGTTGCAGAAGCCGTGATAGGCCTGCAGATAGAGGCGCATGAAGTCCCCGTAGCTGCCGGCGTACTGGAGCTTGCCGACGACCTCGAAATAGGCTTGCGGCGGCACGATCACCAGCATGCCGAACAGCAGCGGCCAGAGCAGGCGCTTGCTGCGCGAGCGCACAAAGCCCGCCCCGCGCTGCATCAGCCCCTGGCTGGCCGCGCCGGCGATCAGGAACAGCAGGCCCAGGCGCCAGGGCGCACTGAGCATCATGAAGGGCTCCAGCCCGGGATACAGGGTAGCGCTCTTCACATGCCAGCCCCAGCTGACATAAAGCATACCCACGTGGTAGGGCACGAGCAGGGCAAAGGCGAGGATGCGCAGCCAGTCGAGGAAGTACTGGCGGCCTTCAGGCATGGTGTGGCTGTTCATTGGCGCCAGCATCGCGGCGCGCCGGCGCCGGCGCAAGCGGGCTGTGGCGAGTTGCTAGCCCGCTGGGGCGAGCTGGCTGCGGTAGCTGCGCGAGACGCGCAGTTGTGCGCCGCAGCTGAGCGTCAGCTGCGCCTCGCCATGCGGCAGCGGGGCGATCGCCCTGATATGCGCGGCGTTCACCGCATGGCTGCGGTGCACGCGCACGAACAGGCCCTGGGCGGCCGGGTGGGCGAGGAAGTCGGCGAGGCTGCGGCGCTCCAGAAAGGTCTCGGGCGGCGCGTGCAGCTCGATGTAGTTGTCGGCCGCCGCCACCCATTGCAGCTCGCTCATCGGCAGTTTCACCAAGGCGCCGCGCCTCTTCTCCACCAGCCAATGCGCGGCCACCGGCTGCAGCTGCTGCAGGGCGCTCAAGAGCGAGCCGCGTGCCTGCGGACGCTGACCCAGGCGCTCGCGCAGGCGGCGCAGGCATTCCGTCAGCCGCTCGGGCGTGTAGGGCTTGAGCAGGTAGTCCACCGCGTTGAGCTCGAAGGCCTGCACGGCGTATTCGTCATAGGCGGTGGAGAAGGCGCAGACCACGCCGGGCGGCAATTGCAGGGCCAGCTCCAGCCCGCTCTGGCCGGGCATCTGGATGTCCAGCAAGACCGCATCCACCGGCTGCTCGGCCAGCATCTGCAGCGCCTGCGCGGCGTTGGCGGCCTGGCCCAGCCAGCTGATGCCGGCGTCCTGCTGCAGCAGGTGGCGCAGCTTGGCCAGCGCCGGCGGTTCGTCGTCAACGATCAGCAGTCTCATGCGGGCCGCCCCGTCAGCGGCAGGCTGAGGCTCAGCACCGCCCCGCCGCCGGCACGCGGCGCCAGCAGCACCTCGGCGCCGCTGCCAAAGCTGGCCTGCACGCGTTCACGCAGATTGGCCAGGCCGAAGGCGCCCTCGCGTTCGGTGCGCTGCGGCGCGGTGCCGCTGTTCTCCACCCGTATCAGCAAGACCTGGCCCTGCAGCTGCGCGGCAACCAGCAGCTCGACCTCGGCCGAACTGGCCGCCACATCGTGCTTGACGGCGTTCTCCACCGGCGAGATCAGCAGCAGGGCCGGCAGCTGGCAGGCGCGCGCCGCCGCGCTGGCCTCCACCCGCACGCGCAGCCGGCCGCCAAAGCGCGCCTGCATCAGATCCAGAAAGGGCTGCACCAGGCGCAGCTCCTCGTCCAGGCTGTGCCGGCCGGCCTGCTGGGCCTTGAGGGTCTGGCGCAGCAGATCGCTGAGCTGGCACAGCAGGCGGTCGGCCTTGGCCACGTCTTCGTACATGGTGGCCGAGATCAGGTTCAGGCTGTTGAAGAGAAAGTGCGGCTGCACCTGCTCGGCCAGGCGCGCCAGCCGCGCCTCGGCCAGCTCGCCGCGCAGGCGCTGCGCCTGCAGGCTGAGGTAAAGGCCATGGCAGATGGCGACGGCAAAACCGTAGGACACCAGGTCCTTGCCGGCCTCGTAGGCCAGGATCTGGCCGCTGTTGCCCGGCTCATAGCTCACCTGCACCAGCCCATAGACCAGGAAGCGGATTGCGAACATGCCCGTCACGTGGACAAGGATGTAGACCAGGGCGCCGAGCAGATGCCGCGCCAGCTGCCGCCAGCGCGAGTGCAGCGCCAGGGCGGCGACATGCCAGCGGTAGACCGCCACCCCCAGCAGGCCGGCGATGCTCACCGAACTCAGCTCCCAGAGAAAGGGCTCCCAGGGGTGGCTGGCGCCGCGCGCCAGGTAATGCTGCAGCTCGGCCACGCTGAGCAGCAGGCCGATGGCCAGCACCAGGCCGGCATAGAGGCCCCAGAGGCGGCGCGTGTCGGTAGACGAAGAAGCCATAGGGGCCAAACCATAGCAGCTGCGGCGCGCGCGGCCGGCCGCTTCGCCCCGGCCCGGTGCCAGTTCGCCACAGGCCCTAGACTCCCAATTTCATGAAGTAGGCAGGGCGGCACATGAAGATTTGCATCGTCGGCGCGGGCGCCATCGGGGGCTGGTTCGCGGCCCATGTCGGACACCGGCTGGGCGCGGAGGTGGAGCTCAGCGCGCTGGCGCGCGGCGCCACCCTGGCGGCCCTGCGCGAGCGCGGTGGCCTGCGCATGGACAGCGGTGGCCAGCTCATCAGGGTGCCGCTACGCGCCAGCGATCTGCCCGCCGACCTGGGCCCGCAGGACCTCATCGTGCTGGCCGTGAAGGGCCCGGCGCTGGCCACGGTGGCGCCGCTGGTGCGCGCCCTGATGGGCCCCGAGACGCGTGTGCTGGTGGCGATGAATGGCGTGCCCTGGTGGTTCTTCAAGGGCTTCGAGGGGCCTTGCCAGGGGCTGCAGCTGCAGTCGGTGGATCCGGGTGGCCTGATTGCCCAGGCGATTCCGGCCGAGCGGGTGATAGGCAGCGTGGTGCATGCCAGCTGCTCCACGCCCGAGCCCGGCCTGGTCAGGCATGCGATGGGCATGGGCCTGATTCTTGGCGACTCGGCCGGCGGCCGTCCGCCGCATATCACCGCGCTGGCCGAGCTGCTGACGCGGGCCGGTTTCAACGCCACGGTCTCCGAGCGCATCCAGCAGGACATCTGGTACAAGCTCTGGGGCAATATGACCATGAACCCGATCTCGGCGCTGACCGGGGCCACCTGCGATCGCATCCTGGATGATGAGCTGGTGCGCGGTTTTGTCACCGCCGTGATGCGCGAGGCCGCCGCGATTGGCGAGCACATCGGCTGCGCGGTGGGCCAGACGCCCGAGCAACGCCACGAGGTGACGCGCAAGCTGGGCGCCTTCAAGACCTCGATGCTGCAGGACGCAGAGGCCGGCCGCACGCTGGAGCTCAATGCCCTGGTGGCCTCGGTGCGCGAGATCGGCCAGCACTGCGGCATCGCCACGCCCTATACCGACGCCATGCTGGGCCTCACGCGCCTGATGGCGCAGACGCGCGGGCTGCTGTAGGCCTGAGCGTTCAGCCGAAGGGGCGCACGCCAATCCACGCGCCATGCGCCCAGAAGGCGAAGCCGGCCCAGGCCGCGACACCGACCGCAAGCGTCAGTGCCGTGCCGGCGGCCGTGGCCTGGATGGGGGCGGGCGGGTGGGCCCGGTCACGCTGGCGTGCGGCGCGGAAGCTCAAGGCCGCCCAGATCAGGAAGCTGCCGAACAGCAGCAGATCGGCCAGGGTGTTGTTGGCCAGCAGATGGGCCAGCGCCCAGGTCTTGATGCCCAGCACCATGGGATGGTGCAGCCTCGCCTTGAGATGGTTGCGCGGCACATAGGCGGCCACCAGCAGCACGAAGGCGATCAGGGTCAGGAGGGCGGCCAGATGCGCCATGCCCTTGGGCGTGGCCCACAGCAGCTGCGGTGTCAGGCGGGCCTGGCCATAGCCCCAGATCAGCAGCGCAAAGCCGGCGATCGAGACCAGGCTGTAGAGGCCCTTGTAAGCTTGCTCGCCGAGGCGCGCGCGCATGCCGGTGCGCCAGTCTTCGGCCACGATGCGCAGCGAATGCACGCCCAGGAACAGCAGCAGGCCCAGGATCAGATAGCTCATGTTTGAATCTCCTTGCAGGGCGCGTTTGTACGCGAACTTCGCAGCGCCTGCCGGCCGGTTTTCCGTCAATGATGTATTCTTTAAATATATCTATTCGAGGAGCGAGACATGACCCTGGGTGTGGGCGGCAAGAGCGCCGAAGAGGCCCTGATGGGCCTGGGCAACATGATGGCCGGTGCCGAGCCCATCGCCCTGGCGGAATACCGCGAGCGTGTGGCCAGGGCGCAGGCGCGCATGCGCGAGCTGGGATGGGCAGCCATCTATGTGCATGCCGGCACCAATCTGCGCTACTTCACCGGCACCATCTGGTACCCCAGCGAGCGCCTGGTGGGCGCCATCATCCCGGCCGAGGGCGAGCCGCAGTACCTGGCCCCGGCCTTCGAGGAGGGCACATTGCGCGAGTACATGCAAGTGCCGGGCGCGCTGCATCTGTGGCACGAGCATGAGAGCCCCTATGCGCTGCTGGTCAAGGTGCTGCAAGGGCAGGGCGTGGCGAGCAGCGCCAAGATCGGCCTGAGCGAGGACTGCCCCTTCTTCGTGGTCGACGGCCTGCAGCAAACCGGCTCGGGGCATCAATGGCTGAATGCCAAGCCGGTGACGGCGCATGGCCGCATGCGCAAGTCCGCCCAAGAGCTGGCGCTGATGCAGCGCGCGCACGACATGACCATGGCGGTGCACCGCGCCGCCGCCAGCATGCTGCGCCCCGGCATCAGCACGGTGGAGGTGGAGGCCTTCATCGCCCAGGCACACAAGCGCGTCGGCGCGAGTGGCTCCTACTTCTGCATCGTGCTGTTCGGCGGTGCCAGCGCCTTCCCGCATGGCGTGAAGGAAGCGCAGATCCTGCAGGACGGCGATATGGTGCTGATCGACACCGGCTGCCTGGTGCATGGCTATATGTCCGACATCACGCGCAGCTATGTGTTCGGCGAACCGAGCGCGCGCCAGCGCGAGATCTGGAATCTGGAAAAAGCGGCGCAGGCGGCGGCCTTCGCGGCGGCACAGTTGGGCACGCCCTGCTGCGAGGTGGACCGCGCCGCGCGCCGCGTGCTGCAGGCCGCCGGCCTGGGGCCCGGCTACGCGCTACCCGGCCTGCCGCACCGCACCGGCCATGGTTGCGGCCTGGACATCCACGAATGGCCCTATCTGGTGGACAACGACAACACCCTGCTGGAGCCCGGCATGTGTTTCAGCAACGAACCGATGATCGTCTGCCCGGGCGAGTTCGGTGTGCGCCATGAGGACCATGTCTATATGACGGCCGAGGGCCCGCGCTGGTTCAGCCAGCCGGCCCATTCAATAGACGATCCATTCGGCCTTCAGGCCTGAGCGATGACGCTGAGCGCGGGCGCCAGCTGCGCCTGGCGCACATCGCCCTCCAGCTCGCTCAGCAGGGCAAAGCCCAGCCACAGCAGCAGTGGGAACAAGACAGCCCAGAGCAGCAAGGCCCTGACGACGCGCCAGAAGGCCGAGGGCGGGTGCATGGTGAGGGCGCTCATAAAGCCTCCCTGTGGTGATTGATCAATCAGAGCGGCGCGAGCGCACGCTCGAGGCTCCAGAGCAGGGCGGGATACATCACGCCCCAGACGGCGGCCACCAGGACCAGGGCCTTCATCGCCGTGATGAACTTCTGGCCGCGGCCGACCATCAGATGCTGTTGCTTCATGGTGCACTCCTTTGCGAGATACGCACTCAACGAGCAAGCGGCGTGCCAGGCCGACAGCCGCGACACTTTGTTTCAGGCCGAACGATCGACGCGTAGCGCCAGCACCACCGAGGTGGTGGTCTTGATCACCCCCTCCATCTCGCCGATCTCGTCCAGCAGCGCATCCAGCCGCATGGTGGTCTCGGCGCGCAGCAGCGCCATGTAATCGAACTCGCCGCTCACCGAGGCGAGCTGGCGCAGCTCGGGCAGGCGCGAGAGCTTCTTGATGACCTCGCGCTGCGCCTTGGGGCTGAGGCTGATGCCCACATAGGCCTGCACGCCGCGGTCCATGGCCTCGCTGCCCAGGCGCGCCGTGTAGCCCACGATCACCGCCTCCGCCTCCAGCCTGGCCAGCCTGGCCACCACGGTGGTGCGTGCCACGCCCAGTTTGCGTGCGAGGTTGGCGGTGCTCTCGCGCGCATTCGCCTGCAGCAGGGCGATCAGCTCGCGGTCGACCTGGTCCTTGGGGGTGCTCATGGATAACCCTTGTTTGATGCCAATCGGCAGGATTGTCTGACGAATCGTCAGAACTGCCAGGAGTTTCGACGAACTCGCGCTTTCATTCGTCTGCTTACCTTCCTAGACTGCCGCCCATCTATCCATGTTTTTTCGGGGCATTCCATGATGAAGATCGCATTGCTGGGCGCAGGCCATATCGGTGAAACCATTGCACGTCTGCTGCATGGCTCGGGCCATTACGACGTCACCGTGTTCGACAAGAACGCCGCCTCGCTGCAGCCGCTGGCCGCCGAGGGCATCAAGGTGCAGACCATCGAGAGCGTGGGCCCGGCCTCGGCTGCCCTGGTGCGCGGCTTTGCCGCGATCGTGAATGCGCTGCCCTACCAACTGGCGATCCCCGCTGCGCATATGGCGCTGGAGGCTGGCTGCCATTACTTCGACCTCACCGAAGACGTGGCCGCCACCAAGGAAATCATGCGCATCGCCGAGGGCGCCAAGACCGCCTTCATGCCGCAATGCGGCCTGGCGCCCGGCTTCATCGGCATCGTCGCCGCGCATCTGGCGAAGAGCTTCGACAGCCTGCAGGACGTGAAGATGCGCGTCGGTGCGCTGCCCGCCTTCCCCACCAATGCGCTCAAGTACAACCTGACCTGGAGCGTGGACGGCCTGATCAACGAGTACTGCCACCCCTGCGAATGCATCCACGACGGCGCCAAGATCGACGCCCTGCCGCTGGAAGGCCTGGAGCATTTCTCGCTGGACGGCACCGAGTACGAGGCCTTCAACACCTCGGGCGGCCTGGGCACCCTGTGCGAGACCCTCGAAGGCAAGGTCAAGAACC
>Ga0208398_100951_pt1 | contig 13559 bp, 10 predicted proteins | sample LakWasMe79_HOW10_2_FD_183905 | JGI IMG/M metagenome (GOLD analysis project Ga0208398, IMG submission 183905) | Freshwater sediment methanotrophic microbial communities from Lake Washington under simulated oxygen tension - Sediment Metagenome... | ecosystem: Environmental > Aquatic > Freshwater >... | reverse complement strand
TCGCCCTGGCTCAACAGCCGCTTGGCCTCGAACAGGCGCAAGGCCATCAGCGCCTGCTGCGGCGTGGCATGGCGCTGCGCCTTGAAGCTGCGCAGGAAGTGGAAGGGGCTCAGCCCCGCCACCGCCGCCAGCTGCTCCAGGCTCAGCCGCTCATGCAGATGGGCACGCATGTAGTCGAACACCGGGCCGTAGCGCAGCGCCGCCGCGCTGCCCTCGCTGCGGCCGCCCACCCGCGCATGACGGTGCAAGGCCTGCACCAGCTGCAGCAGCTGGCTGTCGAAGGCGAGCGGTTCCTCGGCATGCCAGAGCCCGGCAATCAGCCCCGCCACCTCGGCCGCGCTGCCGGCGTCGTGCGCCACCGCGGCGTCAAACCACCAGGCCTCGCCGCCGCTCAGCTCGCGCAGCACCGGCTCGTCCAGGTACAGCATGCGGTAGCCCCAGCCAGCCTCGGTTTCGGCCTGGCCGGTGTGCAGGTCTTCGGGATTCATCAGCATCAGGGTGGCGCGCGGCGCCAGATGCTGGCCGCCGCGCCACAGGAAGCGCCCCACCCCGGCGGTGATCGCGCCCAGCCCATAGGCCTCGTGCACATGGGGTTCGAAGCGATGGTGCAGGATGCTGGCGTGGTACAGCTCCACCCCGGCGCGGTGCGCGGGGCGGCGGTACTGGGCCCGGTCGGTGGCCTCTTCAAACGGTGGATGCGGCGCGGCCATGCCGCATCATGGCAGATACGTCAGGCGCGCAGCGGCAGCCCGGTATTGCGCAGCAGGGCGGCCTCGGCGCCGCGCACCAGCTCGGTCCCGCTGGCACCCATCTCCGGGAACGCGGCCGCCCCCATCACCAGGCGGACGTAGAGGTGGTGCTCGTCGACGCCATAAGGCCCGCCCAGCGCCTTGTGCAGGCGCGCCTGCACCAGCTCGGCCTCCTTGCGGCCGGCATTCATCAGGATCACGCCAAAGCGCTGCTCGCCCAGCGTGGCCACCACATCGCTGCCGCGCACGCGTGCACGCAGGCGCGCCGCCACCGCCTGGCGCAGCTTGAGCAGGGCCGCGCCGGCCAGCGCATCGCCCTGCGGCGGATGCGGCCAGGCGTCAATCAGCAGCACGCCCATGCCCTTGCCGAAGCGCCGGCTCTGCGCCAGCTCGCGGCTCACCAGCGCGGCGAAATGCTCGCCATCGGGCAGGACGATCGGCTCACAGGCCACCGCCTGGGCCTGGCGGGCCTCCGGCGGCGAGGCGACCGGCATGACGGGGCTGGAGGAAGGGCTGGCGCTCACGGGCAATCCTTGTTGGATCAATACGGATGAGAACGAAACGGCCGACCAGCATTCCCTGAGCCGTGCCCGGGACCTCCCTGTCCGGCCCACCACTCCGCTCTCTCTTGATAAAACGCAGCGCCGCGCCCAAACCCGACAGGCGCAGCCAACTTTTTTTCCACTGCCGGTCAGGCCGGGCGGCAGGGGCGGCTAGAGTGCGCTCAGCTTCCACGCTTGCCCATGCCTTCCGAGATCACCACCCTGCTGCGCGCCGCCCAGTCCGGCGACGCCCGGGCCGCCGACCAGGCCATCGCCCTGCTCTACGCCGACCTGCAGCGCCTGGCGCGCAGCCGCCTGCGCCAGAGCGGCGAGCTGACCCTGCTGGATGCCACCGGCCTGGTGCACGAGTCCTATCTGCGCCTGCAGCAGCAACAGGGCAAGCTGGACTTCGCCGATCGGAACCATTTCCTCGCCTACGCCGCGCGCGTGATGCACAGCGTGGTGGTGGACCTGGTGCGCGCCCGCGAGGCCGAGCGCCGCGGCGGTGGCGCCGAGCATGTGACGCTCAACACCGCCATCGCCGAGCTGCCGCCGCAGCGCGACGACGAGATCCTGCGCGTGCACGAGGCGCTGGAAGAGCTGGCGCGCCTGGAGCCGCGCCTGGCCCAGGTGGTGGAGATGCGCTACTTTGGCGGCCTGCTGGAGGCCGAGATCGCCGCGGCCCTGGGCATCACCGAACGCACCGTGCAGCGCGACTGGCAAAAGGCGCGCCTGTTCCTCTCCCTCTCACTGCAATGAGCGCCACGCCTGCGCCAAAGCGCGAAATCGACAAGTCCCGCTGGCCCGAGTTGAGCCCGCTGCTGGACGAGCTGCTGGACCTGGAGGAGCCGGCCGCGCGCGCCGCCCGCCTGGCCCAGCTGCGCGCGCAAGACCTGGCCCTGGCCGAGGACCTGGAAGAGCTGCTGGCGCGCGACGCCGCGATGGCCCGCGCCCCCGTGCTCGACAGCCCGGTGCTCGCGCAGCTGGCCCAGCTGCCCACCCTCAAGCCCGGCCAGCAACTGGGCCCCTACGCCCTGGAGCGCGAGATCGGCCAGGGCGGCATGGGCACGGTCTGGCTGGCGCGCCGCACCGATGGCCGCTACGAGGGCCAGGTGGCGGTGAAGTTCCTCACTTCAGGCCTGCTGGGCCGCGGCGACAGCGGCCGCTTCGCGCGCGAGGGCCAGATCCTCGGCCGCCTAGCCCATCCGCATATCGCCCGCCTGCTCGACGCCGGCGTGGCGCAGGACGCCGGCCCGCCCTATCTGGTGCTGGAATACATCGACGGCCAGCCCATCGACCGCTTCTGCGAGCAGCAGGCCCTCGATGTGCGGGCGCGCGTGACGCTGTTCCTGGACGTGCTGGCCGCCGTGGCGCATGCGCACAACCGCCTGATCCTGCACCGCGACCTGAAGCCCTCCAACATCCTGGTGAACCAGGCCGGCGAGGTGAAGCTGCTGGACTTCGGCATCGCCAAGCTGCTGGGCGACGCCACCCAGCCCGCCGCGGCCACCGAGCTGACCCAGCAGGCCGGGCGCGCCTTCACGCTGCAGTACGCCGCTCCCGAGCAGGTGCAGGGCGGCGACGTCACCACCGCCACCGATGTCTATGCGCTGGGCGTGCTGCTCTACCTGCTGCTGAGCGGCCAGCACCCCACCGCGGGCGCGATTGCCAATGACGACAGCCCGCTGGCACGCATGAAGGCGGTGCTGGACGTGGAGCCGCGGCGCCTGTCCGAGCAGGCGCGTGGCACGCTGGACGCCAGGCGCGCGCGCGAGCTGCGCGGCGACCTCGACACCATCGTCGCGCGCGCGCTCAAGAAGGCCCCGGCCGAGCGCTATGCCAACGCCGAGGCGATGGCCGCGGATTTGAAACATTGGCTGGCGCACGAGCCCATCCAGGCGCGGCCGGACAGCGCGGGCTACCGGATCGCCAAGTTCGTGCGGCGGCACCGCATCGGCGTGGCCGCGGGCACTTTGGCCGGCCTGGCGGTTGCGACCGGCGCCGGCGTGGCGCTTTGGAAGGCCCGCGAAGCGCATCAGCAGCGCGTGCAGGCCGAGAGCCTGATCGAGTTCATGCTCGGCGATCTGCGCAAGAAGCTCGAGCCGGTGGGTCGGCTGGACGTGCTCGACGCGGTGGGCGAAAAGGCGCTGGACTATTACGCGCAGCAGGACCTGGGTCGCACGGACGCCGACTCGCTGGGGCGCAGGTCAAGGGCTCTCCATCTGATGGGTGAAGTGGCACTGAAGCAGCGCAAGTTCGAGCCCGCGGCGCAGCTGTTCGCGCAGGCCGCCGATAGCACCGGCGAGCTGCTGGGCCGCGACCCAGACAATCCGCAGCGCATCTTCGACCACGCGCAAAGCCTTTACTGGCTGGGCGACATCGCCTGGCAGCGCCGCCACATGGACGCCGCGCGCACCCAGTTCGATGCCTATCTGAACCTGGCCAACCGTCTGCACGGCATTGACCCCGCCAATCCCAAGTGGCGGCAGGAACAGGCATTTGCGCGCTGGAATATCGGCGTACTGCTGGTGCGGGGCGGCCAGCCGCGGCAGGGTTTGGACGCGCTGCTAGAGGCCAAGGCGGACTGGGTCGCACTCATGCGCCAGGACTCATCCGTCGCGAACGACCTGATCCGGACCCTGGGCTGGCTCGCGGAGGCCCAGGAGGTGCTGGGGCAGTTCACCAACGCCTTGCAGACGAACCAAGAAAAACTGGCTGCCATTCGCGGCCTGCCCGAGCTGGATCGGCACCGCGAGTCGCAGCAACTGCTGCATGCCACGCAGGTCGCAATGAGCCGGCTCTATCTCAGCGTGGGACGCCCCGACGAAGCGGTGGACGCGGCCAAGCAAGCCTGGGATGGTTATCGAAGCCTGGCGGCGCTGGATTCGAGCAATGTCGAGGCCTCGGAAAACCTGGCCTTGGCCGGTCTGCAGTTGGCCGAAGTCTGGCTCGCCACCGGCCATGGCGGGCCGGCCCGCGCGATTGCGCAGGAACTTTCCGCCAGCGTTCTGCAGCTGCGCCAGGCATCCGGCCCGATGCCCGCCCGCCGCACCACCCTGGCAGCGCGCTGGCTAACGCTCAGAGTGCAGCTCAGCAACGACGCCGAGCTTGCCGCCCAGCGCAATGCATTGAGTCAGTTCCTGCAAGAGCGCAGCCCCCTGGCGGCCGACAGCAAGCAGCTATGGGCGTTTGCGAGCGCCGAACTGGCCCTGGGCGATGCCTTCGCGCGAGGCGCGGCGCCTGGCGACGCTGCGCTGCATTGGGAGCGTGCCTACAAGATCAGCCGGCAAATGGTCGATCCTGACGGCAACGCCGAGCCCCGTGTCAATTGCCTAACGGCGCATTCGCTGCTGCGGCTGGGGCGCCCTCAAGAAGCGCGCCCGTTCGCCGAAAACGCCTTATCCGCCAGCTACCTGCATCCCATGAATCTATGGCTGAGAGAGCGCCTGCAGCTGGCGGCAGCACCCCCTTAGCCCCCAACCAGCGAGATGTCCATGACAGCCGACAGCGAAGTCAAGAAGACCCAGTCGATCACGGTGAACTATTCGCCCGGCAGCCCGCAGCCGTGGAGCGCCAATCCGGATCCGCTCACCGTCAAGCACAAGGGGGTGACCCTGTTGTTCAATCTGCTTGCACCGGCGCCCTGGGTGCTTTCGACCACCAAGCCCATCGTCATCAGCGGTGACGGCGCCAGCACCGAATTCGGCCCCGTCATCCGCAACAGCGACAGCCAGGCATCGGTGCTGGACAACAACACCAAGAAGGCCTACTTCAAGTACACGGTTTACGTCACCGATCCAGTCTCTGGAAAGGAAGAAATCTACGACCCCGGCATCAACAACGATCCGGATTGAGCTGCCGGGCGCCTGGGCAGGCAAGGCCGCGCCGGACAATGCGCGTCGCCGTCGCCGTCGCCGTCGCCGTCGCCGTCGCCGTCGCCGTCGCCGGGGCGTAGCGGGCGTCAGGGTCATGTCTTGCTGTCGGCACGCCGGGCCTGCGAGAGGAAATGCACGATGGGAGACCTGGCCCTTTCCCGCTTTCCCGCGACTGGGGCTTGAAATCTAGGGCCTGACCCCGCTCCCCTCCGTCGCAACGCCCGGTTCCTGCAGGATGCGCCGCAGCGCCATCACCAAGGCATTGGGGTGCGCCAGGCCCTCGTAGGCCGGCGCCACCGGCGGCTGCAGCCCAAGCAGCGCACCCACCGCCATGCGCGCCGAGCGCACCGAGTATTCGACCGTGTAGACCACGTCGGCCGGGATCTCGCAGTACTGGCCGACCACCGCGAGCCGCGCGGTGCCGCTCGGAATCACCTCGGGCCGGTCGCCCGGCGCGCGCGGCATGAACTGGCTGGTGGTGTAGGGCAGCAGGCAGGGAATGCAGTTCGAGCTGGCCAGCAGGTCCGGCAACTCGGCCTGGAAACCCAGGTGCGAAAACAGCTCGACCAGGATCTCGCGCCCGCTGCAGTCGCGCATGGGTTTCGGCACGTAATTGCCAGGCCGGTCGGCGTAAAGCCCATAGCCCCACCACAGCAGGCTGCCCGCGGGCTGGCCGGCATAGGCCGGCGTCGGGTAGAGGTGGAAGGTCAACAGCCAGTTCGAGCCCTTGAGCGTCACCAGCCCCCCGCGTCCGGCCGGGCTGCCGCTCAAGCCCTCCATCAGCTGGGCAAAGCGCGGCGCCGCGTCGGTCACCGTGAAGGTGATCCATTGGGTCTGCTCCACCTGTTCGCAAAAGGCCCAGGGGCGCCCGAACACCCGGCTCTTGGCCGCCAGCGTCTTCCACAGCGACCAGGCGCCGCTGCGGCCCAGCACGGGCGGCAGCGGCGGCGCGTCCATCGAACCGAGGCTGGAGTCGGCCGTCATCGAGCCCAGCGTGGCGATGACCAGGTCCGTGTCGCCGAGCTCGATCGACTCGGCGCCGCTGCCTTCGCGCTCGCAGGCGATGCGGCGCACCGCCTGGCGGCCATCCGCGTCGGCCTCGCAATGCAGATCGCGCACCGACACCCCGGTCTCGAAGCGCACCCCTTGCGCTTGCAGCCAGCGCAGCATCGGCCGCACGATCGAGTCGTGGCCGCAGTAGCGCGTGGTCTGGATGATCTGCAGCGACTCCAGATCCGGGAACAGGCGCAGAAAGCGCAGCAGGTAGCGCCTGAGCTCGACCGCGCTGTGCCAGGTCTCGAAGCCGAACATGCTGGACCACATCAACCAGAAGTTCGAGTCGAAGAAGGCCGTCTCGAAGCATTCGGCGATGCGCCGTGCCTCGACCGCGCTTTCGGGCTGCAGCATCAGCCGGATCAGATCGGCTCGGTCGCGGTTGCGCAGGCCCCAGTGGCTGGTGTCCACCACCCGGCCCTGTTCGACCAGGCGCGCGCGGTCGTGCCAGGGCGCGGCGGACCAGAACTCGTAGCTGTCCTGCATGATGGACTTGGCCGGATCGTCGAGCGAGGGAATGCCGTCCCACAGCTCGTAGCAAAGCCCATAGGCCGGGCCGAACATGCGGCTGCCGCGCATCGAATAGCCCTGCGCGGCCGAGCCCGAAGCGTCGAGGCTGCCGCCCAAACGCCCCTCCTCGTAGATCTGGATCTGCCGGCCGGGCACACCGCCGTCACGGATCAGATAGACCGCGGCGGCCAGGTTGGCGATGCCGCCGCCGATCAGATGGCAGCGCATGGGATCGGACTTGGGCAAGGACTTGGATTCGTCAGGCATGGTCGACACACCTCCGCTGGGTCGCACCGATTCTGCGCCGCCGCGCTGTGCCGACGGTGATCTGGCTCAAGGCCTGCGCAGGGCGAACTGGTAGAAGCGGCATATCGATGCGCAGCTGCGGGAGCGGACGCCATGAAGGCCGTGAGCGGGGTGGATGGCATCTTCCTCCACCTGGAGACCGAACAGACGCCGATGCATGTGGCGGCGCTGCACCGCTTCGAGCTGAGGCCCGGCCAGGAGCAGCGCTTTTACGCCGCGCTGAAGCGCCAGTTGCAGCGCCGGCTCGAGCTGGCCCCGGCGCTGGCGCGCCAGCTCGCGCCGCAGCCGCTGCAGTTCGCCAACCCGGTCTGGATAGCCGCCACGCCGGACCTGGACTACCACCTGCAGCGCCAGCGCCTGCCGCCGCCCGGCGACCAGGCGCAGCTGGAGGACTGCGCCGCCCAGTTGCACGCCCAGCGCCTGGACCGCAGCCGCCCGCTGTGGCGCATGACGGTGATCGAGGGCCTGCCGCCGGGCGAGGTGGCGCTGTATTGCCAGATTCACCACGCCATGCTCGACGGCCAGGCCGGAGTGCAGCTGACGCAGACCCTGTTCGACACGGTGGCCAGGCCGCGCCGCAGCGCGGCAGCAGCAGCAACACCGATCGAGCGTCGCAGCGAAGCACCCAGCAAGGCCGAGCTGGCCAGCGCCGCGCTGCAACACGACGCCGGGCAGTACCTGAAGCTGCTGCGCCATCTGCCCGAGCTGCTGCGCACCCTGTCCGACCTCGCCGGCGGCGCGCCGGCCAAGACCGGCCGCCGCAGGGCGCAAGGCCGCTTCTTTGGCCCACGCACCGCGCTGAATGTGCCGATCGACGCCGAGCGCAGCTTTGCCGGCTGGTCGGTGCCGCTCGCCACGCTGCGCCGCCTGGCCGAACCGCATGGCGCCACCCTCAATGACATGGTGCTGGCGCTGTGCAGCGGCGCGCTGCGGCGCTGGCTGGCGCGGCATGGCGGCATCCCGCGCCGGCCGCTGATCGCCACCATGCCGGTCTCGCTCCGCGAGGCCGGCAACACCGAGTTCCGCACCCAGGCCACGCTGACCCTGGTGAACCTGCACAGCCATGTCGCCGACCCGCTGCGCCGCCTGCGCGCGATCCGCGACGCGGCGGGCGCCACCAAGGCCATGACCCAGCGCGCCAAGGGCGTGCTGCCGACCGATTTCCCCTCCATCGGCACGCCCTGGCTGCTGCAGGCCCTGGCCGCGCTCTATGGCCTGCCGGGCCTGGCCAGCGCCATTCCGCCGATAGCCAATCTGGTGATCTCCAACATCCCCGGGCCGCCGCAGCCGCTCTATGCGGCCGGGGCGCGCATGCGCGACTACTGGCCGCTCACCATCGTCGAGCATGGCGTCGGGCTCAACATCACCGTGATCAGCTATGCCGGAGCGATGGGCTTCGGCATCACCAGCGCACGCCGCGCCATGCCCGACGCGCGCGAGTTCAGCGGCGCGCTGCAGGCCGCGCTGGACGAACTGCTGTCCTTCACGCCCACCTGAAGCCGCCATGCGCCAACTCAGCCCCGACGACGCCAGCTTTCTGTACGCCGACACGCTGCACGCCAACAGCAACGTCACCTTTGTGCAGATCTACGACCAGGGCACCGTGCCGGGCGGCAAGCTGCGCTTCAAGTCGATCCTGGCGCATATCCAGAGCCGCCTGCACCGCTCGCCGATCTTCCGCAGCAAGCTGCTGCGCGTGCCCTTCGAGCTCGACGAGCCCTACTGGGTCGAGGACGAGTTCTTCGACCTCGAACACCATGTGCGCCACATCGCGCTGCCGAAGCCGGGGGACTGGCGCCAGTTCTGCATCCAGGCCTCGCGCGTGCATGCCCGCGCGCTCGATCTGCAGCGGCCGCTGTGGGAGATCTATGTGGTGGAGGGCCTGGACGCGATCGACGGGCTGCCGGTAGGCAGCTTCGCGCTGCTCACCAAGATCCACCATGCCGCCATCGACGTCGAGCGCCGCAACGAATTCATCGAGCTGCTGCACGACCGCAGCCGCCGCCCGCCCAAGCCCGCGCCGCCGCAGCCCTGGTTTCCGCCGCGCCCGCCCGGCGCGCTGGCGCTGCTGGGCCGCGCCGGCCTGCACGCGCTGGCCTCGCCCACCCGGCTGGCGCGGCCGCTGCTGCGCGCGCTGCCCAAGCTGAGCGGCCTGGCCCGCGAACTGCTGCAGCCGCGCCCCCACCCGGCGCTGACGCGCTTCAACGCGGTGGTGTCGCCGCACCGGGTGTTCGAGACGCGGCGCTTCCGGCTGGACGAGTTCGAGCGCATCCGCGGCCTAGTGCCCGGCGCCACGGTCAACGACGCGGTGCTGGCGGTCTGCTCGGGCGGGCTGCGCCGCTATCTGGAGCAGCATGCCGAGCTGCCGCGGCAGGAGCTGGATGCGGTGGTGCCGCTGTGCCTGCTGCGCGCGCGCGGGCCGCTCGGGCGGTCGCGCCAGATCGGCTTCGGCACCCAGCATGCCGACCCGCTCGCCCGCCTGGCCGCGCTGCACGCACAGACGCGCGCCCAGACCGGCGCCGCGCCCGCATCCGCACGGCGCGCGCCGGCCTGCACGCTGGTCCATGTGCCGGGCCCACGCACGCCGGTCTATCTGCGCGGCGCGCGCCTGGGCTACTTCTCGGCCATCCTGCCGATCAGCGACGGCATGGGCCTGGTGTTCGCCATCAGCGACTACGACGGCCGCCTGATCGTGTCGCCTACCTCTTGCCGCGAGCAGATGCCCGACCCGCAGCGCTTCGCGCAATGCCTGCGCGAGAGTTTTCAGGAATACCTGGCGCTGACCCCGGGGCCGGCGCAGCAATCAGCCAGCGATACAGCCAGCCCCAAGGCCCGCGCGGAGCAAAGCGCCGCCAAGCCCCCTCGGGCTGCGCCAGCCGGTCGGCGACGATCCACAGCACCAGGGCGTTGAGGCCCAGACCGAGGTGGCTGCCCGGCACGCGGATGTTTTCGTGCCGCGTCGGGTCGCCCTCGACGGTGGCCTCCTGCGGCGGCACCACCCCGTCGCCGAGCGAGTACAGGCAGCTCAGCGGCGGCACCAGGGTCTGACGCTCGCGCAGGCGCCGGGCCTGCGGGTGCAGGCTGTGCACCTCGGGGCCCATCGGATGTGCGATCAGCCGGTACATCGCCTTCACCAGCGGGGGCGAGGCACTGCCTTCGGGGTCGATGCTGATCGGGCTGCCCAGCGTGATGACGCTGCGCACGCATTCCTGCGCCTGCTGCGCGCCATAGAGCGCGAACACCCCGCCCAGACTCCAGCCGACCAGGCTGATCTTGCGGCCCGTCTGGTGATGCAGGTAGCGGATCTTCTGTTCCAGCGCATTGGCGTGCTTGGTCTGAAAGCCCAGATTGCGGCCCAGGCCCCAGGTCTCGGCGGCGTAGCCGCGCTGGCGCAGATAGCGCTCCAACACCCACAGCGACAACTCGCTGCCCATGAAGCCCGGCAGCAGCAGCACCGGATGCCCGTCGCCGCGCGGTGCGTCGGCCAGCAGCGGCAGCGCGCAGGGCAGCAGGGCCAGTTCCAGGCACGCGCGCAGCTCCAGCGCCGAGTGCAGCCTGCTCGGGTGACCGCTGTGACTGTGTCGCTTGGTCATGCGCTCGCTCTCAGACGCTGGCCTGCGGCAACGCGCGCGTCAGTTTCAGCAGGGCCTCGAACTCGGGCCCGAAGCGTTCGGCCACCGCCTGCGGGTCGGGGCAGCGCAGGGTGTCGGCGATCAGGCCGAACTGCACCCCGCCGGCATAGGAAATGACGCTGACGCCGAGGCCCACATTGCCCGAGGCCGGCACCCAGAAGATGCTCTGGCGCAGCGTGCTGCCGCAGATCCGCACCGGCCGCGTCGGGCCCTTCACATTGCTCATCACCGCCGTGGTCTTGCGCAGAAACACCTGGGCCAGCGCCTTCTGCAGCGGCCGGGTCAGCAGGCCCGAGATCGTCAGCAGCCCATAGGCCAGCAGCGGCTGGAAGTTGCGCTTGAGATCGCGCATGCGTGCGCGCACCTCGTACAGACGCTCGACCGGGTTGGCGCTGCCGATCGGCAGCACCAGCGGCACCAGGCCGAAGTAGTTGCCGAGCCGCCGGGCCTGCTCCAGCGGGCGCAGGTTCACCGGCACCATCGCGCGGATCTGCTTGCCGCCCGGATCCTCGCCACGCTCGCGCAGCCAGCTGCCGAACGCACCGGCCACGCAGCACAGCAGCACATCGTTGACCGAACAGTTCATCGCCTTGGCGGCCGCCTTGACCGCAGGCAGCGGCAGCGGCTCGCACCAGGCCACGCGCTTGGCGCCGCTCAGGCTGCCCTTCAGCAGGGTCTTCGAGTCGTCGGGCAGCAAGGCCAGCGCGCCGGCGTCGCGCAGCAACTGCGCGCCCTGCCCCAGCAGCTCGGCCGAATCGCCCAGGGCCTGCTGGGGATGCGCCAGATAGCCCAGCGCCTTGGCCATGCCGTCGCCCCACAGACCAATGCCCTTGACGGCCAGCTCGGTGGCGGGCCTGAGCAGCGCCTTGTCGAGCCATTCAGCGTCCGACAAGGGCGGCGCGGGCCGGGCTTCGGGCGGCCGGAGGTCGATGCCGCCATCCATGATCGACATCAGCACCGCGTTCAGCGCGATGCCGTCGGCGATGCAATGGTGCAGGCGCACGATCACCGCGCTGCCGTCGCCCTCGTAATGCTCGATCAGATGCATTTGCCACAGCGGGTGCGCTGGGTCCAGCGGCTGACTCGCCAGTTCGCCGGCAAACGCCTGCAGCGCCGCGCGCTCGCTCTGGCCGCGCCGGCGCGGCAGCTGTTCGCTCAGCAGATGCCGTTCGATCCGAAAGTCCTGGTCCTCGACCCAATAGGCCAGCAGCGCCTGCCGCTCGACCCGCTGGCGAAAGCGCGGGTAGCAGCCCAGCAGCTTGGTCTGCAGGCGTTCGCGCAGCGCCTCATAGGCCAGCGCCGGGCGCAACAGCCAGACCCCATTGATCATCATCAGGTTGCGCCGGCTGTCCATGCGCAACCAGGCGGTATCGACCCGCGTCATGAGTTCGCTTGCTGCCGTCATGGGATGAGCTCCGCTTGCGCCCGCGCAGCGCTGCACCCAAGCTGACGCTGCGCGTGAGCTGATTGGACGGTGAAGCCAGCCGGCCCCTTTTGAGGCAACGCAATGGGGGGCTCGCTGGCGCCCCAAGCCGCGCCACGGAGCTGGGGCCACAGTCACCAAGCGCGGCGGCTGCAAGAATGGCGGCTCGTCCAGTCCCTCCTGCCGCCGCGCCGGCCCGAACCCATGCAGAAGATCCTCGTCCTTGGCGGCACCCAATTCCTGGGCCGCCACTTCGTTGCACAAGCCCTGGCTGCGGGCCATGAGCTGACCCTCTTCAACCGCGGCAGCCACGCCGCGTTGTTTCCCGAAGTGGAACAGATCCACGGCAACCGCCTGCACGATCTGAGCGCCCTGCGCGGCCGCCGCTGGGACGCGGTGTTCGACGCCAGCTGCTACCTGCCCAGCGCCGCGCGGCGCGCCGCCGAGACGCTGCGCGATGCGGTGGAGCATTACTGCCTGATCAGCAGCATCTCGGTCTATCCGCACATCGATGCCGACACGGTGGAGAGTTCGCCTGTGGCGACGCTCAGCGCCGCGCAACTCGAGGCCGCCGAGGCCCAGGCCAGCAGCGGCGCCTCGCAGAACGGCGGCGGCTATGGCGCGGCCTACGGTGGCCTCAAGGCCTTGTGCGAACAGACCGTGCAGGCCCTGCTGCCCGGCCGCAGCCTGGTGCTGCGCCCCGGCTTCATCGTCGGCCCCTACGACTTCAGCCCGCGCCTGCGCTACTGGCTGACGCGCCTGGCCGAGGGCGGCGCGGTGCTGGCACCGGGCCGGCCCGAGCGCGCCGTGCGCATGGTCGACGCGCGCGACATCGCCGACTTCGCGCTGCGGCAGGCCGCCCGGCGCCGCCCCGGGGTGTTCAACACCGCCGGCGCCGACGGCCTCAGCATGGGCCAGCTGCTGGACGCTGCCAACAAGGCCTGCGGCGCGCGCGCCGAGCTGCACTGGCGCCCCGAGGCCGCGCTGCTGGCCGCCGGCGTGCAACCCTTTGCCGACCTGCCCTATTGGCTGCCCGAGGCCGACAACGCGATGATGGAAGGGATCCGCGATACGGCCGCCCTGGCCGCCGGCCTGCATTACCGGCCGCTGGCCGAGACGCTGCACGACACCGCCATCTGGCTGCGCGGCGAACCGGCGCAGGCGCCGCAGGGTCTGGCACGAGCGCGCGAACAAGCGCTCTTGCGCGCCGATTGATCAATCCTTGTCGCGCCCCCAGGGCAGCGCCGCGCCGCCGCCCTTGCGCTCCTGGCTCTTGCGCGTGCGCAGCACCGCCTCGAAGGCCTGGTTGGCGCCATTCACAATGCTGACCAGCAGGCTCTGTACGTCCTCCTGGCTGAGCGCCGCGGCATCGGGCCGGAACTGCTTCAGCGCCATCGCCAGCATCTCGCGCGACACCGCCATATGCGTGGCCGAGACGACGAACATGGCGGAGAACAAATCGGGGTAGA
>Ga0208398_100950_pt1 | contig 13578 bp, 9 predicted proteins | sample LakWasMe79_HOW10_2_FD_183905 | JGI IMG/M metagenome (GOLD analysis project Ga0208398, IMG submission 183905) | Freshwater sediment methanotrophic microbial communities from Lake Washington under simulated oxygen tension - Sediment Metagenome... | ecosystem: Environmental > Aquatic > Freshwater >... | reverse complement strand
AAACCGCCCGGCAGTCGACGACGCTGTGGACGTCGCGCGTCTTCAATGCGACGGCACTGGCCATCTGGACGCGCCAGATCGCCGGGCTGGTGTCGTCCGGTTTGCCGCTGGAGCGGGCGCTGACGGCATTGTCCGAAGAGGCCGACGACGAGCGCCAACGCAACCTGGTGGCCGCGTTGCGTTCCGAGGTCAATGGCGGCACGGCCTTTGCCACGGCGCTGGCGCAGCACCCGCGGGAGTTCGCACCCACCTACTGCGCGGTGGTCGGCGCCGGCGAGCACAGCGGCAACCTGGGTCTGGTGCTGGAGCGCCTGGCCGATGACCTGGAGCAGAGCCAGGCACTGAAGTCGCAGCTGGTGGGCGCGGCACTGTACCCGGCCATCGTGACGCTGGTGGCCATCACCATCGTGATGTTCCTGCTGGGCTACGTGGTGCCCCAAGTGGCCGAGGTGTTTGCAGGCAGCAAGCGGACGCTTCCCTTGCTGACCGTGATCATGCTGGGCCTGGGCAACTTTGTACGCAACCAGGGCTGGATGATGCTGATTGCTATATTTTTGATAGCTATATGTGGCCGTTTTGCGTGGGCTAACGCCGCATTTCGTGAAACATTTGATGCTGCATGGCTGACTTTACCCATTTTGGGTAAGTTATCGCGCGGCTACAACGCCGCCCGTTTTGCCGGCACGCTGTCCATGCTGGCGGCGGCGGGTGTGCCGATTCTGAAGGCGCTGCAGGCTGCGGCCGATACGCTGTCCAACCGGGCCATGCGCACCGACGCGCTGGACGCCCTGGTGCTGGTGCGTGAGGGTGCGCCGCTGGCCTCGGCCCTGGCGCAAAAGAAGCGCTTTCCCGGCCTGCTGAGCATGTTTGCCCGCCTGGGCGAGCAGACCGGCCAGCTACCGCTGATGCTGGAGCGTGCAGCCCGCCAGCTCAGCACCGAGGTGCAGCGCCGCGCCATGCAACTGGCCACGCTGCTGGAACCGTTGCTGATCGTGGTCATGGGTCTGGTGGTGATGCTGATCGTGCTGGCGGTGCTGCTGCCCATCATCCAGCTCAACCAGTTGGTACGCTAAATGGCGTGGTCTATCTTGTGCACAAAGGCCAGCGTCGCCCGGGGCACCGAGTTCAGCAGTTTGGCGATGTCTTCGATATCGTCCGGCAAGGCCGGGTTGTCCCAGCCGTGCATGGTGTGGCGGGCCAGACGCACGGCCAGCACGACGTTGCGCACGATGGCCTGGTCGGCATGGCGGTTGTCACTGATGCGCACCAGCAGCTCCGGCAGGTGCCACATCTTCATCAAGGTCTGGCGCAGGTCATCGAGCTCGATATTGAGCACGCCACGCTGAACGGTTGCGGTGCGCAGGGTGGAGTCGGCCCGCTGCGCCTGGGCCATGTACAGCTGCAGCGTCGGTGCGTGGCACCACATCAGCAGCTCGGCAAAGTCATACAGAAAAGCTGCCAGGCGAATCACCCCCACATCGGTGTCGCCGCGGTGCACCGCAAAGCCCAGGGCGAAGTGCGCAGCCCGCTCGCAGCGGCGCAGCAAGGTCCGCAACCCTTCCAGCGCCTGTGGCTGGTCGTGCAGCCAGTCTTCAATGGTGGGCTGCACGCCAAAGCTTCTGAAAAAGGGGGATATGCCGGTCATCACCAGCGAGGTTGTGACGCTTTCGGTTTCCGTAAAGGTGCCCGGGCGGCGTTTGCTGGCCACATGCGCCAACAGCTTCAGTGTCATCAGCGGATCTGCTTCGATCACCGTGGCCAGCATACTGGCATCAACGTTGTCTTCATCGGCGCGCAAGACCTCGATCGCCCGCGATGTGCTGGCTAGCACGGGGATGGGCGCATCCCGGAAATAGCGCGTCCATGCGTCCAGATCCCGTAGCGGTGCAGACAGATACGCTGCGTGAACCTCCGCAACGTCAGGTGCTGGCGTTTGCGGTTCGGGTGTGGGGGTCGGCATGGGCGGAAGTATCAGCGTCTAGTGGTCTGCGGTCAATACGCGCTCACCCTGCACGACGCCCATGTTGCGCCTGACGTTGCGCCAGCTGGCGGGCCTTGATGCTGTGCTGCGGCGCCAGAGGCCGGGGCAACACCGCGTGCAGACAGCGAGGGCGGGCATGGGCGCCACTGCCCGCATAGTCTTCCAGCAACAGCTGCCTTGCTGCCTGCGTGGGCACCGCACGCTGGCGGGTCAGGTAGTCGAACAGTGCATCGACCAGGTCCTCCGGCGTCAAGCCGTAGGTTTTTCCCGTGGTCTGCCACAACCAGTCGCTCCAGGCCAGAAAGGCCGCAAACGCCGAGGTATCTGCGAGTAAGACGCCCAGCGTGCGGGCAAAGCGGCCCGAGTTGGCCACCAGGTCCCAGTAACGCGCCAGGCGGATGAAGCGCTGCACGGTCGCTGCGTCGACCACCGCCGTCTGCTGCACAGCGTACGGCGGGCGGGTGTCGTACACCATGCCATGTGCCACGGAATGGCGTGCAATGGGAGTCCCGCGCAGCCGCTTGAGCAAGCCCAGTTGAATCTCATGCGGATGCAAGGAATGCAGACGGTCAAAGCCGGCGGCAAAACTGTCCAGTGTTTCGCCGGGCAGACCAAAGATCAGATCGGTGTGCAAGTGGGCAGCTGACTGTTGCACCAGCCAGGCCAGATTGGCTTCCGTCTTGTCGTTGTCCTGGCGGCGCGAGATGCGCTGCTGCACCTCTGCATTGAAGGTTTGAATGCCCACCTCCAGCTGCAACACACCCGGCGGGAACTGCACGATCAGCGCCTTGAGCCGGTCTGGCAGGTGGTCGGGGATGACCTCGAAGTGCACGAACAAGTCGTCGGTCAGGCGCTCGAGGAAAAATTCCAGAATGCGCACCGACGCGTCAATCTTCAGGTTGAAGGTGCGGTCCACAAACTTGAAGTTGCGCGCGCCGCGCTGGTACAGGCTGTCGATCTCTGTCAGAAAGCCTTCGAGCGCAAAGGCCTTGGCCGTCTTGTCCAGCGAACTCAGGCAAAACTCGCACTTGAACGGGCAGCCGCGCGAGGCCTCCACGTACAGCAGACGGTGCGCCAGATCGGCATCGGTGTAGCGGCTATAGGGCAGGACCAGGGTATCGAGGTCTGGCTGCTCGCCCGCCAGCACCTTCATCAGCGGTTGCGGCCCGTACAGCAAGGCCTTGCACAGCTTCGGAAAACTCACATCACCCCAGCCGGTGATCACGTGGTCGGACAGTTGCACGATGGCCTGCTCGTTCCACTCATGGCTGACCTCAGGCCCGCCCAACACCACCTTCACGTCGGGCCGCGCGGCCTTCAACAGGCGCACCAGCTCCGTGGTCTCGGTCACGTTCCAGATATACACACCCAGCCCGATGATGCGTGGCCGCAGGGCCAACAGTTCGTCTGCCAGTTCCTGCGGTTTGCGGGCAATGGTGAACTCCCGCAGCGCGGTGCGTTCCTCCAAATCCCCCATATTGGCCAACAGGTAACGCAGACCCAGCGAGGCGTGGATGTACTTGGCATTCAACGTGCACAGAACGATGTCGGAGGAAGAGGAAACCATGCGGGGATTATTCAGCACACCGGTTCGCACCGGCCGCCGCACCTGATTGATTGATACAAGTCAAGTTTGCCCCATTCAATGTACGGGTTTACCCTGATCAGGACTACAGTTGCACCCAACCGAAGGAGCGTTGCCATGGATATTCTTTTACAAGTTGCCATCATCCTGATCTGCCTGTTTTATGGCGCCCGAAAAGGCGGCGTGGCGCTGGGGTTGCTGGGCGGCATCGGCATTGTCATCATGACGTTCGTCTTCAAGCTGCCACCCGGCAAGCCGCCTGTGGATGTGATGCTGACCATCATCGCCGTCGTCGCCGCCTCGGCCACGTTGCAGGCATCGGGTGGCCTGGAAGTGCTGCTCAAAGGTGCAGAAAAAATTCTGCGCAACAACCCCAAATACGTTTCCATCCTGGCGCCGTTCACGACCTGTCTGCTGACCATTCTGTGCGGCACGGGCCACGTGGTCTACACGATGCTGCCCATCATCTACGACATTGCCATCAAGAACGACATCCGGCCCGAACGGCCCATGGCGGCTTCTTCCGTGGCCAGCCAGATGGGCATTCTGGCCAGCCCGGTATCCGTGGCCGTGGTCTCGCTGGTCGCGTTTCTTGCCAAGGCTCCCGTCAACGGCCACGTGATCGACTTCATCCAGGTGCTGTCGATCACCATCCCGTCGACACTGGCCGGGGTGCTGCTGATCGGCATTTTCAGCTGGTTCCGAGGCAAGGACCTGGCCGACGACGCCGTGTTCCAGAAACGCCTGACCGACCCGGCACAGCACCAGATCATCTATGGCGAGAGCGCCACGCTGATGGGCAAGAAACTCTCCGCCAGCCAGTGGACGGCGATGTGGATCTTTGTAGGCTCCATCGTTGTAGTGGCCATTCTGGGCGCCTTCACATCCCTGCGTCCGTTGATCGGCGGCAAGCCGCTGTCCATGGTGCTGACAATCCAGATGTTCATGCTGCTGGCCGGCGCGCTGATGATTGTGTTCACCCAAACCGACCCCTCGTCCATAGGAAAGACCGAAGTGTTTCGGGCCGGCATGGTTGCCGTGGTGGCCGTCTTCGGGATTGCCTGGATGGCCGATACCGTGTTTGAAGCCCATCTGCCTGAGCTCAAGGCGGCCCTGACCGACCTGGTCAAGACCCAGCCCTGGACCTACGCCATTGCCCTGCTGCTGGTGTCCAAGCTGGTCAACTCGCAAGCGGCGGCGATCAGCGCCATGGTGCCGGTGGGTCTGGCCATTGGTGTGCCGCCCGGCTACATCGTGGCGTTTGCTGCGGCCTCGTATGGCTACTACATCCTGCCCACCTACCCCAGTGACCTGGCGGCTATCCAGTTCGACCGCTCGGGCACCACCCGCATCGGCAAGTACGTGATCAACCACAGCTTCATCCTGCCGGGACTGATCGGCGTGTCCACCTCCTGTCTGGTGGGGTATTTGCTGGCAATCGCCAACGGCCTGGTCTGATGCCTATTCCCGGGGCGCAACCAAGGCCCCACCCGCCAGACAACCGCGCCGATCACGGAAAATAGCGGTTTCTGGCGCCTCGTCCATGCATTCCATTGTCCTGTCTTCCCTGCTCCCGGTCGTTCTGTTGATTGCTATTGGTTTCATAGCATGTCGCGCAGAATGGATGAGGGCTGAGGCCACAAAAGACTTGGGACGACTGGTGTTCATGGTGCTGACACCGGCTCTGCTATTCCGCACCATGAGCACCGTCCATGTGGAACGGCTGGACTTCAAACCGGTGGTCGCGTATTTTGCCGCCGTGATCGGCTTGTTTCTGGTCATGCTGGTGTGGCGCCGCGCTTCGCAGCGGGCGACCGTGCTGGCCCTGGCGGCTACTTTCAGCAATACCGTGGCGATTGGCGTGCCCCTGATTGGCCTGGCCTACGGTGAGCAGGGCATGGTGACGCTGTTCACCATCATTTCACTGCACGCCCTGATCCTCCTCACACTGGCCACCATCGCACTGGAGCTGGCCGTCGCCCGCCAGGCAGCGTTCAACACCATGGAACCCGGAACCCGGGCGGCTTGGCGCAAGCCGGTACTGGACGCCTTGCGTAGCGGCATCTTGCACCCGGTGCCTCTGCCCATTCTGGTAGGCCTGCTGTTCGCCCAGACCGGCCTGCAAATGCCAGCCGTGCTGGACCGGCCCCTGCAATTGCTGGGCAATGCAATGGGACCCATGTCGCTGTTGCTGGTAGGAGCCACCCTGGCCAGTGCCCGCATTGGTGGGCAACTCCGGGGCGCACTGGGGCTGGCGCTGCTGAAAAACCTGGCGCTCCCGGGCCTGGTCGCGGCCGTTGGCCTGGCGATGGGTCTGGACGGTCTGCCGCTCACCGTGCTGGTGGTTACCGCTTCATTGCCCATCGGTGCCAATGTTTTCATGTTCTCGCAACGCTACCAGGTAGCGGAAGAACTGGTCACGGCCGGCGTGGCCGTGTCGACTGCACTGGCCATGGTGACGGTTTCGCTGGTCATGGCCCTGGCCGAACGTCTCTAGCGCCCGCCGTCCATCCCCCAAAATCGACGGATCGTCCTTCCTGGGCGGCGGATGGTCGCAAAGCGCATGCAATGGGAACCCACTGTATTTACAGTTCGCCCCAACGCAACACGGAGTCCACCATGACCACACGCACCGCCACCAAAATCCTCGCCCTGAACCTGAGCACCGTGGTTTCCATGGCCCTGTTCAGCCTTATCGTGGTGGGCATGCAAACCGCGCCAACGCAGGCATTGCGCAGCATTGAACTTGCGACGGTCGTCGTGATCGGACACCAGTCCACGCTGCCCAACGCCAATGCCACCGCCCGAGTCAAGGCACCCCAGCCCAATAACACTTGAGTTTGCATGCTCCACAGAGCGATTGCGCAGCACACCATCGAAATGGCAATGACGCCATAATCCTGTGCTGCGCTAAATATTGATGTTTATCAAGCATCCCGCGCCCCAAAATTCCCTTTTCCCACACGGAGAGTTCTCTATGCTGCGTCCCCTTCTACTCGTCGTTGCGATGGCCACAAGCCTGACGGCATGCGACAAATTTCCAGGCAAAGGTGACAAGAAAGACGCCACCGCCGCACCTGCCAAGCTCGTGATTGCGCCGGAGGACATCCTTACAATCCGCTCAAACGCCATGGCATCCGGCCCGGTCATAACAGGCTCCATCCAGCCAGAACGCAAGGCTGATTTGCGGGCGGAAGTATCCGCAGTGGTGATGCAGGTCCTGAAGGAAAACGGTGACGTGGTGCGCCGTGGTGACGTCCTGGTGCGTTTGGACCAGACATCCATACAGGACAACCTGCGCTCGGCAGAAGACAACGCCCGCAACGCAGTCCAGTCACTGGACCAGGCGGAACGCAATTTGCAGCGCCTCAAGACCCTGCGCGCCTCCGGCATGACATCCCTGCAGGCGCTGGACGATGCCGAAGTCCGCCGCAACGGTGCGCAAAGCGAATTGTCTGCATCCAAGGCCCGCGCCGTTCTGGCCCGCCAACAATTGGAACGCACCGTCGTCCGGGCGCCTTTCGACGGTGTCGTGGGTGATCGCAAAGTGTCGGCAGGTGACACCGCGTCGATTGGCAAGGAATTGCTCAAAGTGATTGACCCGACCAGCATGCGCTTTGCCGGAAGGGTATCCGCCGACAAGATCAGTGAGGTCTCGGTGGGACAGCCCGTCAACTTTCGCATCAACGGCTATGCCGGCCAGGAATTTCGCGGCAAAGTCACGCGTGTGGACCCGACCGCAAATGACGTCACACGTCAAGTAGAAGTGCTGGTCAGCTTTACCAATGACACGCGCCCAAAAGTTTCAGGCCTCTATGCAGAAGGCAACATTGAAGCAGCCAGCATCAAGGCAGTTTCGCTGCCTGAATCCGTGGTTGTGAAGGCGGGGGACAAGGCATCCGTGTGGCGGATAAAGGACAACGCTTTGAGCCAGGTCCCTCTGGCACTGGGTTCGCGCGACTCGCGCACAGGAAACCTTGAAGTACGCAGTGGGCTCACAGAGGGTGACATCATCCTGCGCACGCCGAGCTCCAGCTTCAAGGAAGGCCAGTCTGTCGAATTGGCCAGCGCCAAACAACCGGCTCCTGCGGCTGCCGCTTCGTCCGCATCTTCCGCCAAAGGAACGTAAATGTTCTTGTCTGACTTCAGCATCAAGCGGCCAACGGCCACCATCGTTTTGATCATTGCGCTAATGGCCCTCGGGCTGTTGGCATTGAGCAAGCTGCGCGTCAACCAGAACCCGGATGTGGAAGTGCCCGGCATCCAGGTCTTCATTGCCTACCCGGGCGCGTCACCAGATTCCGTAGAGCGTGAAATCGTCAACCGGATCGAGAAATCGCTGCAAAGCGTTCCCGGCGCGACCGAGGTGTACTCCACCAGCAGCGAAGGCAATGCCAGCTTCTGGATCGAGTTTTCGTTCAAGAAGAACATGATCGAGGCGGCAGATGACGTGCGCACGGTGATATCGAGCGTGCGCTACAAGCTGCCCACCGAAATGCGTGAGCCCATCGTGCGCCATTTCGACCCTGCGGCGCAGCCCATCATGAACATGGCGCTGTCCAGCAACCGGCAGAGCCATGCCGAGATCTCGCGCATGGCCGAAGATGTCCTGGCCGACAAACTGCGCGCCATTCCGGGGGTAGCCACGGTCAACATCAATGGATCCTTGAAGCGCGAGTTGTCGGTGCTGTTGCGCGCCGAGAAGCTGCGCGAATACAACGTGTCGGTGGGCGACGTGGTGTCTGCGCTGCGCGCCCAAAACACCAATGCGCCAGTGGGCAAGGTGCGCGGCACGCTGGACGAGGAGAGCATACGCCTGGTAGGGCGCATTGAATCGCCCGAAGAATTCCAGAACATCGTCGTCAAGCGTTTTGGGGGCCAAATCGTGCGCCTGGCGCAGGTCGCCACGATCAAGGATAGTTTTGCCGACATTGACTCGTTGAGCATCCGCAGCGCAAAACCAAATGTGGGGATTTTTGTGACCCGGTCGCGCGATGCCAGCACGGTCAGCGTGGCCACGGACATCCGCAAGCTGGTCAAAGAGATCAACACCGAATTCGAGAAAGACCGCCCTGGCACCAAACTGGAAATCACCCGCGACGGCGGCGTGGACGCCCAGCGCAGCCTGAACAACGTCATTGAATCGCTGATGCTGGGCGCAGTACTGACGATCTTTGTGGTCTATGCCTTCCTGAACTCGTGGCGCTCCACCCTGATCACGGCACTGAGTCTGCCCACATCCGTTATCGCGGCCTTCATCGCGGTTTGGCTGTGCGGCTTCACGCTGAACTTCATGACGCTGCTGGGTCTCTCACTGGCTATCGGGGTACTGATTGACGATGCCATTGTGGTGCGGGAAAACATCGTGCGCCACATGCAGATGGGATCGGATCGGCGCACGGCTTCGCTGGAAGGCACAGCCGAAATTGGCCTGGCGGTGGCCGCCACCACCTTCTCCATCATTGCCGTGTTCATCCCGGTGGCCTTTATGCCCGGCGTATCGGGTGAATGGTTTCGCCCCTTTGCACTGACGGTGACCTGCTCGGTTCTGGTCAGCCTGGCCATCTCGTTCACGCTGGACCCGATGTTGTCGGCCTACTGGGGCGATCCGGTGGACCACCACACGGCGCCCAAGAAGGGGCTGAGCGCAGTATTGGCGCGCTTCAACAACTGGTTCGACCACCAGGCGAACCGCTATGGCAATGTGATTGCCTGGGCTCTGCACCATCGCCGCTGGATGACTGCCATTGCGGTGCTCAGTTTGGTCGGTGCTATCGCGCTGCAGGTAACGGTCGGTGGCAGCGCGTTTCTGCCCGCCTCGGACTCCGGCAATTTGATGATCGAAGTGCGCACACCGGCATCGTCGTCGGTCGAATATGCGCGGCTGAAAATGGAGCGCGCCGCCGAGATTGCCCGAAGCATTGCCGAGACCAAGGATACCAATAGCAACATCACCGCCAGCGGTGGGCGCATCTATATTGATATTGGCAAACGCCATACACGCAAGCGCACGGCCAAGGAGATTGCCGTGGAGCTGCGTGAAAAGATTCGCACCCTGGTGGGCGCTGAGTACACGGTGATGGACGACCTGAACAATGGCGCCCGCAAACCCATTCAGATCGACTTTACTGGCCCCGACTCGCGCAAGTTGCTGGAGATCACGAGCGCCTATATGGACAAACTGCGCTTGGTGCCCGGCGCCGTCGACGTGGGCCTGTCGCAGCAAGATCCGAAGAAAGAGTTGAAGATTGAACTCAACCGTGGACTGGCCAACTCAATGGGTATTTCAGCCAACGACGCCGCCCAGGCTTTGCGCGTGGCCTTTGCGGGGATTGAAGTCGGCGACTGGGTAGACCCCACTGGCGAGACCCGCGACGTTGCGGTGCGCCTGCACCCCGATGACCGCGTCAGCAAAGAAAACATCGAGCGTCTGCCCATTGCCGTCTCCGGCACCAACCTGATGGTGCCACTGGACCAGATCGCCACCATCACCATGGGCAAAGGTCCGTCCGGCATAGAGCACGCCAACGGAAAGCGCAATATCACAGTGTCAGCCAATGCCCAGGGCCGCTCCAACGGCGAAGTGACCGACGACGCCATGAAGCTCGCAAAGTCTTTCGACTACCCACCGGGATACGGCCTGTCACTGGGTGGCGCGGGACAAAGCCAGAAAGAGCTGTTCACCGAAATGCTGGTTGCGTTGCTGTCGGGCATCGGACTGATGTACCTGATCCTGGTCATGCAGTTCGGTTCGTTCACCGCACCGCTGGCCGTGATGCTGTCCCTGCCACTGTCTCTGATCGGCGTGGTGTTGGCGCTGCTGATCACCCGCGGCACGCTGAATCTGATGAGTTTCATCGGCATCATCATGCTGATGGGTCTGGTCGCCAAGAATGCCATTCTGCTGTTGGACGCTGCCCGCAAGCGCGAGGCCCAGGGCATTGACCGTGAAACGGCTCTGATGGACGCCGGACGCGTGCGCCTGCGCCCCATTTTGATGACCACGTTTGCGTTGATCGCCGGCATGTTGCCGGTGGCCATTGGCCTGGGTGAAGGCGGCGAGTTTTACCAACCGCTGGCCGTGGCCATCATCGGCGGCACGATCACGTCGACCCTCTTGACCCTGCTGGTAGTACCCACGTTTTACGACAGCATCGAGATCGCACGCGACCGCATGGTGGCCAAATTCCAGCTGCGTGCTGCGCGCAGCAATGGTCTGCTGGCCTTCCTGCTCACATTCGCCGAGGCCGTTTTAGCCCTGCTGGCTCTGCGCATGGTCTACCGCTTTTGCATGCGTTTGGTCAAAGGTCGCCGTGGATCTCCAGCGGCAGCAACAGCGTAAAGCAGGTTCCCCGCCCTGCGCCTGGGTCGCGCTGGGTGTGGACCGATACGGTCCCTTTGAGCGCATCGTTGACCAATGTGTAGACAATGCTCAAACCGAGCCCGCTGCCACCGCGACCCAGCTTGGTGGTGAAGAAAGGGTCGAAGACGCGCGACACATGGTCTTCCGCAATGCCGTCGCCATCGTCTTGCACCAGGAGCTTGACCCATCCTGGGTCTGCCGGCCCGGTAGTCACCCGCACAAGCCCGTCGCTGCGGGACTCAAATGCATGCAGCATCGCGTTCGTAATGAGATTCGTCAGCACCTGCCCCAATGGACCAGGATAGGTATCCATCACCACGCCGGATGGAATATCGACCTCCAGCCGATGAGGAAACTTTTTCAGAACAGGTCCCATCGTCATCACGATCTCGGCCACCGTTTTGTCCAATAAGAACCGGCGCCGATTTGTGCTGGCCTGGTCCACTGCTACCTGTTTGAAGCTGCTCACCAATTCCGCTGCCTTGAGCAGACTGCTTAGCAAGATCTCTGTGCCGTCCCGGTTGGCAGTGACATAGCCGTCCAGCGCACTGCGGGTCAGCCCGCCCTGCAGTGCTGATTCAAAGTTGCGCGTATGGTCCTGCAGCGTGCTGGCCACGGTCAAGCTATTGCCAATCGGTGTGTTCAGTTCATGTGCGACCCCCGCCACCATGGTGCCCAGTGCCGCCATCTTCTCTTTGGTCACCAACTCGCGTTGCGCGGTGCGCAGTTGGTCGACCGTGTTGGAAAGCTCCTGGGTTCGTTCATCCACACGCTGTTCCAGGATCGCCTGGGCTTGCCGGCGCTCGGTAATGTCGCGCGCCACACCGGCCGTGCCCACTACTTGGCCAGCCGCGTCCAATACGGCTACCTTGATGGTCTCGGACCAGCCAAATACCCCGGGGCCACGGGAGATTCTTTCTTCTCGGCGACTGGGTTGGCCAGTGCGCATCACCTGCAAATCGTCATGCAAGTATTGCTCTGCCATCTCGGAGTCGCTGAGGTCAAAATCCGTCTTGCCGATCAAGGTGGCGGGATTCCGACCAAAGACTTCCCCAAACTTGCGGTTGACCAGGATGAAGCGTGAGTCACGGTCCTTGATCCACGCCAGATCATCGATGCTGTCGAGCAGAGCCTGAATGGGCAACATGGCCACTTCGGGTGAAAGCCCCTTGGAATTTCGACGGGTTAGCCACCACACCGCCGCACCCGTCACCGCTGCGCCTATTGCCATGCCTGTGAGCAGTGATTGTGCGTTCAGCAACATGGTCAACCCGCCAGACTGCGCATAAAGCGCAGTGTCTGTGGAACGCCCAGCAAAGGAGCAATCGGTGCCTCGTGCTCGATGCTCAAAGCCCCGGAGTAATTGATGTGCTGCAGTTCGGCTAGCAGCGCCCGCCACACCTCGGCGCCATGCCCCTCACCGGGCATTGAAAAACACCAGGCCCGGTCGGTACCATCGCCAAATGGCGTGCTGTCGAGCACACCGTTTTGTGCCAGTGCACGCGGATTGAAAGTGGTGTCTTTCAGGTGTACATGGAACATCGCCTGGTCCAGTAGGCCAACGCTGACCAGAGGGTCCATGCCTTGCCACCAGCAATGGCTGGGGTCCAGATTGGCGCCCAGTGCCGGACCGCAGGCCTGGCGCAAACGCAATAGGGTGGCCGGATTGTGTACGGCAAAACCACCATGCATCTCCAGCGCCAGCTTGACCCCGAGTTGCTGGGCTCGCGCAGCCATGGGTTGCCAGTACGGGATGAGGCAATGCTCCCACTGCCAGGTTCTGAGGGTTCGGTACTCGTCGGGCCAGGCAACCACCGGCCAATTCGGAGTCGACATCGCGTCACCACTTCCCGCATGCGCCGGGCGATCACCACTCTGCCCCGAGAAACAAACCACCACCGGAACCTCCATGTCGTGGGCCGCTTCGATGGTGGCCAGCAAGTCCTGATGATGTTCTTTGGCCACCCCAGGATCTGGATGCAGTGGATTGCCGTGACAGGACAGTGCAGCAAGCGCCAGGCCATGGGTTGAAAGATCCTTCTGCTTTTGACGCCGGTACGCGGCATCATCGCGCAGCCGCATGGCATCGGCGTGGCATTTTCCAGGGTAGGCGCCACACCCCAGCTCCAGGTGCTGCACCCCATGATCGGCCAGCCACCGCAGCATCGCGCTCCAGTCGAGTTCTTGCAAGGCCGTGCTGAACACTGATAGTTTCATGAAGCATCACCCCTCAGGCGCGCGCGTCACTCCAGCGCAGCGGGCAATTGTCATCGCCACGGTAGACCGTCTCACCCCGGCTGTTGACACAGTAGTCGGGGGAGACAATCATTTCTGCGAACACCATGTTTTGCCCGATCCGGGTGTAGTCGAACAGCGCAGAACGCGTCACCGAAGCGCCCGCACGGATGTGGCTTCCGTGCCCAATCCAGGCCGGGCCCACAATGCGCGCACCGGGCTCTATCTTCACACTGGAGCCAATATAGACCGGACCCTCAATCGTTACATGGTCCCAGTCGATGCGGGTATTCAGCCCCACCCACACGCCGGGGCGCACCTCGCGACCCGGCATGTTCATATGGGCAACTTCGCCGCGCAGGACCCGCTGTAGCACCGACCAATAGTCACTGACCCGGCCAATATCAATCCAGT
>Ga0208398_100948_pt1 | contig 13599 bp, 10 predicted proteins | sample LakWasMe79_HOW10_2_FD_183905 | JGI IMG/M metagenome (GOLD analysis project Ga0208398, IMG submission 183905) | Freshwater sediment methanotrophic microbial communities from Lake Washington under simulated oxygen tension - Sediment Metagenome... | ecosystem: Environmental > Aquatic > Freshwater >... | reverse complement strand
CCACGATGGTGACCTGCGGGTTCTTGACGAAGTTGCCCTTGCGCAGGCCGTCGGCGATCAGCGCCTCGGCCTGGGTGACCGAGAGGCCGCCGATGCGGATGGTGCCCAGCAGCGGGAAGGTCAGCACACCGGCCTCGGAGACGCGGGTCTCGAGGGTCAGGTCTTGATTCTGGTAGACGCTGATGCGCAGCACGTCACCCGAACCCAGGCGGTATTCGGCGGTGGCGGCCGTGGCGGCGCTAGGGTTGGCGGCCTGCGCGAGGGCGCTGCCGGCAGAAAAAACGCCGGTCGACAAGGCGCCGACCAGCGCGAGGCAGGCGCCGAGGCGCCGCGTGTGCTTGACGTGGCTGGCGATCATTTCTTCAGGCCCATTCCCTTGGAGATGGCGGAGGCGTCCAGACCGCTGGCGGCCGGCGCGGGTGCGAGTGCCGGGGCCGGCGCGGAGGCCGCGGGCATGGCCTCGGCGGCCGGCGCTGCGGCCGGCGCAGCCTCGGCAAACTTGCCGACGTACTCGATCTTGGCGGCCTCGCGCAGGGCCTTCATGTCCTTTTGCACCAGCTCGCTCTTGCGCTGGTTGGTGAGGAACTGCTCGATCGCGGGGCGCGCCTGGTCCTCGCTGACCGGCTGGCTGCGCGATCCCACCAGGAACAGCACCTGCATGCCGTTGGGGCCCTGGCTGATGACGGAGTCGCCGTCCTTCATGGCGGCGATGCGGTCGAGGCTGGCCAGGGGCAACTGCTCGGCGGCGCGCACCGCCTGGTTGCCGGTGAAGCGGAACTCGTTGGCCTTCAGGAACTCGACGAACTCGCCCATGTTCTTGGCGGCCTGCAGCTTGCTGCGCAGGGTCTCGAGCTGATCGGGCTTGGCCTCGATGGCGATCTCCTGCAGGCTGTAGAGGCGGCGCTCCTTGAAGAGCGCGGGCTTGGCGTTGTAGTAGGCGGCGATCTCTTCGGCGCTGGGCTTGGCCACCGCTTCGCCGGTGCGCTCCACATAGGCGCGGGCCAGGATCTCGCGTTTGGCGGCCTCGATCTGCTGCACCACGCGGGGGTCGCGATCGAGCTTGAGGTCCTGCGCCTTCTGCACCGCCAGCTCCTGCTCGATCAGGCGCTCCAGCACCTGGCGCGAGGCGGCTTCGGCCTGCTCGGGCTTGAGCCCTTGCTGGCGCTGCAGCACGAAGTTGATTTGATGAACGGTGATCTCTTCCTTGTTCACCTTGGCGGCGGTCTGCGAGGCGCCCGCCTTCTTGTCGCCGCAGCCGGCCAGCACCAGCGTGAGGGCGGCCGCTGCGATCACGGCCACGCGCAGACCCGCCGCGCCCTGCTTCTTCTTTGCCATCAAGTTCATTGCTTTGACTTTCTGTATTCCAAAGGACCCAGAGCCGCCAACGTCATCAAGCTCGTTGCTGTGCCCGGCTCTCCCCAACCCTGCACGGCCGCCCACGCACAAGCGCAGGCAGCACCCGGTCCGTCTTCGGCCAGCGAGTGTAGCTTTGCGAAATGACAGCTGACCCCCCTAAGGCGTCACTGCACGACGAAAAGCAGCGGCGCGCGCGTAGGCGCAAGACATGACCCCCTGCCGCGGCAGGGCCAGCGCAGACCATAGCCCCAATTGAGGTGCGCGAGCAGCCCGGTGGCGCTCAAACGCGGGGGGAAGAAACCCTAGGAGGGGGCTCAGCCTCCGACACGCGTCAGCACTTGATGCCGGCGTGCAGGGCGACGATGCCGCCGCTGAGGTTGTGCACGTCCACATGGCCGAAGCCGGCCGTCTTCATCATGGCCTTGAGGGTGGCCTGATCGGGGTGCATGCGGATCGACTCGGCCAGATAGCGGTAGCTCTCGGCATCGCCGGCAATCCATTGGCCCAGCCGGGGCAGGATCTTGAAGGAGTACCAGTCGTAGGGCTTCTGCAAGGGCTCGGCCACCTTGGAAAACTCCAGCACCAGCAGGCGCCCGCCGGGTTTGAGCACGCGGCACATCTCGGCCAGGGCCTTGTCCTTGTGCGTCATATTGCGCAGGCCGAAGGCCACGCTGACGAGATCGAAGCTGGCGTCCTTGTAGGGCAGCGCCTCGGCGTCGCAGAGGTTGGTGGGCAGCACCAGGCCCTCGTTGAGCAGGCGGTCGCGGCCCTGGCGCAGCATCGCCTCGTTGATGTCGGTATGCACCACCATGCCGGTCTCGCCGACCTTGGCGGCGAAGGCCTTGGCGAGGTCGCCGGTGCCGCCGGCGATGTCCAGCGCGCGCTCGCCCGGCTTCAAGTTGGCCACCGCCACGGTGTAGGCCTTCCAGGCGCGGTGCATGCCCATGGACATGAGGTCGTTCATGATGTCGTAGCGCGAGGCCACGGAGTCGAACACGCCGCGCACGCGGCCGGCCTTCTCGCGCTCGTCGACGGTCTGGAAGCCGAAATGGGTGCTGCTCATGAGGGGGCCTTCAAATAGTCGTCAATGGTGGTGGCCGCAGGAGCCGCCATGGGCGTGGGCGGCTTTGCCAGCCATCGGTGCGTCGCGATCCACGCCGGCGGCAGCCAGGCGGGCCTCGTAATCGCGCCAGAGTTGTGCGGCATTGGCGCCCAGCTCGTACAGATAGTCCCAGGAGAAGATGCCGCTGTCGTGGCCGTCGGAGAAGCGCGGCTGCACGGCGTAATGACCCACCGGTTCCAGCGCATCGATGCCCACCAGGCGCTTGCCGGTCTGCAGGGTCTCCTGGCCGGGGCCATGGCCCTTCACCTCGGCCGAGGGGCTGTAGACGCGCATCAGCTCGAAGGGAATGCGAAAGCGCGCGCCATCGTCGAACGCCACCTCGAGCACGCGCGACTGCTGGTGCACGGTGAGCTCGGTGGGCTTGGGGGAGTTGCGGTTGAGGCCGGCCATGGCGCCAGTGTAGCCGGGGCATCACCTCTGGTTGCGGGACGGAATCTCGTCTAGGGTGCCGGCACCGCTTCCCCTGACCAAGAACCCCAGATGCGAAAAAAAATGCTTCGCCCCGCCCCTCTTGTTGCCAGCCTGCTGCTGGCGTTTTTGCCCACCCTCGGCGCGCAGGCGCTGGACCTCAAAGGCCTCTCCAGCGAGGTGCCGGCCTGCAGCGATTTCTACGGCCATGTGAACGGACTGTGGGAATCCCGCACCGAATTGCCCGCCAATCGCCCACGCATCGGCAGCTTCGACGACCTGCGCCGCGCCAACGACGCGCTGCTGGAAAAGGCCCTGGCCGAGCTGGTGCAGGATGACAAGGCACAGAACAGCCCGGGCCTGAAGCTGCTGGCCACCTACTACAGCAGCGGCATGGACCTGGCCGCCATCGAGGCGCGCGGCCTGGGCGCGCTGCAAGCGCTGCTGCAGCGCATTGACGCCCTGCAAGAGCCCGAGCAGCTGCCGGCCAAGTTGCCCGTTCTATTGGCCGAACTGGCGCGCGTGCAGGTGGTGGCGCCGCTGGGCGGCTTTGTGCGCGCCGACCCGATGGAACCGACCCGCCAGGCGCTGACCCTGGGCGCCGGCGGCCTGGGCCTGCCCGACCGCGACGACTATTTCGCCACCAGCGCGAACGCCGAGCGCATCAAGGCCGCCTACCGCCGCTATGCCCAGGCCATCATGGCCGCCGCCGGCACGCCGCTGGACGCGGCGGCGCTGGACGCCGTGCTGACGCTGGAGACCTCACTGGCCGAGGCCACCAAGCCGCGCGCCCAGCAGCGCGATCCGCGCGCCAGCTACAACCCGATGAGCCCGGCCGAGCTGGCCGCGGCCGCGCCGGGCTTCGACTGGCTGACCTATCTGAACGGGCTGACCGCCACCCCCACGCGAAATCCAAGCGTGCCCGGCGGGGTGGAACGCCTGATCGTCAGCCAGCCGGAGTTCGCCAAGCGCGTCGGCCAGCTGGCGGCCGGCACGCCCGCGGCGACCTGGCGCAACTACCTGCGGCTGCGCCTGCTGGACGCCAGCGCCGACCGCCTGCCCAAGGCCTTTGCCCAGGCCCATTACGACTACTACGGCGCCACCATCCTGGGCCTGAAGGCGCCCACGCCGCGCAACGAGGCCGTGATCCTGGCGATCGGTGGGCGCACCGGCGGCGCGCCGCTGGGCCAGACCCTGGGCGAGCTATTCGTGCAGAAGGCCTTCCCGGCCGAGGCGCAGCAGCGCGCGCTGGCGCTGGTGGCCGACATCAAGAGCGCGATGCGCCGCCGCATCAGCGATCTGAGCTGGATGAGCGAGCCCACCAAGCGGCGCGCGCTGGAGAAGCTGGACGCGATGGCGCCCAAGATCGGCGCGCCGGAGCAATGGCCCGACTACCAGGGTCTGAGCCTGGCCAAGGACGACTACGCCGGCAATATGCTGCGCGCCAATGCCTGGGCCACGCAGCGCCAGATGAATGAGCTGGACCAGCCCACCAATCGCAAGCGCTGGTTCACCAGTCCGCACATCGTCAACGCCTTCGCGGGCGGCCTGAACGAGATCACCTTCCCGGCCGGCATCCTGCAGCCGCCCTTCTTCGACGCCAAGGCCGACGATGCGGTGAACTACGGCGGCATCGGCATGGTGATCGGCCATGAGATCACCCACCACTTCGACGACCGCGGCCGCCAGTACGACGGCCAGGGCCGGCTCAAGGACTGGTGGACCGCCGCGGACGCCGCCGCCTACAAGGCGCGTGCCGAGCGCGTGGTGGCCCTGTATGGCGGCTACCGCCCGCTGCCGGAGATGAACATCAATGGCCAGCTGACCCTGGGCGAGAACATCTCCGACATGTCGGGCCTGCCAATCGCCTACGAGGGCCTGCAGCTGGCACTCAAGCGCACGGGCAAGACCGAGAAGGTGGACGGCTACACGCCCGAGCAGCGCTTCTTCCTCTCCAACGCCATCGTCTGGCGCGGCAAGGTACGCACCGAGTTCCTCATCAACCAGCTGCGCACCGACAGCCACTCGCCCGGCAAGTTCCGCGTGCTGGGCCCGATGTCCAACTCGCCCGCCTTTGCCAAGGCCTTCGACTGCAAGCCGGGGGATGGCATGGTGAGCACCGACCCGATCACCGTGTGGTGACGCGGACGAAAAAAACCCTGCGCCGCAGCGCAGGGCAAAGGGAGGGATCGGGGCAGGATCGAACCAAGGGCGGCCGGCTTACCAGCTGAGCGTCAGGCTGTAGCTGCCCGAGCCGCTGTAGCGCAGCGTCCGGACATAGAGCGTCATGGCGCTGCTGCCGGTATTGCTGTAGCTGAAGCTGTCGCTCTGGCCGGCGGCGTTCTCCGAGGCGCGCAGCTGGCTGCCGCTGCTGTTGTAGAGATAGAGGTCGAAGTCGCTGCTGCTGCTGCCGGCAGTGAGCGTGGCGCTGAGCGTCTTGCCGGCCGGCAGGCTGATGCGGAAGTAGTCCGCCGTGTCGGTGCTGGACAGGCTGCCGCTCACCTTGGCGGGCGCGCTCACGACATTGGCCGCGCCCATGCTGTTGTTGGCCTCGACCTCGTTGACCGTGGGCAGGCCACCGCCGCTGATGGCGGTGACCGCCGCGGCCGCATCCAGCAGGCCGGTGCCGCAGCCGCTGCAGCTGCCGGGGAAGGCGCGCGCGCTGCTCTTCAGTGCGGCCTCGATCTGGTCGGGCGTGGCACCGGGCTTGGCGCTGAGCATCAGCGCCGCCACCCCGGCCACATGCGGCGTGGCCATCGAGGTGCCCTGGTAATAGGCGTAGCTGTCGGCGCCCGGGCCGCTGGTGCCGGCATTCAGGGTGGAGAGGATGCCGTTGCTGGAGGAGGCGCGCACATCGCCGCCCGGCGCCGCCAGATCCACCACGCTGCCGTAGTTGGAGTAGTAGGCGCGCGCGCCATAGCGGTCGGTGGCGGCCACCGCCACCACGCCGGCGCAATTGGCCGGATTGGAGTTGCTGGCGTTCTGGTTCTCGTTGCCGGCGGCCACGATCACCACCGTGCCGCGCGAGCGTGCACTGTTGATCGCGTTCTGCGTGGTGGTATCGCAAGCGCCGCCGCCGCCCAGCGACATATTGATGACGCGCGAGGGCGTGGCGTTGGCGGGCACGCCGGACACGCTGCCGCCCGAGGCCCAGACGATGGCATCGGCGATGTCCGAGGTGTAGCCACCGCACTTGCCCAGCACGCGCACCGGCTGCACCTTGGCGTTGAAAGCAATGCCGGCCACGCCGCTGGCGTTGTTGGTCTTGGCGGCAATGGTGCCGGCCACATGGGTGCCATGCCAGCTGGAGTTGCTGGCGGGCTCGCCGGTACCGCATTCGCCCGCGGCCACCCAGTCGCCGGGGTCGCTGGCGTCGCCGTCACGGCCGCTGCCGTCGTTGGCAATGCTGGTCTGGGTGATCATGTCGTAGCCGGCCACGGTCTGGCCGGAAAGGTCGGCGTGCGGACGGATGCCGGTATCGATCACCGCCACCACCACGCCCGTGCCGGTGGCCAGGTCCCAGGCGGCCGGCGCGCGCATGCCCGCCGTGGCCTCGTACAGATCCCATTGCTGGCTGTACTGGCTGTCGTTGGGCGTGAACAGCGCATAGACCTTGCGATCGGGCTCCGCGTATTCGATGCTGGCGTCGCTTTGCTGCAGCTGCGCCGCCAGGCGCTGCATCTGCTCCAGGCTGAGGCGGCGATCGAGCTTGTAGACATGCGCGCCCACGCCGGTCTGGCGCAGCAGCTTGAGATTGACGCCGGCCTGCGCGGCCAGGCCCTGGGCATGACCCAGGCGCGCATCGAGGGCCGCAGCGTCGAGGCTGCGCGCCACCTGGATGCTCTGGCCACCGACCAGCTGGGACTGGCTGGCGTCGCGGTACTTGACGATCAGGCGGTCGGTCTGCGTGCTGCGCGCCGCTGCGGGGCGGTCCACCTGGGTGGCCGAGATGCCGGCCTGCGCCGCCGTGCCGATCAAGCTGCACAGGGCCAGCGCCAACGCGCCCTGTCTGCCAAGGAAGATGCTCATGTTTGCTCCAAAGTTGTGGTGGCGGCGGCCGCGATTGCGGCGCCCCTTGCGCCTCGCCAGGCCGGGTTGCGGCGCGGCGGGACGGCCCTGTTTTGGTGCGGTATTCGCCCATACCAACGCAGGGAGCGCGCAGTGTAGAAAGGCCGGAAGGCCTCAGGCGCATCCACCTGTAAGAGCTTGCAGGCAGGTGTTTCCCGTTGAGTGAAAACACTTAGGCGGGGGTGGCAAGACCTGACCCCAGGGATCAGGTCTTGCTAGCTTGGCTCAGCGCGTGGTGAACAGCAGCGCCGCGCGCAGCTGGTCGTCCAGCTGCGCCAGCGGCAGGGCCAGCCGGGATTCGGCGGGCGTGGCCGGCGTGCGCTGGCGTTCGCCCCAGATCGGGTTAGGGAAGTGGCTGTCCCAGTCGAAGCGGGCGATCACATGCCAGTGCAGGTGCGGCACCATATTGCCCAGGCTGGCGAGGTTGATCTTGGCTGGCGCGAGCGCCTGGCGCAGCAGCTGCTCGACGCGGTAGACCACCTCCATGCAGGCGCTGCGCGCGGCCAGGTCCAGATCGCTGAATTCGGCCACATGCTGCTGCCAGATGACGCGGTAGAAGGCCGGGAAGTCGGCGTCAACGACGCGCACCACGCGCCACTGCGGGCGCTCCACGATCAGCAGTCCGCCGGGCTCGGAACACAGGGGGCAGGCATTGGTGTCGTTGCTCATGGGGGCGTTCCCGGCGGCTTAAGATGCCGCGACTGTAGCCGCCCTCTCAAGCAAATGAAGGGCCGCTCCCGAGTTTGCTTGACCCCCTCGGGGGGCCTGACGCGAAGCGGCAGGTCTGGGGGCGCTTTATGGAAGGAACCCGCCGATGCTTGCACGCCGCGCCTGTCTTGTTGCTTTGGCCACCCTGGCCCCAACCTTGACCCACGCCGACACCTGGCCCGCCAAACCGATCCGTTGGGTGGTGGCCTACCCCGCCGGCGGCGGCTCGGACTTCCTGGCGCGCCAGCTCGCGCCCCAGCTCGGCAAGCAGCTGGGCCAGCCGCTGGTGATCGACAACCGCCCCGGTGCCGGCGGCATGATAGGCACCGACACGGCGGCCAAATCGCCCGCCGACGGCTACACCATCCTCAGCGGCGACAACGGCGCGCTGGTGTTCAACAGCGCCATGTACAAGAAGCTGCCCTATGCGCCGGCCGATCTGGCGCCGGTGGGGCTGATGGCCAAGTTCCCGCTCATCCTTACGGCGCACCCGGCTGCGGGCTTCAGCAGCGGCAAGCAGTGGCTGGAGGAAGTCCGGAAGAACCCCGGTAAGTACAGCTATGCCTCGCCCGGCATCGGCAGCCCGCACCATCTGGCGATGGAGCTGGTGAAGGACCGCAGCAAGAGCTTCATCGTGCACGTGCCCTACCGCGGCACCGCCTTCGCGGTGCAGGATCTGATGGCCGGCGTGGTGCCCATGGCCATTCTCGACACCGCCGCCGGCCTGCCGCATATCCGCGCCGGCAAGATCAAGGCGCTGGCGGTGCTGGCGAAGAAGCGCATCCCGCAGCTGCCGGACGTGCCCACCTTCGAGGAGCTGGGCCTGAAAAATGTGGACGTGGCGGCCTGGCAGGGCCTGTTCGTGCCCAAGGGCACGCCGGCCGAGGCGGTGACGCGGCTCTCGGCCGAGATGCAGAAGGCCATCCAGCTGCCCGAGGTGCGCAGCAAGCTGGAAGACTTCGGCCTGGAGCTGACGCCCAGCGACGCCCCCGCGCTGGCGCGCTTCGTGCAAACCGAGACCCAGACCTGGCACGCGCTGATCAAGGAGCGCAAACTGGCGGCGGAATGAAACCCAGCGCCGTCGCCGCCACCCTCCTGCTCGCCATCGCCGGCCTGGCCCAGGCGGCCGCGCCGGCCTGCGAGAAGAAGCTGCGCTGGAACGACGACCCGCCCTTCTCCATGCGCCTGCCCGGCGGCGCGATCGGCGGGGTGCAGCTCGACATCAACCTGGAGGCGCTGCGCCGCATGGGCTGCAACGCGCGGCTGGTGGAGATGCCATTCGCGCGCGCGCTGGTGGAGCTGGAGCATGGCGAGCTGGACGTGCTGGCCGGCGCCTTCAGGCGCCCCGAGCGCGAGGTCTATGCCTGGTTTTCGGCGCCGGTGCTGCACTCGCGCAATATGCTTTACATACGCCGCGCCGATGCGGCGCGCTGGAGCTTCAAGCGCCTGCTGGAGCTGCAAGGCAGCCCCTTCAGGCTGGGCGCCCAGATCGGCGTGGTCTACGGCCCCGACTACGCCACCCTGATGCGAGATTCCGACTATGCCCGTGGCGTCACCAAGGTAAGCAGCCGGCATGGCCTGTGGCAGATGCTGGAGCGCGGCCGTATCGACGGCTTGATTGCCGATGAGCTGACGGCCGAATTCGAGCTGGCGAGCCTGAAGCTGAGCGACAAGCTGCTCAAGACCCAGGTGGTGGTGTCCGACGAACCGGCCCCCACCGCCTTCAGCATGCGCAGCACAGACCCAGGTTTCGTGGAGCGCTACAACAGCACCATCGAGGCGATGCGCCGCGACGGCACGCTGCAGCGCATCGTGCAGAGCTACTTAGGAACGACGTCGGCGCTGCCCTAAGAGCGCCAGGCCGCCCAGCCCGAGCAGGAACAGGCCATAGCTCTGCGGCTCGGGAATGGTGGGCGTCTGCTTCAGGCGCCAGGTGCTGTCGCCGACGGTGTCGGCCATGTCGAAATGCAGCGACAGGGTCTGCCCGGGCTGGATCACGAAGTTGTCGAAGAAGAAGTCCAGCTCGTCCTTGGGCACATTGGTGCGTACCACATGCCAGCCCGGCACGATCACGCCGTTGATGTCCACCGTGACATGGTTGAGCCAGTCCGCGAACGGGGTGGGCTGGCCAAACGAGATGCCATCCGCCTCGCCGGAATCGGCCCACGAGCTGCCGTTCCAGACCTGCAGGGCGATATGGAAATCGGTCCAGGCGAACTCGGTCGCGTTGAGCACGAATTTGTCCACACCCCATTGCGCCGTCGTCGGGTCGATGGCGCGGGTGTAGAGCGGTGCCAGCGAGGTCGCGATTTCCTGGAAGCTCACGACGGGATCGACGATGGCACGGGCCGGGCCGGCCAAGCCCAGGGCGAGGATCATGAGGGTGGCGGAAGCGGGATGACGCATGGTGCCCTCCATTCGGTGCAACGCGACGCCCTTCAAGCGTAGGCGGCATTTCAAGCGCCCGCCACGCCTGATGTGAGGGAGCGCCAAGGCAGATCCTGCCTGGCGCAGGGCGAAGCACCGCGCCGGCCTTGCGGTGCGTCAGCTGCAGCCTGCGCAAGCGTTGCATCCTGGCGCAGACTGCGCACACTACCAGTTCCACCCATCCACTCTTGCCTGGAGTCCACCATGATGTCCAACCGGTTCCGGTTCCTTGTCGCGGCCAGCGCTGCCATGGCGGCGGGCTCGATCGCTGCCCAGGCCCCGACCCAGCTGACCTTCTGCCATGAGAACGCCGACAACGTGCCCTGGATCATGATGGGGGCCAAGCCCGGCTACGCGCAGCTGATGATGATCGAGGTCGGCAAGCAGCTCGGCATCGGCATCAGCTTGCAGCCCATGCCCTGGAAGCAATGCCTGGCCGAGGTGAAGGCGGGCAAGGTGGACGGTGCCGTCAGCGGCAGCCACAACAAGGAGCGGGCCGAATATGCCGACTATCCGATCAAGCTGGACGGCGAGGTCGACGCGACCCGGCGCATGTACCGCGCCTCCTACTCCTTCTACAAGACCAAGGCCGCGCCGCTGCATTGGGACGGCAAGAGCCTGAAGGCCGATGGCTTGATCGGCGCGCAGCAGGGCTTCTCGGTGGTGGCGCAGCTCAAGGAGGCCGGCGCCAAGGTGGAAGACAACACCACCACCGCCGACGAGGTGTTGACGCGCGCGGCCAGCGGCAAGTACCTGGCCGCGGTGGTGCAGAACGCCGAGGGCGACGCCAGCCTGGCCAGCAATCCGGCCTTGAAGGGCCTGGAACGCGTGGACCCACCCTTCGTCGAGAAGCCCTACTACACCCTGTTCTCCAAGACCTTCACGGCCAAGCACGCGGCCACCGCGCGCGCGGTCTGGAACGCCATCCTGAAGGTGCGCAACGACCCCGCCTTCAAGACTCAGACCGCAAATCTGACCAAGGGCACGGAGTAACACCGAGCCATAGCGTCGTCGCCAATCTCCCTGGGTGACAGGCCGGAGCCGGCACGTTGCTGCCTGTCGATCCGGCGGTGATCAGGCCGCTTGGGGGCTCTGCTCCGCTCGTGTCCCCCGCCGCTGGCTGCGCCATCGGCTCCTCCTTTACCTCGCTTCGCAGAACCCCCAACCGTCCTGATCCGGCACCGCCGTGCCACTTCGTAGCAGGGGCACGGCGGTGGAGTTGCCAAGGGCGTCGGGTGAGGGGCGCAGCGAGGTAAAGGAGGAGGGCCTGGCGCAGCCAGGGCCGGGGGACACGAGCGAAGTCCCTCACCCGATGGCCGTGGCAAGCAGAGCAGAGCTATTGGCTGCTTTGTGCCGCCTGCTGCCCCACGCAGATCGGTACAGCGGCCCCGAGCCAGCCCTAGACCAGCACCCGCTCGATGCCGCCGTTGTTGGCCTTGGCCACGTACTCCGGCATCCAGCTCTCACCCAGGATCTTGTTGGCCATCTCAACCACGATGTAGTCGGCCTCCAGCAGGCCGTTCTGCAGGTCGCCGCCATAGCGGGTCAGGCCCTGCAGGCAGCTGGGGCAGCTGGTGAGGATCTTTAAATTCTCGGCCGCCGCCACCTTGCCGGACTCGCGCAACTGCGTCTCGGTCTTGCGCAGCTCCTCTTCCTTGCGGAAGCGCACCTGGGTGGCGATGTCGGGGCGGGTCACACCCAGCGTGCCGCTCTCGCCGCAGCAGCGCTCGCTCTTCACCACCTCGGGGCCCACCAGGGCCTTCACCGTCTTCATCGGCTCCTGCAGCTTCATCGGGCTGTGGCAGGGGTCGTGGTAGAGGTAGGCTTGGGTTGAGTCGAGCTTGATGCCCTTCTCCAGCAGGAACTCATGGATGTCGACAATGCGGCAGCCGGGGAAGATGTCCTCGAACTTGTAGCCCTGCAGCTGGTCGTAGCAGGTGCCGCAGCTCACCACCACGGTCTTGATGTCCAGGTAGTTGAGCGTGTTGGCGACGCGGTGGAACAGCACGCGGTTGTCGGTGATGATCTGCTCGGCGCGGTCGAACTGGCCCGAGCCGCGCTGCGGATAGCCGCAGCACAGATAGCCGGGCGGCAGCACGGTCTGCACGCCGGCATGCCAGAGCATCGCCTGGGTGGCCAGGCCCACCTGGCTGAACAGGCGCTCGGAGCCGCAGCCGGGGAAGTAGAACACCGCCTCGGTCTCGGCCGTGGTGCTGGCCGGGTTGCGGATGATGGGGACGTAGTCCTTGTCCTCGATGTCCAAGAGCGCGCGCGCCGTCTTCTTGGGCAGGCCGCCGGGCAGCTTCTTGTTGATGAAGTGGATCACCTGCTCCTTGATCGGCGCGGCGCCCACGCTGGCGCGCGGCGCGGCGGTCTGCTTGCGGGCAAAGCCCTTCAGCAACTCATGCGCCAGGCGCTGCGCCTTGAAGCCCACGCCCACCATGGCGGTGCGCGCCAGCTTGATGGTCTCGGGATTGGTGGCGTTGAGCATGAACATGGCCGCGGCATTGCCGGGGCGCCAGGTCTTCTGGCCCATCTTGCGCAGCAGGTTGCGCATGTTCATGGTGACGTCGCCGAAGTCGATCTTCACCGGGCAGGGGTTCAGGCATTTGTGGCAGACCGTGCAGTGGTCGGCCACATCCTCGAACTCTTCCCAATGCTTGATCGAGACGCCACGGCGCGTCTGCTCCTCGTAGAGGAAGGCCTCCACCAGCAGCGAGGTGGCGAGGATCTTGTTGCGCGGACTGTAGAGCAGGTTGGCGCGCGGCACATGGGTGGCGCACACCGGCTTGCACTTGCCGCAGCGCAGGCAATCCTTGACGCTATCGGCGATGGCGCCGATGTCGCTCTGCTGCATGATCAGCGACTCGTGGCCCATCAGCCCGAAGCTGGGCGTGTAGGCGTTGGTCAGGTCGGCATAGTCGGTGCCGCCACGCAAGAGCTTGCCCTTGTTGAAGCGGCCCTCGGGGTCGACGCGCTGCTTGTAGCCGGCAAAGCCCGCCAGCTCCTCGTCGGTGAGGAACTCCAGCTTGGTGATGCCGATGCCATGCTCGCCCGAGATCACGCCGTTCAGCGAACGCGCCAGCTTCATGATGCGCGCCACCGCCTCATGGGCGGTCTGCAGCATCTGGTAGTTGTCGGAGTTGACCGGGATGTTGGTGTGCACATTGCCGTCGCCGGCATGCATGTGCAGGGCCACCCAGACGCGGCCCTTCAGCACCTCGCCATGGATGCGCTTGCACTCGGCCAGGATGGCCTCGAAGGCCGCGCCGGCAAAGATGCCCTGCAGCGGCTTGAAGATCTGCGTCTTCCAGGAGGCGCGCAGCGAATGGTCCTGCAGCTGGTCGAAGTAGCTGCGCTCTTCCGGGCGCGGCAGATCCAGTTCGTCCTTCCAGCGCGTCCAGCGGTGGCCGATTTCGTTCAGCAGCGCCAGCGCCTGCTGCACGCGGTCTTCCAGCAGCTCGGCGCTGGGGATCTCGCTGGCGTCGTCGCTCTTGCCCAGCGGCAGC
>Ga0208398_100947_pt1 | contig 13649 bp, 1 predicted proteins | sample LakWasMe79_HOW10_2_FD_183905 | JGI IMG/M metagenome (GOLD analysis project Ga0208398, IMG submission 183905) | Freshwater sediment methanotrophic microbial communities from Lake Washington under simulated oxygen tension - Sediment Metagenome... | ecosystem: Environmental > Aquatic > Freshwater >... | reverse complement strand
TGATGGCAGTGAATTCCTCCAGCGACTTGCCCGCCACTCGGGCGTTGCCCGTGCGCTCCGCGCCAATGCTGCTGTGTGTACGGCCCTGGTAGTCGTGGCCGGGCCAGACCGTGGTGGCGTCCGGGAGCTTGAAAAGTACCTGGGTCAACGAGTGGTACATCGCTTCGGCGCTGCCGGACTGAAAATCGGTACGGCCACAACCGTTGATCAGCAGGGTGTCGCCGGTGAACACATGGTCGCGCCACACAAAACTCATGCTGCCCGCGGTGTGGCCTGGGGTGTGCAGGGCCGTCATGGTCTCGCCGCCAAAGCGCAACACCTGACCGTCCGTCAGTTGCAGGGCCGCCGTGGTGATGCCGCAGCCCTGGGGCGCGGCCGTCTGGGCGCCGGTGTGTTCAGCCAGCAGGCCGGCACTGGTGATGTGGTCGGCATGCGCGTGGGTCTCTACCGTCCACAGCAGCTTGAGCCCGTATTGGCGCAATTGGGCCAGATCGCGCTCCACCTGCTCGTCCACCGGGTCGATGATGACGGCGTCGCGGGTGGTCTCGTCGAAGACGATGTAGGTAAAGGTGCTCGACGCTGGGTCAAAAAGTTGAATCGGGTGCATGGCTTCCTCGTTCTGTTGCGCGCAAAGGCTTGATCGACAACTCTAATGGATTTCCTCACCCAGGGCCGGCTTGCAGTGCGCAAGCGTGACGCGTTGGTCGCGCCATACCGAGCCTGTCTAAAAGAATGCTTGAAATAAGGGAAAACCCTTGGTATTGGGTGCCGATATTTGCTAATAAATGGGATTCGGGGTGAATTTTGACGATATAGCCGTGCGCGGATGTGTTTCACTCAGGATTGGCAACCCCCGTTGGGGTCATTCATAGATAAACCCCAAGCAATTGGTTGGATGGGCGGTGGCAGATTTCTGTCCGCGTGCCCAAACTCGTAGAAAGACTGGCAATGGCGTCGCCATTTGTAGGCATGAGCACGGCAAACATTGCCGTTTTGACGACTGTCCAATTGAACAGCCTGTCAACGGCCGACTATGCGCTTTTGACGACCGACCAGCTTCGCGCGCTCACGACGGCACAGTTGTCCTCACTCAAGCCTTCCTACATCGCGGCACTCGGTACAGACAACATCGTAGCCCTGACCACGGACCAGGTGGTTGCCTTGCGGACTGACCAGGCTGCAGCGCTCCAAACCAACCAGGTGGCGGCCATGACAACGGCTGCGCTTGCAGCCATGGAGACACGTGACTTTGCAGCGCTGAGTACGGCCGCGGTGGCAGCACTGAGCGGCAATCAGCTGGTCATGGGCCTCAGCACGGAGCAAATCGCTGCACTGAGCACCACCTCCATCGCCGCTCTGAGCACGGCCGCTGTGGCAGCGTTGACCACGAACCAAATAGTCGCGCTCAGGACCGATCAAGTAGCGGTGTTGAAGACGGCGCAGGTGGCAGCGCTGACCACAACTGCCATCGCTGCGATGGAGACCCGCGACATAGCGGCGCTGAGCACGGCCAGCATAGGAGTGCTGAGTACTGCCCAGGTGGTAAATGGGCTGAGTACGGATCAGGTGGCCGCGCTGACAACGGCGGGTGTGGCGGCGCTGACGACTGCCAGCATCGCGGCATTGACAACCGATCAGGTGGTGGCATTGCGCACCGATCAGGTAGCGTCCCTCAAGACCCAGCAGGTGGTTGCGTTCAGCACGGCGTCCATCTCCGCCCTGGAGACGCGGGATGTCGCAGCACTTACCACCGCCAACGTGGGAGTGCTGACCACGGCGCAAATCAGCAGCGGGCTGAGTACGGATCAATTGACAGCCCTGGGTACCGGCGCCATCGCGGCACTGAAGACAGGCCAGGCGGCGGTGCTGACGACCGCGCAAGTCAGTGCCTTGAAAACGGACCAGTTAGTGGCCATGACCAGTGCCAATATCGCAGCCCTGACCACCGCTCAAGTGGCGCAAGGCCTGGGCACCGACCAGATCGCCGCGCTGACCACGGCCGGCGCGGCGGCCTTGACGACGGCCGGCATGGCTGCACTGACCACCGACCAGGTCGTGGCGTTGCGCACAGACCAGGTGGCTGCGCTCAAGACCAACCAGGTCCAGGCCCTGACGACCGCCGGCATTGCGGCGATGGAAACACGCGATGTTGCGGCACTGAGTACGGCCAGTGTCGCCGCCCTGACCTCCGCCCAGGTCAGCAGAGGTCTGGGTACCGACCAAGTTGCCGCGTTGACCACCGCGGGAGTGACTGCGCTGACCACAGCGGGCATGGCCGCGCTGACAACCGATCAGGTGGTGGCATTGCGCACCGATCAGGTAGCGGCACTCAGGACCAACCAGGTCCAGGCGCTGACGACCGCTGGCATTGCGGCGATGGAAACACGCGATGTTGCGGCACTGAGCACGCTGGGAATTGCCGCTCTGACGACCCTCCAGATCGCCCAGGGCTTGACGACTGATCAGATCGGTGCTCTGACCAGTGCGGAAATCGCCGCGCTCAGGAGCAACCAGGTCCAGGCGTTGACGACTGCGCAGGTTGCAGCGCTCAAGACCGCACAAATGGCGGCGCTGACCAGTGGCAATATCGCAGCCCTTACTACCTCCCAAGTGGCACAAGGTCTCACGACGGACCAGATTGCTGCACTGACCACGGCCGGCGCGACGGCCTTGACGACGGCGGGCATAGCCGCGCTGACCACCGATCAGGTAGTGGCGCTGCGCACCGACCAGGTGGCCGCGCTGAAGACCAATCAGGTCCAGGCGCTGACGACGGCTGGCATTGCGGCGATGGAGACGCGCGATGTTGCTGCACTCAGCACGCTGGGAATCGCGGCCCTGACGACTGCCCAGGTTGCCCAGGGGCTGACAACCGATCAAATCGGAGCCCTGACCAGTGCGGAAATCGCCGCGCTCAAAAGCAACCAGGTCCAGGCGCTGACGACAGCGCAGGTGGCGGCACTCAAGACCGCACAGATCGCAGTGCTGACCAGCGGCAATATCGCCGCCCTTACAACCGCACAAATTGCCCAAGGCCTAGGTACGGACCAGATTGCTGCTCTTACTACGGCTGGTGTAACGGCCTTGACAACAGCCGGCGTGGCGGCACTGACCACCGATCAGGTGGTGGCGCTGCGCACCGATCACGTGGCAGTACTCAAGACCAACCAGATCCAGGCGCTGACGACCGCTGGCATCGCGGCGATGGAAACGCGTGATGTCGCGGCACTGAGTACGGCCAGTGTCGCCGCGCTGACCACTGCCCAAGCGGCACAAGGTCTGAGCACGGACCAAGTTGCCGCGTTGACTACGGCTGGTGTCATGGCACTGACGGCGGCCGGCATGGCTGCATTGACCACCGACCAGATAGTGGCGCTGCGCACGGACCAGGTGGCAGCACTCAAGACCAATCAGGTTGCTGTCCTGAGCACCGCTGCCATTGCGGCGATGGAGACGCGTGATGTTGCTGCATTGAGTTCGGCCAGCGTGGCGGCCCTGACCACGATTCAGATTGCCCAGGGGCTGACTACCGATCAAATTGGGGCTCTGACCAGTGCGGAAATCGCCGCGCTCAAAAGCAACCAGGTGCAAGCGCTGACGACTGCGCAGGTTGCGGCGCTCAAGACCGCACAGTTGGCGGCGCTGACCAGCGGCAATATCGCGGCCCTTACTACGGTGCAAATCGCCCTGGGTCTGGGCACGGACCAAATTGCTGCCCTAACCACGGCCGGTGCGACGGCCTTGACGACGGCCGGCATGGCCGCATTGACCACCGATCAAGTGGTGGCGCTACGCACCGATCAGGTAGGAGCACTCAAGACCAACCAGATCCAGGCGCTGACGACGGCTGGCATTGCGGCGATGGAGACGCGCGATGTTGCGGCGCTGAGCACGGCTGGCATCGTGGCATTGAGCAGTAACCAGGTGAGTGCCGGGCTAGGAACCCATCAGATTGCCGCTTTCACGACGGCGCAGATCGCCGCGCTCAGCACGGCCAATCTGATTGCGCTGACCACCCAGCAAATCTCCAAGGGGCTGACGAGCGGCCAAATTGGCGCGCTGACCACCACGCAGGCGGCGGCCTTGCGGTCTCATCAGGTTGTGGCGCTGACAAGCGACCAGATTGCGGCATTGAGCACGCGCGACATAGCCGCATTGTCGACCGCCGCCATGTCAGCACTCACGACGGATCAGGTTGCCAGCGGGCTGACGACGGATCAGGTCGCAGCAATCACCACGGCCGGCATGGCATCCCTGCGAACCGACCAGATAGTGGCCTTCAATTCCAGCCAGGCCGGAGCCCTGAAGTCCAGCCAGGTTGGGGCCCTGACGACCGCACAGTTGCGTGCCATCGAGACCCAGGACGTGCAAGCACTGGCGACCGCTGCTGTCAGTGGCATGACCACGCTAGGCATCGCAGCGCTCGGCACAGACCAAATCGCAGCGCTGACGACGGCACAGGTAGCGGTACTCAAAACCAGTCAGGTGCTGGCGCTTGGAACGGATCAGGTGGCGGCCTTGCGGACGGACGAACTGGCAGCAATGACGACCGCCGGTATTGCGGCGCTGACCAGCAACCAATTGAGCAAGGGACTGTCCACAACCCAGGTTGCGGCGCTGACCACGGCGCAGGTGGCCTCCTTGGGAACCAGTAGCGTTCAAGCATTGACGACGGACCAAATCGCACTCGGTCTAACTACGGACCAGGTCGTGGCACTGACCACCGCCCAGGTGGCAAACCTGACCACGGCTCAGATTGCGGCGTTGACGACCCGCCAGATTGCAGCCCTGGAAACGCGGGATGTTGGTGCGCTGGCGACAGCCGCCATTGCCGTGCTGAGCACCGGCCAAATCGCTGCATTGACGACGGAACAAGCCGCGGCCCTCAAGACCCAGCAGGTGGCCGCCCTGGGCACAGCACAAATCGCGGCGATGCAGACGGAGGATGTCGCCGCGCTTTCCACCGCCAGCCTGGGGTCATTGAGCAGCGACCAGGTGAGCAAGGGCCTGACAACGGATCAGATCGCCGCGCTGACCACGGCACAGGTGGCGGCGCTCGCTACCGGCAGTGTGCTGGCCTTGACCACCGACCAGATTGCCAAGGGGTTCAATACGGACCAGGTCGTGGCCTTGACGACGGCGCAGGTCGCGAGCCTGACAACGGCGCAGGTTGCCGCTTTGAGTACGGATCAGGTCGCCGCACTGGAAACCCGTGACGTGGCGGCATTGACGTCCGTCCAGATCGGGACGCTCAATACAGACCAGATTGCCTCACTGACAACGAACCAGATCGCCGCGCTCAAGACCAGTCAGTTGGCGGCGCTCAGCACGCGCCAAGTCAATTCCGGTTTGAGCACCGACCAGGTGGTGGCGCTGACAACGGCCCAGGTGGCAAGTCTGTCGACGGCCCAGGTGGCCGCTCTGAGCACAGACCAGATTGCAGCCCTGGAGACGCGCGATGTGGGCGCGCTGGCGACAGCCGCCATTGCCGTACTCAGCACCGGTCAAATCGTTGCATTGACAACGGACCAAGCCGCAGCCCTCAAGACCCAGCAGGTGGCCGTTCTGGGCACGGCGCAAATTGCCGCGATACAGACGGACGACGTCGCCGCGCTGACCACGGCCAGCCTGGGAGCCCTGAGCAGCGACCAGCTGTCCAAGGGATTCAGCACGGACCAGATTGCCGCACTCACGACGGCGCAGGTGGCGGCGCTCGCTACCGGTAGCTTGCTGGCCCTGACGACGGATCAGATTGCCAAGGGACTCACGACTGACCAGATCGTGGCGTTGACCACGGCGCAGGTGGCGAGCCTGACGACGGTCCAGGTGGTTGCATTCAACACGGACCAGGTGGCTGCCTTGGAAACCCGTGATGTGGCGGTCTTGACGACTACGGATGTGAAGGCGCTGCGCACGGACCAGATTGCGGCGTTGACCACGCAGCAGGCGGCTGCGCTCAAGAGTGCGCAGGTGACGGCGCTGGATACGGCGCAAATCGCAGCGTTGACCACGGATGCTGTGGCCGCGCTCACCATCTCCAGCCTGGGCGCTCTGAGCAGCGACCAGCTTTCAAAGGGATTCAGTACGGATCAAATCGCCGCGCTGACCACCGCACAGGTGGCCGCCCTGAGCACGGGAAGTTTGCTGGCCCTGACGACCGACCAGATCGCCAAGGGCCTGAATACCGACCAGATCGTGGCATTGACCACGGCGCAGGTGGCCGCCCTGACGACCAGCCAGGTGCATGCGCTCTCCACGGACCAGTTGGCCGCCGTTGAAACCCGGGACATCGCCGTGCTGACCACGGCACAGGTAGCGACGTTGAGCAGCGACCAAGTGGCAGGGCTGACGACGGACCAGATCGCCGCGTTAAAGACTAGCCAAATGGCTGCCCTGACGACGGCTCAGATCAGCGCCGGGTTGACGACTGACCAGGCGGCGGCGTTGACGACGGCTCAGCTTGCAAGCCTGACGACGGCCCAGCTTGCCGCCTTGAATACCGATCAGGTGGCGGCACTGGAGACCCGCGACGTGGTGGCGTTGACCACCGCGCAAATGGCAAGCCTCAGCACGGATCAAATCGTCGCATTGACAACGGATCAGGCCGCGGCCCTCAGGACCCAGCAGGTAGCGGCTCTGGGCACGGCGCAAATCGCGGCGATGCAAACGGACGATATCGCCGCGCTCACTGCGGCCAGCCTGGGTGCCTTGAATAGCGATCAGGTTGGCAAGGGCCTGACGACGGATCAGGTTGCCGCACTGACCACGGCACAAGTGGCAGCCTTGGCCACCAATAGCCTGTTGGCACTGACGACCGATCAGATCACCAAAGGCCTGACCACCGACCAGGTGGTCGCCCTGAGCACGGCGCAGATTGCCGCACTGACCACCACGCAGGTGGCGGCGCTGAACACCGACCAGATAGCGGCGCTGGAGACACGGGATGTGGCGGCGTTGACTACGGCACAGGTGACAACTCTGAACAGTGACCAGATTGTGGCGCTGACGACCGATCAGGCGGGAGCACTCAAGACCCAACAGGTGGCTGCACTGGGCACTGCGCAGATCGCAGCCCTGGAAACGGACGATGTGGCGTCGCTGACGACGGCCAGTCTGGCGGCGCTGAGCAGCAACCAGTTGAGCAAGGGCTTCACGACCGACCAGATTGCTGCGCTCACTACAGCCCAGGTTGCGGCGCTGTCGACCGGCAGTCTGCAGGCCTTGACGACCGATCAAGTCGGTCAGGGCCTGAGCACCGACCAGATCATGGCTCTGAGCACGGCGCAGGTGGCCGCCTTGACCACCGCCCAGGTGCACGCGCTCGCGACCGACCGAGTGGCTGCGCTGGAAACCCGGGACGTTGCAGCGCTGACGACGGCGCAGCTTGCAAACCTGAGCACCGATCAGGTCGGCGCACTTACCACGGACCAGGTGGCCGCACTCAAGACCAGCCAGGTGGTGGCTCTGACCACGGCCCAGGTCAACGCTGGTTTGACCACCGACCAGGTGGTGGCGCTGAATACGTCACAGGTTGCCGCACTGACCACGGCACAGGTGGCGACACTGACCACCGACCAGGTTGCGGCGCTGGAGACACGGGATGTGGCGGCACTGACGACTGCCCAAGTGATAACGCTGAGCAGTGACCAGATCGTGGCGCTGACGACCGACCAGGCGGCGGCCCTCAAGACCCAACAGGTGGCCGCACTTGGCACGGTACAGATCGCGGCCCTGGAAACGGACGATGTGGCGTCGCTGACGACGGCCAGTCTGGTGGCGCTGAGCAGCAACCAGTTGAGCAAGGGCTTCACGACCAACCAGATTGCTGCGCTCACAACGGCCCAGGTTGCGGCGCTGTCGACCAGCGGTCTTCAGGCCTTGACAACCGATCAAATCGGTCAGGGCCTGAACACCGACCAGATCGTTGCATTGACCACGGCTCAGGTCGTGGCACTGACCACGGCGCAACTGGCCGCACTGAATTCGGATCAGCTTGCTGCGGTAGAGACCCGGGACCTGGCGGCCCTGACCACAGCACAGATCGTGACGTTGGGCAGTGACCAGATCGGATCGCTGACAACCGATCAGGTGGCTGCTTTCAAGACCAGCCAGGTTGCGGCCCTGACCACGCGGCAGGTCCAGTCGGGCTTCAACACCGACCAGATTGCGGCCCTGACCACAGCGCAGGTTGCCAATCTGACCACGGCGCAGGTGGTGGCGCTAAACAGTGATCAGGTGGCGGCGCTGGAGACGCGCGATGTTGCGGCCCTGTCGACGGTGCAGGTGGTGGCGTTGACTACGGCCCAGATGGTGGCATTGACGTCAGACCAAGTGGCCGCGCTCAAGACCAGCCAGGCGGCTGTCTTGGGAACAGCCCAGATCGCAGCCCTGCAAACGGAAGACGTGGCCGCGTTGACCACGGCCAGTCTGGGCGCCCTGAACAGCACCCAAGTGAGCAAGGGTCTGACAACCGACCAGATTGCGGCCTTGACCACGGCCCAGGTGGCCGCGCTGGCCACCAACAGTGTGCTGGCCCTGAGTACCGATCAGATCAGCATGGGGCTGAATACGGATCAGATCGTTGCATTGACAACTGCGCAGGTGGCTGCGCTGGGCACTGTACAGGTGGCTGCCCTGAATACGGACCAGATCGCCGCACTGGAAACCCGCGACGCTGCGGCATTGACCACTGCGCAAATCACGACGCTGAGCAGTGCTCAGCTTGCTGCCCTGACCACGGACCAGGTTGCCGGATTGAAGACCAGCCAAGTGGCAGCCCTGACCACCACCCAGTTGAGCGCGGGGCTGACTACCGATCAGGTGGTTGCCCTGACGACCGCCCAAGTAGCGTCGCTTGGCACGGCCCAGGTGCGCGCCATGACCACGGATCAGGCGGCCGCCCTGGAAACCCGGGATATCGCGGCGTTGACGACGGCGCAGGTGACGGCCCTCGGTTCCGACCAGGTGGCCGCACTCACCACCGACCAAGTGGCCGGGCTCAAGACCAGCCAGGTCGTGGCGCTGACCACGGCCCAGGTCAACGCCGGTTTGACCACCGACCAAGTCGTGGCCTTGAGCACGGCGCAAGTTGCGGCACTCACTACAGCACAGGTGGTAGCTCTCAACACCGACCAGGTGGCGGCGCTGGAGACACGGGATGTGGCGGCGCTGACCACGGCCCAGCTCGTAACCCTGAACAGTGACCAGATTGTGGCGCTGACGACCGACCAGGCTGCGGCTCTCAAGACCCAGCAGGTGGCGGCATTGGGCACGGCGCAGATCGCCGCCTTGCAGACCGACGATGTGGCGGCGCTGACAACGGCCGGCGTGGGCGCATTGAGCACCAACCAGGTCAGCAAGGGCCTGAGCACCGACCAGATTGCCGCGCTGACGACGGCGCAGGTCGCTGCGCTGGGCACCAACAACGTGGCGGCACTCACCACGGCCCAGATCAGCGCCGGTTTGAATACGGACCAGATCGTGGCACTGACGACGGCCCAAGTGGCATCGCTTGGCACGGTACAAGTGCGCGCCTTAACCACGGATCAGGCGGCCGCCCTGGAAACGCGGGACATCGCGGCGTTGACGACGGCGCAGGTGACGGCCCTCAGTTCCGACCAGGTGGCCGCACTCACCACCGACCAAGTGGCCGCGCTCAAGACCAACCAGGTGGTAGCTCTGACCACGGCCCAGGTCAATGCTGGCTTGAGTACAGACCAAGTCGTGGCCTTGAGCACGGCGCAGGTTGCGGCACTCACTACAGCACAGGTGGCAGCTCTCAACACCGACCAGGTGGCGGCGCTGGAGACACGGGATGTGGCGGCGCTGACCACGGCCCAGCTCGTAACCCTGAACAGTGACCAGATTGTGGCGCTGACGACCGACCAGGCTGCGGCTCTCAAGACCCAGCAGGTGGCGGCATTGGGCACGGCGCAGATCGCCGCCTTGCAGACCGACGATGTGGCGGCGCTGACAACGGCCGGCGTGGGCGCATTGAGCACCAACCAGGTCAGCAGGGGCCTGGGCACCGACCAGATTGCCGCGCTGACGACGGCGCAGGTCGCGGCCCTTGGGAGCAACAATGTGGCCGCACTCACCATGGCCCAGATCAGCGCGGGCTTGAACACCGATCAGATCGCGGCCCTGACTTCGGCCCAGGTGGCGGCGCTGACCACGGCTCAGGTGGCGGTCTTCAGTACCGATCAGATCGCTGCCATGGAAACCCGCGATGTGGTGGCGCTGAGCACAGCGAATATTGCGGCTTTGAGCACGGCCCAGATTGCATCACTCTCAACTGATCAGCTGGCGGCACTGAAGACCAGCCAGGTTGTGGCCCTGACCACGGTACAAGTCAGCAAGGGCTTGAACACCGACCAGGTGGTGGCTCTGACCACGGGGCAGGTGGCATCGCTGCTGACAGCCCAGGCGGTGGCGTTGACGACCGAACAGGTGGCCGCCTTGGAGACCCGTGACGTGGCGGCATTGAACACGGCCAACGTGGCGGCGCTTGGCACCGACCAGGTCGGCGCACTCACCACAGACCAGGTGGCGGCCCTGAAGACCAGTCAGGTCGTGGCCCTGACCACGGCACAAGTCGGCAAGGGCTTGAACACCGACCAGGTGGTGGCCCTGACCACGGGGCAGGTCGCTTCGCTACAGACGACCCAGGTTGCGGCGCTGAACACCGACCAGGTGGCGGCGCTGGAGACGCGCGACGTCGTGGCCTTGGGCACGGCCAGTATTGTGGCTCTGGGCACCGACCAGGTTGGCGCGCTGACCACGGACCAGGTGGCGGCGCTCAAAACCAGCCAGATCGTGGCCTTGCAGACAGCGCAGATCGTCGCGCTGCGAACGGACCACGTGGAGGCGCTCAAGACCAGTCAGGTGGCCGTGCTGACCACGGGCCAGGTCGGGGCATTGGAAACACGGGATGTAGTGGCACTGACCACTGCAGACGTGAAGATTCTGTCCACCGGACAGGTGCTGGCGCTGAACACCGACCAGGTGGCGGCGCTAGAGACGGTGGATGTATCCGTGCTCAGCACTGCAGCCATGGCCGCCATGAGCACCGACCAGATCGCCGCCTTGACCACCGGCCAGGTTATGGCCCTGACGAGCCAGCAGTTGGCGGCACTGAGTACCGACCAGACCAGCCACCTTGCCGTGGGCTCGCCCATTGTGCTGGACCTGACCGGAAACGGTGTCAGCACGGCCAGCATTTCCCAGGGCGTGCAATTCGATGTGTTTGGCATCAACCAGCAGGTAAACACCGGCTGGGTGTCCGGCGGGGACGGACTGTTGGTCCTGGACAGAAACCACGACGGCAGCATCAACGGCGGCGCCGAACTATTTGGCCAGGGGACCGATCTGTCCAGTGGACAGAAGGCCAGCAATGGTTACCAGGCGCTGGCCGAACTGGATTCGAATCACGATGGCGTGATGACCACCGCGGACGCCGGCTTCGATGAATTGATGGTGTGGGTGGACCAGGACGCCGACGGAATCAGCGCGTCCGGCGAGTTGCATTCGCTGACTTCTCTGGGCATCACCCAGCTGGATTTGCACGCTGCGTCCTCGACCGCCATGGACAACGGCAACCTGCTGGGCCTGGTTTCCAGCTATTCCACGGCCGACGGTGCGACGCACGACATGGCGGATGTGTGGTTCCAGACCCACCTTGAAACACCGAAGGCGGCCGCTGCGCCCCCGGCGGTTGCAGCAAGTCTTGCGGCTACCGGTACGCTCGGAGCCCAGGTGGCGGGCATGGTGGAGGCCATGGGTGCCTTCAACGCGCCGCAGCCGTCGGTCGACGCGGCCGCGCCGCCGGATGCGGGTGCGCGCGCATCGACATCCCTTGCTGCTGCCAACCTGGCCGTTGACTCCAGTCCGGTACCTGCATTGGTCGATGCGATGAGAGGCTTTGATTCCAACGGCCAGTCCACGCTGGTCAATGCGGCTGCGCAAGCGTCCGCGGTGGCAATCCAGGTGGATGTTGCCCTGTCGTCGCAGCGCGATGCCGGTGTGCTGGCAAGCTCCAGATAGCCGTATCGGCGGTGGCGTGGCACCCGCGTTCGCCAATTTTGGGTTACAGTTGACGTTTACGTAAACGTCAACTGTGAAACCGCGTGGGCAGCCTAGCCGCTGCCTCTGAACAAAGAGAGAGACGCCATGACCAACCTGTCCGCCGAATTCAAGGCCCTGGCCAATTACCGCCCCACGCACAAGGTGCGCTTCGTCACGGCGGCCAGCCTGTTCGACGGCCACGACGCGGCCATCAACATCATGCGCCGCATCCTGCAGGGCATGGGCGCCGAGGTCATCCACCTGGGCCACAACCGCAGCGTGGACGAGGTCGTCACTGCCGCCTTGCAGGAAGACGCACAGGGCATCGCCATCAGCTCCTACCAGGGTGGGCATGTCGAGTATTTCAAGTACATGGTGGACTTGCTCAAACAACGTGGTGGCGCCCACATCCAGGTGTTTGGTGGCGGTGGCGGAGTCATCGTGCCCAGCGAGATCGCCGAACTGCAGGCCTATGGCGTGACCCGCATCTACAGCCCCGAGGACGGCCAGCGCATGGGTCTGGCCGGCATGATTGGCGAGATGGTGATGATGAGCGACAAGGACCTGACGGGCTTGGCGCCCGCCACGCTGGATGCCATTCAGGGTCACACCACCCCAGCCTGGCGCGCCCTCGCCCAACTCATCACCGGCCTCGAAGGTTCTGAAGGAAAACACCCGCTAGCACTCGAATTGCGGGCTCAGGCTGCTACAAAAAAGATACCAGTGCTGGGCATCACCGGCACCGGCGGTGCAGGCAAGTCATCGCTGACCGATGAGCTGATCCGCCGCCTGCGACTGGACCTCGGAGACGCCATGCGTCTGGCCGTGATCTCGATTGATCCATCGCGCCGCAAGAGCGGCGGCGCCCTGCTGGGTGACCGCATCCGCATGAATGCCATCGGCCCCTGGCAGAACGGCGAGCGCGTCTTCATGCGCAGCCTGGCCACACGCGATTTTGGCTCCGAGATCAGCCAGGCCCTGCCCGATGTGATCGCCGCCTGCAAGGTGGCGGGTTTTGACGCCATCATCGTTGAGACCTCGGGTATTGGCCAGGGCGATGCGGCCATCGTGCCACTCGTGGACATTCCCATGTACGTGATGACGCCCGAGTTTGGTGCGGCCAGCCAGCTGGAAAAAATCGACATGCTGGACTTTGCCGAGTTTGTGGCCATCAACAAGTTCGACCGCAAGGGCGCCAGCGACGCCCTGCGCGATGTGGCCAAGCAAGTGCAGCGCAACAAGGAAGCCTGGACCACGCCGCCCGAGCAGATGCCGGTGTTTGGCACCATGGCCGCGCGCTTCAACGATGACGGCGTGACCGCCCTGTACCAGGCGCTGCTGCCACGGCTGCAGGAGCTGGGCTTGCCGGTGACCAGTGGCGGCGTGCTGCCCAAGGTCAGCGTGCGCCACAGCAGCAACCAGACACCCGTGGTGCCCGCCGCCCGCACCCGCTACCTGGCCGAGATCACCGACACCGTACGTGGCTACAAGCGGCACGCCCGTGCCGAGGCTAGGTTGGCCCGTGAGATCCAGCAACTGAGCGAGACGGCTCGCATGCTGCTGGACGACGACGCGACGCGCGATGG
>Ga0208398_100945_pt1 | contig 13670 bp, 6 predicted proteins | sample LakWasMe79_HOW10_2_FD_183905 | JGI IMG/M metagenome (GOLD analysis project Ga0208398, IMG submission 183905) | Freshwater sediment methanotrophic microbial communities from Lake Washington under simulated oxygen tension - Sediment Metagenome... | ecosystem: Environmental > Aquatic > Freshwater >... | reverse complement strand
GGCGATCCAGCTCCGCCAAGGCCGTGTCCAGCGCGGTCAGATACTCCGCATCGCCACAGCCGTCGGGCAGCGGCACATCCAGGTCGCTGGCCTCCTTGCGAAACGGAAAGTTCTTGTCGCCGTGCAGGGACAGCGTGAACACGCTGTCGTCGCCCTGGAAAATGTGCGCGGTGCCGTTGCCCTGGTGCACATCCAGATCGATGACCGCAACGCGCAAGGGCGCCGCACCGCGTGCCTGCGTGCGGCCCCATTCGGCCTGCACCACCCGGCTGGCCACCGCGACATCGTTGAAGACGCAAAAGCCACCGCCCTTGTCGGCGTAGGCATGGTGGGTGCCACCGGCCAGATTGGCCGCTATGCCATCGCGCAGCGCGGTCCGTGCGGCTGCCACCGTGGCACCGACGGATCGGCGGGCCCGCTCGGCCATGGCTTCGCTCCACGGAAAACCAATTTCACGCATCACTGCCGGCTCCGCCCTGCCGTCGGCGATGGCGCTCACATACGCCGGTGTGTGGGCATAGGCCAATTCACCATCGGTGGCCCGCGGTGCCTGCACCAGTTGAATGGCCGGCAGCCCGGTGGCCAGCTGGTCGCGCAGCATGGCGTACTTGGCCATGGGAAAGCGGTGACCCGCCGGCAGCGGGAGCACAAACTGGTCACTGTAGAAGGCATGCATGGCCTGATTCTGTCTCATTGGAACGGTGCTTGACAGCGGTAGCCGATGCTGCGAAAGTTTACGCAAAAGCCCCACCGGCGCAGACGCGCCGGGCTCAGAGGGCTTGCTGCATAACGCCGTTGGAGTAGTAGTCAATGAAAATTACCGCCTGGATGGTTGCGGCGTGTTTGGTGTCGCTGGCCGCAGTGGGCCAAGCGATGACCATCACCGCCGCGGGTGACCCCTACCCGCCCTTTGCTGATCCGAAGAACCCCGACGGCGGGCTCGGCCTGGAAATCATCCGGGCCGCCTACAAGACGCAGGGTCACGAAGTGAGCATGGAGTATGTGCCATGGGCACGGGCGGAAGCCGGCGTCAAGAATGGCACCTACGACATCCTGCCGTTCACGTGGCGCACCGACGCGCGGCTCAAGGTTCTGCTCTACAGCACGCCCTATGCGGTAGGTAATGTGCGTTTTATCAAGCGCAAGGGCGATCCATTCGAATTCAATGGTCTGGCGAGCCTGAGCGGCAAGCGCGTTGGCGTGGTGCTGGGCTATGGCTACGGCGATGCCTTCGCTGAATCGAACGCATTCAATCGGGACAACGGCAAGGACCTGATGACGAACATCAAGAAACTGTTGCGCAATCGTCTGGACCTGACGCTGGAGGACGAGATCGTGGCCCGCTCCATCATCGGGGCTGAAGACCCCACCGCACTGAACGCGATCGAATTCGTCAAAATGCCGCTATCGGTCAACCCCCTGTACGTGACCGCTGGCCTGCAAAACCCGAAGGCGAAGGAAATCATCGGTGCGTTCAACCAGGGGCTGGAGATCATCAAGGCCAACGGAACCCTGGACCGGATTTACAGAAAATATGGCATGGAAAAGGCGGGCCACTAGGCCGCGCCAACTGAAGGGCACAAGGTACCGATCCATGAACTGGTTTCTGCTGACGCTTCTGGCCGCCCTTGCTGGCATGCCCGCACCCGCCCTGGCGACACAGCCGGTAAAGGTGGGGGCCTACCCCTTTCTGCCGTTTGTCGACAAGTCCGGCGGACTCACCGCCGATTTGGTTGCCGCCATGAATGCCTTTCAGTCAGACTACCAATTCCTGATCGTCAGCACGTCGGCCAACCGGCGATTCCGGGACATGGCCGATGGCTCCTTTACCGTGATGTTCTTTGAAAACATCAAATGGGGCTGGGATCCGGCCCTGGTGGAAGCCAGCAAGGTCTTTCTGCAAGGCGATGGTGAGGTCTATGTGGCACGCAGCGCACCGGGTCGTGGCCAGGAGTACTTCAGGTCGTTGAACGACAAACACCTGCTGGGAGTGACCGGATACCACTACGGTTTTGCCGACTTTGAAGCCGACCCGGCGCTGCTGGCGCAGAAATTTCACATCACTTTCAGCCCCGACAACGCGGTCAGCCTGCGCAACCTGCTGGCTGATCGCGGTGAGGTCGCCGTGCTGACCAAGTCCTATCTGAAGAGCTATCTGGTCCAGTACCCGCAGGCGGCGTCCAGGATTCTGGTATCCGAGCGCTATGACCAAACCTATGCCCACACGGTGCTGGTCAAGAAGGGCAGCCAGCCCAGCGCGCAACAGATAGAGCAACTGCTTGACCGGATGGAAGCTGCGGGTGTTCTGAAAAAGCTGTGGGCCCAATACGGGCTCTCGCGGTAGTTTCCAGGTCGTCGTGCCTCCTGCGCGTGCGCGGCAGGGGTCTCCCGGATTGAATGGCGGTCTCCAAATCGGCTACGCTCGCCGATTCACAGGAGGAGCACCCGTGGTCAAAACCGTCATAAAAACCTGCGCAGCGCTTGTGGCGGCTGCGGCCCTGCAGGCCCACGCACTGCAGATCGTCAGCCTCTCGCCACAGGGCGAAATCGCCCGGGTGCGCCAGGTGGTCGCCAAGTTTGACGACAGTGCCGTCAACTTTGGTGACCCCAAGGCCGAGGCGCCGCTGAGCCTGAGCTGCAGCGATGCACAGGTGACCAAGGGGTCGGGGCGCTGGGTGACGGACCGCAGCTGGGCCTATGAGTTCGAGAATGACCTGCCCCCGGGGGTCTCGTGCAGCCTGCAGGTGCGCGCGGGCTTCAAATCCCCCAAGGGCGCCGAGCTGACGGGCAGCAGCAGTTACCGGTTCAACACCGGTGGCCCGTTTGTCCAGAACATCCAGCCCTATTCCGGCAACCGCATCGACGAAGAACAGTTCTTCACGTTGCGCCTGAATGGAGCAGCCACACTGGCCAGCATCCAGGCCAACGTGTGGTGTTCGGTTGAAGGCTTGGGTGAGCGGGTACCGGTGCGGCTGATCGACGGCAAAGACCGCGCAGCCCTGCTCAAGGCCCAGGGGCTGGAGGCCGCGGCTGCCAAAGAGCCCTTGAGCGTGGTGACGCTGGCCTGCAACCGCCAGCTCAGCCCGTCTGCCAAGGTGCAGCTGGTCTACGGCCAGGGCGTCAGCACCCCGGCCAGCGCCGGCAATGCCCAGGGCGTGGCCAACACCGTGGAAAAGCGTTTTGCCTACCAGGTGCGCGAGCCCTTTTCCGCCACCTTCAGCTGCGAGCGTGAAAACGCGCAAAGTGCCTGCCTGCCGATTCGACCCATGCGCCTGAGCTTCAACGCGCCGGTGTCGGCCAAGCTGCTGGCCGAGATTCGCCTGAAGTCCGGCAAGGACACTTTCAAGCCCGCTCCAGATGGCGAAGACAATGCATCAGAGGACGAAGACCATGTGGTCAACGGCGTCACCTTCAAGGGCATTTTCCCCGAGCAAACGGCCTTCACGCTGGAGCTTCCCAAGGGCCTCAAGGATGCATCCGGGCGCGGGCTGCGCAACGCCGACAGCTTTCCGCTGAAGGTATCCACCGGAGCCATGCCGCCATTGGCCAAGTTTGCCGCCGCGCCGTTTGGCATCGTGGAGCGCTTTGCCGAACCCAATGGCGTAGCCCTGCTGCCGGTCACGCTGCGCAATGTGGAAGCGGCATTGGCGACCAAGGGGCTGCAGATTGAATCGGGCAAGGTCAGTACCCTGTCGCCCGGCAGCGACGCGGACATCATCCAATGGTTTCTGAAGGTGCAGCGTTACGACAACTTCACCGTGTCGCGCCGCAGCACCGGCAAGGATGTCAAAGGGCCACTGCCCAAGCCGCTGGACACCGACGGGCCCAGCCAGGTGCAGACGCGCATGCTGTCGCTGCTGGGTGGCCAGGCCAACGTCAAAACCCTGGATCTGCCCAAGCCTGCCAACAACGACCCACGCCCGTTTGAGGTGGTGGGCATACCGCTGTCCGCCGGCTTCCATGTGGTCGAGATCACGTCGCAAAAACTCGGCACCTCGTTGCTGGATGAACGCCATGGTGATGGCCGCAGCATGGTGGTCCGCACCTCGGCGCTGGTAACCAACCTGGGTGTGCACTTCAAGCTGGGCCGGGAGAACGCCGTGGCCTGGGTCACCACCTTGGACAAGGGCAAACCGGTGGCCGACGCCATGGTGCGCGTGTCGGACTGCAATGGCCGCGAAGTAGGCAGTGCCAGGACCAATGCGCAGGGCATTGCCAACCTGAGCGGTATCTCGCCACAGGCCCCCCATTGCAACACCGAGGGCTCGTACCACCAGGCCTACTTTGTCAGCGCCCGCGCGCCGCAGCCCGCGGGCGACGGCAAGGGCACGGTGGACGACTTGGCATTTACCTGGAGCGACTGGAACCGTGGTATCGAGCCCTGGCGCTTCAATGTGCCCACCAGCCGCGAAGTGCGGCCGGATGACCGGGCCCACACCATTCTGGACCGCTCGCTGTTGCGCGTGGGTGAAACGGTGTCGATGAAACACATTCTGCGCAGCGAGACCAGTCAGGGTTTTGGATTGACGTCCTCACAACCCGACACGCTGGTGGTGACCCACGTGGGCAGCGGCCAGCGGTACACACAGGCGCTGGCCTGGCGCAAGACCGCCACCGGCGGCCAAAGCGCCGAGAACACATTCGCCATTCCACCGGCAGCCAAGCTGGGTGTGTACCAGATCGAACTGCGCGGGGACAACAACCGCGTGTTCAGCACGGGCTCGTTCCGGGTCGAGGAATTCCGCCTGCCCGTGCTCGAAGGCCGCGTCACGCCCACGGAGAAGAAGGCATTGGTGAATGTCAAAGCGGTTCCGGTAGACGTGCAGATCAACTATGTATCCGGCGGCGGTGCGGCCAACCTGCCGGTGCGGGTGTCGGCGCTGGTGCGCGGCAAGTACCTGAACTACGCCGATTTTTCTGAATTCAACTTCCAGGCCCCGCGCGGCAACCGCGACAACCGCCCCGAGAGCGAAGAAGAACCGGATGCCACGGCCGATGCAAAAGTCATCGCCGACAAGCTGCCACTGACGCTGGACAAGAACGGCGCCGGCAAGGTCACCGTGGACAAGCTCCCCGCCAGCCGCCAGCCGCAGGACCTGCTGCTGGAAGCCACCTACTCCGACCCGAATGGCGAGGTGCAGACGATTCGCAGCACGCAAACGCTGTGGCCGGCCGGTGTGGTGGCCGGCATCAAGACCGAGGGCTGGGTGTCGAGCAGCCAGAAAATCAAGTTCCAGGCGCTGGCGCTGGATTTGAGCGGCAAGCCACAGGCCGATGTGGCGCTGGAGGTCAAGGCCACGGCCCGCATCGTCACCACCACGCGCAAGCGCATGGTGGGCGGCTTCTACACCTACGACAACAAGACCACGCTCAAGGAACTGGGCACGGTGTGCAACGGCAAGAGCGATTCGCGCGGCCTGCTGCTGTGCGAAACCAGTCTCAACGAGGCCGGTGAGGTGGAGCTGGTGGTCACCGCCAAAGACACAGCGGGCAACAGCATCCAGGCCGCATCGTCGGTGTTTGTCACCAAACAGGGCGAGCTGTGGTTTGGTGGCGAGAACCACGACCGCATCGACCTGCTGCCCGAAAAGAAGAGCTACCAGCCCGGCGAGACGGCCAAGTTCCAGGTGCGCATGCCGTTCCGCTTTGCCACTGCGCTGGTAGCCGTGGAGCGCGAAGGCATTGTCGAGACCGAAGTGGTGCAGCTCAATGGCCAGGACCCGACCGTGAGTTTGAAGATCAAGGACGGCTGGGGCCCCAATGTCTATGTCAGCGTGCTGGCCCTGCGCGGCAGGCTGCGCGAGGTGCCGTGGTACAGCTTCTTCACGTGGGGCTACAAGGCACCACGTGAATGGTGGACGTCGTTCTGGTACGAGGGGCGCGAATACGTGGCACCCACGGCGCTGGTCGATTTGAGCAAGCCGGCCTTCCGCCTGGGTGTGGCCGAAATCCGCGTGGCTACCCGCGCGCACCAGCTGGATGTGAACGTCAAGGCCGACAAGGAAAGCTACGCGGTGCGCAGCCAGGCCAAGGTGACGATCACCGTCAAACTGCCCAACGGCCAGCCTGCTGCGAACGCAGAAGTGGCCCTGGCCGCCGTGGACCAGGCGCTGCTGGAGCTTATGCCCAATACCAGCTGGAACCTGCTGGACGCGATGCTGCAACGCAGATCGTGGGGCGTGGAAACCTCGACCGCGCAGATGGAAATCATTGGCCGCAGGCACTATGGCCGCAAGGCCGTGCCTGCTGGCGGTGGTGGCGGCAAGAGCGGCGCGCGGGAGCTGCTGGAGACCCTGCTGCTGTGGAACCCGGCCGTGAAGCTGGATGCCAATGGCCAGGCCGTGGTCATGGTGCCCCTGAACGATGCGCTGACCACGTTCAAGATCGTTGCCGTGGCCGATGCATACACCGGCCTGTTTGGCACCGGGTCCACGAGCATCCGCGCCACGCAAGACCTGCAAATCATCAGCGGCCTGCCGCCCCTGGTGCGCGAGGACGACCAGTTCCGTGCGCAGCTGACGCTGCGCAACACCACCAAACAGGCGATGAAGGTGGAGGTCACGCCAAGGGCCACGCTGCTGGACCTCAAGCCCCAGACCGTGGACATACCCGCTGGTGATGCGCGCGAGGTCGCGTGGATGGTCACGGCCCCGGCGCAACTGGCCCAGATCCGCTCCGAGGCCATTCTGTGGGAGATTGAAGCCAAGGACACGATCACCGGAGCACGCGACGTGCTCAAGGCCCGCCAGCGCATCATCCCTGCCGTTCCGTTGACGGTGCAGCAGGCGACACTGGTGCAGATCGACGGGCCGTTCAGCCTGGACGTCAACGCACCCGCCGACGCGATACCCGGACGCGGTGGCCTGAAGATGTCGCTGCAGCCCAAGCTGGCCGAGGGCCTGCCCGGCGTCAAGGACTGGTTTGCCCGTTACCCCTTTGCCTGTCTGGAACAAAAGACCAGCAAGTCGGTAGGCTTGCGCGATGGCAAGCTGTGGGAAACCGTGGCCGCGCAAATCCCCAGCTACCTGGACAGCGACGGCCTGGCCAACTACTTCCCGCCGCGCGATGGTGAGGCCAACCGCGGCAGTGACACGTTGACTGCCTACCTGCTGTCCGCCACACACGAGGCCGCCAGCATCAACCCGGCCTTTGCACTCAGCGACGCAGTGCGCGCGCCCATGGAGCGCGGCCTGATCGCGTTTGTGGAAGGGCGCATCCAGCGTGACTTCTGGAGCCCGCGCAAGGACCTGGACATCCGCAAGCTGGCCGCGCTGGAAGCCCTGTCGCGCTACGGCAAGGCCCAGGGCCGCATGCTGGGCAGCATCACCATCGCGCCGAACCAGTGGCCCACGCATGCGGTGATTGACTGGCTGAACATCCTGAAGCGCGTGCAGGACGCGCCGGACCGCGACAAGCGCATCGCAGAGGCCAACCAGATTCTGCGGTCACGCATCAGCTACCAGGGCACCAAGATGATCTTCAGCACCGAGCGCGATGACTACTGGTGGTGGCTGATGCAAAACGGCGATGTCAACACCGCCAGGCTGATGTTGAGTGTCATGGATGACCCGGCCTGGAAGGACGACATGGGTCGCCTGGCCAACGGCTTCATAGCCCGCCAGCAACGCGGCGCCTGGCACACGACCACGGCCAATCTGTGGGGTGGGTTGGCACTGGAGAAGTTCTCGGCCAAGTTTGAGGCCGTCACCGTCTCGGGCTCCACCAAGGCCAGCATGAGCACGGGGAATGCGTCCGTGGACTGGAGCAAGGTCGAGCGCATCAAGACCACGGATGCCTCCGGTGCCGCGCACCAGAGCACGTGGTTTGGCGCACCCGCCGCACCGGGCAACTTGCGCAACAACAGCATGTTCCTGCCGTGGAGCTCCAATGCTGCCAAGGACACCCTGAGCGTGACCCACCAGGGCCCCGGCAAGCCGTGGCTGACGCTGCAGTCGGTGGCCGCGATCCAGTTGAAGGAACCCTTCAACGCCGGCTACCAGATCAAGAAAACCATCACGCCCGTGGAGCAGGCCAACAAGAGCCTGCCCGCTGGCAGCTACACGCGTGGCGACGTGCTGCGCATCACGCTGGAGGTGAACGCCAGTGCCGACATGACCTGGGCGGTGATCACCGACCCGGTGCCCGGCGGCGCGACCATCCTGGGCAGTGGCCTGGGCCGTGACAGCGAGATCGCCACGCAGGGCGAAAAGAAAGAGGGCTACGGCTGGGCCGCATTCGAGGAGCGCAGCTTCGAATCCTTCCGCAGCTACTACCAGTACCTGCCCAAGGGCGTGGTGAAGATGGAGTACACCATCCGTCTGAACAACGTCGGCGAGTTCTCGCTGCCGCCGTCGCGCGTGGAAGCCATGTATGCGCCGGAGATGTTTGGTGAGGCGCCGAATGCGCGGGTAAAGGTGGAGGCCGCCAAGTGATTCAAGGGTGGCGGCGCTGGGCACGCTGGGTGTTGCCGTTGGCGATCTGGATAGCGTTGATGGCGGCGTTTGGTGAGTGGGCATTTCGGCGTGCCGTGACCGCCCAGGTGGACAGCATGCACCGCAACCTGGAGGTGTTGTTGCCCGCGCTGGAAAGCGCCATCACCCGATACCAGGACTTTCCGTATGCCGTGGCGCGGGACAGGCTGGCTTGGGACTTTCTGGCAGACCCGCTCAACCTGCACCTGCAGGACAAATTTGACCCCTACCTGCAGGACGTCAATCGCCGCCTTGGAACCGAGCTGCTCGTCCTGCTGGACGTCAAAGGCGGAGTTGTATCGTCCAGCAATTGGCAGGCGCGCCTGACGCAGGAGCCGGAGAATTATTCCGACCGCCCGGAATTCAAACAAGCGCTTGCCGGCAGACTGGGCTTGAACTATGCAGTGGATGCACGCACCGGTATTGCCGGCCTGCACATCGCCCAGCCGGTACAAAACGGTGACACCATCATCGGCGTGATGGTCTTGACGGTACGCCTGGACGCGGTGCAAAACGCCTGGCGCCAACGGGGCAGTCCGGTTGTATTGACAGACAGTCACGGCATCGTTTTCTTGAGTTCGGAGCCTGAATGGCTCTACACCACCATAGCGCCGCTGGGCGCCGATGACCTCCGGCAACTGGATGCGTCGCAACAGTATGGCAAAGGCCACCAATTTGCCCCCCTACCCTGGCGGATCACGCGCCCAATACCGGGCCAAGTATCGGACCCATCGGCCGACGGACACTACGAGGTGTTGACCCGGGTACAGGGCAAGGAGCACATCTTTCTGGCGCTGGATACCCGGCTCGACGAATGGCCCTGGACACTGATCCAACTATCGGATCTCGCCACTTCGCAGCGTGAACGCTGGAGTGCAATTGCATCGGCCACGCTAGCCAGCGGCTTTCTGCTGTTTGGCGCAATGTACCTGCGGCAACGGGAAAAGCGCTTTCGGGAACTGCGCAGTGCCCGCGAGCAACTGGAACAGCGGGTTCGCGAACGCACCAAGGACCTGGAGGAGGAAGTCAGTTTTCGCAAAGCCATGGAAGACTCGCTGCTGGTGGGCGTACGCGCCCGCGACCTGGAAGGCCATGTCATCTATGTCAACCCGGCCATGTGCGAGATGACCGGCTACCACGCTGACGAACTGCTGGGGCGTCTGCCACCCTACCCCTACTGGCACCCGGATGAAACAGAAAAACACTGGGCTGACAACCGCGCCGACCTGAGTGGACGCGCGGGCCTGACCGGCTATGAGTCCCGCTTTCGCCACCGGGACGGACACGATGTCTTCACCATGATTTACACCACGCCACTGATTGATGCCACCGGCACCCACAAGGGCTGGATGAGTTCGGTGGTCGATATCACGGCGCAAAAGCGCGCCGAGGAGCAGCAGCGCCAGCATGTCGAACAAATGCAGCGCGCCGGGCGCCTGGCCAGCCTCGGGGAGATGGCTTCCACGCTGGCGCACGAGATCAACCAGCCACTGATGGCCATGGCGAGTTTTGCAAGTGCGGCGCGCATCTATTCGGAACAAAACAAGCCGGCCCAGTTGGTGGAAAGTCTGGACTCCATCAAGGCGCAAGCCCTGCGGGCACGCAGCATCATTGATCGCATCCGGCTGGCGGCCAAACAACAGACACCTGGTTTTCAGCCCTGCGACCTGCATGCGGTCGTTACCAATGTGCTGGCACTCATGCGCTTTGACCTGCGCCAGCGCAAAGTCCGCGTGCAGGTGCACTACGCCGATCACCTCCCCCAGGTGCACGCAGACCGTGTGATGCTTGAACAAGTCGTCATGAACCTGGTGGTCAACGGTATTCAGGCCATGCAGACAACACCCGTAGCAAAGCGTGTGGTGGACATTCGGGTGGGCGCCGATGACGCGCAGGCCTGGATTCGTGTCGCGGACCACGGCACAGGCATTGCACCGGAAATTGCCAGTCAACTGTTTCAGGCGTTTTTCACCACCAAACCCGATGGCTTGGGCCTGGGCCTGAAGATCTGCCGCACGATACTGGAGGGGCATGGTGGCCGCCTGGAGTTTGAGAGCAATCCCCAGGGCGGCACCGTCTTTACCGTCTACTTACCCATTGCACCATGAACACCGTTCATTTGAATCTCTACATCGTTGACGACGACGAAGCCGTTCGCACGGGGCTGGGTAGCCAGTTCATCGCGCGGGGCTATTCCGTTCGCGCATTCAAGTCTGGTGAACTTTTTCTGACCGCAATCTCTGCAGCCTCCGAGGGTGTCGTCATCCTGGACTTGCGCATGGACCCCGGCATGGGAGGCATTGCCGTTTTTAATACCTTGCGTTCCATGGGTTGCCCGCTGCTGGTCTTGTTTCTGTCAGGGCACGGCACCATTCCGCAAGCCGTGCAGGCCGTTAAAGACGGTGCGTTCGGCTGGCTGCCCAAACCCTGTGACGAAACCGAACTGCTGGAGCAGGTTCAGCGCGCCATGCAGACTGCCACGGCTGACAGCATCCGGCGCCGCGCCCAGCGCGCCGCGCGGAAACGGTGGGATACGCTGACGCCAAGAGAAGTCGACACCGCCCTGCTCGACGCGCTTGGAAAGACGGCCAAGGAAATTGCAAAAATACTGACGGAACGGGACCCGAATCGTCCCATCAACTACCGCACGATTGAAAACCACCGCTCCAGCGTGTACTCCAAATTGGGCCTGGAGAACAGCAATGAATTGCAGAAATTCCTGCGGGACAACGGTCTGACGGACGCCTGAGCTTTCGTACGGAACCGCCATGCAACAACCAGTCAGCATGCCACCCAGCAGGTTTCCACGCGCGGTTGCGCCAGGCCCGACGGGTCGTGCCTTGGCACGCGGCATTGCTCTTTTTTTGATAGCGCTATACGCCCATTCCGCGAGGGCTACACCCACATTTGACGAAGTACGCTCAGCCCACAAGCCGTCCGACACCAGGTTGCTGGACCGCCATGGCGAGGTGATCCACCGCCTGCGCACCGACACCACGGTACGCCGCGGCCCGTGGGTGGCGCTGGCGGATGTGTCCCCTGCCCTGCGCACGGCGCTGGTGCTGTCGGAAGACAAGCGTTTCTACGAGCACAGCGGCGTCGACTGGCAGGCCGTCTCAAGCGCGGCCTGGGCCAACCTGTGGAACAGCAGGACGCGCGGCGCCTCCACCATCACCATGCAGCTGGCCGGTCTGCTGGACGAGGATTTGAAGCGCGGCAGCGGCGGACGCAGCGTCGCGCAGAAGCTGGGGCAAACCGTGTCGGCCACGGTGCTGGAGCGCAGCTGGCGCAAGGACCAGATCCTGGAGGCCTACCTGAACCTGGTGCCCTTCAGGGGCGAACTGGTGGGCCTGGACGCCATGAGCCAGACCCTGTTTGGAAAGGCCGCGCATGGGCTGGACGCGCGCGAGTCGGCAGTGGCCGCCGCACTGGTGCGTGCGCCCAATGCCAAGCCAGCGCAGGTGGCGCAACGCGCCTGCGACGTGTTCAAGAGCCTGCGCACTGCAGGCACCGACTGCGACGCTCTGGACCTGTTCACCGCGGGCGCCCTGCAACGGCGCGACTATGCGGCCAGCGATGGCATCGCCCCTCATGTGGCGCGCCAGCTCGTCAGCGCGGCAGCGCGCGCCGCCATCCCCACCAGCATCAAGACAAGCCTGCACGCCCCGCTGCAGCGCTTTGCCGTGCAAACCCTGCAGCAACACCTGCGTGAGCTGTCGGGCCGCCATGTGGAAGACGGCGCGCTGGTGGTGCTGGACAACGCCAGCGGCGAGGTGCTGGCCTGGGTCGGTTCGTCGGGCGAGCTCAGCAATGCGGCCGAAGTGGATGGTGTCACCGCGCTGCGCCAGCCGGGCTCCACGCTCAAGCCGTTCCTGTACGCCGAGGCGATTGCGGAGCGGCGCATCACTGCCGCATCGCTGCTCGAAGACTCGGGCACGCAGATCCAGACCTCGGGCGGCCTCTACATCCCGCAGAACTACGACCACCAGTTCAAGGGCTGGGTGTCGACCCGCACGGCGTTAGGCGCGTCGTTGAATGTGCCGGCCGTGCGCACGCTGGTCATGCTGTCGCCCGATGCGTTTCACAAACAACTGGTCCGGCTGGGCCTGCCGCTCAGAGAGACCGGCGATTACTACGGCTACAGCCTGGCCCTGGGCAGCGCCGAGGTCTCACTGCTGAACCTGACCAACGCCTACCGCGCGCTGGGCAACGGTGGGCGCTTCAGCCCCACCACGCTCACCATCGCACGCGCGCGCAGCGCCAAGCCCGCATGGCGCGCTGCGCTGGACCCAGGCGCTGCCTTCATCGTCGGCGACATCTTGAGCGACACCAATGCCCGCGCCCGCACCTTCGGCACCGACAGCATCCTGGCCACCCGTTTCTGGAGCGCGGTCAAGACCGGCACCAGCAAGGACATGCGCGACAACTGGGCCGTGGGCTGGTCGCAGCGCTACACCGTGGGCGTGTGGGTGGGCAACGCCAGCGGCGCGCCGATGTGGGATGTCAGCGGCACCACCGGCGCGGCACCCATCTGGGCCGCCGTGATGGGCTATCTGCACAGCACCCAGCCCAGCCACGCGCCCAAGGCGCCCGCAGGCGTAGTGCAGGCACCGGTGCAGTTTGCAGACACCGCAGGCCCCGCTCCACTGGAGGCGGCCCGCAGCGAATGGTTTGTGCAGGGTACCCAGCAAACCAGCTTTGCTATGCATTCAGGAGCGCTACCGCCAAATTCCACGAGGGCTAGAGGCCAGAAAGGCTTGGACCTTTCCCGCCAGCAGCCGGCCCGCATCACATCACCCACCACCGGAACCATCATCGCGCTGGACCCCGACATCCCCCCCCGGCACCAGCGCGTGCGCTTCCAGGCCGAGGGCGCAAACCTGCGCTGGCTGATGGACGGCAAACTCATGGCCCAAGGTGCGTCCGCGCAGTGGCTGCCCTGGCCGGGGCGGCACGTGGTGCAGATTGCAGACGCCAAAGGGAAGGTGCTGGATGAGGTCCGGCTGGAGGTACGCGGTGCGGGGGTCAAAGCGCGGTGACACAATAAAGCATGACTTACGAACACCTGCTGCTAACCACCGACGGCCCCATCACCACCGTCACCCTGAACCGCGCCGACAAGCGCAACGCGCTGGCGCTGAACGTGATGCGCGAGCTGACGCAGGCCCTGCGCACCATTGCCAGCACCGAGGCGCGCGG
>Ga0208398_100943_pt1 | contig 13689 bp, 7 predicted proteins | sample LakWasMe79_HOW10_2_FD_183905 | JGI IMG/M metagenome (GOLD analysis project Ga0208398, IMG submission 183905) | Freshwater sediment methanotrophic microbial communities from Lake Washington under simulated oxygen tension - Sediment Metagenome... | ecosystem: Environmental > Aquatic > Freshwater >... | reverse complement strand
GTGATTTAATTAAAAACTTAACACAGCATTTCACAGAACGTTACGGAGCTGAAGAAGTAAAAACATGGTATTTCGAAGTTTGGAATGAACCCAATCTTTCACCAGGTTTTTGGACAGGCACTCAGGCCGAATATTTCAAATTATATGATTATGCTGCAAAAGCCATCAAAAGTGTAAATCCTGCTTACAAAGTTGGAGGACCGGCAACTGCAGGCGCTGGTTGGGTTCCGGAAACTATTGATTTTTGCGCTAAAAATAATGTGCCGATTGATTTTATTTCGACACATGCTTATGGTGTGAGTCAGGGATTTTTAGACGAGTATGGTTCTACAGGAACGGTTTTAAACAAAGACGATTCCAGTGTTAGCGGTGAAGTTATCAATTCCAGAAAACAAATTGCAGCTTCTACTAAACCAAATCTAGAATTGCATTATACCGAGTGGAGTTCATCTTACACTCCTGCGGATCCAATTCACGACAGTTATCATTCGGCAGCGTATATTCTTCAAAAACTAAAACAAGTTGGCAATACCGCTAACTCAATGTCTTACTGGGTTTTTACTGATATTTTCGAAGAGCCGGGGCCTAGATTTACACCTTTTCACGGTGGTTTCGGATTATTGAATACGCAAGGAATTAAAAAACCAGCTTATTTCTCTTATTCGCTAATGAATAAATTGGGAGAAACGGAGCTTAAAAACGCGGATACTTCCTCTTGGGCAACCAAAAATGACAAGGGTGATGTGCAAGTTTTATTCTGGGATTTCACCTATACACTTCCTGAGAATATCAATAATCAAGCCTATTACATAAAAGATTTACCATCAAAATCAAAAGGCGAGGTTAAAATTGAAGTGGAAGGTTTGCAGAAAGGAAAATACAATCTGGAGATTTATAAAGTGGGTTATAAAGTAAATGATGCTTTCACTGATTATTTAGCGATGGGCAAACCTGGTCAGCTAAATCTTGAACAAGTAAAATCAATCAAACAAAAGAATAATGGCTCGCCAATTGCGATTGAGAAAGTAACCATTGACGCCACAGGAAAGTACAGCAGAAGTTACAAGATGAATGAGAATGATGTTGTCTTTTTTAGTTTTATAAAACAATAGTTTGTTAAAAATTTCAACCAATAATAATTATAATAATTCCGAATAATAATGAAAAATACAATCAAATACGTTGCAATGGCTATGTCTGTTCTAGCATTTGCTGATGGTAATGCACAAGCAGTAAAATCTAAAAAGCAACAAAATACTTATGTTGGGAAAGAGATAACAAATGCGAATGATGCTGCTATTGAGAAGTTAGTTTTGCAAATGACTCTTGAGGAGAAAATTGGAATGCTGCATGGCAACAGTATGTTTACTTCCGGAGGTGTAAAACGTTTGGGAATTCCAGAATTAAAAATGGCAGATGGACCGCTTGGAGTCCGTGAGGAAATTTCACGTGATAACTGGGCTCCAGCTGGATTAACAAATGATTTTGCAACTTATTATCCAGCTGGCGGAGCATTATCCGCTACTTGGAACGCAGAAATGGGTTATACTTTTGGGAATAGTTTAGGGCAGGAAATGCGTGCCAGAGATAAAGACATGCTGCTTTCGCCGGCTATCAATATCGTAAGAACGCCGCTTGGAGGCAGAACGTATGAATACATGAGCGAAGATCCATTTTTGAATAAAAAAATGGCTGTGCCTTTAATTGTTGGTTTGCAGGACAATGATGTTATGGCTTGTGTAAAACATTTTGCAGCCAATAATCAAGAAACGAACCGTGATTTTGTTGATGTTCAAATTGATGAGCGCGCACTTCGTGAAATTTATTTGCCAGCTTTTGAAGCGTCTGTTAGAGAGGCAAAAGCGTATAGTATTATGGGAGCTTACAACAAATTCAGAGGGGAATATTTATGTGAGAATGATTATATGCTAAACAAAGTTTTACGTGATGAATGGAATTTTAAAGGTGTGGTTGTTTCTGACTGGGCAGCAGTTCATACTACTGTAAAATCTTTGGAGAGCGGTTTGGACATTGAAATGGGGACTCCAAAAAAGTTTAACGAATTTTTCCTGGCTGATAAGTTAATTGCTGCTGTCAAAAATGGTGAAGTTTCTGAGAAAGAAATTGATAAGCATGTGAGACGTATTTTGAATACTTTGTATCAGGTAAAAGCAATGGGGGGCAAAAAACGTGCTGCTGGAAGTATCGCTACCGAAGCGCATTATCAGGATGCCTACAAAATTGCTTCAGAAGCGATAGTGCTTTTGAAAAATGAAAATAATGCTTTGCCTTTAAAACTGGATGGTGTAAAATCAATTGCAGTTATTGGTAATAATGCAACAAAGAAAAATGCTTTGGGCGGATTTGGTGCCGGAGTAAAAACAAAAAGAGAGGTTACTCCATTGGACGGATTGAAAAACAGATTGCCAGCTTCTATCAAAATCAATTATGCCGAAGGGTATTTGGAACGCTATGATGAAAAAAATAAAGGAAACCTAGGAAATATAACTTCTACCGGACCGGTTACAATAGATCAATTGGATCCAGCCAAATTGCAGGAAGCAATTGAAGCAGCTAAAAATTCAGATGTTGCGATTGTTTTTGCAGGTTCAAACCGTGATTATGAAACAGAAGCTTCGGATCGCAGAACGTTAAATTTACCATTCGGTCAAGAAGAACTGATTAAAAAAGTGCTGGAAGTGAATCCAAGAACTATTGTAGTTTTAATTGCCGGTGCTCCTTTTGAAATTAATGATTTAAGCAAAAAAACAAATGCCTTAGTCTGGAGCTGGTTCAATGGTTCTGAAGGAGGAAATGCCCTGGCCGATGTGTTGTTGGGAAAAGTAAATCCTTCAGGGAAATTACCTTGGACAATGCCAAAAACTATTATGGATTCTCCTGCTCATGCAACCAATAGTTTTCCTGGAGATAAAACTGTTGAATATAAAGAGGGAATTCTGGTAGGGTACAGATGGTTTGATACAAAAAATGTTGAACCTTTATATCCTTTTGGATACGGATTATCATATACGAATTTTGATTTTACTGATGCTAAAGCAGATAAAAAAGAATACACAGCTGATGAAACGATTTCAGTATCGGTAACAGTTAAAAACACAGGAAAAACAGATGGTAAAGAGGTGGTTCAATTGTACGCTTCCAAATCAGATTCAAAAATCGAACGTGCAGCACAAGAACTAAAAGGTTTCCAAAAAGTATTGGTTGGAGCCGGAAAATCATCAACAATAACGATTCAAGTACCTGTAAAAGAATTGGCATATTACAATGTTGAAAATAAAAAATGGACTGTTGAGCCGGGTAATTATATTTTGAGATTAGGAAATTCTTCCCGTGATATCAAGAAAGAAGTTACAGTGACTGTTAAGTAAGACCAAAAAGCACTAATCAAAAAACCAAAATTAAGGAAATGAAAGAAACAATAAAGAAAAGAATTGTCAGCATCCTTTTGTGTGTTGCTTTCTTCGGCATGTGGGGATGTAGTTCTGATTCAGGGACTGAGGACAAACCAACTGAAAAAATAACGCTTACTGCAGATATCAGTAAAATTGATTTTGAAACTAAAGGAAATGCAGTTGCTGTAAAAGTTACTACCAATGCTAATGCATGGACAGTTACTACTTCTGATTCTTCTTGGATAAAACTGAGTCAGCTTTCAGGAGGTACCGGAACAACTTCATTTAATATCACAGCTTCAGAGAATACAACTACTGCAACAAGAACTGCGGTAATTACTATCAGTTCGAATCAAGCTGCATCTGTCCAGATTTCAGTTTCTCAGGTTGGGACTACACCGTCTGCAACTTTGTATCCAAGTTATAATACAGACCCGCTTCCGGCTGATGCTACAGGAATGACAAGTAATGCGACTGAACTTGCTGCTAAAATTAAATTGGGTTGGAATATTGGCAATACACTCGAAGCTACAGGAGGAGAAACCAATTGGGGAAATCCAAAAGTAACCAAAGCATTGATTGATTTAGTTAAAGCAAATGGTTTCAACGCGATTCGTATACCATGTTCCTGGAATCAATATTTGGCAAACTCTACCACAGCACAAATCAAAACAGAGTGGTTGAACAGAGTAAAAGAAGTGGTTCAATACTGTGTTGATAATGATATGTACGTAATCGTTAATATCCATTGGGACGGCGGATGGCTGGAAAAGAATGTTACCGAAGCCAAAAAAGTGGAAAACAACGCCAAGCAAAAAGCATTTTGGGAGCAAATTGCCACGACTTTGCGTGATTTTGACGAGCATTTACTTTTTGCCAGTGCCAATGAGCCAGATGTTTCAGATGCAACAGGGATGGCGGTTTTAAATTCTTATCATCAAACATTTATTGATGCTGTCCGTTCTACTGGAGGGAAAAATGCATATCGTAATTTGATTGTTCAAGGACCATCAACAGATATCGAGAAAACAAATAAACTGATGACTAGCATGCCAACCGATAATGTCGCTAATAGAATGATGGCCGAGGTTCACTTTTATCCATATCAGTTTACTTTAATGACAGAAGATGCTAGTTGGGGTAAAATGTTTTACTATTGGGGAGCAGGAAATCACTCAACTACTGATACTGAACGTAATCCAACATGGGGAGAAGAGGATGATGTAGATAAATTTTTCCTTTCTATGAAAACACAATTTGTCAATAAAGGAATTCCTGTAATCTTGGGCGAGTTTGGCGCAATAAGACGCGATTTAACAGGTGATGCGTTAACATTACATCTAAAATCAAGAGCAGCTTTCTTGAAATATGTGGTAAAACAGTCAAAAGCAAATGGAATGATTCCTTTCTACTGGGATGCGGGTAATTTAGGCACAAATACGATGTCTTTATTTGATAGATCTACTAATACGGTTTATGATCAGCAGGCATTAACTGCTTTGCAGGATGGATTAAAGTAACTTCAAAGTTGCTAAGTTGCTGAGATTCTATGATTCTAAGTTTTACGTTAAGGCTCAGAATCATTGAATCTTAGTGGTTTAGTGTCTTTTTTAATAAATAAAAAATGAAAAAAAGTATTGTATTTCTTTTTTTGATGTGCGGCATAATTATGAGTGCCAATGTCCGAATGCCTTTGCTGTTCTCTGACGGAATGGTTTTGCAGCGCAATAAACCTGTTCCCGTTTGGGGTTGGGCTGATGCCAATGAAAAAGTTGAAGTCCGTTTTAACAAACAAACTAAAACCGTCCAAGCCGACAGTAACGGAAAATGGATGGTCAAACTGGATGCTGAAAAAGCGGGAGGACCTTTTGAATTGACTATTTCAGGGAACAACAAAATTGTCATAAAAGATGTTTTAGTTGGTGAAGTTTGGATTTGCTCAGGACAATCGAATATGGAATTTCAAATGTATAAATTGCCTGATTTTGAAGCTCAAAAAGAGCTGGCAAATGAAACAATGATTCGTCAGTTTGGAGTTGCCCAAGATTTAAGCGGTTCACCAAAAGAAGATTTAAAAGCTGGAAAATGGACGGTTTCTAATAAAGAAAACATAAAGGATTTCACCGCTGTTGGTTATTTCTTTGCAAAAAAATTATATGCCGAATTAAAAATCCCAATTGGAATTATCAATACTTCCTGGGGTGGAACTTGTGTAGAAACGTGGACAAGCCGTCAGGCATTTGAAAAAAGTGATGAGTTCAAAGAAATGATTGCTGGAGTACCTTCGGTTAATATGGATGAAATTTTCGAAAGCTACAAAAAATCACTTTTAGATAATATCCAAAAAATTCAGGGTTTTGAAGTAACTGAAGCCAATCAGGATCAATTTAAAAATTCTGATTTCAATGATGCGAAATGGCCAGAAATAAAAGTGCCGTCTCTTTGGGAAAATCAGCAAATCGGGAATATTGATGGTGTGGTTTGGATGCGAAAAACGATTACTTTAACAGCAGAGCAAGCCAAGAAAGAAGCCGTTTTATATTTGTCAAAAGTTGATGATGAAGATCAGACTTATGTGAACGGTGTTCAAGTGGGAACCAATAATATTTGGGAAGCCAAAAGAATTTACAAAATCCCTGCAGGAGTTTTAAAAGAAGGAACTAATTTTATTGCTGTAAAAATTACCGATTATACCGGAGGTGGCGGAATTTACGGAGACCCAGCCGATTTGAAAATCGATTTGAATGGTTCGGCTGTAGCGCTTGATGGGCTTTGGAAATTCAATGTCGTAAATGTAAAAATTGCAGTTTCGCCTAATAGTTACCCTTCGCTATTGTACAATGCGATGGTAAATCCATTAATTCCGTATGCTTTTCAAGGTGTTTTATGGTATCAAGGAGAAGCAAATGTTTGGAGAGCAAATCAATACAAAAAAGCATTTCCGCTAATGATTAACGATTGGAGAACCAAATGGAATCAAGGAAATTTCCCTTTTTACTTTGTGCAATTATCGACTTTCGATGAGTTCAAAGGGAACAGCAAAGTAGGAAGCCGTTGGGCAGAACTTCGCGAAGCGCAATCAGAAACTTTGAAATTACCTAACACAGGAATGGCCGTAACGACTGACATTGGGAATGCAAAAGACATTCATCCAACCAACAAGAAAGATGTGGGATTGAGATTGTCAGCGATTGCATTGAACAATGTGTATGGCAAAAAACAGGTTTTTAGTGGGCCAACTTTTAAATCTCAAGAAATAAAAGGAAACCAAATTATTCTTTCTTTTAATGAAATTGGAACCGGATTATCAACTTCTGATAATTCAGAAAACGTGAAAGGTTTTGAAATTGCCGGAGCCGATAAAGTCTTTTATTCTGCGAAAGCAATAATCAAAGACAATAAAATAATTGTTTCCAGCGAAAGTGTTCCAAATCCTGTTGCCGTGCATTACGGCTGGGCAGATGATGATACCGAAATCAATCTTTTCAATAAAGAAAAATTCCCTGCATCTCCTTTCAGAACTGATAATTGGGAAATGATTACAGCAAAAGAAAAGTACAAAGTAAGTAGGTAATCTATTGTTACATAATAATTTAATTTTTTTTGGGCGAATTAAACAGTTTTAAAACAAAGTCCGAAAGAGTTGAATATTGTATGAAAAGCCCAGTTTTCCACAATATTGTCATTCCGAGGAACGAGGAATCTCCGTCAGTAGCTCGCCAAAGATTGGAGATTTTGATTGCGGAATTTCTTGCGGAGATTCCTCCTCCGTCGGAATGACAAACTTTGTGAATAATCCCATAATCAAAATAGCTAACTTTTGCAGTCTTCCAAACATTTATGTTTTAAAAACTGGTTAGGTCTTTTTGAAGGAGAATAAGCAATTAATCTAAACTGCAATTCTAATAATAATTAATAAAATTTTGAAAGAAGTAACTATGAAAAAGTTAATCATATTCTCTATATTTTCACTGTCGCTTGCTATCCAGGCACAGCAACAAAAAAGCCAGCAAAATGCTGAAACTTACAGCAATCCAATTTTTGCGGGAGATTATCCAGACCCTTCAATCCTTCGTGACGGAGAGGATTATTACATTGTGCATTCCTCATTTAATTATTATCCGGGATTGTTGATTTGGACTTCCAAGGATTTGATTAATTGGAAGCCCGTAACACACGCACTTACCAAAAGTGTAGGTTCAGTTTGGGCACCGGATTTGGTAAAATACAACAACAAATTTTACATCTATTTCCCTGCCAATAATACTAATTATGTAGTTTCTGCAGATAGTATAAATGGACCTTGGAGCGATCCGATTGATCTAAAAATTGGAAGTATTGACCCAGGGCATTTTACAGATGACAAAGGCAATCGTTTTCTATATTTCAGCGATGGAAGTTATGTACCACTTTCCAAAGACGGACTTTCGGTAACTGGAAAAGCAACGCAAGCTTATGATGGCTGGAAAATACCAAGAGATTGGTCAATAGAATGTTTTTGTCTGGAAGGTCCAAAAATGATTAAAAAAGGAGAGTATTATTATCTAACCGTTGCCGAAGGCGGAACAGCCGGGCCAGCAACAAGTCATATGGTAATTTCGGCACGTTCCAAATCGCCTTTCGGCCCTTGGGAAAACGCACCAAACAATCCAATCATCAGAACAAATAGTAGTTCCGAAAAATGGTGGTCAAAAGGTCATGCTTCGATCATAGACGATGTCAAAGGAAATTGGTGGATGGTTTTTCACGGCTATGAAAACGGTTATTACAATATGGGACGTCAAACGCTTTTACAGCCTATAGAATGGACAAAAGATGGTTGGTTCAAAATGAAAGATGGTATTAAAACAGAAGGCGAAATTATAAAACCAGCAGGGCAATCGATAAAAAGTGATTTCACGCTTTCAGATACTTTTACGGGATCTAAACTAAATCCGCAATGGCAGTTTTTTGATGAGTATGATTCCAAAAGAGCAACATTCTCTCCAAACGGAATAAAAATCAAAGGTAAAGGAACAGGTATTGGTCAAAGTTCACCGTTGTTATGTACTCCTTCGGATCATTCTTACACTGCTGATGTTGAGGTTGAAATTGAAGGCAATGCATCGGCGGGATTGGTACTGTTTTACGATACTAAGTTATTCACCGGGATTGCTTTCGATAAGGAAAATATTATGGCGATTCTCAGAGTTTGGCAGTTTCCAACTGTAAAAGGAGTGAATAAAACCCATTTGTTTTTACGTTTGGAAAAAAAGGAACAAGTGGTAAATATGCTCTATAGCATTGATGGAAAGGATTGGTTGAAAATTGAGAACTCTGCAGAGGTCTCTTCTTTCAATCATAATGTACTTAGCGGTTTTATGAGTCTTAAATTGGGACTTTCTGCTGTGGGGGAAGGTTCAGTGACGTTTAAGAATTTTGTTTATAAGGCAAACTGATTTATCCTAAAATACAATTAAAAAACATGTGTTCTGAAGAGTTGAATTAGTTAATTCCAATGGGTTTTACATAGAGTTTGTCATTCCGAGGAACGAGGAATCTCCGTCAGAAGCTCGACAAAGTTTGGGGATTTTGATTGCGGAAATACTTGCGGAGATTCCTCGTTCCTCGGAATGACAAACTATGTGCATATTATACATATTTTAATCCGAATTAATTCAATGGTATAATGGTAAGAATGAATTCAAATTTTATGAAAAAATTACTTTTAATTTTAATAGTTAGTACTTTCTGTGGAAAATCGGTAGCACAATCAACACATAAATTGTGGTACAAACAACCTGCCGAATTCTTCGAAGAAACTTTAGTTTTAGGAAATGGCAAAATGGGGGCGACCGTTTTTGGCGGAGTCAATTCGGATAAAATATATCTGAATGACATCACGCTTTGGTCGGGTGAACCTGTGAATGCCAATATGAATCCCGAAGCTTACAAAAACATTCCCGCCATTCGCGAAGCGCTGAAAAACGAAAATTACCAGCTTGCCGAAGAATTAAATAAAAAATTGCAAGGTAAAAATGCTGAATCCTACGCACCATTGGGAACCCTTGAAATCAATAATTTCCATACGGGAAAAGTTTCCAATTATTACAGAGAGTTAGATGTCTCCAATGCTGTTTCCAAGGTAAGTTATGAAATAGATGGCGTAAAATACACCCGTGAATATTTTGTTTCAGCCCCTGACCAAATTATGGTGATCAAATTGACCAGTAGCCAAAAAGGAGCTTTAAATTTTGATATTCATTCGAGCAGTTTACTGACTTCAAGTTCGGAACTCAAAGACAATGTGCTTGCGCTAAATGGAGTTGCACCGATACACGAAAATGAACAATACACTGTTCCGCTTGCTTTTTTGAGCAATAAAGAAAGAGGAACACGGTTTACAAGTTTGGTAAAAATTAAAAGTACGGACGGAACTATCGTAACTTCTGATAATAGTTTAGGGATTAAAAATGCATCTGAAGCTGTGATTTACGTTTCGGTTGCAACGAGTTTCAATGGTTTTGATAAAAATCCGAATACCGAAGGTTTGGACAACAAAGCAATTGCTTCAGATCATTTGAATAAAGCTTTTGGGAAAACTTTCGATAAATTAAAATCAGCTCATATTGCTGATTATCAAAAATTCCATAATCGTGTTTCATTGGATTTAGGAAAATCAACCGCTCCCGATTTGCCTACAGATGAACGTTTGTTGCGCTACGCGGATGGGAAAGAGGATAAGAATTTAGAAGTATTGTATTTTCAGTATGGTCGTTATTTATTAATAAGCAGTTCAAGGACTTTAGGAGTTCCTGCCAATTTGCAGGGGCTTTGGAATCCATATGTGAATCCGCCTTGGAGCTGTGATTATACTATGAATATTAATGTTCAGGAGAATTACTGGCTGGCAGAAAATACGAATCTTTCCGAAATGCATTTGCCTTTATTGAAGTTTATAAAAAATCTTTCGGTGACTGGTAATGTTACCGCAAAGACTTTTTACGGTGTTGACAAAGGCTGGACAGCTGCTCACAATTCAGATATTTGGGCAATGAGTAATCCAGTTGGCCAGTTTGGAAAAGAAGACCCGATGTGGGCTTGTTGGCCATTGGCAGGAGCTTGGCTTAGCACACACATTTGGGAGCATTATGTTTTTTCGCAGGATAAAAATTACTTAAAAAATGAAGGTTACCCATTAATGAAAGGAGCTGCCGAATTCTGTTTGGGTTGGATGGTTACTGACAAAAATGGTAATTTAATCACTTCACCATCAACTTCACCTGAAAATCAGTATTTGACACCAAATGGATTTGTTGGAGCGACGCTATACGGAGGAACAGCCGATTTGGCGATGATTAGAGAATGTTTTGACAAAACGATTAAAGCTTCGAAAGTTTTAGATATTGATGCTGATTTTAGAGGAAAACTGGAAGAGGCTTTAGGTAAATTGCATCCTTATCGGATTGGTAAAAAAGGAAATCTGCAGGAATGGTATTTTGATTGGGAAGATCAGGATCCAAAGCACCGTCACCAATCACAGTTGTTTGGGCTTTTTCCAGGAGATCATATTACACCAGCTAAAACTCCTGATTTAGCCGAAGCTTCCAAAAAAACTTTGGAAATAAAAGGTGATGAAACAACAGGCTGGTCAAAAGGTTGGAGAATCAATCTTTGGGCAAGACTTTGGGACGGAAACCGTGCTTACAAAATGTTTCGTGAATTGCTTCGTTACGTAGATCCAGACGGCAAAAAAACAGAGCATCCAAGAAGAGGAGGAGGGACGTACCCTAATTTATTCGATGCTCATCCGCCGTTTCAAATTGACGGGAATTTTGGAGGTGCTGCAGCTATTGCCGAAATGTTGGTTCAGTCGAATGAAAATGAAATTAGATTATTGCCTGCTTTGCCTGATGCCTGGGAGAGCGGAAGTGTAAGTGGAATTTGTGCAAGGGGAGGTTTCGAAGTTTCAATCGAATGGAATTTCAAAAAGATTAAAACGGTTTTGATTTCTTCTAAAAATGGCGGAAAGACTACAATCATTAGTGGCGATAAAAAGCAAAATGTCAGTTTGAAGAAAGGACAAAAAATGAAAATTACGTGGTAGTGGAAACAAAAGAGGTGCTAATCTATTAGCACCTCTTTTTATTTTTATGAAATCCTGATTTAGACTGGATTTCCTATGATTTGATCCATCACCCAGCTTGTATGTGTTGCTGTAAATCCGTCGGACGGATGTTTCTGGTTTCCCAAAAGGTGTTCACGCATTTGCTCAACATGATGAAGTTGAATATTTTCGGGATGTTCTATGATATGTTTCGATTCGCCTTCTGCTGTTTTCAGAATCAGTGGCACATTTTCAAAAACAGAGAACGTTATTTTGCCTTTGCTTCCATAAATTTCCACCACATCTTCACGTTCAAAAGAGCCAAAGTTCCAGCTGCCGCTGCCGGTAATTCCTGATTCATGAATCCAGTTTGCCACACAGGCATCTTTTGAAGTGTAAAGCCCCTGCTGATTTAAGCTAATTCCCGAAACTTCTTTTATCGGACCGAGATAGTGAATGAACAAATCCAGTCCGTGGCTGGCTAAATCATCAAAATAACCGCCGGTTGCAATTTTTATATCAGTTCTCCAGTTGTATTCACCTGAGCAGTCTTTGTCACTTGCAGGCTTGCTTAAATGCCATCTGATATGTCTGATATCGCCGATGGTTTTTGTATCAATCCATTTTTTTATTTGGTCAAACCTTGGAAGTGTACGTCTGTAATATGCAACAAAGACTGGAATGTTTTTCGCTTCAAAAGCTTCGGCAATGGATAAGCAGTCTTGATAATTTGGTGCCAATGGTTTTTCTATACAGCATGGTTTTCCGGCTTCGGCTACTTTCAGTCCGTAAAATTTATGGGTATCCGGAGGTGTGGCAATATATACTGCATCAACTTCAGGGTCATTGATGAGTTCGTCAGCGTTTGTGTAATATTTATTTACACCATGTCTTTTGGCATAATCAGCTGCTTTTTCTGCATCCCTGCGCATTACTGCCGATAAAGTAAATCCTTCGGTTTTTTGATAGGCAGGACCGCTTTTTAGTTCGGTTACGTTACCGCAGCCTATTATTCCCCAACGGATTGTTTTTGTAATTTCACTCATAGTTTTGTGTTATTCACAGCCATCGATTCCACAGCTGTTTTCATCTGAGGCATTTTGAAGTTTTAATTTGGTTTCAAAATTTCCTTCTTCCCAAGTTTTTTCTAGTGTTTTTAAAAACAGATCAGTTGGCTGTGCTCCGGAAACTGCATATTTATTGTCAAACACAAAGAAAGGAACTCCTGTAACACCAAGGTTTTGTGCTTCCTGTTGGTCCTGGACAACTTCTTGAGTATATTTATCTGAATTTATCAATTGTTCAATTTCAGAAGATTCTAATCCAACTTCTGACCCGATTTTTTTTAAGGTATCCCAATCATTTACATTTTTGCCTTCGGTCAGGTAGGCTTTGAACAAAAGTTCTTTTAATTCGTTGGATAAATTATATTTTTTTGCCAAATGCATCAATCGGTGTGCATTCAGTGAATTAGCCAAAATAGCTTTCTCAAAATGAAAATCGAGTCCCGCTCTTCTTGCATTTTCGGTTACATTTTCAACCATATTTTCCGCCCACTCTTTATCTTTTCTGTATTTTTCAGCCAGATGATCAACAATTGTTTCATTGGGAGTTGCTGTAAAAGTAGGATCGAGCTGGAAACTCTTCCATTCAATATTTACTGATTCTTTGTTTTCAAATTTGTTAAGCGCTTCTTCGACTTTTCTTTTTCCTATATAACAGAACGGGCACATGACATCCGACCAGATTTGTATTTTTAATTGATTTTCCATTCTAATTTTTTTTGAGGCAGAGCCAAATGTATTAAGGAACAAAATTACTGAATTAAGTTCTGAAGCTTTTGCTTTTAGGATTTTATTGTGAAGCTGAGAGGAGTGTTTCAGTCGTTTTTCTGTTTTTTATCTGGGAACTGATAGTTGTATTGTTTCAGACGTTCTTTACTTCCGTTTTTCTTTTTTGCAGGAGTATTCGGTGTGATTTGTGCATTTTCACTGAATATAGCTTTGTTTGAAAGATAATTGGATAAATATTTTTTCAGTATTTGAATTTTGTCTGCTTCAATGGAATAAATGGTTTTCTTTCCTTCGTTTTTTATGTTGAGCAGTTCCGCCTTTTTTAATTCTGACAAATGTTTGGATATTGTTGATTGTGCCAAGGGAATTTGCGCCACAATTTCACCACAGGTGCTGT
>Ga0208398_100939_pt1 | contig 13753 bp, 15 predicted proteins | sample LakWasMe79_HOW10_2_FD_183905 | JGI IMG/M metagenome (GOLD analysis project Ga0208398, IMG submission 183905) | Freshwater sediment methanotrophic microbial communities from Lake Washington under simulated oxygen tension - Sediment Metagenome... | ecosystem: Environmental > Aquatic > Freshwater >... | reverse complement strand
GTAGCTGGAATACACTCTTTTGGTCGTCGAAACTGAAAGCCATAAGAATGTCCCTCCTTAACTGGTTTACCAAGAAACCGCCCAACCGCCATTCGGTGCCTGCTGAAAGCTCGGGCTTGGGCCATATAGATGCGACCGTGCCTTTCAGTGCTTCCGGCAAGCCCCGTGGGCGTTCTGCGTCCACCCCGCCCGGCAGTGCCGCCAATCGCAAAAACGAGCGCCTTGAACGCCGGGAGTTGCTGTATTCGGTAGTGCGCGAGGCCATGATCAAGGCCGGGGTGTTGTCATCCACCTACAAGTTCAAGGTTTTGTCACTGGATTCCCGCGGGCGCCAGTACCTGATCATGATGGACCTGGCGCGCCAGTACGCGGGCGAGACGGCCCGCCTGGCGGAGATCGAAGGCTTGATCGCCCAGCACGCCAAGACCCGGCACGACATTCTGGTCACCGCGGTGTACTGGCGAATCAATGAGCACGTGACCGCCGGGTTGTCACGCGTCAGTGCGGTCGCTCCGGTTGTGACGCCGGTAGCCGCGCCGGTGACCCCCCCCGCAACTGCGGCAGCCGCGGCAACACCCAAGCGCGGCTATGAACCCCTGCATCCGGAAGAAGTGGCGGCATTCAAGCAGGCACTGGCATCAGTAGCGACAACCCAGCCCTTGTCCGCGCCGGGCGAAATTGTCCGGTCCGGGCGTCGCAATCCCGAACCGCCACCGGCCTTTGTCGACACGGAGCTGGACGACCGTCCGTCTCCGCTCAGTGGTACCCAATACGGAGACCTGTGACGCGCGGCACGCCGACCGAACCTGGTGTTGGGGTTGTCAGGGCTTCAGTGCCCGCTGAAATCGACCAGGGTGAAAAGCGGCAGGCCCGATTCGCGCAGCTTGTCGGAGCCGCCCAGTTCGGGCAAATCCACAATCGCCGCCCCCTCCATCACGTGGGCGCCCAGGCGCTCCAGTAGTTTCCGGCCCGCCATCATGGTGCCGCCGGTGGCGATCAGGTCGTCGATCAGCAGGACCCGGTCGCCCGCCTTGACGGCATCGGTGTGCAATTCCACGGTGGCGCTGCCGTACTCGAGTTCATAGGTTTCTTCGACCGTTGTGAACGGCAGCTTGCCTTTCTTGCGGATGGGCACAAAGCCGACATTGAGTTCGTAGGCCACAACCGCGCCCAGAATGAAGCCCCGGGCGTCCAGCCCTGCCACCACGTCGGGGCGCATGCTTGGGTCCATGTAGCGGTGCACAAAGGCATCAATGAGTACGCGGAACACTTTGGCGTTTTGCAGCAGGGGTGTGATGTCGCGGAATTGCACGCCGGGCGTCGGCCAGTCCGGCACGGTGCGGATATGGCCCCGAAGGTACTGGTTGATGCTGGTGTGTTGCATGGTGGTTTAGCCTTTGAGGAGTTTCTGTTCTGCCACGGCCAGGGCTTCGGCCTTGCCGGACAGCACCAGGGTGTCGCCCGCTTCCAGCACTGCGTCCCCTTGAATGGAGCCGGTTTTCCCATTGCTGTGGCGCAGGCTGACCACCTGGACCTCCAGCGCGTGGAGCGCGAAAAAATCCAGTGTTCGACCGGCCGCCTTGGCTCCCAGGGGCAGGGTGAAGGTTGCCAGCCGTTCGTATTGCAACTCATCGACGGAGTCGTCATCGGTACCGCGGAAAAAACCGCGTAGCAGGTTGTAGCGGGCGTCGCGCTGGTCCTGCACGATGCGGATCACTCGCCGCATGGGCACACCGACCAGCGCCAGCGCATGGCTGGCCAGCATCAGCGAGCCTTCTATGGTTTCGGGTACGACTTCAGTCGCACCGGCGGCCTGCAATACCTCCAGGCTGAGGTCATCCTGGGTGCGCACGATGACCGGGACCTGTGGGGCATGGGCACGGGTGTGGCTCAACACCTTCAGCGCGCCGGCGACGTCCAGGTAGGTGATGACGACCGCACTGGCGCGGGCCAGGCCCGAGGCGATCAAGGCCTGCAACCGGGCGGCATCGCCAAACACGACGGAGTCACCGGCGGCGGCGGCCTGCCGGACCCGGTCAGGGTCCAGGTCGAGGGCCATGTAGGGAATGCCTTCGCCTTCTAGCATCTTGGCCAGATTCTGGCCACAGCGGCCGTAGCCGCAAATGATGACGTGGCGGTTGGCACTGATGGACTTGCGCGCAATACTGGTCATCTGCAGGGACTGCTGCAACCACTCGCTGGAAACCAGTTTCATGACGATGCGGTTGCTGTACATCACGATGAAGGGGGTGGCCAGCATCGACAGCACCATGCTGGCCAGGATGGGGTTTAGCAGTGCCGGGGGAACCAGGGAATTTTTTTGCGCCAGCGTCAACAGTACAAAGCCGAATTCGCCGGCCTGGGCCAGGTACAGGCCGGTGCGCAAGGACACACCGGAACTTGCGCCCAGGGCCTTGGACAATGCCGTGACCAGCGCAGCCTTGAACAGCGTGGGCAGGACCAGCAGCAGCAACACCAGGGGCGAGCGCTCCAGCACCAGCCGCCAGTCCAGCAGCATGCCGATGCTGATGAAAAAGAGTCCCAGCAGGACGTCGTGAAACGGGCGGATGTCGGTTTCCACCTGGTGTTTGAATTCGGTCTCCGAAATCAGCATACCGGCGATAAAGGCGCCCAGCGCCAGGCTCAGCCCCGCCAGTTCAGTCAGCCAGGCCAGGCTCAGTGTGATGAACAACAGGTTCAGCACGAACAGTTCCTCGCTCTTGCGGCGGGCGACCAGTGTCAGCCAGCGGCGCATCACATGCTGACCACCGACCAGCAGCACCGTGATGAGCAGGGTGGCCTTGATCGCCGCGATGACCAGAGCACCCGCCAGGTCTTCGCCCGACGCGCCCAGGGCCGGGATCAGCACCAGCAGCGGCACCACGGCGAGATCCTGGAACAGCAACACCCCCATGACCCGCTTGCCGTGCTCGGATTCGCGCTCCAGCCGTTCCACCATGAGTTTGACGACGATCGCGGTGCTGCTCATGGCCAGGGCACACGACAGGGCCAGCGCGGCTTGCCAGGGCATGCCCCACGTGGCCGGTGCCAGCGCGGCCAGCCCCAAGGTGGCCAGCGTGGCGACCAGGATGGTGACGGCCACCTGGAGCAGACCCAGGCCGAACACATGCTGGCGCATGGCCCGCAGTTTGGGCAGGTTGAACTCCAGCCCGATGACAAACATCAGGAAGACGACGCCGAACTCACCGAGATGGCGCACTCCGTCTGCGTTCTGTGACAGCGCCATGGCATTGGGTCCGACCGCGACGCCTACTGCCAGATAGCCCAACATCGGCGGCAACTGGAAGTACCGGCAGGTCACTACCCCCAGCACCGCCGCGAAAAGATAGAGAAGGGTAATTTCCAGTCCGGACATGCCGCGATACTAGCAAGAGACGCAGCCGTCTATAAAATGCCTCCATGACCCTCCACGCACCGCGGCCCCCTGCACCGTCGGCCAAGCGCGCCATTGCGCTGGCCCATGAGACTTTTGATATTGAGGCCTCGGCTGTATTGGGTCTGAAGAACCGGGTGGGCGCATCCTTTGCGCAGGCCGTGGAGATGGTGTTGTCCATCCAGGGCCGGGTTGTCGTGATGGGCATGGGTAAAAGCGGCCACATCGGGCGCAAGATCGCCGCCACACTGGCGTCGACCGGCACCCCCGCCATGTTTGTGCACCCGGCCGAAGCCAGCCACGGAGACCTGGGCATGATTACAACGGCGGACCTGGTTCTGGCCATCTCCAACAGCGGTGAGTCACAGGAAATGGCTGCCATTTTTCCGGTGCTCAAACGCCTGGGCGCGCCGGTGGTAGCCATGACGGGCAATGGGCAGTCCATGATGGCCTTGCACGCGGATTTATGGCTGGACAGCGCGGTGGACAAGGAGGCCTGCCCCCTGAATTTGGCGCCCACAGCCAGCACCACGGCGCAGCTGGCCTTGGGCGATGCCCTGGCCGTGGCGTTGCTCGACGCCCGGGGTTTCAGGGCCGAGGATTTTGCGCGGTCCCATCCGGGCGGTGCGCTGGGGCGCAAACTGCTGACCCATGTCAGCGACGTCATGCGGGTCGGTGATGCTGTGCCGAGGGTTTTACCAAGTACAGGGTTTAGTGATGTGATGCGCGAGATGAGCGCCAAAGGTCTTGGTGCCGCTGCGGTGGTGGATGCCAACAATGTGGTGTTGGGGATTTTCACTGACGGAGATTTGCGGCGATTGGTCGAGCAAGGGGTAGATTTACGTGCCAAGACTGCACAAGAGGTGATGCACTCCTCGCCCTATTCAGTTGGTGCGCAGGCTCTGGCTGTGGACGCAGCGGAGATCATGGAAGGCAAACGCATCACACTGCTGCTGGTCGTCGATGCAGATGGCCATCTGTGTGGAGCGTTGAACAGCAACGACCTGATGCGCGCGAAAGTTATCTGATGAAGCCAGCACTGAATTTTGATCCGGCGCTGTTGCTTAAGGCGCAAGGGATCAAGGTCGCTTTCTTCGATGTGGACGGCGTGCTGACCGATGGTGGGCTGCTGTTCTCCGAGACCGGGGAGACCCTCAAGCGCTTCAATACGCTGGATGGCCACGGCATCAAGCTGTTGCAACAGGCTGGCATAACGCCGGTCGTGATCACCGGGCGCGATTCCAAACCCTTGCGCTTGCGCTTGCAGGCGTTGGGTATTGTGCATGCCCATTTTGGGACCGAAGACAAGCGACCGGCGGCGCAGCAAACGCTGGCCACGCTGGGGCTGGACTGGGATCACGCGGCTGCCATGGGGGATGACTGGCCGGATTTGCCGGTGATGCGCCGCTGTGCCTTTGCCTGCGCACCGGCCAACGCGCACGCGGAAGTGCTGGCTGTTGCCCACCACGTGACGACGGCCCGTGGCGGGGACGGTGCGGCCCGGGAATTTTGTGATGTTCTGCTGGTGGCCAGTGGGCGCTATGCCGAATTGCTGGGCGCGTACACGCAATGATGACCGTGTTGCGCGACGCCTGGGATCGGTTCATGCTGTACTTCCCGCTGGTGTCCATGGGTCTGCTGGCGCTGGGCACCTATTGGTTGGTGCGCAGCACGCCGCCAGCCAGCGGTCCGGTGATGCAGCGCCCGGCACGCCATGAACCGGACTATTTCATGGAGAATTTTTCGGTTCGTACCTTCGACGCGACAGGGCGTATCCGCACCGAGGTGGTCGGCGCGCGGGCTCGGCATTACCCCGATACCCTGTGGCTGGAAATTGATGCGATCCGGGTACGCTCTTTTGACGAACAGGGACGCCTGACGACGGCCACGGCCCAGCAGGGGCTGACCAACGAGGATTCTTCGGAAGTGCAGTTGCTGGGACAGGCCGTGGTGGTGCGGGAGGCCGACACCAGAAAGCCCGGCAACAGCGCGCCCAGGATGGAGTACCGCAGCGAGTTTCTGCATGCCTTCATGAACACCGAGCGTGTGCGCTCGCACAAGCCGGTGGAGTTGCTGCGGGGCCAGGACCGGTTTACCGCGGAGCGCATGGAGTTTGACAACGTGGAGCAGGTGCTGCAATTGAGCGGACGGGTTCATGGCACCTTGATGCCCGTCGTGAAGTAACCCGCAGAGAATTGGCAACAGGAGGCAGTCCGTGTCCCAACTGATATTTGTCACTGGCGCTTCCAGCGGTATTGGGCAGGCGCTGGCCTGGCGCTACTACCAGGCCGGTTATGCACTGGCACTCGTGGCCCGGCGCACCGACGAGATGCAAACCTGGGCCACGCAGCGCGGGCTGGATCCGGCGCGCTACCAAATCTACAGTGCCGACGTGGCGGAGGTGGACAGCATCGTGGCCGCGGCGCAGCTATGCCTGCAACGCCAGGGCGTGCCGGATGTGGTCATTGCGAACGCGGGCGTCAGCATCGGCATGGATACCGCGGTGCGGGAGGATCTGGCGGTGATGACCCGGGTATTTGCCATCAACAATGTGGGCCTGGCGGCGACCTTTCATGCCTTTATCGATCCCATGACCCGGCGTGGTTCAGGTGCGCTCGTGGGCATAGGCAGTGTGGCCGGAATCCGAGGCTTGCCGGGGCACGGGGCCTATTGCGCCAGCAAGGCGGCCGTGATCAGCTACTGCGAGAGTCTACGCGGTGAGTTGCGCGACAGCGGTGTCCAGGTGTTGACCATTTGTCCCGGCTACATCGACACGCCGCTGACCCGGAAAAACCGCTACGCCATGCCCTTTTTGATGTCGGCCGACGTTTTTGCGGACAAGGCGTTCACCGCCATCCGCAGCGGTGCGACGTATCGTGTGATTCCCTGGCAAATGGGCTGGGTTGCCAAAGGTTTGCGTGTGTTGCCCAACTGGCTGTTTGACCGTGTGTTGTCGGGGCGCCCGCGCAAGCGCCGTGCGACTGAAGTTTGAGGGCAACAAAAAAGGACCCGAAGGTCCTTTTTTGATTGGAGAGATTCTCCGGTAGCTGCTTAGTAGCTGCTACGGCCACCGCCGTAACCACCACCACCGCCGCCGCCGCTACGGCCGCCGCCAGCGCCACCGCCGTAACCGCCACCACCGCCGCCGCCACCACCGTAGCCGCCGCCGCCACTACGGCCGCCGCCAGCACCGCCACCAAAGCCGCCGCCGCCAGTGCGGGGAGGACGTGCTTCCATGGGACGTGCTTCGTTCACCACGAGACCGCGGCCACCGAATTGTTGACCGTTCATGCCGCCGATAGCTGCTTGTGCTTCTGCGTCGCTGCCCATTTCCACAAAGCCGAAGCCCTTGGAACGGCCAGTGTCACGTTCCATCATGACTTTGGCGCTGGAAACGGAACCGTAGGCTGCAAACGCTTGTTGCAAGTCTTCATCACGGAAGGAATAGGGCAGGTTGCCCACGTAAAGTTTGTTGCCCATGTAAGGACTCCTCAAAAACTAACTCTCAAAACGCGATGGTGTCCAAACCCGCAATCAACAAACCAATGAAGACTTAAAGCAGACGCGAAACTGGTAAATCACCGCAAACTCGTACACCGAAATCCCGGCAATACCGCACCATTATGCGGGTTTTTTCCAGAGTTGCCTAATTTTTATTTGACCAGGGGCCTATTTCTGGCCGGAATCGTCTAGTGTGGTGTAGTTGCGCCACTGGCGCAGACCGTTGCGCATGGTGAGCATCTGGCGCTCGAACTTGGGGCAGGCGTCGCACATGGCCATGTGGATGCGCAGGGCCAGGCGGTCGGCCAGCCCGAGATCGCGGTCTTCCCGGGCCACCAGGATGGCGGCGACTTCGCGGCAGGTTCGTTTGAGAAGCGTCATTACGCAGCAGCCTTCATAAACCAGTTGAGTTCCAGGCACTCCCGCAAGCGAAGGCGGGCCCGGTGCAATTGCACATAGAGGTTGGTCGGCGTCAGTTGCAACTCCTTACAGATTTCTTCGCTGGAGAGTTCCAGCCACTCCCGCATCAGGAACAGCCGCCCTTGCGATGCCGGCAACTTGCTGGCACAGGCCTCCAGAATTTCAAAGAACTGCTGGCTGCTGGTTTGTTGCTCAGGGTTGCCCCAGTCGGCCGGTTGTTCGGCAAAGTGTCCATCCGCCTTGAACGCGATGGCGTCCAGGGGCTCTGCCTGGGCGTCTTCACCGTCGTCCAGGCCGCTGACTTCGCGGTGGTGGTGGCGCAGGGCGTCAACCACCTTGTGTTTCAGAATGCCCACCAGCCAAGTCTTGAGTTGCGAGCGGTTGCCAAAGGACTGGGGTTTGGCCAGCGCGGCCAGAACCGTCTCGGACACCGCGTCCTCGGCCCAGGCGTCATTGCGCAGTTGCAGGCGTGCGAACTTCAGCAGGTAATCCTGCAGCGCCACAATCTGTTGTTCAAAACCTGTCATTTGAGTTTTTTTCCCTCAACACTGTAAGAATAGGCCCGCGTACCTGACTAAACCGTAACCAGCAACCGGGTGCATGTTCGGCAGGCGCCCACTGGTTCCACTTTAACCTGTCCAATCTAGGAGTTTCAAAATGACCCAACGTGCCATGATTGCTGCCGCCGCAGCTGCTGTGATGTCCCTGTCGATGGTGGCGGTTCCCGCTGCTGCCCAGGAAAAAGAGAAGTGTTTCGGAATTGCCAAGGCTGGACAGAATGATTGCGCCAGCGTCAATGGCGCCCATTCCTGCGCCGGCCAGTCTAAGGTGGACATGGACAAGATGGAATGGAAGTACGTGGCCAAAGGCACCTGCAAGAGCATGAAGGGCCTGTCGCTGGACGAAGCCAAGATGTCCAAAAAAGGCTGATGTCCCGCGAAGTGCGCAAAAGCGTCCGGTCCCCGGCTGTCAGCGTGGGCATAGGCTGGCGCCAGCCCCACTACGCTGAATTGCTGGAGCGTCTGCCCGCCCTGGACTTTCTGGAGGTGCACTCCGAGAATTTCTTCGCCCCGGGTGGCGCGGCGCTGGCCGTGCTGGAACAGGGCCGTGCCCAATATCCTGTCAGCCTGCACGGGGTGGGCCTGTCATTGGGGTCGGCCGCCGGCCTGGATGACTGGCACCTGGACCAGCTGGCGCGGCTGGTGCAGCGAATTGACCCGGTGCGGGTCAGCGACCACGCGTCGTTTGCGCGCGGCACCTTCCAGGGCGCCACGGTCCATGCCGCCGATCTGTTGCCCCTTCCCTTCACCACCGAATCGCTGGATGTGCTGTGCGCCAATGTGGGCCGGGTGCAGGACCGCTTGCAGCGGGTCCTGCTCGTGGAAAACCTGTCGGCCTACCTGCGCTGGCAGGCGGTCGGTGAGGAGTGCGTGTGGCAGGAGACCGAATTTCTGGGCACCCTGGCCCGGCGCACCGGTTGCCGCCTGCTGGTCGATGTGAACAATATCTATGTCAACGCCCTGAATGCGCAGGTGCGCGAAGGCCAGGCCGCGGACCCGCTGCAAAGCTGCCGCGATTGGCTCGACGCCCTGGCGCCCGAGCTGGTGGGTGAAATCCACCTGGCCGGCCATTGCCATGTGCGCGAGCCCGAAGGCGACATCGTCATCGACGACCACGGCAGCCGCGTCTGCGATGCGGTGTGGGCGTTGTACCGCCACGCGCTCAGGCGCTTTGGCGCGGTACCCACGCTGATCGAGTGGGATACCGATGTGCCGGCGCTGGATGTGCTGCTGGGCGAAGCCGACTGCGCGCGCCGGCATGGCGCCGAGGTGTTGGGTCATGGCAGCCCGGCATTGAACGCAGCGCCATTCGCCGGAGTGTCTGCATGAGCGCCGCGCCGGACCGCCCCAACACGCTGGCCGCTCAACAGCAGGCCTTGCTGGAGGCCTTGCTGGCCTGGCCGGCGGATGATGCTATGCAAAAGATAGCTGCTCATGCAATAGATTCGAGGGCTAGAGGGCTAAAAGCCTATCGGACCAACGGCCACGCCCTGGCCGAGCGAGCCCTGCGGGCTGCCTACCCGGTGGTGGCGCAACTGCTGGGCGACGAGAGTTTTGCCGACCTGGCCCGCGCCCTGTGGCATGCAGAGCCCCCGGTGCGCGGCGACATCGCGTGTTGGGGCGAGTCGCTGGCGGCGTGGGCGCAGACCAGCGTGCAGTTGCAGGACGAACCCTATCTGCCCGACGTGGCGCGCGCCGAGTGGGCCTTGCACCAATGCGCCGGGGCGCCGGATCAGCCGGCGGACCTGGCGACGCTGGCGCTGCTGACCACGCAGGATCCGGCGCAGCTGCGCCTGGTGCTGGCGCCGGGTTGCGCCGTGGTGCGCAGCGACTGGCCGATCGCCAGCATCCTGGGCGCCCATCTGGAAGCCAGTCCTAGCCTGGAGGAGGCCGGCGCGCAACTGCGTGCCGGGGTGGCGCAGGATGCCGTGGTGTGGCGAGCCGGTTTGCGCCCCCGGGTGCGGCTGGCGCTGGCCGGTGAGGCCGCAGTGGTGCTGGGGCTGCTGGCGGGAGCCTCACTGGCCCAGGCGCTGGAGATGCCGGATGGGACGAGCACACTGGACTTTGGCCAATGGCTGCCGATGGCCGTGCAAACCGGGCTTGTGCTGGCGGTGCAGACGGTGGACACTTGACCATGGACGCACACTCGCCGCGCAAAGCCCCGCAGACGCTACCCGGCCCCCGGCTGGGGTGGCCGCGACGCATCGGCTGGCGGCTGGCACTGGGCTTTGGCGTGCTGGTCGTGCTGATGCTGGTGGCCCTGGCCCAGGCGATTTTTCAGATTCACCACATCACCGGTGTGACCCAGCGCTTTGCCACTGGCGACATGCAGCGTCTGCTGCGGGTGCAGGCGCTGTCCCTGCAGACCGAGGGCGTGGGCAATGCGCTGATCCGCCTGATCAATGCGCCGCGCGAGAGCCGCGTCGCGGAGTACGCCGATGTGGACGAGCGCAACCGGCGCATTGACGGGATCGTCGAGTCGCTGGCCAACGATCTCAAGGACGCCGACCAGGAGCAAAACCTCAAGCGCCTGGTGGAATGTCGCGCGGCCTATGCGGAGGCCTTCATTGCAACCGCCGATGAAATTGAGGGCGACAACCCCGCTGCCGCCTGGAAGCTGTTGAATGATCGCGTCAACCCCGCGCTCAAGACCATGCTGCTGGAATCCAACGCCTTGTTGCAGCGCGAGCGTGAACGCATTGAGGCGCAGCTGGACGATGCGCAACGCCTGTTTGACCGCGTGGCGCTATGGGTGGCCGGGCTGTCCGTGCTGGCCGTGGCCCTGGCCGTCTGGCTGGGCGTGCGCACCACCCGCAGCGTGGTCGGCCCGCTGGAGCAGCTGGAGGTGGCCGCGCAGCGCATTGCCGGTGGCGACTACAGCCGCCGCGTGCCCACGACCCATACCCAAGAGGTCGACCGCGTCGGCCGGGCGCTGAACACCATGACCGAGGCCGTGGCCCAGCGCGAGCGCGACATCGAACATCTGGCCTTCCATGACCCCCTGACCGGCCTGCCCAACCGCACGGCACTGTTCAATGCGGTGGCGCCCACCACGGCTGCGCCCAACTGCCTGGCCCTGATGGACCTGGCCCGTCTCAAGGCGATCAACGAGACCTTGGGCTACACCACGGGCGACACGCTGATCCAGCAGACGGCACAGCGCGCCAGCCAGGCCTTGCAGGCGGCTGCGGCCAGCGGCCTGATTGGCCCCGACCCTGTGGTGGCGCGCCTGTCAGGTGGCAGCTTTGCGGCGCTGTTTTCGGCCCCTAATCGCGCCGCGGTCGAAACCCTGCGAGAGCGCATCGAGCAGGCCATGGGCGCGCCCGTGCACTGCAGCGGCCACAGCGTGGACCTGAGCCTGACCTATGGCCTGGCGGACTCCGGCGACCAGACTGCGCAGGGCGCCACGGTGTTACCGGTGGACACGCTGCTGCGCAACGCCGAAGTCGCGCTGCACAGCGCCAAGCGGGCGGCCGTCGGATTCGCCTGGCACAGCGAGGCGCAAGAGGCGGCGCGCTTGAGCCACCTGAGCCTGCTGTCGGATTTGCGCCAGGCCGTGGCCACGTCGCAGCTGCAAATGTGGCTGCAGCCCAAGTTTTCGCTGGCCACGGGCCTGGCGGTTGGGGCCGAGGCCCTGGTGCGCTGGCAGCACCCCACGCGCGGTTTTGTGTCGCCGGCCGAGTTCGTGCCCTTTGCTGAACAGGCCGGCTACATCACCATGGTCACCGACTGGATGCTGCAGCAGGCGCTGCAGACGTTGGCTGCCTGGGCGCCGACACACCCGGAACTGAGCATTGCCGTGAATGTGAGCACGCGCGACCTGCAACACAAGGGCTTTGCCGAGCGCGTGGCGCGCATGATCGAAGCCAGCGGCGTGCCCGCCAAGCGCCTGCGCCTGGAGATCACCGAGAGCGGTCTGATGGACGACCCCACGCACAGCGTGGCCCTGCTCCATGCGCTGCGCGACATCGGCACGCCGCTGTCGATTGACGACTTCGGCACCGGCTATTCGTCGCTGGCGTATTTGCAGAAACTGCCGGTCAGCGAACTCAAGATCGACCGCAGCTTCATCGACAGGCTGGACCAGTCACCCGGCACGCAAAAGCTGGTACGCGCCATGACCGAAATGGGCCATGGCCTGGACCTGATGGTGACGGCCGAAGGGGTGGAGACCGAGGCCGAGCGCGAGACGATTACCCGGCTGGGTGTTGATGTGATGCAGGGCTATCTGGCGAGCAAGCCGCTGCATGGGGATAAACTGCAGGCCTGGTTTGATGCGCTACCGATTCAATAGCAAACAATCGATATTCCACGAGGGCTAGCGGCCGGATTTGGTCGGGGCAATGTTCAATAAACCCGAATTGGGTATTTATTGGGCCGGTGTGCAATGCCTGCGCCATTGTTCTGGCGTTATGCGGTGCAGGATGTGGCGTTTGAGCGGCGAGTCCACCGGCACGCGCGGGTGGTCAAAGTCTGCTGCAGCGTCGCGCGCCATGCCGATGCGGTGCATCACGTTGTGCGAGGGCGTGTTGGTGGGCACGGACAGGGCCACGACCTGGGGCAGCTCCAGGTGGGTGAAGGCGAAGGCCAGCGCGGCGGTGGCGCCTTCGCTGGCATAGCCCTGGTGCCAGGCGGTGGGGGCCAGGCGCCAGCCGATCTCAACAGCCGGCATCCACGGCGCTTCATAGCCCGGCACACTCAGTCCGACGAACCCGGCGAACGGGTGGACGCCGGGAATCTCCAGCGCCCACATTCCCCAGCCGCGCTGGGCAATCGCGCCGCGGATGCGATCCGCCTCGGCCTGGGCCTCTGCGCGGTTCAGCACGGTGGGGAAATAACGGCGAACCTCCGGGTCCGCATTCATCGCGGCCCAGGCGTCGCTGTCGCTGTCCTTCCACTGGCGCAGCAGTACCCGCGGCGTGCGCAGTTCCATCGGTGCGGCAAAGGTGCGCAACACCAGCGTGGACACGCCGCGCATTACTTCAGCAGTCCTTCGGCCTTCATCGCCGCTACCACCGCAGGGCGGGCCGCTATACGCGCGCGGTAGGCGACGAGGTTGGCGAAGGGTGACAAATCCAGGCCCACGTACTGCGCCCAGTTGGTGACGGTGAACAGGTAACCGTCGGCCACCGTGAAGGTGTCACCCATCAGGTATTGCTTGCCAGCCAGTTCGCCGTCCACCCACTTCAGGCGTCCTTGCAGCTTGGTGATGGATGCGGCCTTGGTCTCGTCGGGCGTGGTCGGGGCAAAAAGTGGTGAGAAGCTTCGGTGCAGTTCGGTGCCGATGAAGGTCAGCCACTCTTGCAGCTTGTAGCGCTCGTAGGTGCCGTTGGCGGGGGCCAGGTTTTTGGCGGGTGCCTGGTCTGCGATGTACTGCACGATGGCCGGGACTTCGTGCAGGCTGCGGCCGTCGTCCAGCGTCAGGTAGGGCACATAGCCCAGGGGGTTGATGGTGTAGTAGTCGGTGCCGTCGGGCAACTGGTGGGTTTTGGTGGGCGCCGGGATGGCTTCAAAGGCCAGACCGGATTCGTGCATCGCAATGTGGGCGGACAGGGAGCAGGCACCAGGGGAGTAGTACAGCTTCATGGGAATCCTTCCTTCTTTTTGACAAGTGAACGGGAGCCAGATACTAACTCCGGTGCTCCACAAGTGCTTAGGTTGTGTGCTTTCCGAAGGGGTGCGTTTTTGTTGCGCGCCCGCAGCAGGAATGGGGTGGCTGTTCTGCTCCGTGTCCCCCGCCCGCTATGCGGGCTCCTCCTGATATTGTTCTTACCGCTCCCGTTGCGCTAAGGGGAGCCCGAGCGGACGACCCCGATCTCCTCCTTGGGACACCAAGCCCGTGGTTAAGACTGGGGCGCTGCCCGGATTCGACGCAGTA
>Ga0208398_100938_pt1 | contig 13799 bp, 12 predicted proteins | sample LakWasMe79_HOW10_2_FD_183905 | JGI IMG/M metagenome (GOLD analysis project Ga0208398, IMG submission 183905) | Freshwater sediment methanotrophic microbial communities from Lake Washington under simulated oxygen tension - Sediment Metagenome... | ecosystem: Environmental > Aquatic > Freshwater >... | reverse complement strand
CATAACCATCTGGGAATTTCTCGACCAAAAGATTCAAAATTTCGTTGGTCAATTTGGCGTAATCAACTATTATTCTTTTCATAAATAATTATTATAAATCTAACAAATATGCAAAAATTAATGGAGCTACTATAGTAGCATCAGACTCGATAATGAATTTAGGAGTATTAATATCTAATTTACCCCAGGTAATTTTTTCATTAGGAACTGCTCCGGAATAAGAACCGTAACTAGTGGTAGAATCTGAAATTTGGCAGAAATAACTCCAAAACGGGACATCATGCATTTCCATGTCCTGATACAACATTGGTACTACACATATTGGAAAATCTCCTGCAATTCCTCCTCCTATTTGGAAGAATCCAACTCCATTGGAGCTGTTTTTTGTATACCAATCAGACAAGAAAGTCATGTATTCAATACCTGATTTCATGGTAGAAGCTTTCAACTCACCTTTAATTACATAAGACGCAAAAATATTTCCCATCGTACTGTCTTCCCAACCTGGAACAATAATAGGCAAATTTTTCTCGGCAGCGGCATACATCCAACTGTCTTTTAAGTCAATTTCATAATATTCTTCTAAAACGCCAGAAAGCAACATTTTGTACATGAACTCATGAGGAAAATATCTTTCTCCTTTGTCATCTGCATCTTTCCAAATTTTGTAAATATGTTTTTGAAGACGGCGAAATGCTTCATGCTCAGGAATACAAGTATCAGTAACTCTATTCAATCCTCTTTCCAATAAATCCCACTCATCCTGTGGAGTTAAATCACGGTAGTGAGGTACTCTTTCATAATGTGAATGTGCCACCAAATTCATGATGTCTTCTTCAAGGTTTGCTCCTGTACAAGAAATAATCTGAACTTTATCCTGACGAATTATTTCGGAAAAAATCTTTCCAATTTCGGCGGTACTCATTGCACCTGCCATAGTTACCATCATTTTTGCACCATTGGCTAATTGCTGCTCGTATGCCTTTGCTGCGTCAACTAAAGAGGCAGAATTGAAATGCAGATAATGCTTCTCAATAAATTGACTTATTGGTCCTTTACTCATTTTCTTTTTCTTTATTATTTTATTTTCAAAAGGGTATTTGAGATTTGGATTTACAAATAAAAGAAATTTATAAATATCAAATTTCCAGAATCACAAATTTTAATGATTATTTATTATAACCTAATATTTTTAGTACATCCTCAGCTGTTTGTTGTTCAGAAAAAACTTCGGTTGCCAGTATTCCGTTCTCGTCACGGTCTATCAGAATATGTTTTGGCTGCGGTATCAAACAGTGTTGCAGTCCACCAAAACCACCAATAGTTTCCTGATATGCACCAGTATTGAAAAACCCTAAATACAATGGTTTTTCTTTGTTGTATTTTGGCAAATAAATGGCATTCATATTTTGTTCCGAATTGTAGTAATCATCGCTGTCACAAGTCATTCCGCCCAACAGAACTCTTTCGTATGTGTCGTTCCATCTGTTAATGGCCAACATAATGAAACGTTTGTTAATTGCCCAGGTATCCGGCAAAGTTGTGATAAATGAAGAATCAATCATATTCCATTTTTCTCTGTCATTTTGTTGTTTTTGATACAATACCTGATAAATTGCACCACCGCTTTCTCCAACTGTAAACGAACCAAATTCGGTAAAAATATTTGGAACATCAACTTCTGCTTCATCACAGGCAATTTTAATCTGATTGATAATTTCGTCAATCATATATTGGTAATCATACTCAAAAGCCAATGAATTTTTGATAGGGAAACCACCACCAATGTTCAATCCGTCAAGGGTAGGGCATTCTTTTTTCAAGGCAACATATACCTTTATACACTTAACAAGCTCATTCCAGTAATAAGCATTGTCATTGATTCCAGTATTAATAAAAAAGTGCAACATTTTAAGTTCCAAATTTTTATTTTCCTTTATCTCTTTTTTATAAAAAGGAACAATGTTTTTGTATCCGATTCCCAATCTCGAAGTATAAAATTCGAATTTCGGCTCTTCTTCAGCAGCAATACGAATTCCAATTTTGAATTTACCGTTTATTTGTCCTTGCAATAAGTCCAATTCTTCGTAATTATCAATAATAGGTATAGTATTCTTGTGCCCGTTATTTACCAATCTTGCAATGTTTTCAATGTATTGATCTCTTTTGAAACCATTACAAATGATATAGGTACTTTTATTTATTTTTCCTTTTTCTAATAAATTTTCAACGATATTAATATCAAAGGCAGAAGATGTTTCAATATGAATGTTATTCTTGAAGGCTTCATTCATAACATATTCAAAATGAGAGCTTTTTGTGCAATAACAATAATAATATTTAGCCTCATATTTATTTTTTTCCATCGATTTACGAAACCAGCTTTTGGCTTTGTTGATGTTGTTTGAAATTTGTGGCAAATAGGTAAACTTTAATGGTGTACCATAAGTTTCTACCAATTTCATCAAATCAATATTATGAAATTGTAGATTGTCTTTGTTTAATTTAAATTCTTCCTGAGGAAAGTAATATGTTTGATTTATTAAGTCGGAATATTTTGTATTCATTTGTTTTACAGAGTTTTATAATTAATTTTATTTAAAAAATAGAATTAACATAAATTCAAACTCTAATATTTGCATAGATAATCTGCAATTTATCGTAATCAGCCTTGAAATACTGAAAAACATCAAAACTAAAATTTCCTTTAATTCCATAAAAACGTTTCAACAAGCTCAAGAATGACCTATTGTTACTGTTTCTTTTGGAAGAAAATGTTTTAGTATTTTGTTTTTTATTCATGGGGGCAAATTTAAAAAAATAAACAGAAGCAAAGCAATCCTTTTTATTAAAAAATAACTAAGATTTGTAATCCTCAAAAGCTTTTAGAATCAATTCATTTTCAACCGATTGATTGATTTTTATTTTTCCTATACCCTCAATTAAAGCAAATTGTATCGTTCCATATTCATTTTTTTTATCATGAATCAACAATTCTAATATCGGATCAATATCATTTTCTTCAAAAATGACATCATCATATATTGATTTTAAGGTTGCTTTTATTTGACTGTATTCTTCTTCTGTGATTAAATTTTTGTGAAGTGAAATATAACTTTCCAAAATCATCCCCACAGCAATGGCTTCGCCGTGCAGTAAAGTAGTTTTTGTTTCGTTTTCCAAGTAATAACTCTCGATGGCGTGTCCTAACGTGTGTCCGAAGTTCAAAGCCTTTCTGATATTTTTCTCAGTTGGATCCTGCATCACAATGATGTTTTTGATTTCAACAGAACGATGAATCAATTCGTCCAAACCATCATAATCAATTGATTTTATATCCAAAAATGATTCCCAATAAGCTTTGTCAAAAATCAGTCCGTGTTTCAGCATTTCTGCAAGCCCGGAACGCATTTCGTTTGGAGGAACAGTTTGAAGATATTGAGTATCAATTAATACCATTTTTGGTGTATTGATAACACCAATTTGATTTTTTAAATTACCCAAATCGACACCGTTTTTACCTCCTACAGATGCATCAACCATAGACAATAGAGTAGTTGGAATATGAATAAAATCAACTCCTCTTTTAAAAGTAGAAGCCACAAAGCCACCTAAATCGGTTACAACACCTCCGCCTATGTTTATAATCAATGTTTTTCTGTCGGCACCTAGCTCTGTAAGGACATTCCAGATTTCAATACAGGTTTCAATATTTTTATTGATTTCACCTGCTTCAAATTCTATAATTTCAATAGTCAAATCCGTTTCCAGTAGAGGAAGAAATTTAGACAAACAGTGCTCGTTTGTATTGGTGTCAGCAATTATAAAAAGGTTAGAATATTTATTTTCTTTTAGATGTTGGTTTAATTTTTCATAACCAGTTTCATTGAAATGAACAGGATAATTATTGGCTTGAATAGACTGCATGATTTTAATTTAATTTTAAGCGCAAAATAAGGCAAATTTTGGCAATATTAATCGCTTACTCTCTTTATATTTGCATAAAAAATTTAACAAAAAATGAATAATATTTTCAATAACACACAAATTGCATTTGCATTAAAAAGTGATACTGAGCTCGACAGAGCGTATTTTCTTTTCAAATTAATCAATAGCCAGCCCCTAGTCCGCATAGGAACAGCAGTAACCAATTTTGCCATAAAGGCCAACCTACCTGTAGAAAACCTTATCCGCGCAACAGTTTTTGACCATTTTTGCGGTGGTGTAAATGAAGATGACTGTTTATCAGTAGTTGACAAAATGTACACCAAAGGAGTTTCTTCTGTTTTAGATTATTCTGTAGAAGGCAAAGAAGAGGAAAATCAATTTGATGCAGCTCTTCAAATGACACTAAAAACAATTGAATTTGCTAAGGAGCGTAAAGCTATTCCTTTTGCTGTTTTTAAACCAACAGGTTTAGGCCGTTTGGATTTATATGAAAAAGTTGGAGAGAAACAGATATTGACATCAGATGAACAAGCAGAATGGGATAGAGTAGTGGCCCGTTTTGATTTGGTTTGCGGTGAAGCACATAAAAAAAATGTGGCTTTGTTAATTGATGCTGAAGAAAGCTGGATGCAGGACGCTGCCGATGATTTGGTTACAGAAATGATGCGTAAATACAATAAAGAAAAAGTAATTGTTTTCAATACACTTCAGATGTACCGTTGGGATCGTTTGGATTATTTGAAAAAACTGCATGAACAAGCCAAAACTGAAGGATTCTTTATAGGGATGAAACTGGTTCGCGGTGCTTATATGGAAAAAGAAAATCTTCGTGCTGAAGAAAAAGGATATCCAACACCAATATGCGCTTCAAAAGAGGCTTCAGATATTAATTATGATGCCGCTGTCTTATATATGGCAGAACATTTGGATGCTATGTCTATTTTTGCCGGAACACATAATGAAGAGAGTACTTATAAATTGATGCAGTTGATGAAGTCCAAAGGAATTTCATCTAAAGATGACAGAATCTGGTTCGGTCAATTGTACGGAATGAGCGATAATATCAGTTACAATTTGGCGGCTAATGAATATAACATTGCCAAATATCTTCCTTTTGGACCTGTAAAAGATGTTATGCCATACTTAATTCGTCGTGCCGAAGAAAACACATCAGTTGCAGGACAAACAAGCCGTGAGCTTTCTATGATTAAAGCAGAGCGCAATAGAAGAAAAGAAAAATAGTTTTTCATTTCTTTTACGTGCATAAAAAAATCCATTTGTTTTTATTGCAAATGGATTTTTTTTTGATTACATTGTGAACTATGAATTGCTAAACTGCAGATTGCTCAAGTTTTTATACAAACCGTTTTCAAGATTGATCAATTCCTGATGTGTTCCCTGCTCACTGATCCTTCCATTGTCAAGTACCAAAATCTGATCGGCGGAACGAATTGTGGAAAGACGGTGCGCAATAATAATGCTTGTTCTTCCTTCCATCAGAATTTCCAAGGCTTCCTGAACCAGTTTTTCGCTTTCGCTGTCCAAAGAAGAAGTAGCTTCATCAAGGATTAATATCGATGGGTTTTTCAACAAAGCGCGGGCAATAGCGATACGTTGTCTTTGTCCACCCGATAGTTTAATTCCTCTTTCCCCAACAACAGTATCAAATTTTTCTGGGAAACCTTCTATAAAAGTAAGAGCATTGGCTTGTTTGGCAGCCATAATAATTTCCTCATCTGTAGCATTAGGTTTACCATAGGCAATATTTTCTTTTATGGTACCACCAAAAAGAATAACATCCTGAGGCACAATACTCATGTTGCCACGAAGATTTTCCAAATCATAATCGTAAATATTTTTTCCATCGATTAAAATTTCACCTCCATCAATGTCATAAAAACGCAATAATAGGGAAGCAATTGTTGATTTCCCCATTCCGCTTGGCCCTACAAGAGCTATTTTTTGCCCAAAACCGGCAGAGAAATTAATATCTTTCAAAACCTTTACTTCTTTTCTTGTTGGATAACTAAAAACCACATTATTGAAGACCACATCACCTTTTAATTTATTTATGGAAGGAATATGCAAACTTGAATTGATTTTTTCTGGTGTTTCCTCCAATAATTCAAAAACTCTTTCGGTGGCACCAATTGCTTTCTGCATTTGGGCATATAATTCAGCAATTCCACCGGATGAAGCTCCCACATAACTCGAATACAATATAAAGGTAAACAATTGCCCAACGGTAATTTCTCCGGCAATACTCAATTGTACTCCGTACCATACAACGCCCACAATTGTTCCAAACAAACAGATAATAATAAAGGATGCGAAGAAACCTCTAAATTGTCCGCCTTTAATCCCCATTTTAACTACTTCCCTGATTTTTTCTTTATACCTGGCTATTTCATACCATTCATTGGCAAAAGCCTTTACAATACTGATTCCCTGCATTGTTTCCTCTACAACAACTTGGCTTTCGGCAACTTGATCCTGCACTTTTTTGGAGTATTTTCGAATAAATCTTCCAAAAAATACAGCAGCAACTCCGACTAATGGTACAACCGAAACCATCATTATCGTCAATTTGATATTGATACTGGCCAGCATTGCAAAACTTCCAATGATTAATATAAACTGTCTTAAAAACTCAGCTATTGTCGAGGTTAATGTATCCTGTATCTGCGTAATATCATTACTGATTCGACTGTTCAATTCACCAACACGCTTTTGGGAAAAAAATGACATCGGCAATTTCACCAAGTTGGTATATAATGCCAAACGTACATTAGCCAGCGTATTCTCGGTAAAATTCACAAACAATGAAAGTCTGAAAAAAGAGAATAATGATTGGAGCAGTAATACCAATCCTAAGCCAAGTGCAATTTGATTGGCCAAATGAGCATCCTTTTTATGAACACAGTCCACAAGCATTCCCATAAACTTAGGAAAGGCAAGTGCTGTGACACTGGTAAGCAATAAGAATAATAATCCTAAATAAAATTTCCACTTATGGTTATTGGCATATTTGAAAATCAGCATTGCTTTTTGCAGAGAACTTGCGGTAATTTTTGATTTTGGTAAATCATTTTCTTGGAATCGGGCCATTGTCTTTATTTTATTATACAAATGTAAGGCTATAAAAAGATGTTAACCAAAAAAAACATGGAGTTTCAATCTGGAATAAAACACTGTTTATGAGCTGTTAAATAAAAACAAGATAATTTTTATTCTTTTTTTATTAAATTTTACTTGCAATTACGAGTTCTAGTTGTATATTTGCACACGCAATAGGGCGATTAGCTCAGCTGGTTCAGAGCACCTCGTTTACACCGAGGGGGTCGGGGGTTCGAACCCCTCATCGCCCACAAAACTTCTCAATTTCTTTGAGAAGTTTTTTTTTGTCTATAAATTAGATTAAAATATACTTAATTTGCAGTAAGATTTCTGAAGAAAAAAGCAATGGATATAGTAAAATTTAAAGTCACTCCCAAAACTATAAAAATAGAAGTACGAAACTCAAATAATTATATTTTTGATTTTAACACTGCTGTAGATATTGACAAAGAAGACAGGGATGTATTATTAAAACTGCATAATGCATTATCATTGTTGTTTAAAAAAGAAAATACTCCAGAAACAAAACACCATATTTCACCAAATCAAACGAATATAATTGATCAGATTAATGCTGTCGAAGATTTAATGAAAGAAGAAAATTAAACAACAAAGCCTGCTCGACAACAATTTTTAAATTATTCAGCAAAAAAAGAATTACTTTATCTTTTACAGGAGCATTTGAATTTCATTTGAAGTAATTTACAAAATCACATTCCCAAAACATCCCTAAGAAGGATAACTCCAAAACAAGAATACTTTTTGTCAGAATACCTGATCTTTCAGATGCATTTTGAAAAAGCTACACAAAAAAATATATACTATTTTAATTATATTTGTCTTCCTAAAAAAATGGTAGTGACTCAGATAAATAAATTAAAAATATTCAACGATCCAATTTACGGTTTTATAACAATACCAAATGCTTTAATCTACGATTTAGTTCAGCATCCTTATTTTCAACGGTTGAGACGAATCTCTCAAATGGGGTTGTCTTATTTAGTTTATCCAGGTGCCAATCATACCCGTTTTCATCATGCTTTAGGCTGCATGCATTTAATGCAGAAAGCTGTTGAAGTATTGCGTTTTAAAGAAGTTATCATCAGCCCTGAAGAAGAAAATGCTTTGTATATAGCCATTTTATTGCACGATGTAGGACATGGGCCTTTTTCACATGCCATGGAAAGCAGTATTGTTGAAGATGTACATCACGAAGAAATTTCTTTATTACTAATGAACCAGCTTAATATTGAGTTCGATGGAAAATTGAGTCTAGCTATAAAAGTTTTTAAAGGAGAATATCATCGTAAGTTTATGCTGCAGCTGATTTCAAGTCAGCTTGATATGGACAGGATGGATTATTTAAAGAGAGACAGCTTTTATTCAGGAGTTTCTGAAGGAAATATCAATTCGGAACGATTGATTCAGATGATGAATGTTGTGGATGATGTATTGGTAATCGAAGAAAAAGGTATTTATTCGGTCGAAAAATTCCTGATGTCCAGAAGATTGATGTATTGGCAGGTATATTTACATAAAACAAGTCTTGCCGCCGAACTGACTTTGACCAAAGTCCTAAAACGTGCCAAAGAATTAACTGAAAAAGGAATAGTTTTACCCTGCAGTGAGCCGTTGCAGTTTTTTATGCAAAACAAAGTAACATTAGATACTTTTGACACAAAAACATTGAAATTATTCACTAAACTGGATGATTTTGATATTGTCAGTGCCCTTAAAGCCTGGGAAAACCAAGACGATTTTATTCTGTCTTCATTGAGCAAAATGATTATAAACAGGGATCTTTTGAAAATTAAATTAACCAATGACAAAGTCCCTATTGAAGAATTACAGATACAAAAAGAAAAGTTTTCCATTCAAAATAAAATTTCTCTGACAGAATCCAATTATTTCATTTTCAAAGGAAAAATAAAAAGCCAGGCCTACAGTAAAATTGCCGAACCCATACGAATTCTAAATAAAGACAAGACAATTGAGGACGTTGTAGATGCCTCTGACCAGCTGAATTTGAAATCGTTATCCAAGTTAGTAACTAAGTATTACATTTGTTTTCCAAAACAACTACTTTAAAATTAACATTTAAAACCTATTTTTTATATTTTTGTCGCAAAAAAACTAGCCAATCTATTTTTATTAAATATTGTGAGAACTTACATTATCATGTTCCATACATATATTTTTAAAAATACAATTCAATAAGATGAAATTTACAGCTGAACAAATAGCAGGAATATTGGAAGGAGAAATTGTTGGAGATCCCAACATTGAAGTTTCTCGTTTATCTAAAATTGAAGAAGGGGCAGTGGGGTCACTTACTTTTCTATCCAATCCAAAATACATCAACTATATATACACTACAAAAGCTTCAATAACAATTGTAAACAATACTTTTGTTCCCGAATCTCCAATAACTACTACTCTTATTAAAGTAGCTGATGCTTATAAATCTTTTTCAAAACTACTGGAGTTTTATAATCAGGTGAAATTAAATAAAAGCGGAATTGAAACTCCTTCTTTTATTTCAGGAAGTGCCAAATACGGAGAAAATTTATATTTAGGAAGCTTCAGTTACATAGGAGACAACGTTGTATTAGGAGATCATGTTAAAATTTATCCTGGAAGTTTTATTGGTGATAATGTAGTTATTGGAAATAATGTAATTATTTTTGCAGGCTCCAAAATTTATTCAGAAACAATAATTGGAAATAATTGTACAATTCATTCTGGCACTATTATTGGTGCAGATGGTTTTGGTTATGCACCAAATGAGGATGGAACATACAATAAAATACCACAGATTGGAAATGTAATCATAGAGGATAATGTTGATATCGGTGCCAATTCTACTATTGACAGAGCTACATTGGGATCAACTGTTATCAGGGCTGGTGTAAAATTGGATAATCAAATTCAAATTGCACACAATGTTGAAATTGGACGAAATACTGTTATTGCCGCTCAATCTGGAATTGCAGGTTCTACCAAAGTAGGTGAAAACTGTATGATCGGAGGACAGGTAGGTATTGTGGGACATTTGACTATTGGAAATAATGTTCGTATTCAAGCTCAGGCCGGTGTGGCTGGAAATATTAAAGACAACGAAATCTTACAGGGTAGCCCAACATTTGGATATTCGGATTTCAGTAAATCATATGTACATTTTAAGAATTTACCAAAACTGGTGAAAGAAATAGAAGAGTTAAAAAAACAAATATTAAACCAAAAAAATGGAAACAATGGTTAAACAGAAGACCATCAAAACAGAAATTTCGCTGACTGGTGTCGGATTGCATACTGGAAATGAAGTTAAAATGACTTTTAAACCTGCTCCGGTAAATAACGGCTTTACATTTGTCCGTGTTGATCTTGAAGGGCAACCAGTTATTGAAGCTGACGCTAATTATGTGGTCAATACACAACGTGGCACTAATTTAGAAAAATTAGGTGTTAAAATTCAAACTCCTGAACACGTTTTAGCAGCTTTAATGGGTTGTGATCTGGATAACATTATCATTGAATTAAATGCCTCAGAACTTCCTATCATGGATGGATCTTCAAAGTTTTTCATGGAAGCCATTGAAGAAGCAGGGATTATAGATCAGGAATTAAACCGAAACGTATATGTAGTAAAAGAGGTTATTTCCTTCACCGATGAAGCTTCCGGAAGTGAAATCATGGTTATGCCAAGTGATCATTACAGTGTTACTACGATGGTCGATTTTGGAACAAAAATATTAGGTACTCAAAATGCCACTTTAAAATCAATTGGAGATTTCAAAACTGAAATAGCAAATGCCAGAACTTTTAGTTTTTTACATGAACTGGAAGAGCTTTTGGAAAACGGTTTAATAAAAGGCGGTGATTTAAACAACGCCATCGTTTATGTAGACAAAGATATTTCCGAATCTACAATGGAAAATTTAAAGAAAGCTTTTGGGAAAGATGAAATTACGGTAAAACCAAATGGAATTTTGGACAATCTTACTTTGCATTATCCAAATGAAGCGGCAAGACATAAATTACTTGATGTTATTGGGGATTTAGCTTTAATGGGAGCAAAAATTCAAGGAAAAATCATTGCAAACAAACCAGGTCATTATGTAAATACCCAGTTTGCTAAGAAAATGGCTAAAATCATTAAAAACGAACAAAGAAATTATGTTCCTACTTATGATTTAAACCAAGAGCCATTAATGGACATAAATAAAATTATGTCGATGTTGCCTCACAGACCGCCGTTTTTGTTGATTGACAGAATCATCGAAATGTCTGACAGCCATGTTGTAGGTATGAAAAATGTCACAATGAATGAAAATTTCTTCGTTGGACATTTTCCTAATGCACCGGTAATGCCTGGAGTTTTGATTGTTGAAGCAATGGCACAGACAGGAGGAATATTAGTTTTAAGTACTGTTCCGGATCCTGAAAATTATTTGACTTTTTTCATGAAAATTGACAATGTAAAATTCAAGCAAAAAGTACTTCCTGGTGATACACTTATATTCAAATGTGATTTAATTACTCCAATACGAAGAGGTATCTGCCACATGCAGGCCAATGCTTATGCAAATGGACGCTTGGTAGCCCAAGCTGAATTAATGGCTCAAATTGCACGAAAACAATAAATATTTGTTTATTTGGTTAATCATTTAACCGATTAATCCATTAAACAGTTTAACGATTAAATAAAATATATGAATCAACCGTTAGCATACGTTCATCCAGGTGCAAAAATTGCCAAAAATGTTGTAATTGAACCATTTACAACCATCCATAACAATGTGGTTATTGGTGACGGAACTTGGATAGGTTCTAATGTAACAATAATGGAGGGAGCTAGAATTGGAAAAAACTGCAATATTTTTCCTGGAGCTGTAATTGCTGCTGTACCTCAAGATTTAAAATTTGGTGGAGAAGATTCTCTTGCGATTATTGGAGACAATTGTACCATTCGCGAATGCGTAACCATCAATAGAGGAACTATTGCTTCAGGTCAAACTGTAGTAGGCAACAATTGTCTTATTATGGCTGCGGCACACATAGCACATGATTGTCATATCGGTGACAATGCCATTATTGTTAATGGTGTTCTTTTAGGAGGACATGTTACTGTTGGTAATTACGCTGTAATCGGTGGATTGTCGGCAGTACATCAATTTATTAGTATTGGTGACCACGCAATGATTTCTGGTGGCTCTTTATTAAGAAAAGATGTTCCTCCATATACTAAAGCCGCAAAAGAACCCCTATCTTATGTGGGTATAAATTCAGTTGGATTAAGAAGAAGAGGATTTACTCTTGAAAAAATAAGAGAAATTCAAAATATCTACAGAATCTTATATCAAAAAAATTACAATACTACCCAGGCAATTGGTATAATTGAAGCAGAAATGGAAGCAACTCCTGAGCGAGATGAAATCATTGATTTTATTAGAAACTCATCCAGAGGAGTAATGAAAGGTTATTCCGGAAATTATTAAAATAAAAAAACAATTGTCTATTTGTTTAATCGTTTAGCCGAAAAAACAAATAATCAGTTAACGATTAAACACTTAAATAAAATAAAATTAAAATGGCATCTACATCAGATATTAGAAACGGATTATGTATTAAATACAATCACGATATTTATAAAATTATCGAATTTCTTCACGTGAAACCAGGAAAAGGGCCGGCTTTCGTAAGAACTAAATTAAAAAGTTTAACAACTGGAAAAGTATTGGATAATACATTTTCTGCTGGACACAAGATTGAAGATGTACGTGTTGAAACTCATACATTTCAATTTTTATATGCTGAAGGAGATCAGTTTCATTTTATGAACGCTGAAAGTTTTGAGCAGATTACTTTAGAAAAAAACATTCTTGATGCTCCTGATTTATTAAAAGAAGGAACAAACGTAATGGTTCAGGTTAACACAGAAACTGATTTGCCTCTTTCTGTTGATATGCCAGCGTCTATAATTCTAGAAGTTACTTATGCAGAACCTGGTGTTAAAGGAAATACTGCTACCAATGCAACAAAATCTGCAACTGTTGAAACAGGTGCAACTGTAAACGTGCCTTTGTTCATTAATGAAGGAGACAAAATCAAAATTGATACAGCTTCAGGTTCCTATATGGAACGTGTAAAAGAGTAGTTTATCAATTAAATAATGAGTCCATTTGATAATTAGATTAAAAGAATTATCAAAATACCTAATTATCAAATGGACTCATTATCTAATTATCTAATTAAAAAGATGAAATTTCCAAAAGTTTATTCTCTACAAGAAATATCAGATTTGCTTCAATGTGAATTTGTCGGCGATACTTTGTTTCCGGTTTACGGTATGAATGAAATTCATGTTGTCGAGCCTGGTGATATCGTTTTTGTAGATCATCCAAAATATTACGACAAAGCGTTACAGTCAGCAGCAACGATTGTTTTAATCAACAAAAAAGTTGACTGTCCCGAGGGTAAAGCCTTGCTTATATCAGATGATCCTTTTAGAGATTTTAATATACTGACAAAACATTTCAAACCATTTGTACAGTCAAATGTTTCCATTTCAGAGTCTGCAAAAATTGGAAAAGGAACTATGATTCAACCCAATTCTTTCATTGGAAATAACGTAGTTATTGGAGAGAATTGCCTGATACATGCCAATGTTTCTATTTATGACCATACAATTATAGGTGACAATGTTATTATCCATTCGGGTACTGTTCTTGGAG
>Ga0208398_100937_pt1 | contig 13807 bp, 17 predicted proteins | sample LakWasMe79_HOW10_2_FD_183905 | JGI IMG/M metagenome (GOLD analysis project Ga0208398, IMG submission 183905) | Freshwater sediment methanotrophic microbial communities from Lake Washington under simulated oxygen tension - Sediment Metagenome... | ecosystem: Environmental > Aquatic > Freshwater >... | reverse complement strand
GCCTGCCGCGGCAAGTTCGCGGTGGCGGCCGATGCCGGCGCCAAGGTCATGAAGGACTACGACGCCGCGCTGAAGATCGTGCCCGGCATGGCCGACCGCATCTCCTACCTGATCTCGCGCGACGGCAAGATCGCCGCCGTGCATGCCAGCATGAACCCCGACGGCCATGTCAGCGCGATGCTGAAGGCCGCGCAGGCGCTCAAGGCCGCGGGCAAGTGAAAGGCCGGTGCGGCGTGGCTGGCTGACAATGCCCGCCATGTCCCGCACCCTGCTGCCGCGTATCACCAGCTTGCTGATCAGCCTGCTGGCGGCCACGGCCCTGATCTTTGCGCTGCTGGAGGTGCTGCCCGGCAACGTGGCGCAGCTGATGCTGGGCACCGAGGCCACGCCCGAGGCGGTGGCGGCGCTGGCCGAGCATTTGGGCCTGCAGCGGCCCGCCGCGCTGCGCTATCTGGATTGGCTGGCCGGCCTGGCGCACGGCGAGATGGGTCTATCCCATGCCTATGGCGCGCCGGTGGCCGAGCTGATTGCCGAGCGCCTGGTGGTGACCCTGCCGCTGGCCCTGCTGGCGATGGCGCTGGCGGCGCTGATCGCGCTGGCGGCGGGCAGCTATGCGGCGGCGCGACGCGGCCGCCCCGGCGATCTGCTGGTGATGCTGCTGAGCCAAGTGGGCCTGGCCACGCCCAGCTTCTGGTTTGCCATCCTGCTGATGCTGCTGTTCGCGGTGAAGCTGCAATGGTTCGCGGCCGGCGGCTTTCCGGGCTGGCGCGTGGCCGACGGCGGCGGCTTCTGGCCGGCCCTGCAGGCCCTGGCCCTGCCGGCGCTGGCGCTGGCGCTCACCCAGGCCGCCATCCTGGCGCGCATCACCCGCTCGGCCCTGCTGGAGGTGCTGGGCGAGGACTATGTGCGCAGCGCGCGCGCCGCCGGCGCCAGCGAGCCACGCATCCTGCTGCACCATGCCTTGCGCAATGCGCTGATCCCCATCGTCACCGTGATGGGCCTGCAGTTCGCCAACCTGCTGGCCGGCACCATCGTGGTGGAGAGCATCTTCCAGCTGCCCGGCCTGGGCCGGCTGCTGTTCCAGGCGGTGGCGAATCGCGACCTGATGGTGCTGCGCAATGGCGTGCTGCTGCTGGTGGCGCTGGTGCTGCTGCTGAACTTCGTGGTGGACCTGCTCTACCTGGCGCTGGATCCGCGCCTGCGCAGGGAGCGCGAGCATGCTTGAAGTGAAGGGTCATCATGGCCACGGACTCGCGGGCTTGTGCGGGGGACGCAGGGCGGCGGGGCACCCCTGCGGCTCCATGTCCCCCGCCCGCTGCGCGGGCTCCTCCTTTACTTGCGCCGCAGGGGCACCCCACCACCCTGCTTCGCCGCAACAACAAGCGGTGGTCTGCCGCGGGAAGTGGGTGGGGGTGGCCACGGAAGTAAAGGAGGAGGCCGCGCAGCGGCCGGGGGACATGCAGTGGCCGCCTCCGCCCGCAGCCCGCGGCCCTGCCCGACTTACGCGCCAGAAAATGCTTCATGCGCCGCGGAAGATGCGCTGCATCATGGGGCAGCTGAGATGAGAAAGAGCAACGGCTTCTGGCCCCGCGCCCGCCGCCATCGCGGCTTCTGCGCCGGCGCCACCATCGTGCTGGCGGTGGCGCTGACGGGCCTGCTCTCGCTGCTGTGGACGCCCTGGCCGCCCGCCGAGATCGAGCTTTTAGCCAAGCTGCAGCCGCCCAGCGCCGCCCATTGGCTGGGCACCGACGGCCTGGGTCGCGACCTCCTCAGCCAGCTGATGGCGGGCGCGCGCAATGCCTTGCTGGTGGGCGCCTGCGCGGCCGGCCTGGGTCTGCTGCTGGGGGCCGGCCTGGGCCTGCTGGCGGCGGCGCGGCGCGGCTGGTGCGAGGAGCTGATCATGCGCGCCGCCGATCTCGGCTACGCCTTCCCGGCCCTGCTGCTGGCGATTTTGCTCGCCGCCACCCTGGGGCCAGGTCTTGCCGTCGCGGTGCTGGCAATCGCCCTGCACAGCGTGCCCGTGTACGCACGCCTGACGCGAGGCGCGGCGCTGGCGCAGTGGCAGCGCGACTATGTGCGTGCCGCGCGCGCCTTCGGCCGTGGCCCGCTGGCGATCGCCTGGGTGCATGTGCTGCCCAATCTGGCGCCGCTGCTGATCGTGCAGGCCACCATCCAGTTCGGCCTGGCCATCCTGGCCGAGGCGGCGCTGGCCTTTCTGGGCCTGGGCAGCCAGCCGCCCGAGCCCTCCTGGGGCCGCATGCTGGCCGAGGCTCAGACCTGGCTGTTCCAGGCGCCGCTGCTGGCCGTCTGGCCGGGCCTGGCGATCGCGCTCACCGTGCTGGGGCTGAATCTGCTGGGGGACGGCTTGCGCGATCTGCTGGACCCGCGGCTGCGCGAGTGAGCGCGTGGCAAGATGCGCCGTTCGTGAGGAGCTCCGGATGATTCGACGCCGCAAGGTCTTGCTGAGCAGTGCCGCCGCCATGCTGGCCCTGCCGGTCGCGCACGCGCAGGCGCGTGACAGCCTGGTGCTGGGCATGACCCTGGAGCCGCCGGGCCTGGACCCGACCCTGGGCGCGGCCTCGGCGATTGCCGAGATCGTGCACTACAACGTCTTCGAGACCCTCACCAAGATCGGCGCGGATGGCCGCGTGAGCCCGCTGCTGGCCCAGAGCTGGGAGATCTCGCCCGACCTCAAGACCTACACGTTTCGCCTGCGCCCGGGGCTACGCTTCCACAACGGCGAGCCCTGCGACGCCGCGGCGGTGAAGTTTTCCTTCGAGCGCGCCGCCGGCGAGAAGAGCGCCAACAAGGACAAGCGCGTGTTCGCCAATATCGCGCTGCTGGCCACACCCGCGCCCGACACCGTGGTGATAGGGCTGAAGAGCATCGAGCCGGATTTCCTGTTCCTGCTGGGCCAGGCCACCGCCATCATCGTCGAGCCCAAGAGCGCGGCCGGCAACGCCACCCAGCCGGTCGGCACCGGGCCTTACCAGCTGGCACAGTGGGCGCGCGGCGCCAGCCTCACGCTGAAGGCCTGGCCGGGCTACCGTGGCGCCGCGGCGGTGGCAACGCTCAAGCGCGTGCAGTTCCGCTTCATCTCCGAGCCCGCGGCCCAGGTGGCGGCGCTGCTGAGCGGCGATGTCGATGTGTTCCCGCGCGTGGCCGCGGCGCGCAGCCTGGCGCAGTTCAAGGCCCAGCCGCAGCGCTACCAGGTGCTGGTGGGTGCCTCGCGCGCCAAGACCATCCTGGCCATCAACCACCGCAAGAAGCCGCTCGACGATGTGCGCGTGCGCCGCGCCATCGCGCTGGCGATCGACCGCCAGGCCGTCATCGAGGCCGCGGCCGATGGCTATGGCGTGGCTATCGGCAGCCACTATGTGCCCGGCGCGCTGGGCTATGTGGACACCACCGCCATCAACCCCTACGACCCCGAGCGTGCGCGCGCCCTGCTGAAGGAGGCGGGCGTGGCATTGCCGCTGGAGCTGAGCCTCAAGCTGCCGCCCACGCCCTATGCGCGCCAGGGCGGCGAGGTGGTGGCGGCGCAGCTGGCCAAGGTGGGCATCAAGGCGCGCATCGAGAACATCGAATGGGCGCAGTGGCTCTCCGGCGTGTATGCCAACAAGGCCTTCGACCTCACCCTGATCGCCCATGTGGAGCCCTACGACCTAGGCAACTTCGCCAAGCCTGGCTACTACTGGGGTTATGAGAGCGCCGCGTTCAACGCGCTCTACCAGCGCATCCTGAACGCGCCGCGCGAGGCCGAGCGGGCGCAACTGCTGGGCGAGGCCCAGCGCCTGATCGCCCAGGACGCCGTGGCCGCCTATCTCTACCAGCCGCAATGGATCACGGTGGCCAAGCGCGGCCTCAAGGGCTTGTGGACCGACATGCCCATCTTTGCCAACGACCTGGCCGCGCTCAGCTGGGAAGGAACCGCACGATGACGAGCCCCGACATGCCCACACGCCCCCTGCACGACTGGAGCACCACCGAGCTGGTGGCCGCCTATGCCGCGCGTCAGCTCAGCCCGGTAGAGGTGACGCAGGCGGTGCTGGCGCAGATCGCGCGCTGGGAGCCGAGCTTGCACGCGCTCTACGCGCTCGACGCCGAGGCCGCGCTGACGCAGGCGCGCGCCTCCGAGGCGCGCTGGCTGGAGGGCGAGCCGCTGGTGGGCCCGCAGGGCGCCTGCCTGGACGGCGTGCCCGCCACGCTGAAGGAGAACATCGCCACCCGCGGCACCCCCATGCCGCTGGGCACCGCCGCCACCGAGCTGGTGCCCGCGGCCGAGGACGCCCCGCCGGCCGCCCGCCTGCGCGAGGCCGGCGCGGTGCTGCTGGCCAAGACCACCATGCCCGACTACGGCATGCTCAGCTCCGGCCTCTCCAGCTTCCATGCGCTCACCCGCAACCCCTGGGACCTCGGCAAGAACCCCGGCGGCTCCAGCGCCGGTGCAGCGGCCGCCGCAGCCGCGGGCTACGGGCCCCTGCATGTGGGCACCGACATCGGCGGCTCGGTGCGCCTGCCGGCCGGATGGTGCGGCATCTTCACCCTCAAGCCCAGCCTGGGCCGCATCCCCATCAAGCCGCCCTTCGCCGGTCGCGTGGCCGGCCCGATGACGCGCACCGTGGCCGACGCCGCCCAGCTGATGGCCCACCTCAGCCGCCCCGATTGGCGCGATGGCATGAGCCTGCCCTGGCAGGACAACATCCCCTGGCTGGCCCTGGGCGAGCAGGACATGCCGCCGCTGCGCGGCCTCAAGCTCGGCCTGATGATGGACGCCGGCTGGGGCCTCACCGTCGAACCCGAGACCGCCGCCGCCGTGCTGGCCGCGGCACGCGCCTTCGAGGCGGCCGGCGCCAGCGTCGAGCCGCTGCGCGGCTTTTCCACCCGCACCATGATCGACGGGCTCGACGCCTTCTGGCGCATGCGCTCCTGGCTCGACATCTCGGCCCTGCCCGAGGCGCGCCGCAACAAGGTGCTGCCCTATATCCGCGCCTGGGTGGACCGCGGCGCCAGCCTGACCGCGGCCGAGCTCTACCATGGCTACAGCCAGATGGCGGCGCTGCGCGACGCCGCCATCGCCGCCTGTGAACCCTTCGACTACGTGCTCTCGCCGGTGAGCCCGGGCCCCGCCTTCCCGGCCGAATGGGCCAGCCCCATCAACGACCCCCAGCGCCCCTTCGAGCACATCGCCTTCACCCTGCCTTACAACATGAGTGAGCAGCCAGCGGCGTCCATCAACTGCGGCTACACGGCCGCCGGCCTGCCCATCGGCCTGCAGATCATCGGCAAACGCTTCGACGACCTCGGCGTGCTGCGCATGGCGAGCGCCTGGGAGCGGATGCGCGGGGCGCAGCGGCCGTGGCCGGAGGTGCCGGGCGGGCTGACTTGATGGTTGCGTGGCTACACTCGGGTCGTCATGCCAATCAACAAGCTTCCCAAGCAGGACCGTCAGCGCGCTGCGCTCCTTATTGGCAACGGAGTCAATCGGTACGGCGAGCAATCGGCGCGCAATTCCTGGGACGACTTGCTCCTCGGACTGGCTGCAAGGTACATGCCGAGCCCGACGCGATCGATACCGCAGGGCGTCTCCACCACTGAGTTCTATGACTTGCTCGAAATCGCAACGAGGACGAGTACAGCGAGCGGCGCGCTGCAGGACGAGTTCTGTGCACCGATGCGAAACTGGGCCCCTGATTCACAGCATCGCGCCATCGTTGGTTGGGCTAAGCGCCACGCGGCACCGATATTGACAACAAACTTTGACGGCCTGTTGACCAGCGCTGCCAATGCGACGATGAAAGCCGTGCCTGGGTTGGCCTTCACGGACTTCTATCCGTGGGATCGCTACTTTGGACTCGATCAACTTGCGCGGCCCGACTCAGGTTTTGGCATCTGGCACATAAACGGCACGGCAACCTACAAGCGAAGCATCCGTCTGGGGCTCACGCACTATATGGGCTCGGTTGAACGTGCTCGAGGCTGGCTCCATAGGGGAAACGAGCGTCGACTCTTCTCGGGCAAAAACATCGCTGATTGGACTGGGGCAAGCACCTGGCTCCATATTGTGTTCAATCGTCCATTGCTAATTCTCGGTCTCGCCCTAGATGAGAATGAAGTCTTCTTGCGTTGGCTACTGATTGAACGCGCAAAGTATTTCAAAGCCTTCCCTGAGCGGCGTGAAGCTGGCTGGTTTGCATATGTCAGCGATGAGAAGCCGGGGAAGCTCTACTTCCTTGAGTCCATAGGTATCAAGCCGATCAAACTTAATTCTTACGACGAGATATACGCTTCTACAGTGTGGCGGTGATGCCTGCCCCCGCAAAGGGGCTTTCGCGGACGGTCAAATCGAAATTGGGCGCCTCAGTGAGCTTCATGTTCCTACTCACCGCGTTGAAGGCCGTGACGCCTAATGTCATGGCGCACGCATGAACTCAAGTTGCCCAGCCTGCAATTGCGATCTCGGACGGCGGTATCTAGGCGCAGTGCAAGCCAAATGCACGAACTGCGGTGTGCGACTTCGCGTCAATGTGCATCCAGTCGAATCGGGCTTTGGACTCAGCGAGTTCCCATTCCTATTTGCCGCGCTTGTACCGATCGCTGCATACGAACTGTTCGGCGTCAGCGGAACCGCCCTCGGGCTTCTAGCTCTTGTGTCGTTGGCGGCATGCGTTTCTAACTACGTTCTTCGAGCCAAAAGAATTCCTTCCGATTGGCCGCGGTACGTTGTCGATTTCCGTGATCGCGCTAGTACAGCAGCGGGCGGCAAGTCAGAAACGGGCAGCCGTTCGAGCAACAATGCGCCCTAACGCTTCATTGCAACCGGCGGCCTTCGGCAGCGGCTGAATTCAAATGTTGAAAGTCACATGAAGATCTGGCGCGGACAAGCTGACCACAATCATTGGCGGACGGCGTTCACGGCGCGAGAGCGAGGCGCGGCCTGGTTGGCAATTGGAGGAGCGTCGTTGGCGTTTGGCTGGCTCAAGTGGAGTAGGCCGGAAGGGCCGCCATTCACAGGCAAGTGGGCGTGGCTAATGGAGTGGGCGTACGACAGTTTGGGCACGAAGGGCCCTGCCATCGTCTTAATGACCGTTGGTGCAGTGTTCACCCTGTGCGGGGTAATTGCATGGTGGCGCAAGTGAGACCCGTCATTCGCCTTGCTGTCGATGGTGGGCCAAACGTCGCTTCCGTTCGGGTGCTGCGTGGCGCGAAGCAAGTCGCTCATATACCTTGCCACGAGCCTTCGGCGGTGGATCACTCGTATGAAGAGCTGAGCAAACTCGGTCTTCCTTCAACCAATGCGCGCTGACCCGTTATCAACCAAGCAGCCCATGCCGATCGCGAACATTGTCGAATTCGCAGTGCTGTTCCAGGGCACGCTGATTGTTGGTGACCGATGGATGCCGCCGCATCCGAGGCATACGGCCCTCCTGCTCCACGGCGGCGGAGCATCTGCCGCCGAAGGATTTCAGGAACTCCGGACCTTTCTGCACGCGCAGCACATCGCCACGCTTGCGTTTGACGCTGTCGGCCACGGCCGTACCGGCGGTCGGCAGTTGGGCACCACACTCGAAGAACGTGTCCAGCAGGTGGTCGCCGTGCTCGAGTCTGAGGCGCTGGACGCATCCACTCTTGCACTCGTCGGCTTCAGCATGGGCGCCTATGTTGCCGCCAAGGTCGCGGCAGAGATCGGCGTCTCGCGCTTGTGTCTGGCCATCCCGTCCGCCTACGCCGCACGCGCCTACCGGGTGCCGTTTGGGCCCCAGTTCACGGACATACTGCGAACCCCGCGAAGCTGGGAGCACTCGGATGCGTTCGAACTGCTGGGCAACTACCTCGGGCACTTGCTTGTGATTTCCGCAGAGGAAGACAGCGTCGTCCCCGCGGAAGTCCCGCGCAAGTACGTCGCGGCCGCAACGAACTGCGCCACGGTCAAACATCTCGTCGTCAGGCGGGCCGGGCACAAGCTGAGCGAACACTATGAGCGGGAGCCTCAGTCAAGAGCGGCCGTTTATTCGGAGATTGCCTCACTGTGCCAGCGCGGAGATGGCTAGACATTACACTGAGTCTGCCTGCCTCCAATGATCAGCTGCCAGGGTATGCAGCCAGCTTCAAGACGAGGTGTGGGGCCACCACCGATTTCGAACTCGTCTATCAAGACCTGGCCCCCTGGGGCATCTTTCCTTCCAGCTAGGCCGAACAGTCCGGCCCGTCGACACCCACCATGCCAACGACCGTCACCAGACTTTTCTCCCTGCTTGGTTTCGTTCTCGCCTGCGCGCTCCCGGCCAGCGCTGCAGCCCCGTCGCCCGAAGCGATGTTCAAGCGCCTGAGCGCGCTCGCCGAGGGCGGCAATGCCGACGTCAAGTACAACCTTGGCATGTTTCTCAACAACGGCATCGGGACGCCGCGGGACAACAGGGCCGCCTTCCGCTATTTCTCCGAGGCGGCGGAGGCCGGCAACCCGCTGGCCTCGTACAAGGTCGGCTGCTATTACGCCGGCCAGTTTGCCGGCGTCGTTCCAACGGACGAACAGGCCGCGTTGAGGTTCAAGCTTGTCGCCGCCGAGGCGGGGTATGACCTTGCCCAGCACGATGTCGCCATGCACTTTGGGAAGGCTGGGGACATCGCTAGTGCGCTGCTGTGGTGGGAGAAGGCATCTCGCCAGGCCTATATGCCGTCCACCGCATGCCTGGCCAACCATTGGTCGCGCGGCGCCGAATCGAAGGACCGGATCAAGGGTCTGGCCCTGATGCTCATCCTCAAGCAGCGAATGCCGAACACGCCCAAGGAACTGTCGGACCGGATTGCCGCCGCACAAGCCGAGCTGTCCGATGCAGAGAAGACCGAAGCCGAGCGCATGCGCGCCGCTTGGCTGACCGGCCCAACACCACTCACGACGGCGGCGCGGTCCGGGATTGCCGCGGTGCCGGCGCTGCTGAGTTCCATCGAGCGATAGATAGATGGACGGTGATTCCTCGCACATGCAGCTGTCGACTCTTGCCATTGCATTGCTCGTGAGCGCCAGCGCCGGCGCTGCTGATCGCTGCCCGCGGGACTTCTATCCGTTCAACGCCAGGTTTGAGGCAGAGGTCGAGTTCCAGGTCTCCCGAACGAGACTCCCCTTGCCTTACAGTTTCCCGGATCGCGAGGACGATGAATTGAGGACCAGGCAGTTGCAGCTGGCGCGCAGCGACTTGGAAAAGTACCCGCGGTATCCGTCGCGGGACGACCAGGCAAGGATGAGGGCCGAACGGTCGTTCAGTTCGTCGGGACCCAAGCAATGCACGGTGCACTTCGAATTGCCGGACTCGGACATGTACTCGATTGATTTCAAGTTTCAGAGACACAGGTCCGGCTGGTACCTGACTGAGATTGAGGACTACTCGCTTTGACACCGGGCCTGGCGGCGTGGCGAGAAGTTTGACTGATTGATCCGCTTCGGAGCCGCATATGCAAGAACCCCGCCCCCGCTTCGTCGTCTCGACCGGTGACCCGACCGCCGCCTTTCCGGCGCGCAGCGGCCGCGGGCCCGCGCGCTTCATGCACCGAGACGCGGTGGCCTCAGACCTGCCCCGCATCGTCGAGATTTACAACCACGCGGTTGCCACACGCAAGTGCAGCTGCGATCTGGAGCCGACCACGGTGCAGGCGCGGCGGCCGTCATTTGAGGCGCATACCCCGCAGCACCGGCCGCTGTGGGTGGCCGAGGACAGCAGCAAGCCCGGGCTGGGCGCCATCGGCTATCTAGGCTTCTTTCACTTCATGAACGAGCGCCCCGGCTACTTCATCACCGCCGACCTGGCGATCTACCTGCATCCCGACTACCAGCGCTGCGGTCTCGGCTCCTATCTGTTGGAACAGGCCGTGCAGAGCGCGCCGGCGCTTGGCATAGAGACGCTTAGCGCCACCATCTTTGCCTCCAACGAGGCGAGCATCCGCCTGTTCGAAAAGTTCGGTTTCGAGCGCTGGGGACTCATGCCGCGCGTGGCGCGACTGGAGGGGGTGGAGAAGGACCTGCTGCTGGTCGGGCGCCGCCTTGCCTAGCTGCCATGATCACCGCCGACACCATCGTTCGCGTGCTGTCGCTGTGCGTCGTGCTCGCTGGCGCGGAGACGCTGCATGGCATTGCGCGCACCCTGCTGCTGGTGCCGCGCATCGGCAAGGAGCGCGCCATCAAGCTGAGTGCCCTGACGGGTTCGATGCTGGCCTTGGCGATCTGCCTGGTGCTGGTGCCGACTATCGGCCTGGCCGGCGCGCGGCAGCATCTGTTGCTGGGGCTGGTGCTGGCCCTGTTCATGGCGGGCTTCGACCTCGCCATCGGTAAGCTGCTGATGCGCAAATCCTGGCAGAAGCTATGGCCGGACTTCGACCCGCGCACCGGAAACTACCTGAGCTTCGGCCTGGCTTTCCTGGTGTTGGTGCCGCTGCTGGTCAGCTGGCTGCGTGCATGAGTGGATTTTCTTTTTGATCAAGGAGCCCCCATGCCAGCCAGCGTTCGTGCCCTTCGAGCCGACATCACGACGCTGTCGGTCGATGCCATCGTCAACGCGGCCAATTCATCGCTGCTGGGCGGTGGCGGGGTTGATGGCGCCATCCACCGCGCCGCCGGGCCCGAGCTGCTGCACGCCTGCCGCTTGCTCGGCGGCTGCAAGACCGGCGAGGCCAAGCTGACCAAGGGCTATCTGCTCCGGGCGAAGTACATCATCCACACCGTGGGCCCGGTCTGGCGCGGTGGCGGCGAGGGTGAGCCGGCGCTGCTGGCCTCCTGCTACCAGCGCGCCCTCGAGCTGGCGCACGCGGCCGGCGCGGAGTCGATCGCCTTTCCGAGCATCAGCACGGGCATCTACGGCTACCCCATAGAACGGGCGGCGCGCGTGGCGGTCGCGACCGTCCTGGCGGCATTGCCGCAAGCGCCCGAGCTGCAGGAGGTGGCATTCTGCTGCTTTTCCGCCAGCGACCTGGCGGTGTATGAAGAGGCGCTCGCCGAAGCCGGCGGTCAGCCCTGAACTCAGCCCCCAAGGAGACCCCCATGCCCACGCGTCTTGCTTCATGCAGCTGTGGTCAGCTCAGCGCCCAGGTGGTGGGCGATCCGCTGCGGGTGTCGATCTGCCATTGCCTGGCCTGCCAGCGCCGCACCGGCAGCGTGTTTGGCGAACAGGCCAGGTTCCTGCGCGACCAGGTCTCGGTGACCGGCGCCTCCACCGCCTATGTGCGCGTTGGCGACGAGGGCTCGCGCATCACGTTTCACTTCTGCCCGCACTGCGGCGCGACGGTCTATTACGAGCCCGAGGGGCTGGGGGATGTGGTGGGCATCCCGGTGGGTGCCTTCGCCGACCCCGACTTCCCGGCGCCGCACGTGTCGGTGTATGAAGCGCGCAAACACGCCTGGGTGGTCCCGCCGCCCGAGGCCGATCATTTCGACTAACTAGGCCAGGTCTTCGTGGATGCAGAGGTAGTTGCCCTCGGTGTCCTTGAACCAGGCCGCCTTTTCGGAGCCCAGCACGCAGACATGGTCCACGGTCTTGAAGTCCGGCAGGTCGTAGTCTTCGAAGATCACGCCGCTGGCCTTCAACTCGGCGATGCTGGCGGCAATGTCCGGCACCCGGAAGCTGATGGCCGTGTGCTCGGCCTTGGTCCCTTCCGGTTTCGGGAACAGCGCCAGCGTGCTGCCGCCAACGGCATACTCGAACTTGCCATCGGGCCGGAAGTTGCCGGGCTTGAGCCCCAGGCAGCGCTCGTAGAAGGCGCGCGCCCGCGCCATGTCCTTGACGGGAAGCATCGTGGTCACGGAAGAGTTGCCCAGCATATGAATGACTCCGGTTGCCCAATGAGCTTAGACCCGCATCCCGCCGTTCGCCAGTCCGGCATGTCTGAGGCCATGGCGGCTAGACTTCGCCGGCAGATGCAGCCGTCCCTGGTTTTTCTCTCCATCACCGTCGAGTGCGACCATGAGCATTTTTGAGACATCACGCGAGCTGGCTGCCAGCCCCGCCGAGGTATTCGCGGCCTTCGAGGCGCCGGCGCGGCTGGCCCGGTGGTGGGGCCCGGCGGGCTTTCGCAACAGCTTCGATGTTTGCGAGTTCAGGCCCGGCGGCGCCTGGCAATTCACCATGCATGGGCCGGATGGCGCCAAGTACTGGAATGAGTCCACCTTTCTGGAGATCGAGCGCGATCGCAAGGTGGTGATCCAGCATCTCTCGGCGCCCCGATTCAGGCTCACCGTCACGCTCGCGCCCAGGGGCGCGGCCACCTGGGTCGCCTGGGAGCAGGCGTTTGAAGACCCCGCCGTGGCCGAAGCCGTGCGTCACATCGTCGTGCCCGCCAACGAGCAGAACCTCGACCGGCTGGCCGCGGAGCTGGCGCGCGACGCCGTATGAGAACGCTGCTGACCGAGCGCCTGCGCATCCGGCGCATGGAGGTAGCCGACGCGGGCTTCATGCTGGCGCTGCTGAACCAGCCCTCTTGGCTGCAGTTCATCGGCGACCGCGGCGTGCGCACGCTGGACGATGCGCGCAACTACATCCTGCAGGGGCCGATGGCGATGGTGGAGCGGCTGGGCTATGGCTTTGGCGTGGTCGAGGCGATCGCCTCGGGCGAGCCGCTGGGCATCTGCGGCCTGGCCAAGCGCGACTACCTGGACGAGGCCGACATCGGCTTTGCCTTCATGCCACAGCATTGCGGCCAGGGCTATGCGCATGAGGCCGCGTCGGCGGTGCTGGCGTTTGCCCATGCGGAGCTGGGCATGGCGCGCGTGCTGGCCACCACGCGGACCACCAACAGCCAATCGCAGAAGCTGCTGGAAAAACTGGGCCTGCGCTTCGAGCGCATGATCGCCCACCCGGATGGCAATCGCGAGCTCATGTTGTATGCAAGCACGCCGCATCGGCGATAGTTGCGCTCATCATGCATTGCCTGAATTTCAAAACCCGATTCCTTGCCCTGCTCGCCACCTGCCTGCTGCTGGCCACCGCCGCTGCGACGGCGCAGCGCCTGCGCCTGCCGGTCTACGACGCGGTGGTGGTCAACAGCTATCCGCATGACCCGGAGGCCTTCACCCAGGGCCTGCTGTGGCGCGACGGGGTGCTGTACGAAAGCACCGGCCTGAACGGCCACAGCTCGATCCGCAAGGTGCAGCTGGAGAGCGGCCGCGTGCTGCAGAAGCAGGACATCCCGCAGCAGTATTTCGGCGAGGGCATGACGGCCTGGAAGGACGAGCTCTACAGCATCACCTGGCAGTCGCAGGTCGGCTTCGTATGGGACCTGCGCAGCTTCAAGCTCAAGCGCCAGTTCAGCTACCCCGGCGAGGGCTGGGGCCTGACGCACGACGAGCATCACCTCATCCTCAGCGATGGCACGCCCACGCTGCGCTTCTTCGACCCCGCCAGCATGAAGGAGGTGCGCCGCGTGCAGGTCACCGCGCTGGGCCGGCCGGTGGAGCAGCTCAACGAGCTGGAATGGGTGGAGGGCCAGATCTACGCCAATATCTGGCACAGCAATGTGATCGTGCGCATCGACCCCGCCTCGGGGCAGGTGCAGAGCCTGATCGACCTCACCGGCCTGCTCAAGCCCGAGCTGGCCGGCCAGGCGGATGTGCTCAACGGCATTGCCTACGACCCGGCCAAGAAGCGCCTGTTCGTCACCGGCAAGCTCTGGCCCCGGCTGTTCGAGATCCGCCTGGTCCCTAGGTGTGAAGCTTCAATAGGTTGTTGCGGGTGTTCACCCGGAGTGGTTTTGAGAGACTGGGAATCGCCAAACCCCCTGTCTAAGCAAAGCCGGAGTCCGGATGAACAGTCATAAGAATGCCCGA
>Ga0208398_100936_pt1 | contig 13829 bp, 12 predicted proteins | sample LakWasMe79_HOW10_2_FD_183905 | JGI IMG/M metagenome (GOLD analysis project Ga0208398, IMG submission 183905) | Freshwater sediment methanotrophic microbial communities from Lake Washington under simulated oxygen tension - Sediment Metagenome... | ecosystem: Environmental > Aquatic > Freshwater >... | reverse complement strand
AGGACATCGCGGCCATCTACACCAGCGACCTGTCGCGCGCCCGCGCCACGGCCCAGGCCATTGCCGACCAGAACGTCAACCCGGCGGCGCGCCAGGTGCATCCGCACACCGGCCTGCGCGAGCGGGGATTCGGAATTTTTGAAGGGCAGACCTATGCCCAGATCAACCTGGACTGGCCCGAGGAATCGCGCCGCTGGCGCCAGCGCGACCCTCACTTTGCGCCCCTGGGAGGCGAGACCCTGACCCAGCTGCGGGAACGCGTCACCGCCACGGTCAACGCCCTGGCCAGCCAGCATGTGGGCCAGCAGATCGTCCTGGTGGCCCACGGTGGGGTCATGGATGCGCTGTACCGCCTTGCCACGCACGTGGCCATCGAAGCACCCCGGTCCTGGGACCTGGGCAACGCGGCCATCAACCGCCTGTTGTGGACACCCGATGGGCTGACCCTGGTGGGCTGGTCCGACACACGGCATCTGGACGACGCCACACTGGACGAAACCAGCGCCTGAGTGCATGGGAGACGTGCTGGCGCGCGAGAGAACACTGAACTTGCCTGGATTGGGTGGAAAACAATGAAACGTGCGGACTTCAAAACCTGGATAACCCAAGGGACCTACCCGCGCCTTTTCCTCCCCATCCTGTTGTTGATTGTTCTGGTCACTGTGGTGCGCTACCACTACCTGCTGGAAGCCGAAACGGCGGAGGCCAGCAGCATGGTGCAGGTGCAGTTGCAGCAAACACGGCGCAACTTGCTGGACCAGATGGCCCGTGTGACACCCCAGGGGCCGGCCGGCGGGGTCAAGGCTCTGCTGGACGCCGGGTTGCAAGCCAATCCCTTCGTGGAATCCCTGCGCTGGGAGACCGTTGGCGGCACGGCAGTGGAAGCAGTGCGGGCAACCCCGACCGACGCCCCCGACGTACCCCTGTGGTTTGCAGACCTGGTCCACCTTCAGCGCCAGCAACTGCAGTCGACCCAAACGCTGGGGGACGGTTCCATGGGGCGCCTGACCGTGGCCACGGCGCCGGGAGCGGGGTTGCGGCAGGTCTGGCACACCGTCTCCACACAGGCGCGGATCTCGGCGCTGAACATCTTCACGATTCTGTTCTTGTTGACGCTGTTGTTGCGCGCCAATGGGCGCATGCTCGATCGCTTGCACCGGGCGACCGAAGACTTCAAAGCCGGCCGACTGGAGGCACGCATGCAGGTCACGGGCACGCTGGAAGCCAGGCAGATGGCCAAGACCTTCAACAGCATGGCCGAGCAGATTCAGTCACTGGTGGATTCGCTGCACGCCACGCAGCGCCAGAAGGATGAACAGCTTCATTTCACACGGCAGTTGGTGGATGCCCTACCCTTGCCGGTCTTTGTACGCGACACCCAGGGCGTGTGCATGGGCGTGAACCGCGCATGGGAGCAGCTATTCGATGCCCCGGCCGCCGATGTCGTGGGGCACTCGCTGATGAGTGACTTCATTGCCTTGTCGCACGAACGCCCGGGCAGCGCGCGCCCCGTCTCCCCCCCCGCGGACAACGAAATAGTGGTCAAGGCGGCGGGTAACCAACTGCGTGAAATGTGCTACTTCAAGGCCCCCTTCACCAGCGTGGGCGGACTGGAGGCCGGCACCATCAGCACCCTGGTCGATGTAACCGACCGCAAGCTGGCGCAGGCCGCGCTCCTGGCGGAAAAGGAGCGCGCCGAGGTGACGCTGGCGTCCATCGGTGACGGCGTCATCACCACGGACCTGGATGGCCACATTGAATCCCTGAATGAAGTGGCGCAATTCCTCACGGGCTACACGCTGGCACAAGCGCAAGGTTTGGCCCTGGCGGTGGTTTTCCGCCTGGTCCAGGGTTCGGGCGCGCAAGCGAACGCAATCGACGTCAACAAGACCCACACCGTGGGCGTGGCCACCCATGTGACCGACCAATTGCTGGTACACCGTTCGGGCGAACGCTACGCCATTGAGTACACGGCCGCCCCCATCCGGCGCAGCAATGGTGTGGTGACCGGGTGCGTGCTAGTGTTTCGTGACGTCACGGAAACGCGTGACCTCCTGCAAAAGATCTCCTGGCAGGCCCTGCATGACCCGCTGACCGGTCTGAGCAACCGCTCGGCATTGGCGGAATGTCTGACACATGCCTTGTTCCAGAGCCGCCAGGCAAACAAGTTCCTGGCCGTGTGCCTGCTGGATCTGGATAGCTTCCAGGGCATCAACGAGCGCCATGGCAGCGCCATGGGAGACCGGCTGCTCAAGGAAGTGGCCATGCGCCTGCAGGGTTTTGCGCTGGAAACAGATGTGGCGGCCCGATTGGGAGGCGATGAATTCGTGGTTCTGCTGGGGGGCCAAGCCGATGGCGCCGCCATTCAGTCGCGCGTGCGCGAGTTGCTGCAGCAGCTGGAAACGGCTTACGCGATCGACGACACGGAGATCCACATCACCGCCAGCGTCGGTGTGGCAGTCTTTCCGCAAGACGATGCCAGCCCCGACACCTTGCTGCGCCACGCGGACCAGGCCATGTACCAGGCCAAGCAGACCGGTCGCAACCGCATGCATTTCTTTGACCCCCAGCTCGACCAGGAAGTGCAAACCAACCACTCACGCCGCACCCAGGTCGTGAAGGCTTTGCGCCATGGCGAGATGCGGGTCTACTACCAGCCCAAGGTCAATATGCGCCAGCGCCAGGTGGTGGGCATGGAGGCCCTGATCCGATGGCAACACCCCGAGCAGGGGCTGCTGGGGCCGGGCCACTTTTTGCCGCTGGTTGAAAACACCGACGTGATCGTCGACCTGGGCGAGTGGGTGCTGCACCAGGCACTGGCACAGATTGCGCAGTGGGTGGCGCAAGGACAACCCTGGACGGTCAGCGTCAATATCGCGGCCAGGCATTTTCACCGCGAGGACTTTGTGTCACGCCTGAAGGCCATTCTGGCGGTCTACCCCAGCGTGCCCCCGAGCCTGCTGGAACTGGAAATCCTGGAGTCCGCCGCGCTGGAGGACGTTGAACACATGTGCCAGGTCATGCGGGCCTGCCAGGCGCTTGGGGTGTGCTTCGCGCTGGATGACTTTGGCACCGGCTTCTCGTCGCTGTCCTACCTCAAACGCCTGCCCGCCGAGACCATCAAGATTGACCAGATCTTTATCCGGGGCCTGCTCGATGACCACGACGACCTGACCCTGGTGGTCGCCATCGTCGGCCTGGCCAACGCGTTTCAGCGCAAGGTGATTGCCGAAGGCGTTGAAACCATGGCCCAGGGCGAGCGGCTGCTGCAGTTGGGCTGTGAGCTGGGTCAGGGCTTTGGCATCGCCCGGCCGATGCCCGCCGCCGACGTGCTGCCGTGGGCCGCCCGGTACCAGCACGCCGCAGAAGTGATCAATACACCGCAGACTTCGCCGGCGCCAGGGCACTGAACTTCTTGCTCAGTGTGGCCACTCCCGGGTCCAGGTTGTTGATGGCGCTGAGTGTGGCGAGCTGTTTGCGGGCCGCCTCACGCTGGCCGTCACGCCAGTAGGCAAGACCCAGGTGGTAGTGGATTTCCTCAAAGCCGGTGGTCAGGGCGGCAGCCCGCTCCAACGCACGAATGGCTGAACCGTACTGACCCTCACGCAGAGCGGTCATCCCAAGGCCCAGCCAGTGGTAGGGATCTTCATCCTGGCGCTTGGCCATCAGGTCTGCGTAGTACCGGGCCTCTGTTGCACGGCCTTGCGCCAGCAGCAATTGGTGCATGCCACGCAATGGCGCATAGGAGGACCCACCCAGCGCGATGGCATGGGTCAGCAATTGTTCAGCGCCTACGATCAGACCACGACGCACATACAGCTGCGCAAGGTTCGCATAGACGGGCGCGAAATCAGGTGCCTTCTCGATGGCAGCGCGGAAGTAGGCATAGGCACGCGCATCGTCTTTCTGGACCAGATACTCGGTTGCCCGGTTGTTGTAAAAACGTGCGAGTATGGCGTCTTCCGTCAGCCACACGCCGGAGCGACGGGCGCCCGCCTCCGGCTCGAAATCGATGATCAGCGCCCCGGGCCCATAGTTTTGCCCACTGATAACGACGCCCTCGTAGTTGCGTACAAACACATTGACGTGCCCGTTGATGAAGTCGATGCCGTCGTGGCGGTCCACCGCCACCGGTACGCGCACCTCCTGCATATGCGCAGGAATGTTCAAAAAGCGTGCCGCGGAGTACGCCAGTATGGTCAGCGAGAGACAGTCTCCCCGCTGGTTGTTCCAGGTCTCGACCGCGCCCGTGGTGTGACCGCTGGTATATGACAAGCGAATGCCTTTGGGGCCGTACAGCCGCTGGACCAGAAGATCCAGTCGTTGATCAACGGGCCTCCCCAAACTGTTGTCCAGACGCAGGCTCTGCATCAGGGAATCGTTCAGTGCAAAAACCGTTTCACGCGTCTCCGTGACCAGCGAGGGCCTGTACTGGAATGCCTCGTCCTGCCAAATGGCATCGGGCAACGCCCCGGCCACCCTGATTGACGCACAGCCAACCAAACCGACCACGCATGACAAAACAAGGAACAAGTTACGCAAGCGCATGGCACACCCCCTAACCACATTGATGGGACTCCCTGTGTGCAGTATGGTTCAACGTCCCAAAAATATCCATAGGGTTGCCCCGCATTTCACAAAGCACCTGCTCGGCGAAAATACCCGCATGAGCAAAGTCATCGTTTTCGCAGCACCCGTGTTCTTCCTGTTGATCGCAATCGAATTCGCGTGGAGTCGCCTGCGTACCAGCCGCACCGCCGGGCAGACGCCCTACCGCTTGAGTGACAGCATCAACAGCGTCAGCCTGGGCATGCTCAGCCAGCTGCTGGGCGTGCTGGGCAAGCTGCTCATCGTGGGCATTTACGCCGCGGTGTTTGATACGCTGGCGCTGTATCCGCGGCCGGAATTCTGGAGCACCTGGTACGGCGTGCTGCTGGCGCTGATTTTTTATGACCTGTGCTACTACTGGTACCACCGTGCCGGCCATGTGGTGGCGCTGTTTTGGGCGGCGCACGTGGTGCACCACCAGAGCCAGCACTACAACCTGTCCACCGCGTTGCGCCAGACCTCCAGCGGCATGCTGCTCAGCTGGATGTTCTACCTGCCGATGGCCGTGGCCGGCGTGCCGCCCACGGTGTTTGGCATCGTGCTGCTGATCGACCTGCTCTACCAGTTCTGGGTCCACACCGAGCAGGTTGGCAAGCTGGGCTGGTTTGACCGCGTGTTCTGCTCGCCCAGCAACCACCGCGTGCACCACGCCGTCAACGACGGCTACCTGGACAAGAACTATGGTGGCATCCTGGTGCTGTGGGACCGGCTGTTTGGCAGCTTCCAGGAAGAGAAAGACGACGTGCCCTGCGTGTACGGCACGCGCGCCCCGCTCAACAGTTGGGACCCGCTGTGGGCCAACCTGGAGGTGTATGCGACGCTGGCCCGGGAGTCCTGGCGCACGCCCGACTGGGGTGACAAACTGCGCATCTGGTTCAAGCCGCCGGGCTGGCAAAGCGCCGCGATGGCGCGGGCCTGCCCCAAACCCGCCTTCACACTGGCCTCAGTTGCCCCCTTCAACCCACCCTTGCAGCCCGCACAGCAGTGGTTTGCGACGTTGCAGTTTGTGCTGACCATGGGCGCGGTGCTGGTTTTTTTGTGGCATGCGGACGGCATGCGCTTTGCCGATGCCGCGATCTGGTGCGCAGCGATTGTTGCGGGCCTGTGGGCCACCGGACGCTACCTGCAGGGCGCTTTAGGCATGCTGGAGGTACTGACCGTGGAATGCGCCGCCCTGGCCACCGTCAGCGCATTGGGCATGCTGGACGGCTACTTCCTCTTCAAACCCTTGACTATGGGAATTGCTATTGTTTTTGTAGCTACACGCGGATATTCCACGAGGGCTACAGGCCGATTTAATGCATTGCTTATCGCCGCGCTGGTGTTTTCGCTGGCGGGCGATGTGTTCCTGATGCTGCCCGGCAACTACTTCATCCCCGGCCTGGCGTCCTTCCTGGTGGCGCATATTTTCTACATCGCACTGTTTCGACAGGGCCAGGGCTGGTTCCCCAGCAGGCGAGCCCTGGTGGCCGTACTGGCGGTGGGCGCCACCATGTACGGCATCGTCTGGGGCGGGTTGGGTGACCCGGTGCTGAAGATCGCGGTGGCGGCGTATGTGACCGTGATCTCGCTGATGGCGGCGCAGGCCATTGGTCGCGCGATGGTCCAGGGCGACGCCGCGGCCCGTTGGGTCGCCTTGGGTGCCTGCATTTTCATGGTCAGCGACTCGCTGATTGCGATCAACAAGTTTGTGACGCCGGTGGCGCTGTCGTCACTGTGGATCTTGGCGACCTACTACTGCGCGCAACTGCTGATCGTGCACAACGCGCGCTTGAATAAGGGCTGAGGGCTGCCGGGCGCACCTGTCGGAAATAGCGCTGGGCGAGTAAGCGAAGCGATCCAGCGAGGCCGCTTCACGGCGAAGGGGTGTACAACGCCGCACCGGCACTCGTGTAGGGCGCACTAACACCCTCGCTGCCGCCCGCGACAAGCACTGCGCCATTGGACAGCAGCGTGGCCGTGTGCCGCATCCTAGGCCCCAGGAGCAGCGATTGGGTCACCGACCAGGTGTTGGTTTGTGGGTCATACAACTCGGCGATGTCCGTTGGGCTGTAAACCGGGCGCACGCCCACATGGGTACCACCCACGACCAGAACCTTGCCGTTGGACAAGCGTGTTGCAGCGTGCCAGTAATGCCTGGTGGAGAGCTTTCCGGCCGGCGTCCAGGTATTGGTGTTGGGGTTGTACAGCGCTGAGACCGCGTAGTCGCCCGCCACCAAATCATCCGCGACAAACAGCACGCTTCCGCTCGACAGCAAGGTGGCCGATCCCCCGTAGGCTCGAATGGTGGGAGTGGCCGCCGCCGTGCTGGTCTGCGTTGCGGGGTCGTATAACTCCGCAGTGGCAGCGAAGCTCTGTTGATTCGCATCGGCGATCAGGCCGCCATTGACCAGCACTTTCCCGTTGGGCAGCAGCGTTGCCAGGTGGCCCTGTCGCGCCGTGAGCAAAGTGCCAACAGACGTCCATGCATTGGTGGCGGGGTCGTACAGCTCGACTCCATTGAGACTTGTAAAGCTGGTGTCGTTACCCCCCGAAACCAGCACCTTGCCATTGGGCAACAGCGTCGCCGTGTGCGAAGAACGCGCGGTGATCGGGCTGGAAGCCACTGTCCACGTGCTGGTTGCGGGGTCGTACAGCTCAGCCGTGGCGACGACACCGATTTGATTCCCCAGTCGGTAAATGCCACCCACTACCAGAACCTTGCCGTTCGGCAACAGGGTTGCCGTGTGCCCAGAACGGGCGTTGGCCAGATTGCCCGCGGGCGTCCAGAACTTGGTGGCCGGGTCGTACAGCTCGACGTTGGCCGGATAGACGTATTGCGGGGTGCCAACGGTGTCGTACTCCCCGCCCACAGCCAGCACCCTCCCGTCAGCAAGAAGTGTGGCGGTGTGGCCGTTGCGCGCCGTCTGGAGGCTACCGGTCAGGGTCCATCCGGGTTGCAGGACCTGGCTGGGTGGAGTGACCACGGGAACAGACGATGATCCACCCCCGCACGCCGCCAGCACGGTCACTGCCATGCAGACAACCGCCGTGCCCAAGTTGGTATTCAGAAATCTCATTTATGTCCTCCCAGATGCCGCTAGCCGCCCATTCATGTGCGTCGAATGGAGCGGCGCAGTCTACCGCAGCATAGGAGAGACGCAGTCAGGCTCAGCGCCGCTGTACTTGCAGCGCCGCCTTGAGCCGCCTTACCTCGTGCTGCAGATCCAGGATCAGCGCGGCGGCCTCCAGCCCCACGCCAAAGTCACGTTCCAGGCGGCGCGCCTCCAGCGCGCTCTGGAGATCGGCGCTGAAGAAGCGCCAGTCGTCGGGCGGGGTATCAGCAGGCGCGGCGCTGACAATGCCCACCTCCACCAGTTGCACCACCCAGGCCAGATCGGCGCCACACGCGTGGGCCAACTCCAGGGCGGCAATCGGGTTGTCGTTGTCGATGGCGACCACGGTTTCGACGGTGACGGCGGTATAGCTGGACGTGGTCATGATGCTCCCCCCACGCCCAAATGGCGTCTTGGATTGAACGGCGCGGCCTGGGCCAGTTGTTCGTAGGCCTTGCGGGCAGCATCGGTGTCGGCCGGTGGCAGCGCAATCTCCAGCAACAGGTACAAATGCCCCGGCGGCTTGCCGGGCAGGCCACGGTCCCTGACCCGCAATTTAAGGCCTGCGCGCGCGTTGGGCGGCACCGTCACCTCCACCACACCGCCACTGGGCGTGGGCACCTGCACCTGTGCGCCCAGAGCGGCCTCGGTCGGCGTGATGGGCAGGGTCATGTACAGGTCGCTTCCTTCGATGCGGTAGAGCGCGTGGGGCGCGATGCGTACTTCCAGGTACAGATCGCCTGCGGCGCCACCACCATGTCCAGGCATACCGTGGCCGGTCAGGCGGATGAACTGCCCGGGGTGCACGCCGGCCGGAATCTTCACGCTCAGTGTGCGGTTGACGAAAGTGGGCTGGCCCTGGGCATCCATTTCCAGCGCCCGCAGTGTGATCTCGCGCTGGGCACCATGGATGGCGTCTTCGACCGAGATTTCGATGGCGGCATGGTGATCCTCGCCGCGTGCCCGCGCATGGCGGCTTTGTGCAGCGCGTTGTTCGCCCCTGCCAAACAGCGATGAGAAGAATTCACTGAAATCGGCATGGTCAGCCGGGCCCTGGCCCGGGCCACGGTGGAACTCAAAGCCTTCGTCCCACCCTGGGGGCGGCTGGAAGTTGCCCTCACCCGGATGGCCGCCACGCGCCACGCGCTCGGCCAGTGCGTCGTAGGCGGCGCGCTTCTCCTTGTCGCGCAACACGTCGTTGGCTTCGTTGATGTCGCGCATCCGCGCCTGGGCGTCAGCCTCCTTGCTGACGTCCGGGTGGTACTTGCGCGCCAGCTTGCGGTAGGCCTTGCGCACCTCCTCCTCCGAGGCGGTGCGTTCAATGCCCAGCGTTTTGTAATAGTCCTTGAATTCCATGGGACCAGTATGCGCACCGTTTAGACGAAAATGGTTGACAGAAATCAACCCAAGCCCGCATGCCTGAACCGCTGATCCCCATACTGGAAGACGAAATCGAGTGCACCGCCATCCGTGCACAGGGTGCCGGGGGGCAGAACGTCAACAAAGTCTCCAGCGCCATCCACCTGCGCTATTCGATCCCCGACTCGTCGTTGCCTGAGGAAATCAAGGAGCGGCTGATGGCGCTGAGCGACCAGCGCATCACGGCCGACGGTGTGGTGGTCATCAAGGCGCAAACCACGCGCAGCCAGGAGCAGAACAGGGCCGACGCCATAGAGCGCCTGCAGGCCCTGGTGGACAGCGTGGCGGTACTGCCCAAGCGCCGCAAGGCGACCAAGCCGACACGCAGTTCGAAACTCAAGCGCCTGGACACCAAATCCACGCGCGGCGAAGTCAAAAAGCTACGGGGGCGTGTGACGGGCGGTGGCGACTAGTTCGCAACTGCGCAGGGTTGCCGGGACCAGGTTCCGTCTAGCCCGGACTCGCGAACCAGAACCGCACCAGCGCAAAACCCAGCGCAAACAAATAGCCATAGGCAAACTTGTCGATGCGCAGCACCGCCTGCCCGCGCTGGGCGCGCCACTTGCCGACGGCAGCCATGCTCAGGCCCGCAACGATGGGTGACAGCGCCGTGTTCGCCACGCGCAAGCTCTTGTTGGCCACCAGGTAGTCGGGGAACACCAGCAGGCTTAAGGCCCCAATGCCCGCGCCAAATAATGCGTAGGCAATGGCCGCCAACCACGGTGATGGCTTCTTGCGAAACGGCTCCGCCAACGAGTGCAGGCCGATCTCAAGCAGGACTTCGCCCACGAGTTGCAGCACCAGTTCGCCAAAGAACCCGAACAGAATTTCGAAGATGACTTCCATGGTTTGCTACCCTTTTTATAGCTTACTAGTCAATATCCACGAGGGCTACAGGCTAGTTTCTATCACATCAACTCCGCTTGCCGGCCTCATGCGCCGACAGCATGGCATTTCCCACACCGCTGGCCGCGATGACCGCTATTCCCAGCCACGCCCAGGCGTCGGGCACGTGGTCAAACACCAACCAACCCAACAGTGTGGCAAAGGCAATTTGCCCGTACAGATAGGGGGTGAGCACCGGGGCCGACGCCCGCTGGTAGGCCCGTATCAGCATGAGGTGGCCAAAGGTGCCGAAAAAACCGACCAGCATGAACCACGGCCAGTAGGTCAGCAGGGCGGCCGAATCCCAGTTGAACACGGCAATTGGCGTCATGACCAGGGTTCCGACGAGCCCGGTATAGAAATGCGTGGTGTAGGGGTTTTCGGCACCGCTGAGTTGACTGGTCAGCACCTGAAACCAGGCGTAGGTCGTCACCAGCAGCACCGGAAACAGCAAGGCCCAACTGAACACCTGGCCACCGGGGCGCACCACCAGCAGCACGCCCAGTAGCCCGCCCAACATCAACCACCAGCGCCGGCTCGACACCTTGTTCTTCAGCACGCGCGCCGCCAACGCGGTCGCTGCCAGCGGTGACAACATGACCATGGCCGTGAACTCGCCCACCGGTAAATGCTGCAAGCCGAAGAAGGAGCAGGCGCTGGTGATCAGCAACAGCACACTGCGCAGCATCTGGAACCGCGGATTGGCGGTTTGCAACAACGACAGCCCCTGCACCGGAAAGCGCAGCGCAAAGGTAAGCACGGCCTGGAACAGGTAGCGAAACCACAGCAGCAGCAACACCGGAACCAAACGCGTGGCGTGCTTGGTAGTGGTGTCCAACAGCGCAAAAGCCAGCGTGGCCAGCACAATCAGCAGAACCCCAGTACCTTGTTGGGTGCGCCAATAGGACCCCGGTGCCGGGGCGGCGGGCGGTTGGGGGTCAGGGTTCACTCGGCAAACAGGCCGTCGCCGGTGCTTTTGGGCGTCACCCCCAGGTGCCGGTACGCCGCCAGTGTGGCAATGCGTCCGCGCGGTGTGCGCTGCAGGTAGCCCTGCTGGATCAGGTAGGGCTCGATCACGTCCTCGATGGTCTCGCGCTCTTCGCCAATGCTGGCGGCAATGTTGTCCAGCCCCACCGGGCCGCCGTCAAAGCGGTGGATCACGGCCTCCAGCAGCTTGCGGTCCATGACGTCAAAGCCCTGCGGGTCCACGTCCAGCATGGCCAGCGCGCGGTTGGCAATGTCCAGGCTAATGTGGCCCACGCCTTTGACGTCCGCGAAGTCGCGCACCCGGCGCAGCAACCGGTTGGCAATGCGCGGCGTGCCGCGCGAGCGGCGGGCGATCTCGAAACCGCCCTCGGCATCCATGGGTGCCTTGAGCAGTCCGGCGCTGCGCTTCACAATGCGGGCCAATTCGTCGGGCGTGTAAAACTCCAGCCGCGCGACGATGCCAAAACGGTCGCGCAATGGGTTGGTCAGCATGCCGGCGCGGGTGGTGGCGCCCACCAGCGTGAAGGGTTGCAGGTCGAGCTTGATGGAGCGGGCGGCTGGGCCTTCGCCAATCATGATGTCGATCTTGTAGTCTTCCAGCGCGGGGTACAAAATTTCTTCGACCACCGGACTCAAGCGGTGAATCTCGTCGATGAACAGCACATCGTTCTTTTCCAGATTGGTCAGCAGTGCCGCCAGGTCCTTGGGCTTTTCCAGCACCGGGCCGCTGGTCTGGCGCAAATTGACGCCCAGCTCGGCGGCGACGATGTGTGAGAGTGTGGTCTTGCCCAGGCCGGGTGGGCCAAACAGCAGCACATGGTCCAGCGCCTCGCCGCGCATCTTGGCGGCGCTGATAAAGATCTCCAGCTGCTCGCGTATCTTGGCCTGGCCCACATACTCGTCCAGCAGCTTGGGGCGCAACGCGCGCTCAATCGCCTCTTCCTGGGGCGAGGTGGGCGCGGCGGACACCATGCGTTTGGAAGGCGGGGCGGCAAAGTCGTCGGTCTGGATGCTCACGGCGGGGGTCTTCTGTTCGTGCAAAGCTTGCGGACGCCCACTATAGCGCGCGCACGCTTCCTGCAGCAGGGACCCGGATTCAAGTTCGCCGTCCATTTGGCCGATAGGATGGCATGAACCCAACCCCAGCATACCGGGCAGCCTTGCCATTGCGCCCTTTGATCCTCGCCATGGCGCTCGCGCTGTGCGCCAGTGCATGGGCGGCCGACCCGGCTGCGAAACACGACCCGGCGCACGCGGCGGCACCCGCAGCGTCCGCAGCATCCGCCCCGGCCAAGGCGGCATCCCAGGAAGCCCACGACACCAGCAAGAAGACGGCACCGGTCGATAGCCTTCCCACCAGCAGCGGAAGTGCCATGGCAGAGAAAATTCGCGCCGCGATGGCCGGCACCGTGGTGGCCAGCAAGAAGATGACCGTGGTGGTGGAAGACAAGGAAGCCGCGGAAGCCCGCGTCACCAGCAAGACACCCGCACAGCCCGCTGCAACCAGCCACAGCCCATCGCCTTCCGCCAAGGCGCTTGCAAGCCAGCGCTACAACCAGGCCCGCGCCGCCGCAGTGGCCGGACATGGCGCGGTTGACACCCACAGCGCGCCAACCGCCAACGCCCATGGGGGCGAAGCGCACTGGACCTACGAAGGCGAAACCGGTCCTCAAGCCTGGGGCAAGCTCAAGCCGGACTTCAACCTGTGTGCAATCGGCAAGCGCCAGTCCCCCATCAACATTGAGGACGGAACCACCTTGCAAGGCCCGGCCGAACCGGTGCAGTTTGCCTACACACCCAGCAATGGCATAGTGGTCAACAACGGCCACACCATTCAGGTCGATGTGCAAGGCGAGAACGCCATCACCGTGCGCGGCTCCACCTATCGCTTGCTGCAGTTTCACTTCCACACGCCATCGGAAGAGCAGATCAATTTCAAACGCTTCCCCATGGTGGCCCACCTGGTGCACAAGAACAACGAAGGCCAGTTGGCCGTGGTGGCGGTGCTGCTGCAGGAGGGCGAAGCCAACCCCATGGTTGACAAGGTCTGGACCTATATGCCGCTGGACACCAACGACCGTGTGCGCATGCCGCAGGCTCTGCTGGATGTAAACGGCTTGCTGCCCAAGGACCAGCGCTACTACCAGTTCATGGGGTCCCTGACCACACCACCGTGCTCGGAGGGCGTGCTGTGGATGGTAATGAAGCAACCCATGACCATCAGCGCGGGCCAGTACAAACTGTTCACGCAGCTGTACCCCAACAATGCGCGGCCCGTGCAGCCCATCAATGGGCGGCCGGTGCGGGAAGCGCTGTAGTCAGTCGGCTGACTGCGTCGTCGGTGTGCCCAGGAATTGGGCGTACAGGCCTTCGCCTATCGGGCGATCAGGGGAATTCCTGACGAACTCTGCAATCTTGAGGTCTTCGTTCACGACATGGTTGCTGAACCAGTTGTAGACGGCGTACAGCAGGTCCTCGGGAAACTCGGCACGGTGCCGAATCCTGGACAACTCGACCTGCAGGTCAATCAGTAGCGTGGTGTGAATTTGGGTGTGTGCAATTACGTCCGGGTAACCGATCTCGTGCATCAGGTTTTGCTCGCTGACGAAATGAAATTCGGTGAATTTCTTGAGCTCCAGCATGACGCGCTGTATCGTCTGCTCGGATTGTCTGGTCTTGATTGCGATGTCCAGCTTGCGACACAGCAACATCAGCATGCGGTGCTGGGTGTCAATCAGGCTGTTGCCCAGCTCCAGCTCCGGCTTCCATTGCACAAACATGGCGCTCTCTCAAAGGGAAGTGATGTCGGCTTTGCGGGTGTCGCCGTAACTCAGG
>Ga0208398_100934_pt1 | contig 13883 bp, 10 predicted proteins | sample LakWasMe79_HOW10_2_FD_183905 | JGI IMG/M metagenome (GOLD analysis project Ga0208398, IMG submission 183905) | Freshwater sediment methanotrophic microbial communities from Lake Washington under simulated oxygen tension - Sediment Metagenome... | ecosystem: Environmental > Aquatic > Freshwater >... | reverse complement strand
CACCCGACGGCTACACGCTTGCGCAAATTCCGCTGGGCGTGTTCCGCCTGCCCTACACCACCAAGATCAACTGGGACCCGATCAAGGACATCAGCTACGTGCTCAACGTCACCGGCTATGCCTTTGGCCTGGTCGTGCCTGCGGACTCGGCGCTGCGCACCTGGACCCATTTTGTGGCCTGGGCCAAGGCCAACCCCGGCCTGCTGTCCTATGGCTCCACCGGCACCATGACCAGCCCGCACCTGACCATGGAGCTGATCGCGCAGAAGCTGGGGTTGCAACTGCTGCACGTCCCGTACAAGGGCAGTGCCGATCTGATGCAGGCCATTCTGGGCGGGCAGATCATGGCTGCGGCCGACTCCACCGGTTTTGCGCCGCAGGTGGCGGCCGGTAAGTTGCGCGTGCTCAACACCTGGGGTGCCGAACGCTTGGCCAAGTTTCCTGATGCGCCCACGCTCAAGGAACTGGGGCTGGACCTGGTGCAGAACTCGCCCTTTGGCATCGGCGCGCCCAAGGGCACACCGCCGGCGGTCATCAAACGTCTGCACGATGCCCTCAAGCAGGCCATGGAGCAGGAGAGCTACGTGACGGCGCTGGCCCGTTACGACATGGTGCCCATGTACATGAACTCCGCTGCTTACCTCAAGTTTGCGCAGGAGACCTATACCAGGGAAAAGGCGCTGGTGGAAAAGCTCGGCCTGATGCGCCAGCCCTGAACCTGTCCCGCGTCCTTTCATGATCACCTTCTACAACCACCTGCACGCACGCCACCAGGGCAAGGTCGAAATGTTCCGCGGCGCGCTGGTGCCCTGCTTTGAGGTGCCGGCCCGTGCCGACCATGTGCTGGCCGAACTGGAGCGGCGCCAGTTGGGCAGCGTGCAGCACCCCGACGCGTTTGACGACGTGGCACTGGAGCGCATCCACAGCCCGCGTTACCTGCGCTTTCTGGCCACCGCCTGGGAGCAGTGGCTGGCGCTGGACCCGGCCAACGCGGACAAGGACATCCTGCCATCGGTCTGGCCCACGCGCACCTTTCGCACCGATATCGAGCCCGACAACTTTGCCGCCAAACTGGGGTTGTATTCCTACGACGCGGGTTCGCCCTTCACGGCGGGCACCTGGGTGGCGGCGCGTGCCGGGGCCGACTGCGCGCTCAGCGCCGCGCAGCGGCTGGTGCACGGCGACCGCGCTGCCTTTGCGCTGAGCCGACCGCCCGGCCACCATGCGGGCATGGACTTCTTTGGCGGCTACTGCTTCCTGAACAACGCCGCGCTGGCCGCACAACACCTGCGCGATGCGGGCCTGGAGCGGGTGGCCGTGCTCGACGTCGACTACCACCACGGCAACGGCACGCAGGCCATCTTCTACGACCGAGCCGACGTGTTCTTCGCCAGCATCCATGGGGACCCGCGCACCGAATACCCGTTCTTCCTGGGCCATGCCGATGAGGCGGGCCAGGGCGCCGGGCTGGGCGCCAACCTCAACATCCCCTTGCCCCGCGGCACCGGGTTCGAGGTCTGGTTTGCCGCACTGGAGCACGCGCTGGGCGCCATCCAGCGCTTTGGAGCGCAGGCGCTGGTGGTGTCGCTGGGCATGGACACGTTTGAGGGCGACCCCATCTCCGGTTTCACACTGCGCAGCGCCGATTACCTGCGCGTGGGCCAGCGGCTGGCTGCGGCGGGCCTGCCGACGGCGCTGGTCTTTGAAGGCGGCTATGCGGTGGCCGAGGTCGGTGTGAATGCGGTCAATGTGCTCGAGGGCTTTATCGGGGCTTGACGCTTGCCGGGTGCAGGCGCTACGCTCACCCCGATGCACCTTACGGCATTCACCAGTTTGCATCCGCGGTCTGCCAGGGCCAAGCTGGCCTTGATCGCACTGCTGGCATCGGCGCTGCTCATGGGTGGGTTCGGGGTGGGCTCGTACCTGATGACCGAGCAACGCCTGCACGCGCAACGCGATGCTACATGGGCCCAACTGCAGCGCCATCTGGCACAGCCGGTTTCCATGTCCCTGTGGAACTTCGACATCCCCAGCCTGAACGCCGCACTGGCTGCCGAGCTGGGTGGCTCCGTGTTGGGCATGGCGGTGGTGGACGACGGCGGCAAGATCATCGCCCAGACCGGGCTGGCACTGCCGGTGGCCGGCGGCGACCTGCCCACGGATGCCGAAGTCCTGACCATGGACCTGCCCAAGGTGGAAGGCAACCACCTGGGCAGCGTGCAGGTCGCGTGGTCGGACAGTTCCCTGCGCCAGGCCCTGACGACCACGGTGTGGCTTGCACTGGCCCAACTGGTGGGCGTAGGTCTGATTTTGCTGGCAGTGGTGTGGGTGGGCGTGGACCAGTTTATTTTCAAGCGCGTGCGGCGGCTGCAGCAGGCGCTGGACGAGGCCGTCCGGCGCGATGGCGCATCCGACATCGTGGCCCTGCCGGTCACGGCCGACGACGAGTTTGGTGCCATCACCCGCAGCATCAATGCCATCACCGCCCGCCTGGGCGACGAGCTGGAAGCGGGCAAGGAGGCCGAGGAAGAAGCCCGCGCCGCACTGTCCAATATGCAAAGTGCCCAGGAGGGCCTGGTACAGGCCGAGAAGATGGCCTCGCTGGGGCGACTGGTGGCCGGCGTGGCCCACGAGCTCAACACCCCCATTGGCAACATCATGATGGTGGCCAGTACCCAGCAAGAGGTTGCGCGCCAACTGGACCAGGCCGTCGCCACCGGTGCGCTGACCCGCACAGCGCTCAACGCATTTGCACAGCGGATCGATGAGGGCGCAGAGCTGATGCTGACCAGCTCGCGGCGCGCGGCCGAGCTGATCCAGAACTTCAAGCAGGTGGCAGTGGACCAGACCACCGACCAGCTGCGCGACTTTGACCTGGCCCAGCAGATCGCCGAGATGCTGTCGGTCATTGCCCACATCCTGGCCAAGACGCCGATCAAGCTGGTGCAGCACCTGGAGCCCGGCATCCCTATGCACAGCTACCCCGGTCCGCTGGGCCAGGTCATCACCAACCTGGTCATGAATGCCGCCAAGCACGGCTTCGATGGCGCGCAGTCCGGCACCATCACCGTCACCTGTGCGCGCGACGGCGAGCGGGCCTGCATCACCGTTGTGGACGACGGCGTGGGCATTCCGCCGGAGAACGTGGGCAAGATTTTTGACCCCTTCTTCACCACCAAACTCGGCCAGGGCGGCACCGGCCTGGGCCTGCATATCTCGCACAACATGGTGTATGGCCCGCTGGGAGGGCGCATCACCGTGCACAGCGCGCCCGCCGTGGCCACCCGCTTTACGCTGCATCTGCCCTTCGTCGCCCCGGACGCACACCGGATCTAGATTTTTTTGACAGGAGAACCTGACCATGCAACGCCGTCCATTTCTCACCCGCGCTCCGGCTGCGGCTCTTTTGTCGCTCTTGGGCCTCTGGGGCTTTGCCGGCAACACCCTGGCCGCAACCCCGGCGGAGGCGCGCGCCGAGATCCAGAAGATGCGCGCCACCACGCTGGAGCGTCTGTACAAGGTGCACCCCGCCGCCCGCGCCGATGTGCAAAAGGCGGCCGGCTACGCCGTGTTCAGCAACGTCGGCATCAACCTGATCCTGCTGTCCGCCGCCGGTGGCTCGGGTGTGGCGCATGACAACCGCAGCGGCAAGGACACGTACATGAAGATGGTGTCGGGCGGCTTTGGCATTGGCCTGGGCGTGAAAGACTTCCGCGGCGTCTTCGTGTTCTCCACCACCGACAAGCTCAACCAGTTCACCAACAGTGGCTGGGAAGCCAGCGCCCAGGCCGACGCCGCCGCCAAGGCCGGCGACAAGGGCGGTGCCGCCGCCGGTGCCATCACCGTGGCCCCAGGTGTGAACCTGTACCAGCTGACCGAAAACGGCCTGGCCCTGCAGGCCACCATCCAGGGCACCAAGTATTTCAAGAACGATGAGTTGAACGGGAAGTAGGCACCTTGCAAACCCTTCCCATCCGCCTGTCCGCTGGTCAGGACCCGCGTGCCGCGCTGTGCGCGCCACGACCGAGGTATTGTTGGCGCTACTACCCGAATGGGAGCTTGCGCGCGAGCCGGATGCGGCCGCGGGCTATGACGAACTGGTGGTGCGGGCCACAGGCACGCCACCGTCACCGACTGTCTAGCGATTGGACTTCGCCGGGTTAACGGCTGCCAGTAATCGCCCTGGCCACCTCGGCAAACCCCGCCCCGCGTTCACTGGGCGCAATGTAGCGTGGCAGGTGCGTGAGCCGGTCGGCACAGTGGCGGATGTTGGCCACGCCCACGCTGTGCGTGAAGTGCTCGAACATGGCCTGGTCGTTGCCCGAGTCGCCGACAAACACCCAGCGGTCCAGCTCCTGTGCCAGGTCGCGGCCCAGCAGCTCGCGGACGATCCAGTTGGCGCCCTGCCATTTGTCGAAGTTGCCAAAGCAGCCGTGGATGTGGATGCTGCTGACCGTGGTGTGCATGCCATAGCCCTGCAACAGGTCCACCACGCGCTGCACCGTTTCGGGGGTCAGGCGGGCGTGCTCGTGGTAGTCAAAGGCCAGGTCGGTTTCACGGCCCGCGCTGTCGCGGGTGATGAAGACACCAGGCACTGCAAACATCACCCGGGCGCCGATTTGCTGCATGCGCATCTGGTTGGCGGCACGCGTCACAGCGTCCTGTTGGTATATTTTTGATAGCAAACTATCTTTATTCGACGAGGGCTTCAGGCCATTTTGACTTGAAGTCTCTGTGGGGCGAGCGGGCACCAGGGCGACTGCGCCGTTCTCCGCCACCATGGCGTCAACCGGCCACGGTGCTGGGCCTGCCATGAACTGCTCGCACCAGCCTATGGGCCGCCCGGTGATGGCGATGACCACCAGTCCGGCAGCCTTGAGGTCGGCCAGGGCCTGCAGCGCGTCGGGCGTGATGGCGCCTTTGGTGGTCAACGTGTCGTCAATGTCGGTGAAGACGCCGACGATGCCGCGGCGCTCGGACGCGGGCCAATCCGCTAAAGGCAACATCAGAAGAATCCGCCGCAATTCAGATTAGCCGGCGGTCTGCAGTGCCAGGCCGGCATGCTCGCGCAGCGGATGGAAATGGATCTTGGGAAAGCGTTCCTGCGCCAGCCGCACGTCGTACGGGCTGGTGCACAGATAGGCCAGTGTATTGGCCGCATCGCGCGCCATGCGCATGGGGTAGGCGTCGCAAAAGGCCTTCAGCTCTTGTGGCGTGTCGGCGGTGATCCAGCGCGCGCCGGTGTACTGGCAGCCTTCCAGGCGGATGTCGGCGTCGTACTCACCCTTCAGGCGGTGCTGCACCACTTCAAACTGCAACTGGCCGACGGCACCCAGCAGCATGTTGCCGCCGATCTCGGGCTTGAACACCTGGATGGCGCCTTCTTCGCCCAGCTGGGCCAGGCCCTGCTGCAGTTGCTTGGTGCGCAGGGGGTTGCGCAGCACCACGGTCATGAACATTTCCGGCGCGAAGAAGGGCAGGCCGGTGTAGAGCAGGTTGACCGAACCGTCGGTGATCGTGTCGCCCAGCTGCACGCCGCCGTGGGTGGTGAAGCCGACGATGTCGCCCGCATAGGCCTCTTCCACTGCCTCGCGGCGCTGGCTCATGAAGGTCACCACGGATGTGGGGCGCAGTTCCTTGGCGGTGCGCATGACCTTGAGCTTCATGCCCGGTGTGTATTTGCCGGAGGCCACGCGCACAAAGGCAATGCGGTCGCGGTGGTTGGCGTCCATATTGGCCTGCACCTTGAAGACCACGCCGCTGAAGGCGTCGTCCTCGGGTTGCACTTCTTTGATGACCGGCTGCTTGTTGACGATGAAGGAACTGGTGCGTGCGCCGGGCGAGGGCGCCAGGTCCACCAGCGCGTCCAGCACTTCCATCACACCGAAATTGTTGACGCCGGAGCCGAAGAACACCGGGGTCTGCTTGCCGGCCAGGAAGGCTTCATGGTCCCAGGCGGGCGATGCGCCGGTGGCCAGTTCCATGCTCTCCATGGCGCTTGTCCATTCATGGCCAAAGCGTTTTTCCAGCGCGGCGGGGTCGCTCAGCGGCATGGACTCGAATTCTTGCGGGCGGCGGTCCTTGCCGCCGTCAAACACCGTCATCATCTGCGTGCGCAAATTGACAATACCTCCAAAGGATTTTCCCTGGCCCACGGGCCAGGTCATGGGCACGCAGGGCATGCCCAGCTCGCGCTCGATCTCGTCCAGGATGTCCAGGGGTTCCCGCACTTCGCGGTCCATCTTGTTGACGAAGGTGATGATGGGCGTATCGCGCTGGCGGCAGACTTCGATCAGGCGGCGGGTCTGGGCTTCCACACCGTTGGCCGCGTCAATCACCATCAGCGCCGAGTCCACGGCCGTCAGCACGCGGTAGGTGTCTTCCGAGAAGTCCTTGTGGCCTGGGGTGTCGAGCAGGTTGACGACATGGTCACGGTAAGCCATTTGCATCACCGAGGATGCGACCGAAATGCCGCGCTGCTTTTCAATCTCCATCCAGTCAGACGTAGCGTGGCGTGTGGCCTTGCGCGCCTTCACCGAGCCGGCGATCTGGATCGCGCCGGAGAACAGCAACAGCTTTTCAGTCAGTGTGGTTTTGCCGGCATCCGGGTGGGAAATGATGGCAAAGGTGCGGCGGCGGCGGGTTTCGGCAAGAAATGACACAGGCAGAGGATTCCAGAAGGTGGGCCTGGGCGCCCTTGCACCCAGCAGCGGGCGATCGCCCGGAAGGGGCGGATTTTACCGGAGCGCGTTGGTTTGCAGCGCAGGGCGCCGTCCGCAGCGGGCGACCCCGGGGCTAACTGGCGTGCAGCGCATACATCTTCTGCATGCCCCCAATCCAGCGCTCGTAGTCCTGCCCCTTGTTGCGGAAGTACTGCGCCACCTCGGGGTGGGGCAGTACCAGGAACTTGCCGTTCTCCATCGTGGTGACCACTTCCTGTGCCACCACTTCGGGCTCCAGGATGCCGTTCACGGCCGCTGAGCCGCCATCGGTGCCGGCGGTCATGTCGGTCTGCACCGACTGCGGGCACAGGCAGGCTACCTGCACGCCCTTGCGGCCATAGGCAATGCGCAACCATTCGGCAAACGCCACCGCCGCGTGCTTGGTCACGGCGTAGGCGGGGGACTCGACAATCGTCAGCAGCCCGGCGGCCGACGCGGTGACCAGAAAGAAGCCGTCGCCCCGCGCCACCATCTCGGGCACCACGGCGCGCGCCGCCCAGACATGGGCCATGCTGTGGATCTGCCACATCTTGTTCCACAGCGCGTCTTCCAAGTCCAGCCCACCCATGCTGCCCAGGATGCCGGCGTTGGAGATGTAGGCATCCACCTGGCCGTAGTGCTGGCGCGTGGTGGCCACCAAAGCCTGGATGTCGGCCTCCTGGCTGACGTCGCAGCGCACGGCCAGGCCGTTGATGGCACTGGCCACGGCTTGCGCGCGTTCCAGATTGACGTCGGCCACCACCACGCCCCGCGCGCCGTCGGCCGCAAAACGTCGGGCGATGGCGCGGCCAATGCCGCTGGCGCCACCGGTAACGATGGCGACCTTGTTTCGAATGTCCATGAAAAGCTCCTGTTGGGGCCGACAGTGTCTGGCGGGTTGCGGTGCGGGTCAGCCACGCAGGCGACACCCAAAAATGCGCTTAATGCGCGCAGGTTGGCAGCCTGGTGCGTAGCTCCGTATAATCGGCGTCTTCCGAGGAGCGTTGCAGCTCGATCGCCTTTCCGTCACCCGGAAAAGGACGCGAGTGAGGCTCGGAACACTTTGCCCTTCTGGGGCATTGCAAGTCAACGGCGCTCACCCACTGGTCTGTGCGGTGAGCCCATTTCCTCGGTTCCCCCGGTTTTTCGCACAGTGCAGTGGCCCTCACATTTATTTGGAGCAGACCATGAGCGCACTCAAACCCGTTAAAGCCGAAGACTACAAAATTGCCGACCTGAGCCTGGCCCCCTGGGGCCGCAAAGAGTTGACCATCGCCGAAACTGAAATGCCCGGCCTGATGGCCATCCGCGAAGAGTTTTCCAAATCCCAACCGCTCAAGGGCGCGCGCATCACCGGCTCGCTGCACATGACCATCCAGACCGGCGTGCTGGTCGAGACCCTGCAAGCCCTGGGCGCCGAAGTGCGCTGGGCATCGTGCAACATTTTCTCCACGCAAGACCACGCCGCTGCCGCGCTGGTCGCCAAGGGCACGCCGGTGTTCGCGCACAAGGGCGAAACACTGGAAGAGTACTGGGATTTCACACACCGCATTTTTGAGTTTGGCGGCAAGAAGGGCACGGCGCTCGAAGGCCCCAACATGATTCTGGACGACGGCGGCGACGCCACGCTGCTGATGCACCTGGGTGCCAGGGCCGAGAAGGACATCAAGGTCCTGGCCAAGCCCGGCAGTGAAGAAGAGATCTGTTTGTTCAAGGCCATCAAGGCCAAGCTCAAGCTCGACCCCACCTGGTACAGCCGCCGCCTGAAGAACATCATCGGCGTGACCGAGGAAACCACCACCGGCGTGATGCGCCTGGAAGAAATGTCCGCCAAGGGCACGCTGGCCTTCCGCGCCATCAACGTCAACGACTCGGTGACCAAGAGCAAGTTCGACAACCTCTACGGCTGCCGCGAATCCCTGGTCGATGCCATCAAGCGCGCGACCGATGTGATGATCGCCGGCAAGGTCGCTTGCGTGGCCGGCTACGGTGACGTGGGCAAGGGTTCCGCCCAGGCCCTGCGCGCACTCAGCGCCCAGGTGTGGGTGACCGAGATCGACCCCATCAACGCACTGCAGGCCGCAATGGAAGGCTACAAGGTCGTGACCATGGAATACGCTGCCGACAAGTGCGATATTTTCGTGACCTGTACCGGCAACAAGAACGTTATCACTTACAAGCATATGGCGGCCATGAAGGACCAGGCCATTGTTTCCAACATCGGCCACTTCGACAATGAGATCGATGTCGCTTCGCTGGAAAAGCTCCAGTGGGACGAGATCAAGCCCCAGGTCGACCACGTGATCTTCCCTGCCACCAAGGGCAAGAACGGCAAGCCTGAAAAGCGGATCATCCTGCTGGCCAAGGGCCGTCTGGTGAACCTGGGCTGCGGCACCGGCCACCCTAGTTTTGTGATGTCGTCCAGCTTTGCGAACCAGACCATTGCCCAGATTGAATTGTTCACCAAACCCAAGGAATACAAGAACGGCAAGGTATATGTGCTGCCCAAGCACCTGGACGAAAAAGTGGCGCGCCTGCACCTGAAGAAAGTTGGTGCCATGCTGTCCGAGCTGACCGACGAGCAAGCCGCCTACATCGGCGTCAGCAAGTCCGGCCCGTACAAAAAAGACACGTACCGGTATTGATCGCCACACATGCGCATTGACCAACTACTCGTTCAACGTGGCCTGGCCACTACCCGGTCGCAGGCCCAACGCCTGATTGCCGACGGTGTGGAATGGCTGCAGGGCGAGGCGTGGAAGCGCATCGCCAAGAACGGCGACGAAGTTCCCGAGAACGCCGACGTTCGCCTGCTCGACGATTCCGAAGCCCGCTACGTATCCCGTGGCGGCCTGAAGCTGGAGGCGGCCCTCAAGCACGTGGGGCTGTCGGTGGATGGCCTGGCCTGCCTGGACGTAGGGCAATCCACCGGTGGCTTTACCGATTGCTTGCTGCAGCACGGCGCGCGCATGGTGGTGGGTGTGGATGTGGGCAGCGCCCAGTTGCACCCCAAACTGCGCGAGGACGGCCGCGTGCTGTGCGTCGAAAAGGTCAATGCCCGATCGCTGGATGCTAGTGATTTGATAGCGGCCTGTGCCAATTACACGGGGGCTGGCGGCCTGTTTGATCCAGAGGCCGAAGACGCCGAGCCGTTGGTGACGGAGTTTGATGTGGTGGTGGGCGACCTGTCCTTCATCTCACAGACCCTGGTGCTTCCGGCCGTCGTGCCCTTCCTGAAAGTCGGCGGCACGTTGCTGATGCTGGTCAAGCCGCAGTTCGAGTTGCAGCCCGGGCAGGTGGGCAAGGGCGGCATCGTCAAGGACGCGTCGTTTTATCCGCTGATTGAGACCCGGTTGCGCGAGGCCTGCGCCGAGTTGGGCCTGACCGTCACGGCGTGGTTTGACTCACCGATTGAAGGCGGTGACGGCAACCGCGAGTTTTTTATTTGCTCAACAAAAACCTGAAACCTTGCGGGACAGACCGCAGCTACGCGTAGCAAGCCAGCTCTGTCCTCAACTGACCAGATGCGGGACCAACCGCAACGACGGAGAGAGTAACTATGTCTGATACAACCCGTATTCCCTTGAGCGTGGAGTTCTTCCCGCCCAAGACGCCCGAGGGCGTGGCCAAGCTACGCACCGTGCGCCAGCAGCTGTATGCCTTGAAGCCCGAATTCTGTTCGGTGACCTTTGGCGCTGGCGGCTCGACGCAGGAAGGCACCTTCAACGCCGTCGGAGAGATTCTGGCCGAGGGCGTGAGCGCTGCGTCGCATTTTTCCTGCATCGGCGCCACGCACGAGACGGTGCGCGCGCAGTTGGCCACCCTCAAGGCCATGGGCGTCAAACGGCTGGTGGCGCTACGGGGCGACATGCCCAGCGGCTATGGCGCCGGTGGCGAGTTTCACTACGCCAGTGATCTGGTCGCGTTCATCCGGTCCGAGACCGGCGACGACTTCCACATCGAGGTGGCCGCCTACCCCGAAATCCATCCGCAGGCCAAGTCGCCGGACAGCGACTTGCAGGCCTTTGCCACCAAGGTGCGCGCCGGTGCCAACTCGGCCATCACCCAGTATTTCTACAACCCGGATGCCTACTTCCGTTTTGTCGATGACGTGGCGGCGATGGGCCTGAATGTGCCCGTGGTGCCCGGCATCATGCCCATCACCAGCTCCACACAACTGATGCGTTTCTCGGATGCCTGCGGCGCGGAGATCCCGCGCTGGATTCGCCTGCGCCTGCAAGGTTTCGGGGATGACACCGCGTCGATCAAGGCATTTGGTCTGGATGTGGTCACGGGTCTGTGCGAGCAACTGCGCGCCGGCGGCGCGCCTGCCTTGCACTTCTACAGCATGAACCAGAGCGTCGCCACGCTGGCGCTGTGTGAGCGGTTGGGGTTGACCTAGATATCCATTGCCGGGCGGTGTTCGTCCGGCGTGACAAACTTCCAGCTGCCGACAAAGCACGCGGACAGCCAGGCCACGGAACCGATCAGCCCGATGATCAGCCACGGGCCGAACCAGTCGCCATCAAAGGCACCAAACATGCTGGCGCGCAGCGTCTTGACCACCCAGGTAAAGGGCAACCAGGGGCTGACGGTCTGGTAGATTCCGCCGGCCAGTTCCACCGGCAACACGCCTCCGGCAGACGACAGCTGTAGCACCATCAGCAGCAGCGCGGCTGCCTTTCCGGCATCGCCAAAAGCGCGGGTCAGAGCGACGATGATGGTCAGGAAGGTCAGCGATGTCAGCACCAGCGTCAGGGCAAATGGCAGCAGCCGCGAGACATGCAGGTCGAGCAGAAACAGCGACATCAGCATGATGACCATGGACTGTGCAATCACGATGTGGCCCAAGATCCCCAGTTTGCCCATCAGTCGGGCGGGGCGCGACGCGCTGGCGGCGGCTTCAGGAAGACGACGCAGGTGAAAGAGAAAAGCCGACATCACCGCACCCAGCCACAAGGTTGTCGCCAAGAAATTGGGCGCAAATCCGGCGCCGTTGTTGGGCACCGGGGCGACTATTTCGATTGCGGGTTCGACCGAGTCGGCCAAGCCGCGAGGACTGCCATCGGGTGCGCTGGTCTCCGCGGGCAGGGACTGGTTTAGCAGTTCCAGTCCGGACGCCAATTCCCTGGATCCACCTTTGAGCTGGGCCAGACCGCTGCGCAGGTCCTGTGCGCCCGTGGCCAGCGCCTGGCCACTGTTGGCAAGTTCGTCGAGTTTTCCGTCCGCCGGCACCTTGCTCGCGGCGGCGTGCACGCCGCCTCCCAATGCGGTCATGCCGTCGGCCAGCTTGGCAACCCCGGTGCTGAGCTTTTGCGTGCCGTCGGCCAGTTGCGCCTGACCGGTTCTGGCCGTCTGCAGGCCCGCGCCCAACTGCGTCGCACCGTTGGCCAGTTGGCCAGCGCCCTCGGCTATGCGCGAGCCGACCAGGGGAATGCCCTTGGTTTCATCCTGCAGCTTGGTGCCGCCCTCCGCCAGCTTTTGCGCGCCGGTCTGCAGCTCTTGCAGGCCTTGTGCCAGGCCCGCATGGCCGGTCACCAGTTCGGCGGCGCCCGACTTGAGAGCTGCCAGGTCCTGGGCCGCCGGGCGCTGCTGGTCCATGCTGCGCAGGCCCGCACCCAGTTGTTTGACACCCTCGGTGAGTTGTCCGACCGCCTTGCCCATGCCATCGGCACCTGTCGCCAGGGTTTTGGAGCCGGATTCCGCCCTGCTCAGGCCCGCGTCGAGCTTGTGCGCGCCGTCGTTGAGTGCCGCTGCGCCTTTGCGCAGCTGTGCCAGTTTGTCCAGCGATCCGGTGGCGGTGGTCAGCACCAGCGACCAGCGTTTCTCATTCAGGTTGATGTTGACCTGATGGCCCAGCTCGGTGGCAAAGCGTTTGGCGAGGTTGGCGCCGTTGTAGTTGTTGCCCTCGGACACATACATCACCAGCCGTCCGCCGGCCGCTTCCTGACCGGGCACCGCGTTGGCGCTGAAATCCCTGGGAATGATGAGGGCAAACGCGAGGCGGCCCTGGCGCACCGCCAGTTTGGCGTCTTCTTCGACCGAGTAGTCGACAAAGCCAAAGCTGCGCTTCTCCTTGATCGAGGCGGCCACCGATTGCCCTACGTTGACGTCCTGGCCCCGGTAGTTCAGTCCCTGATCCAGGTTGACCAGGGCGGCTTTCAAATCACCGGTGTGGGCGCCGGGGTCGCGTACGCTGGCGAGGTAGATCAGCGCATACAGCGCCGGGATGATGATCACCCCTACGGCGGCAATTCGGAGCTTGGGAAAGCGCGTGAACAGCGTCAACTCCATGCGAAAAATGGCAAACGCATCGCGAAAAACGCGCATGGAGGGCTCCTGTCTTAACCGCCGGATTCGAGCGTAAACGCGGCGTGCTGATCCTGTTTGAGTACGGCCACCATCTGGGGCAATGCCAGCGCCAGGGCCGCCTTGAGTGTGTGCGGCGGATTGATGACGAACATGCCACTGGCTGGCAGGCCGGGGCGAATCACTTCGCCCGCGCCGTCCTGCAGCAGTTTGCTGGATTTGACGGTAAGTGTGGCGCCCAACCAGCTCTTGCCGGCCTTGTTGGCCAGGGTCTTGAGTTTCTTGGGCAGGTCATGCGCTTCCGGCCGCGGAATGATGGGGTACCAGACTGCATAGGTGCCCGTGACAAAACGCTGCAGTGAGTCGGCCACCATGACGGCCACGCGACCATAGTCGGTTTTGAGTTCATAGCTGGGGTCGCAGAACACCAGCGCCCGGCGTGACGGCGGTGGCAGAAACTTCTTGATGCCCTCAAAACCATCTTCGCGCAGGATGGCGACCTGGCGGCCTGCCTCAAGTTGCGCGATGTTGGCGGTCAGGGTCTTGGTATCGGTGGGATGGATCTCAAACAGTTTGAGCTTGTCGCGGTCGCGTTCCTGCAGCACGCGCTGGATGATGAAGGGCGAGCCCGGGTACACCTTGTGGCTGCCCTTGCTGTTGAAGCCGGCCACCAGGTCCAGGTAGTCCTGCAATGCGGGTGCAAAGGGCTGGTCCGGCTTGGCGGCCACCAGTTTGAGAAAGCCGTCGGCCGCTTCGGCGCTGGTCTGGGCGTAGTCACCGTCCAGGCGGTACAGCCCGGCTCCGGCATGGGTGTCGAAGACCGTCAGGGCTGCGTCCTTTTGCACCATATGCCGCAAAATGGCCAGCAAAACG
>Ga0208398_100932_pt1 | contig 13923 bp, 12 predicted proteins | sample LakWasMe79_HOW10_2_FD_183905 | JGI IMG/M metagenome (GOLD analysis project Ga0208398, IMG submission 183905) | Freshwater sediment methanotrophic microbial communities from Lake Washington under simulated oxygen tension - Sediment Metagenome... | ecosystem: Environmental > Aquatic > Freshwater >... | reverse complement strand
CGAGTACCACGTTCCCCTGTTGCCCACCCACGTGGCCGCCGTTGCCGGTACGTTTGGCGAGCTGTTTTTCCCGGTGCTGCTGGTGTTGGGTCTGTGCGGGCGCTTCTCGGCCTTGAGCCTGTCCGTCGTCAACATTGTGGCGGTGCTGAGCCTGTCCGAGATCGCCCCGGCGGCGCTACAGCAGCACCAGTTCTGGGGTGCGCTGCTGTTGGGGGTGGTGTTGTGGGGACCGGGCAAGTGGTCGGTGGACGCCTGGTGGTGGCCCAAGGTCGCACGCTAGGCGCCGGGCGGGGTGAGCACCTTTTCGGGTGGCTCCGCATGCCAGAAGCTGTTGGTTGCCATTGCGTGAGGGTGCACCAGTAGAGGCTGGCCCCCACATCACGGATGGCCAAGCGTGGATACTGTGAACTGCTCACGAACGGGTACACGCATGAAAACCAAAACGATCCAGCGCACCACCAAAGCCGCGTTACTACGGGAACTGGAAGCGATGCGGGCTATGGAAAAGGAATACCGGTTGTTGCTCGATGAGTCGAGCGATCCGATTTTTGCCTTTTACCCGGATGGGCGATACCGCTATGTCAACCAGGCATTTGCGAATGGCGTGGCGCGCGAACGCACCGCCATCATGGGCAAAAAGATCTGGGACATTTTCCCCAAAGACGAAGCCGACAAACGCTTTGCGGTGGTCAAGTGGGTATTCGAGAATGGGCAGACCAGGATCATTGAGGTGCGCGTTCCCCGGCCCGACGGTGACCGGTTTTATGTGACGACGGCCAAGCCTATTCTTGACGACGAGTCTCAAGTAGCTTCCGTGATCTGTATTTCCAAGGACATCACGGATCGCAAGCTGGCGGAGCAAGCGTTGGTACGCATGGCCCAGTACGATGGGTTGACCGATTTGCCCAACCGCGCGTTGTTTTCCGACCGTCTACAGCACGCCATCAGCGAAGCAGTCCGGAACAAGACCCGCCTGGCACTGCTGTTCATAGACCTTGACCATTTCAAGACAGTCAACGACACCTGCGGTCATGCTGCTGGAGATTTGCTGATACAGGCGGTTGCCCTGCGTTTGCAGTCCAATGTCCGAAAGTCCGACACGGTAGGCCGGCTGGCCGGCGACGAATTCGTCGTGGTACTGCCGGACATCGACGACGATTCCTTCGCCATGGCCGTGGCCGACAAAATTCGCGATTCCCTGAGTCAGCCCTTTGATTTGAATGAGTACCAAAGCCACACCATTTCGTCCAGCATTGGTGTCGCCATCTACCCGGACCACGGTTTGACCGAAATCGAGCTGACCCGCCACGCGGACCATGCGATGTACCGGGCCAAGGGCAGTGGCCGCAACGCGGTCAAGATGTTCCAGCCCACGTCCAGCATCTCGCGCAGGTAGCTGCCAAGATTCGACGATCAGGTAGACAGGCGGTCCATGTCGTGGATTTCGTGCCCGGCAATCGGTGGGCCTTGCAGCACGACGGTTTGTCGGCCATCGGCATAGTCCACGGAGGTAAATTGACGCTCCGGCAGATGGCCGTTGGCCGACGCAAACAGCGCAAAAACCTGGTCGCCAGCCTGCAGGGCGGCCACGGCATCCGCTACGGCCACCACGGTCTCGGCTCCAATCCACTGGTTGTTGGCGGTGTCCACGCGGCCCCACTGCACGTGCGTGATGCGGCCGTCCAGGTCCAGGCCCACCTTCGATACCGCATAGACACCGTGGGCGCGTCGGTGTGAGGAAAAGCTTGTCAGCTTCGTCCTGGGTTGCGCATGGTCACCCAGCGCGGCGATGTCGTGCAGGCTGACCATCGGAGCAGGTGCAAGGCCGGGCCGCTTGGCCAGCGCGATCGTTTCGCTGCCGTCCGAGCGGCCAACGACCTCCAGGGTCTGGTCTGGCAGGTGGGTGTGCGGCGGCGAGAGCGTGGCGTGCACCTGGGCGCCATCGCGCAGGGCGTCAATCACATCGCCCACAGGCACAACTACCGCGTTGCCCACGTCCAGGTTGGACCTGGAGTCGACTTCGCTCCACAGTACGTGTGTTGCAAACCCTGCGGCGTCCAAGCGAATTTTGGACACCGAAAAGAACTGTTTTGTCTCGCTCATTGCTGGCCGGGACCGTGCGCCTTGGTATGTCATGGCGCCATGGTGGCGGGTGGTCGTGGCCGTGTATGTGCGCTATCCCACACATGGCGCGCGCAGCGGCCGACGCACTTACACCCGAAACATCCACTTACCAATAGCAGGGCGTGTTGGCCGCTGGCCAAGTGAGAATCGCCTACGTTTAGAAAACGCCTCTCGCAACGGCGCCACAAGTGCCGTTCCCGTTGCAACTCATAGGAAACACCATGCTTATAAAGACCGCAGTCGCCTCCCTGATCTCGCTGTCCCTGCTCGTTGGTTGCGGAACCACAGCGCAAACCTCTAAGGATGAAAACGCTGCCAATGCGCAGAAGGCGCCGTCGCCGGACGCCAATGTGGCGGTCAGGCAATTCGTTACGGCCCACGCGGAAGTGATGGGCGGCATCGCAGATATCAAGTCCGCCAACCAGGGCATGAAATCGGACCTGGCTGCGATCAAGAACACCAGCCAGCAGTCCCTGGAAACCGCGCAACGTTCGCTCAAGGTCCTTGAGGACATGGCCAACCGCCAGGGGACGGGAGAAATCTCGGTGTTCTTTCCCAACGGCTCCGCGCACATGGAGCGTGGGGTCGTAGAACACGACCGATTGGTCCGATTCGCCGACTTTCTGGCCCGCGAGAGCCGGGGCCGCAAGGTGATTCTTGTGTCCATCGGCAGTGCGTCGGCCTATGGCAACCAGAAGGTCAACCTGAGCCTGGCCAAGAAGCGTTCTGAGGTGCCGCTGGACATCATGGACAAATACCTGGTCAACGTGCCGCACGAGTTCCACAAGGTCTTCGGCAATGGAGATCTGAACAGCCCCAAGGACGTGAAGATGAAAGAGCACCAGCGCTACCAGCACACGCGTGTCATCGCCGTGTTTGACAAGGAGCAGGTTGCCAATATCAACCAGGTTGCTATCAAGTAAATAGCGCCATACGAAAATTCCACGAGGGCTACACCGTCATTTTGCTCACAACTCCGTGCGCAGCGAAGGGATCTCCAGTCGTGGCGCCTCGTCCAGCATCTTGCGCGCACGTGCTGCAAGGTCAACAAAACCTTGCGCGGTGGCCACCGTTTGGGCCTCACGCAAAAAGGTCTGAACATGGCCGGGCTCAGTGCAGGTTCGTGCTTGCATGAGCAGGGCGTCGGCAAACATTTCCAGCATACCCGCGTCGCAGGCGATCTGGGCCTGGCGATGGGCCGCCTGCCTTGCTGCTTCCTTCTCGCCGTCGAGCAGGGCCACTTCGGCTTCGATGCTGGCCAGAAGCAGATGGAGTTGGGGGTGTGCGCTGCGTTGGGTGAGAAGGCCCAGTTGTTCGAGGAAGCTGCGATCCACCGACTGGCCCAGTGCGATTTGGCTGCGCACCCGGAGCCAGGCGTAGAGGGAGGCCCGTACCGGGTTGGCACTAGCCCGTAGCAGCGGTTCCGCGGAGTCAAGGTCATTAGCTGCCTGCGCCCATCGATGGCACTGTGCGTACAGGCGCGCGCGCCGCAGCAGCGCCTCCACCACAAACAGCGCGGAGGATTGGTCACGCGCCATCCGCAAACCGCTATTGAACGCAGCGAGTGCCTCATCGTGCCGCCCCGCGCTGGTCAGCACCGACCCGAGTACCAGCCATGTCAATGCTTCCGTGTGGACCACGCCTGCCCAACTGGCAAGGCTGCGTTGCGCCATGAGTTCGGCGCGCTGTAGTTGGCCGAGCGCGTGCAGCGCTGCTGACAGATCAAGCTCGATGGTCAACCCGCTGCAGTAATCCGGGTGGGCCGACAGCAGTGCCTCGAACGCGTCACAGGCGGCGCGGGCGTCACCTGCAAACCAGTGGATTTGCGCCGCAAAGCTCAGCGTCGATGGGCGTGCCGGCGCCAGGCGCTGCATCTGCTCCAGCAAGGCCCAGGCGGTTGCGATGTCGGGTTCGCGCATGGCGAGTTCGATCAACACCTCACACGCGTGCACGCGATCATCGAGGCGCAGGCGCGGCAGCAACGGGCGCAGTCGCTCGGCCGCGCTTCGTGCGGCGACCAGATCGCCCGAGAACACTGCGTTGTCGACCAGGCCGGAGAGCGTTTGCCCTTCGATCTGGTCACGCTGAGCAGGTTCGGCCACGGCGGAAACCTGGGCCAGCACATCCAGCAGTGCGGCGCGGCCACGTGCCAGGTCGGTCAGGAGTTCGCACTCGGCCAAGGCCAGGCGCGCCTGCAGCGCCTGTGTGGCGTCCAATGATTCTTCAGCGACCTGAGTCCACAGTGCGCGTGCCTCGTCAAAGCGCCCCCGTATCTTGAGCTGCAACGCGCCGCGCTGCATCCAGGCCAATGCGGTTTGCGGCTCCTGGGCTGCGCTCCAGTGCGCCGCCACATCCAGTGGTTCGGCATTGCCCTCCGGTCGCCCACCCAGCGCAAGGGCGGCGCGTCGGTGCAAGGTCTGTCGGGTCGCTACCGTCAAGCCTGCCTCAACGGCATGGCGCACCAGGTCGTGGCGGCATTGCAGGCCGTCGCGTTCTTCTCGCAGCATTTCCGCGCGCAACGCCGTCTGAACCGCCTCCAGCAGCGTGGCGTCGGACCACTTGGAGGCACCGTCGGCGAGCTGGGTAAGCACGGTGAGCGGCAAGGGACGTACAACCACGGATGCGGCTTCGACCAGCGCACGGGCGGCGTCTGGAAGGGAATGCAATCGGCGTTGCAGCATCTCTCGCACACTACGCGGCAGGCTCAGCGCTTGCGCATCGCCGCGTTCGGTATCGACCTCAGGCAGCGCCAATAGAAGCTCTTTGAGCACAAAGGGGTTGCCGGTACATGCGGCGTGCAGGCGCTTGAGTTCTGCCTCGTGCCAAGCCTGTTCCGGGAGGCGTTGGCGGCAAAACTGGGCCACCGCATCCAGGCTGAGTCCCTCCAGCGGCAATACCGTCAATTGGCCCGTTTGTTCGAGCTGCTGCGCCCACAGGCGTTGCGCATCGGTCAGTTCATGGCCACGGGCAGCAGCGCGCCAGCGCAAAACGCCCCGATGGGTGAGCAGCGACAAAAGCTCCAGCGTGGAGTTGTCACACCATTGCAAGTCGTCCACCAGCAGCCATGCCCCCATGGACTCGAAGACGCGCGCCAAACCCTCCAGCAGGCGCGACTTGGCGGTCTGCATGTCCAGGGGCGGCAGCGGATCGTCTGGTGCCAGATCGGGCAGCAGCCGTGCCAGGTCCAGGCGGTAGGCGGCCAGTCCGTTTCCCCCGCGTTGCAGGGTGGCGCGCAGGCTGCCCATTTGCGACAGCAGATACTCCGCCACCGGGCGATACGGGATCTGTTGCAGGCCCTCGCGGCCACTGAGCATGGGGGCCTGCGTGAATGCGGCGCTCAGCAGCGAGCTTTTGCCCATGCCCGCTTCGCCGGTCAGTACGATGGCGCGCATGCCGGGCCGCCGCAGCGTTTGCAGCGTGGCCTGCCGTCCAAAAAGTGGCGTGGTGGAGGCGGGCAGGCCATCCTCCCCTTCGTCGGCCCCATCGCCATGTTCTGCTTTGAACTGGATCAGGTTGTGCAGCGGCGCACGCCAGGCCGGTGCCGACAGCGCCGGGCCATGGGCGTCCAGTGCACGTTCACTGGCCGCGCGCCACTGCGATTGCAGTTGCGTGCCTAACGCGCGTGCCCAATCCCAGAATGCATCAAAGCCGGCGACCTGAAAGCCTTCGAGCCAACGGGTCGGTTGCCGTCGCAAGAGCACGGCTCCATCGGCACTGTCGATGGCGGCCTGCAATGCGTCCAGGTCCAAGGGCAATCGCAGGCACACGCGGGAGCGTTCGCTCTGCAGTGCGTCACCCTGCGCGAATGAGTCCAGCAACTGGCGCACGCGGTGCAGATTGACCCGCAGGTTGTGCCGCGCTTCTTCGCGTGGGCGCTGCGGCCAGAACACATCTGCCAGCACTTCTCGCTCCATCCAGCGGCCCTGGCAGGCCAGATAAACCAGCAGGCAGGCCGGCAGGCTGGCGGGTATCCGGTGTTCGGACCCGCCAGTCAGTTGCCACTTTGGTACTTCAAGGAGATACAGCATAGAGGCGCAGTTTGCCAGACCGCAGGCCCGGGCCGATCCCGCAAGAGATGGTCAAGAGACGGTTCAGAGACGGTGCGTTTTTAGTATCGACTCACGTTTGGAGTGGGTGTGCAAGGTCTCGGGTCGGCAAGTGTTCTTTTTATTTCATCTGCATGCATCCAAACACGCTTTGGTCTCGTTCTAAAGGCAGGGCGCGATGTTGCGCTCTAACTCAGTAAGTCAACTCAATGGAGGATCTGATGATGAAAAAAGTATCCCTGGGCGTGGTCGCGCTCTTGGCGGCTCTGGCGTCTGGCGTGCAAGCACAGCCTGTTGTCCGCAATGGTCTGCTGGCTGACGCTGCTGGACAGACGGTTTATACGTTTGACAAAGACACCGCAGGCAAGAGCAATTGCAGCGGTGGCTGCCTGACCGCCTGGCCCGTGTTTGCGGCCAAGCCCGGCGCCAAGGCGCAAGGCGACTTCGGACTGATTGACGCCGCGGGCGGACAGCAGCAATGGACCATCAAGGGCAAGCCGCTGTATTACTTTGCCGGCGACGCACAACCCGGTGAACGCTATGGCGATGGAAGCGGCGGTGTGTGGCATGTGGTGCCCGCCAGTGCTGCCAGCGCTGCCAGTGCAGGTAGCGCCAAGTATTGACGGGCAGCCTCTTCGCAACCGCGCATTCCGCATGCAACTTCAACGGAATTCCGTCATTTTTGCAGATTGTTTTTCATTCACCTCGATCGGAGAAATCACATGAAAGTCACCAAATCTATCCCTGCCATGGCACTGCTTTTGGGCCTTGGCTTAGCCCAGGCTGGTCCGGCCTTCGAGCCGGCCCTTCAAAGCCTTGAAGCGCTCGCCAAAGCCAAGGATAAAAGCTTCAAGGGGATAAAGGAAGCGGATATCAAGCGCATGCGCGATGAGTTCAGCAACAAGTCCCAGGCGGCCATGTCTGCTGCCAAGTCCGAGTACGCGATTCTGTCGCGCGGAAAATCTGACCAGCAAATGGACAAGCTGATGTGGGATCGTGCTGAGAAAGCGGGCGTGGCCCAAAAAATCAAATCAGAAATTGATGCCATGGGTGGGCCGGCCAAGGTCATGCAACAGACAGACCGTGTGGTCGCCGAGTTTGTACGGGAAGTATTGAATGACAGCCGCCCCCAAGCCAAGGAGTCGTTGCTGGAAACCGTTGTGACCGCTTTGGTGATGGCACAGCCGGCGCATGCCCGGTGGGGCGCCGCCAGGCGTGGTGCCTGTTACGCCTTCTGGTTCACGATTTCTGCGGGGAATGCGACAAACATTGCCTATACGTCGTGTGACCACTGAAATGCGGCACAACCAGGCCCGCGTCAATCTCCAAACAAACACTCACTCATCCAATCCTTCAAACAACTGCTTCAAGTACCTTTAGGACTCCATCATGAAAAACTCCAAACTAATTCGTATCGCTGCTGCAGCGGGCGTAGCCCTTTCACTGGCTGCACCCGCCATGGCGGCAGAAGAAGACGGTGTGACCTGCCGCGCCGGTACCACTGCTGAGCAAAACGCCAACAACACCAACTTGAAGTGCTCCAAGTCGGAGCGCGTCACGCGCCTGTCCAACTGCCTGACGCTAGGCAATGGCGTCAACGGACTTCAGCAGGTCGTCAGGACCGGTCCGGACATGTGCACCGACCCGAGTAGCAGCGCCAATGCGGGAGCACCCACGCCCGTCCTGCTACCTGGCGATCCAACAACTGGATGGGTGCGCGAAGACACGCCCGGTGGACGCGATGTCTTTGTGCAGACCATCAAGAAATACGAGTTTCCACAGGGTGCCATCTTCAACCCCCTGGACAATGCGTCCAAGGGCGTCTCTTGCCCAAGTGGCTATCCGGACGGGGGCAGCCTGAATGGCGGGCGCAGCATCCGTTGCGAAACGGCCCGCCGCGTTGACGCGGACTGTGACTTTTCCTTCACCCTGCGGGTTGATGACAATGGCCGAAACAAGGACGCATGCATCGGCCTCACGGGTGTGGGCAACACCAAGCCCAAAGGCATAACCAACGTTGAGTACCAGACGCAATTGGGCAGTTGGAAGCCGGTAGTGCAGGACGGGCCAGACAAATTTCGCCACTTCGGTTTTCCAACTAGCCGCAACTGATGAACTAGTGCGTACCGCCGGGTTCGGTTGAACACAGCTTGTCGGAGGCGAGCCATTCGTCATGGCTTGCCTACTTTTCCAACGTCTTGCCACCTCCAATCATGACTCCTCAAAATTCCGGTCATACGCGCCTTGAATTGACCCACCTGATTCCCCTTGCACTTGCCTTGGCGCTCACAGGGTGCGGCTCCCAAGGCGCACTGCAAGAGGTTCGCACCAACAGCAACCCGTCAGACCGCGCGCAAAAGAGCATCACCAACTTCACGCCCGCCTTGCGTTGCATGGACGACATGATGTTTGCCCGCGGAACGCGTGATGTGACGGTCATGATGGAAGAGTTTCGGGACGCAACACAGCGCGTGCCCGTGTCGGCGCGCGACATGATGACGTCCGCCCTGTCTGACATGACCCGTCGCTCACGGGGGGTGCGGCTGTCGGTCTTTGGCAGTGACCAGCAAAACTTGTCCCAATTGCTGCAGCAAGCCCAAAAGACCAACGCGTTTGCTGTCATTCCGCAATACAACATACGCGGCACGATCAGCCAGTTCGACGATGCGGTGAGCAAAACCGGTGGCTCGGTCGGCATCAGCCTGGTGCAGTCGCTGTTTGGTGTGCGTGCCGGGGTGGATACCAAGTTTTCCGTCCTGGGGCTGGACACCGCCGTGGTGGACACCAGCACCATGACCCTGATCCCCGGCGTGTCGTCCAAGAACACCACGGTGCTGGCCAGCCGCGACGCCAGCGCCGCCGACGGCCAGGCCAAGCTGGAAAACCCGGGCATCGGCCTGGTCTTTTCATTCAATACCGCACGGTCTGATGGTCCTGCCCAAGCCGCCCGCAATATGGTGGAGTTGGCAACCGTGGAGTTGATCGGCAAGCTCATCCGCGCACCCTATTGGCAATGCCTGGGTGTGCCGGACACAGACCAGGAAATCCAGCGTGAAATGGACGACTGGTTTTTCAGCATGGACGAGACCGAGCGCGTGCAGTTTTTGAAAGAACACATGCGTGAGAGGCGCTATTACGATGGCGCGATAGACGGCAACACAGATGCGGCCTATTTCTCGGCGCAGAAGGCGTACCGAAAGGCGCTGAACCTGCCAGAAGCGGGGCCGGTCGATCTGGCCTTCTTCAAGTTGTTCATCACTGCCGCCGTGCCCCGTGGCCCGCTGGCAGGCACTCCGCGCAAAGTGGTTTCGGCTGGTGCGACAGCGCCATCGAGCCCGGCATCGCCCGAGTCAGCCCAGGTGGTTGAAGCACCATCTGCCGCACCGGCAATCACCATCAGCCAGCAGTCCACAGTGACCCGAGGGGTGAATGCACTGAGCCTGTCGGTGCAGGTGAATGCGCCCGGCTACGTGTACTGCTATTCGCAGGACCCGGTCACGCGGCGCATTCAGCGCATCTTTCCCAACCGCTTTGGCAAAGACCCGCGGGTGGAGCCAGGCCACCCGGTGCAGTTGCCAGGGCTGGGCCGCTTCGTGTTGAACCCTGCAGCAGAGTTTGCGTGTTTGCATGCCCCGCGCGAGGTCTATGGCGACCTGCCGCCACCGCTGCGCTGGGGCGACTTTGAAGACATCCGCGCATCGCGCTTCGAAGAGATCCGCGACATGTTCTCGCAAGCCTCCGGCTTTGCGGTGCAACTGGTCTCCAAACCTGCTGCGGTGAAGAAGTGAGTACGAGTGCTGCGGACACCGTCGAACAATTGATGGGACGCATTGCATTGCGCGATCACCGCGCTTTCAAGGTTTTGTTTGACCAGACGGCGGGCCGACTGTTGGCTGTGGCGTCACGCGTGTTGCAAGACCGCACGCAGGCCGAAGATGTGGTGCAGGACGTGTTTGTGAAACTCTGGAACCAGGGCGCACAGCGAACCCCGACGCCACCGTGCACCCTGGCGTGGCTGTGCGTGGTGACCCGCAATATGGCCATTGACCATTTGCGCATGAAGCGCCCCGAGACACCGTTGCAGTGGGTGGACGCCGATGGCGATGAGCATCTGCATGATGTCGCAGACGACGCACAGCACTCACCGATGGAGCAACTGCTGGCCCATGAAGACGGCGCGCGCCTGGGCTCGTGCCTGGGGCGCCTGGAGCCCGAGCCTCGCCAGGCAGTGCTCTTTGCCTTCTACGAAGGTTTGTCGCATATCCAGATTGCGCAGCGCATGTGCAAGCCTCTGGGTACGGTAAAGGCTTGGACACGGCGCAGCCTGCTGCGCCTCAAAGGCTGCATGGAGGCTTGCGCATGAACTGGTACCAGCACCCCGAAACCGCCGATAGACTGGCGGCCGCCTACATGTTGGGTACCTTGCAAGGACCGGCCAGGAGGCGCTTTGAGGGCTTGCTGCCCCAGAAAAGATTGCTGCGTCTGGCGGTAGACGATTGGACCCAGCGCCTCACACCCTTGCTGACCGCGTTGGCGCCCGTGCAACCCAGTCGCGCACTGTGGAAAGCGGTTGCAAAGCGCACAGCGGGCCAAGATGGCGTCAACGGCGAACCGCTTTGGAGACGGTTTTTTTCGGCTATTCCGGCTGGCGCCTTGGCGATTGGAGTCTTGGTCGGGGTCATGGCGCCGGCGTTGTGGAATACACAGCTGTCCGAGGGATCGGACGCGCAACTGCCCGCAAGTTATGTGGGCGTGCTGGGCACAGCGGATGGAAAGCCCGGTTTGATCGTGTCCAGCCTGCGCCATGGCAGGTCTGTCGATATCAAGCAGATTGCGCCAATGGTAGTGCCGCAGGGCATGCGCCTGTATTTGTGGCGCATCGACGCGATAGGAAAAACCAGCCCGCTAGGCCCATTGCCCACCGGCAAGTGGGTGCAAATGTCGTTGTCTGAGCCAGCGGAAAAAATATTCTCACAGGCGGTAGAGCTTGCGGTTTCTGTGGAGAGCGCGGACGAAACCCCGCAAGCCCCCCGACTTCCCTTTGTGTACCGGGGTCTGTGTGGGAAGCTCTGGAAGTAGGATGCAGCGTGCGGTGTCGGGGCAGCGTCCTCACAACTCCGTGCGTAGCGACCAGATCTCCGGGAACAGCACCACATCCAGCATCTTGCGCAAGTAGCTGACACCACCGGTGCCACCGGTGCCGCGCTTGAAGCCGATCACCCGCTCCACCGTGGTCACATGCCGAAAGCGCCACAGGCGAAAGGCGTCTTCCAGGTCGGTGAGTTCCTCGCCCAGTTGGTACAGGTCCCAATGCGCCTTGGGGTCGCGGTAGACCTGCAGCCAGGCTTGTTCCACGTCCTTGCTGGCCACGTAGGGTTGTGACCACTCGCGCTCGGTGTGCGTGGCGGGCACGGCAATGCCGCGGCGTGCCAGCAGGCGCAACGATTCGTCGTACAGCGAGGGCGCCACATAGGTGGCTTGCACCAGCTGCAGCAGATCGGGCCGGTGTGCGTGGGGCTTGAGCATGGCTGCATTCTTGTTGCCCAGCGAGAACTCTATGCAGCGGTACTGGTAACTCTGGAAGCCGCTGGAGTTGTCCAGATACGGGCGGATGGCGCTGTACTCGGGCGGCGTCATCGTGGCCAGCACGTCCCAGGCGTGCACCAGTTGTTCCATGATCTTGCTGACGCGCGCCAGCATCTTGAAGGCCGCGCCCAGTTCGTCAGTGGCAATGCAGCGGATGGCGGCACCCAGCTCGTGCAGCATCAGCTTCATCCACAACTCACTCGTCTGGTGCTGCACGATGAACAGCATCTCGTTGTGGTCGGGCGAGAGCGGATGCTGCGCGGTAAGGATGGCGTCCAGGCTCAGGTAGTCGCCATAGCTCATGCTCTTGCTGAAGTCGAGCTGGGCTTTTTCTTGCGCGACGATGGCTTCGCCAGCGGGCTTGGCACCCATGGGGCAGCCGGAGGATGTTGGTTGTGTCATGGTGTGTCCCGCAGGGTTTCAGGTGACCGCGTGTTTCTGGTTGAACTCTGGTTTCTTCCACTCTTCGGTCTCCAGCACCTGGCGCAGCTGCTCCACCGCGTTCCAGACGTCTTCAAAGCCGATGTACAGCGGCGTGAAACCAAAGCGCAGGATGTCCTTGTGGATGCCGCCGTCGCCGGCACGGAAGTCGCCAATCACGCCGCGTGCAATCAGCGCCTGCACGATGGCAAAGGCGCCCGAGCCGTCGGCGGAATGTTCGCGTGTCAGGCAGACCTGTGAGCCGCGCTGTGCGTGCTCGCGTGGGGTCGCCAGGCCCAGGCCAAAGCCCGCGCAACGCTCTTCCACCAACTGGATGTACAGGTCGGTCAGCGCCAGCGACTTGGTGCGCAGTGCGGCCATGCCACCCAAGGCCTCGGCGGCCTGGAAGCCGTCCAGACCGCACTCCAACAAGGAGAGGCTGACGATGGGCTGCGTGCCGCACAGGTAGCGGGTGATGCCGGCGGCGGGTTGGTAGTCAGCCGTGAATGCAAAGGGACTGGCGTGTCCCCACCAGCCCGACAGCGGTTGCCAGAAACGGTCCGCGTGTTTGGGGTTGACCCACACAAAGGCCGGCGCACCGGGGCCGCCGTTCAAATACTTGTAGCCGCAGCCAATCGAGAAGTCGGCATTTGCGCCGGTCAGGTCCACCGGCACCGCGCCCGCGCTGTGCGCAAGGTCCCACACCACCAGCGCGCCGGCTGCGTGTGCCGCCGCAGTGACGGCGGCCATGTCGTGCATGGCGCCGGTGCGGTAGTTCACATGCGTGAGCATCAGAATGGTCACATCGTCGCTCAGTGCCCCAGCAATCTCTTCGGGCTCCACCAGTTGCAGCGTGTAGCCACGCTCTTTGCACAGGCCCTGTGCAATGTAGAGGTCGGTGGGGAAGTTGCTGCGTTCGCTGACGATGACTTTTCGCTGTGGCGCGTCCTGCGCGGCAATGGATAGCGCGGCGCTGAGCACCTTGAACAGGTTGATGGACGTGGTGTCGGTGACCACCACCTCGTCGGGCCCCGCGCCAATCAGCGGCGCGATCATATTGCCCAGGCGCTGTGGCAGGCTGAACCAGCCGGCGGTGTTCCACGAGCGGATCAGGCCCTGGCCCCACTCCTGGGTGATGACCTCGGCCGCGCGTGCGGCGGCAGCTTTGGGCATCACGCCCAGCGAGTTGCCGTCCAGATAAATGACGCCGGGGGGAATGGTGAAATGATCGCGCAGGCCGCGCAGGGGGTCGGCTGCATCACGCTGCTGGCAGTCTTGCAATGTGGTCATGGTGTGGCTCTTCGTTTCTGGGAGATGCGAAGTTAACACCGGGCAAATTGCCGTGGTGTCGGTTATTTCCAACAACCCGAAAATACTTTAGACCTAAACCATATTCTTAACCAGGAGCTGGCTGGACGGCAAAGCGTTCTGCGCAGGTAAAGGAGGAGCCCGCGCAGCGGGCGGGGGACACGGAGCAGAACGCTTTGCCGCCCAGCCAGCTCCTAGACTGTGCGCACATATTCTTCGTCGTCCACCGGCTCACCACGCAAGATGTCGTTTTCGGGAATGATGCGGGTGAACGAAAAGCCCGCCTTTTTCAGCACCTGTGCGGATGCGTGGTTGCCCACGGTAACGGTTGCAACCAGCCTATGGACGCCGTGGCTGATCAGGTGATCCGCGGCGGCTTGCACGGCCTCGGTGGCAAAGCCCTGGCCCCAGAATTCGGGGAACAGGTAGTAGCCCAGAT
>Ga0208398_100931_pt1 | contig 13953 bp, 12 predicted proteins | sample LakWasMe79_HOW10_2_FD_183905 | JGI IMG/M metagenome (GOLD analysis project Ga0208398, IMG submission 183905) | Freshwater sediment methanotrophic microbial communities from Lake Washington under simulated oxygen tension - Sediment Metagenome... | ecosystem: Environmental > Aquatic > Freshwater >... | reverse complement strand
CGACATTCTGCGCACCGTGGAAAGGCGCATGGCGCTGGGAGACGCCACGGCCGATGACCTGGAGCAGCAGCGTGCCGTGCTGTTCAGCCAGCAGGTGGTATTGCCCGGCCTGGAAAACCAGCAGGAAGACTTGCGCAATGCTATCTCCCGCTTGGTGGGGGCGCTGCCCGGCAACCTCGTGCTGTCTGACAAAGGCCTGGACGCCCTGCAGCTGCCCACGGTGCAAACCGGTTTGCCGTCGGCTCTGCTGCTGGGCCGCCCCGACATTCGCATGATGGAAGCCCGCATGCGCGCGGCCAACGCCAACATCGACGTGGCCCGTGCCCGCCTGTTGCCGGCCATCGATCTGTCCTCGCAAGCGGGCTACAGCGGCGCCACGCTGGCCACACTGTTCCAGCCGCAAAACTTTCTGGTCAACACGGCGGCAGCCCTGGCGCTGTCCATTTTTGACGGTGGTGTGAAGCGCGGCGAGCAGGCCTTTGCCCAGTCTTACTACGAAGAGATGGTGGAGACCTATGGCAAGACCGTGCTGCAGGCGGTGCGCGAGGTCGAGAGCGCACTGGCCAGCCTGAAGACGACGGGTCGGCGTCTGGAGGCGCAAAAGGCGGTCACGCGGTCCGCGCTGACCATTTTCAAGATCGGCAGCGAGGCCTTCGCGGCCGGCGCCATTGACCAGACCGTGCTGCTGGAGAGCCGCAAGAACTACCAGCGCAGTGCGGATGAGACCCAGCGCGTCAAGGCCGAACTGCTGCGTAACTACGCCAATCTGTCCTACGCACTGGGACTGGGCGCGGTGCTGAACGAAGCGGCCGAAGAATACGGACCCGGCAAACGCCTGCAGACCGCGTTTGCCGGTGACTTGCGCGTGGGGCCTGTGGATGGCGCGCCGGTGTTGCTGGCCGACACATTGACCCCAACCAACGCCATCGGCCAATGGGAGGTGGAGCTGCCCGGCGTGTTCCACCGCAGCAGCCTGCTGCCGTTGTGGCGCGACCTTGATGCGCGCTATGCCGGTGGTGCCGGCGATTCAGGCAAGCCCTGGATCCGCGCCGCCCACCTGGACCATATCGAGGGCCCGGCCCAGACCGGCGAGGCCTGGTACCGGGTATTCGTGACCGGCTTCCAGGAGCAAAAAATCACCGCCCGCTACTGCGATACTCTGCTGCAGGCGGGGCAGGGCTGCAAAGTGGTGGCCGACCCGCGTGGCGGACAAAAAAGTTCATTTTTGGGAAGGTCGCAGTGATGGTTGTCAGCACACAAAAGCACGTACATGAAGCCCCCGCCGGTGAGCCGGGCAGCACGGGCGGCCAGGGCGGTTTTCCCGGCCACGGCCTGCCACTGGTCAGCATCCTGATACCTACGCACAACCGGCCAGACTACGCCGAACTGGCGTTGAAGAGTGCCCTGGCGCAAACCTACCCCCACATCGAAATTATCGTCAACGACAACAGTGACGACACGCTGACCCAGGAGCGCTTTGCGCCCTACATCGAGAGACACCCCCACATCCACTACGCGCGGGTCCCTGGCTGCGGCGTGATGGAAAATTTTCAGTACTGCTATGCACGTGCCACGGGAGAGTATGTCAACTATCTGATGGACGACGATCTGTTCCATCCCGAGAAGATCCAGAAGATGATGTCCTTCATGCTGGCCAAGCCCAGCATAGGGCTGGTCACATCCTTTCGCCAGCTGATTGACGCCCATGGCGCCGAGTTGGCGCCCATCGCCGGCACCGAGCGCACGTTTGACATCGACACCCTTGTGGGCGGACGCTCGCTGGGCAATATGATTTTGTCGAACGGCCAGAACATGATTGGCGAGCCCACCACGGTGCTGTTTCGCAAGAGCGATGTGGGCGAGGTGTTTGGCCGCTTTCTGGGCAAGCAGTACACCACGCTGTCGGACGTGGCCACGTGGCTGTCCATCCTCTCGCACAAGGATTGCGTCTACCTGCCCGAGGCCCTGAGCTACTTCCGCATGCACGGTGGCCAGGACCAGCGCAGCAATGGCATCAAGATCAAGGCCAACATCGAATGGCTGGAGCTGTTTGCGGACGCCCATGAACAGCAAAAATTCATGACCGACCCCGCGGTGGCCCATGAGCTGCTCAGCTCCAAGCTGGTGACCTGCATGTGGTTTCTGTTGCCGCTGCGCGCAGAGGTCAAGGCCGGCGCCTACAGTGTGGAGCGCTTGCTCGCCGTGTTTCAGCAAGCCATGGCCATCCTGTTCGGTGGTGGGCGTGGGGCATCCGCTCAATCCGCGCAACTGGAGCGCACGGTGGCGCAGGCAATGGTTCAACTAGGGGGCACGATGGAACAACCGGTGAATGGCAGCGTATTGATCGACTACTTTGAGAACCACGAGCACCGCATGATCCACAAGTGGATGCACTACTTCGAGATCTACGAGCGCCACTTTGCGCAGTTCCGCAACCTGCCCATTTCCTTGCTGGAATTTGGCGTGTTGCATGGTGGTTCGTTGCAGATGTGGAAGCACTACTTCGGCCCTCAGGCCAAAATCTATGGCGCCGACATCAACCCGCGCTGCGCGGAACTGGCCGAGGAGCAGATCACCATCCTGCTAGCCGACCAGGAAAGCCGTGCGTCCTTGCAAAACATCTGCAAGACCCTCCCGCAGTTCGACATCATCATTGACGATGGCGGCCACACCATGCTGCAGCAGACCACGACATTTGAGGAAATGTGGGGCCAGCTCAAGATTGGTGGCGTCTACCTGATCGAGGACATGCTCACCAGCTACCACCCGGCCTATGGCGGTGGATACAAGAGGCCGGCTAGTTTTGTCGAATACACCAAGAATTTGATCGATCAGCTAAATGCCTGGCACTCCCTCGAGAGCAGTTTTGCCGTCAATGCGTTCACTCGCACGGCGTATTCCATGCACTATTACGACAGCGTGTTGGTCATTGAAAAGCGCGCAATGCAGGTGCCGCAGGTTCGCATGAAGGGGAAACCGTCTTTCCCGCTGGAGCCGGCAGAGCAAACGGAATATGACCGGGGTTGATGCCGCGATGACGATGGATATCCAGAGCATCCCGCTGATTTCCGTCTCGTACAACTCGGCCGAGTTGGTGGACGAGCTGTTGCGCTCATTCCGGCAGTTCTACGCCAACCCGGTCACCATCATCGACGGCTCCAGCGCCGAACACGCCCCTGCGATCGAGGCCGTGTGCGCCCGCTACCCCGGGGTGAAGTTCATCCACTTTGACTACAACATCCACCACGGCCCCGGCATGGCGTGGGCCTTCATGAACCTGGACCTGAGCGGCCCGGTGCTGGTGTTGGACTCGGATGTCATCGTGCTCAATCCCGGCCTGCTGGAAGCCATGGCCGCGCAACTCAAGCCCGGCATGTATGGCGTGGGCTATGTCAACCACGTCAATGAAGGCGGTTTTGACGTCACGTACGAGGAGGGCGCGGTGCGCTACCTGCACCCCGCCTGCATGCTGTGCAATATCGACGTGGTGCGCCGCTGGCCCATGCCCACCAAGCACGGCGCGCCCAATATCGAACCCATGCTGGCCATCCACCGTGCAGGCCGGCACGACCTGATTGCCGGTATTCCGTGGGTCAAGGACGACTTTTCGCGCACCTTCGAGCCCAAGCACTATTTGCGACACGATTGGCAAGGCACGGTGATGCGCACCGGCGGCTACCACCTGGAAGAATGGCAAAGGAGCGTCATGGAAAAGCAGCAACAACAACACCTCCAACAGCAAAGCCAGCCGGCGCCCGCCCCCGTGGCAGCGGCGCCCGATGAGCCTACCAACTACAACCGCGACCTGCTGCCGCTGATCCCGCCCGATGCCCGCGGTGTGGTGGAGGTGGGCTGCAACAACGGCGCCCTGGCCCGGGCCTACAAGGCCATCAACCCGGCCTGCAAATACACCGGAATCGAAGTGGACGCCGGCAATGCCGAGGGGTCCCGGCGCTATTGCGATGAGGTTCTGCTGTTGGACATCGAGAGCGTAGACGAATCCTTTTACGCACAGTACGCGGACCACAACGTCTGGATCTTTGGCGACGTGCTGGAGCACCTGCGCTACCCCTGGGAGGTACTGGCCCGCATCCGCCGCAACATGCCGGCCGACGGCTGCGTCATCGTCTGCCTGCCCAACGCCCAGCACTGGAGCGTGCAGGCCAAGCTGGCCGTGGGCGACTTCCGCTACGAACCCTCGGGCGGTTTGATGGACCGCACCCACATGCGTTGGTTCACCCGCGCCACCATGTTGGAAATGTTCGCTGGCGCTGGCCTGAAGATCCAGCAGGGCTTCCCCCGCATCTTTGGCGAACTGACGAACGAACACGTCATCGCCGCCATCCGCTCCATGGCGATCGGTGTCGGCGCCGACCCCGATCTTGCCGTGCAGGACAGCCTGCCACTGCAATACGTGGTCAAGGCCGTGCCGGGTTGAGTGGAGCTATTGTTTTGATAGCTTGTGGTCCAATGTTTGCGAGGGCTAGGTGGCTATTTGATGAGCTACTCTCGATGTCAGCCTTCGGGCAACTTAGAGGAGAAAATTGAAATGCTTGAATTACGGTTTGAGCCAGCCGAACCATTTTCTGATGCGGAAATCAATGAAATTGAATCAAACCTTGGGCGTGAGTTGCCAAAGGACTATTGTGAATTCGTCAAAGAGTATGGAGGCGCTTTCGTTGGTGGGTTGATTGATGGGGCAGAAGATCTGCCAATCCTCACCTTTTTCGGTGCAGATGAGAACAAAGGCGTCCTCTCAAAGCTGCGAACGGATCCCGACCTTCGAAACGACGGCGTGTTGCCGATTGCTGACTGTGAATTGGGTAACCTTTACGTGCTGGATCGAGAAAACGCCGTCCACTATCTCAATTACTATGGGGGCAAAACGACGGCCCAGAAAATTACTAACTCATTTCAGGAGTTCGTTGCTCGTATTGTTGTGCAAGACGAGTAATAAGAAGGGCAAATGCCTGCACGTACAAGCTACCGATCCAATAGCAACTAAAGAATAAAAAGCCACCGCCAACCCCAGCCAGCCGCTAAAGCTGTGGGGTTCCGGTGGCTTCTTCTTTTAGCCGCTGACTTGTCCTGTCCACAATCCGCGACACCTGCGCCAAGCGTGCTCGTGGCATTTTCGCAAGATTCAGGCTCGCTTCAGGCCGGCCTGCCAGTGAAAACTCTGCATTTCAGTTGCCGTCCAAGGTTTGTGTGCCTGTTTTTTGAGCGATTTCCCAACTCTGGCCCGGCTTTCCCCCGCCGATTGCGGACAGTGTCGAACCGTTTGTTTTGAACATCCTCTTTGAGGATCGCTAACACCGAATGTGGTACCCCATCAGCAGGCCATCCAGCGCCTGAACCCATTGTCCCTGTGCTTGGGTATGGGCTTGCTGCACGTCGGCCAGACTCTTGCCCTGCCAAGCTTCAGCGGGTGTCAGTCCCCCCAGATTCTGATGAGGCCGCACCTGGTTGTAGAAACGGCAGAACCCGGTGAGCGCGTTCTGCAAGACCGCCATGCCGGTGGGCCGGATTTTGTGCAGCAAGGGCTTTAGCGTGCCAAATAGCCGTTCGATTCTTCCGTTGCGCCACGGCTGGCCTGGCGGGCCGCGACGGTGAAGGATCCCCAGCACCGTGAAGGTGAAGCCGTTGGGCGACACCACAAACGTCAAATCCAGGGCCCAGGTGTGGCCCACCTCAAAGAACGCCGGCCGTTGGCGGCGCATGGCGCGGCGGCGCTCTGCGATTTCACAGGCGCGCTCTTTGATGAACTCAGCCACCCAGGACTTGCCGACGCTGGCATATTCGCCATGCTGTCTGTTAAATGCATGGGTGACTTTGCGGCAACTGGTCAAATGGACGGCAAGGTAGATCACCTGCTGGTGCACCCATTCAGGTTTTGCGCGGGCGGCAGTTGGTCTCGTCGGGGTATTGGAGGTTCGATACGTGCCTGGCTGCGCGATAGCGCGGCACCGAGATACGCCGATACCGCAACAGCCAATGGAACAAGCTGCAGCAAGGCCACCAGTTCGAAAACGTAGGAGTTGTCAGCGCAGTGAACAGGATGAGGATGGCCATGCCAATGCATCCGAAGCCTCTGCAGTTTGTTTAACCTTGTCTTCAAGGCTGGGTGGAGGACATCGCAGGACTGGCCCGTACAAACAGGCTGCTATAAATACAATAGCTATACAGATATATACCACGATGGCTAGAGGCCGATTTGACTCACAGTCATTGGCCCAAATGTTCCGGATGAGTCAAACGGGTGGAACCGGCCCCAGCCCACCCAAGGTATTCAGCATATTCTGCGAACCCACGGTCCCGCAGACCGCTGGCGTCAGCGCATGCACTCGCAGCCGCGTCTCGACACCGGGCTGGCCGACAACGGCCTCCATCAGCCACGACCCAAAGCCGCCGTCGCGCAGGTGGTCTTCCAGCGTCTCCACCACATCAAATGTCTGCACGGCCGCGATCTGATCGGCTTTGCTGGTCATGCTCCACAGCGGCATGCTGTGCACGCTGTGCTGGCGGTATTGCGGCGCATTGCGCCAGCCCATGGCGATGCCCATTGCCGCGCCGGTGGACAGCAGGGTGGCACGACCATCGCCACCGCCCGCACCATCGGCCACCTTCAGCCACTTGCCGGGTGCCACGTCGGGCACGGCCGGGTGGAAGTTGGGCTCGCCGGCCTTGCCCAGGCGCAGGTAGGACGGCTGCGGGTTGGCGGCCAGGTAGCGCATGCAGGCACGCACTTCCATGGGGTCGCCGGGGGCGGCGATCAGCAGGTTGGGGAAGGAGCGCATCAGCGCGTAGTCCTGCACGGCGTGGTGCGAATAGCCCAGTGCGCCGTAGGCCAGGCCGCCACCGACCGAGACCACGGTGACCGGCAGGCGGTGGTAGTCCACGTCGTTGCGGATCTGCTCGGCGCAGCGGAAGGTGGGGAAGTTGGCAATCGAGTAGGTGAAGACGTGGTAACCCTCGGACGCCATGCCGGCGGCCAGGCCGGTCATGTTCTGCTCGGCCACGCCGGCGTTGATGAAGCGGTCCGGAAAGCGGTCGGCAAAAGGCTCGACCACGGAGTAGCCCAGGTCGCCCACCACCAGCGCGATGTGCGGGTACTGGGTGGCCAGGCTGACGAGTTCTTCGATAAAGGCGTTGCGCATGGTGGAGGTGTCCTTAGCCTTGTAACTCGTTCAAGGCCTGCGCCAGTTGCTCGGCGTTGGGCGTGCTGTAGTGCCACTTCACGGTGTTCTCCATGTAGCTCACGCCCTTACCCTTGGTGGTGTGGGCGATCAGCATCGATGGCCTGCCCTCTGTCCACGGCGCAGTGCCCAACGCGGCGGCGAGCGCCGCATGGTCATGGCCATCGACCTCGCGCACGCTCCAGCCAAAGGCGGTGAATTTGTCGGCCAGCGGCTCGATGCGCAGGGTCTGGTCCACGGTGGTCAGGCTTTGCAGCTTGTTGTAGTCGATGACGGCCACCAGGTTGTCCAGGCCGTGGTGGGCGGCAAACAGCATCGCCTCCCAGTTGCTGCCTTCGCCCAGTTCGCCGTCGCTGAGCAGCACAAAGGTCTTCCAGTCGGCGCGCAGGCGCTTGGCGGCCAGCGCCTTGCCCACGCCAAACGGCAGGCCGTGACCCAGCGAACCGGTGGAGAACTCCACGCCATTGGCCTTGTGGCTGATGTGGTTCATCAGCACCGAGTCGTCCTGGCCATAGGTCAGCAGGTCGGCGGCGGTCAGAAAGCCGCATTCGGCCAGCGCGGCGTACACGGCCACACAGGCGTGACCCTTGCTGAGGATGAAGCGGTCGCGCCCGGGCGCCTTGGGCTGCGACGGATTGACGTTCAGCACCTGGCCGTAGAGCACGGCGACGATGTCGCAGATGGACAGTGCGCTGGCGATGTGGGACGCCTTGGCACGGTGCACCATTTGCAGTGCCTGGAGGCGCATGCGGCGGGCGAGTTGGGTGGTGTCCGTCATTTCAGGGCCACCAAGCGAGGGCCATGAGGCGTTGGACGGTTTCGGCATGCTTTTGGCTATGCAGAAAGGCGTAGTTGGTTTCCGGTGTGTCGTCGGTCACCTCGAGTATGTGGCGCACGCCGGACTCACCCACGGCAAAGCACTGGTAGCCCAGCTCGGCGAAGAAGGCCAGCATGTCGTTGGGGTGGTAGCCAAAGGGCTTGGACCATTTGCGCAGCAGCTCGGCAAACACGATGGGCTGGTGCTGCGCCAGCGTGGCGCGGCCGCCGCGGAAGACCAGCAGCTCGGCGCCTTCCACGTCACACTTGATGAAGTCGGGCACCACTTGCTGGTTGGCGGTCCACTGGTCCAGGGTCAGTGTCAGACCGACCACACGCTGGGCGTCCTGCGCACCGGCCACGTTGAGCAGCGATGCATTGGTGCCGGCGGCAGGCGAGATGAAAAAGTCCACCGTGCCGCTGGATTCCGAGAGGCCGTAGTTGAAGCAGCTCACCCGGTCACCGACGGCATTGGCCGCCACATTGCGTTGCAGGAAGGCGTGGCTGGTGGGCATGGGCTCGAACGCATAGACCCGTGCCTGTGCAAAGCGCTTGGCAAAGCGGATGGCATACAGGCCGATGTTGGCACCCACGTCCAGGATGCTGCGGGCGTTGGCCGCCAGCAGGTCCATGACCCGGGTCTCGGACGGCTCGTAGTGGTTGAAGTTCATCACCTCGATTGGGGCCACTCGGGCTTCGTTCTCAGGGGCGTAAAGGCGGATACGCTCTTCGCCGAGCACGAAAGACACGCCGTCGGCGGTTATCAGGATTTCCTTGACGTCGGTGCCGCGGGTGATGTCCACATACTCGAACAGCGATTTGTGCACCTCAAGCGCCGTGCGGATGAAATCGGGCTTGGACAGCGTGCCGGCCTGGAACTGTTGCTTGAGTGCGGCGAGTGTGGGGTTCATGCGGTGTAAGCCTCAATCATGCGCCGGAATCCGGCAGCGGGGTCAATCTGTGCGGTCCAGCCCAGGGCACTCAGGCGCGCCACGTCGGGCACCAGGCGGCTGTAAGCGCTGGGAATGTAGCCGGGGCTGTCGGGGGCGTGGCGGCGGTCCACCGCGAGGTGCTTGGCGGGGTACAGGCCGACCAGCAGCTCGGCCAGCTCCATCACCGACAACTCGCCCCCCGGGTTGGCCACGTTGTAGGCCTGGGCCGGCGTGCCCTTGAGCAGCACGCTGAAGAAACCGGCAATGGCGTCGGACGCGTAGCAAAAGGCCCGGCGCGCGCTGCCGTCGCTGTGCATGACGATGTTCTCGCTCTTCAGCACGTTGAACACAAAGTCGGCGAACACACGGCCATCGTTGGCCTGCAGACCCGGGCCATAGGTGTGGAAAGGCCGCACGATGAAGGTGGGAATGCCGTACTGTTGGTGCCATGCCAGGCACATGGTCTCGCCCATGCGCTTGCTCTCGGCGTAGCAGGCGCGCACGGTGGCGGGGTCCACGCTGCCGTAACTGGTCTCTGCCAGTGTGGCGTCGCCAGCCACCGCGCCATAGACCTCGGAGCTGCTGACAAACAAAAAGCCCTTGGGAGTCTTGGCGCGGCGCAGCGCTTCCAGCAAGGCTGCGGTGCCGATGGTGTTGGGCAGCAGCGTGCCCACCGGGTCGCTGCCATAGAAGCGCGGGCTGGCCTGGCTGGCGGCGTGCAGCACGTAGTCGATGTCGCCCACGTCGGGCACGCCAATGGTGTTCAGGTCCCAGGCCAAGGGTGTGAAGTGGGGAGATGCGGCCAGTTCGGCCAGGCTCTCGTGCGCGCGCGCCGCGTTGCGCACCAGTCCGACCACCTGCACCGGTGCCTCCACCTTGCCCAGGGCGTGCAGGCCCAGCAGCGTGCGCGCCAGGTAACCGCCCAGAAAGCCGCCGGCACCGGTGACCAGCACCCGCGCGCCGGAGAGCTGGTGCCAGGGCAGATCGCGCGCCGCGATGGCTGCGACGTCCGCATCCCAGGTGGCCTGCATGCGCGCCAGGGTCATCAGAAATTGACTCCGAGGTAGCTCTCGATCTTGCGGGCTGCAAACTCCATCATCTCTTGCGTCAGCGACGGTTGCACACCGATCCAGAAGGTGTTGTTCATCACGTTGTCGGTGTTGGTCAGGTCGCCGCTGACGCGGTACTTGGCGCCCACCATGTAGGGCTGGCGTGTCAGGTTGCCGGCGAACAGCAGGCGCGTGCCGACCTTGTTCTGGTCCAGGTAAGTCAGCAGGTCCAGGCGCGAGACCGGGCAGTTGTCCTTGAGCGTGATCGGAAAGCCAAACCACGATGGGTCGGAGTGCTCGGTGGCCTGGGGCAGGTTGACGAATTCCTCGCAGTCCTTGAGGCGCTCCTTCAGGAACGCGAAGTTGGCCTTGCGCGCGGCGATGAAGGCCGGCGCCTTCTCCAGTTGCGCCAGGCCGCAGGCGGCCTGCATGTCGGTGATCTTCAGGTTGTAGCCCAGGTGGCTGTAGGTGTACTTGTGGTCGTAGCCGTGGGGCAGCGTGCCGAACTGCTGGTCAAACCGCTTGCCGCAGGTGTTGTCCTTGCCGGGGGCGCAGTAGCAGTCGCGGCCCCAGTCTCTAAAGCTTTCTGCAATGCTTTTGAGTTCATCGTTGTTGGTGAACACCGCGCCGCCTTCACCCATGGTGATGTGGTGGGCGGGATAGAAGCTCAAGGTGGCAATGTCGCCAAAGGTGCCGACCATCTGGCCACGGTAGGTGCTGCCCAGTGCGTCGCAGCAGTCCTCTACCAGCCACAGGTTGTACTTTTTGCACAGCGCGGTGACCACGTCCAGGTTGAACGGGTTGCCCAGCGAATGCGCCAGCATGATGGCTTTGGTCTTGGGGCCGATGGCGGCTTCGATCTTGCTGGCGTCGATGTTGTGCGTCAGGCGGTCCACGTCCACAAACACCGGCACCGCGCCGAACTGGAGGATGGGATTGACGGTGGTCGGGAAGCCGGCGGCTACGCCAATGACTTCATCACCTTGCTGGATGGCGCGGTCGCCCAGGCGGGGTGAGGTCAGCGTGCTGAAGGCCACCAGGTTGGCAGACGAGCCGGAATTGACGGTGATCAGGTGTTTGACGCCAATGAAGGCGGCCAGTTTTTTCTCGAACTCGGTGTTGAAGCGCCCGGTGGTCAGCCAACCGTCCAGCGAGGCCTCGACCATATTCTTGAGTTCGGACGCATCGAGCAGCTTGCCCGAGGGGGGCACGACTGAGGCGCCGGGCAGGAACAGCTCCGGCGCCAGCGCAATGGCTGCGTACTCTTCGACGAGCTTGGAAATCTGCTCCCGCAGGGCTTGGGTCTTGGCGTTTTGCATACGTATGGTGTCTTGCTGCGCGGTCTGCGTTTGTTCAAAGGGGGGTGGCGTCCAGTGCCAGCGCCTGGTAGTCCGCGATCTGTTGCTGGGTAACGGTGCGCATGTCGGCACCGGCCTGCCTGGCGCGGGCCCAGTCCACGATCAGGCCCAGGGCGCTGTCCAGCCGCAGGACGGGGTGCCAGTGCAGGCGCTGGGCGGCCTTGGAAATGTCGAGCTTGAGGTAATTGGCCTCATGCGGGTGCTCACCGGCATCCACCTGCCAGGACGCGCCTTGTTTCCAGCGCTCTGCGAGCTGTTGGACGATCCATTCCACGGGTTTGGCATCGTCGCTGTGCGGGCCAAAGTTCCAGCCTTCGGCGACCGCCGGGCCATCGGCGTACAGCCGTTCGGCCAGCGTCAGATAACCGCGCAGCGGTTCCAGCACATGCTGCCAGGGACGCGTGGCGTGCGGGTTGCGGATGGGCACTTGTTTGTCGGCCTCAAAGGCCGCCAGAATGTCGGGTATCAAGCGGTCCTTGGCCCAGTCGCCGCCGCCAATGACATTGCCGGCGCGGGCGGTGGCCAGCGCCACACCATGCCGGGCATGGTGGGCCGGGTTGAAGAAGGAGGAGCGGTAGGCCGCGCTGACCAGCTCGGAGCAGCCTTTGCTGTTGCTGTACGGATCGAATCCGCCCATGGGCTCGTTTTCGCGGTAGCCCCAGGCCCATTCCTTGTTCTCGTAGCACTTGTCGGTGGTGACGTTGACCACGGCCTTGACTCCGGGCGTTTGGCGCACGGCCTCCAGCACATGGACGGTGCCCATGACGTTGGTGGCATAGGTCTCGACCGGGGAGTCGTAGGACAGGCGCACTAGGGACTGGGCCGCCATGTGGATGACGATCTCGGGCTTGGCCGCCTGCATGGCGCGCAGCAGGGCAGGGAGGTCACGCACATCGCCGTGCACCGACTGCATACCGGCGCCCACGCGGGCCACGTCAAACAGGCTGGGGTCGGTGGGGGCGTCCAGTGCGAAGCCGGTGACCTGGGCGCCGAGCTGTTGCAACCACAGAGAGAGCCAGCTGCCCTTGAAGCCGGTGTGGCCGGTCAGGAAGACGCGCTTGCCTGACCAGAACTGCGGCGTCATTTCCAGACCTTCCACGGCGCCTGGCCGGTGGCCCAGAGTTCTTCCAGATGGATCTTGTCGCGCAGCGTGTCCATGGGTTGCCAAAAGCCGGTGTGCTGGTAGGCGGCGAGCTGGCCGTCGGCGGCCAGGGTTTCCAGCGGGCCACGCTCCCAGATGGTGTCGTCGCCGCTGATGCGGTCCAGCACCTGGGGCGATAGCACAAAGAAGCCGCCGTTGATCATGGCGCCGTCGCCCTTGGGCTTTTCCATGAACTTGGCGACTTTGTTGCCGTTGAATTCCAGCGCGCCAAAGCGGCCTGGGGGCAGGGTGGCGGTCAGCGTGGCCTGCACGTTCTGGGCTTTGTGGAAGGCGATGAGTTCGGTGATGTTGACATTGCTGACGCCGTCGCCATAGGTCAGGCAGAAGGCGTCTTCATTTTTGATATGTTCGGCGACGCGTTTGAGGCGCCCGCCGGTCATGGTGCTTTCGCCAGTGTCCACCAGGGTCACGCGCCAGGGTTCGGCGCTGCGCTGGTGCACGTCCATGGTGTTCTTGCTCATGTCGAAGGTGACGTCCGACATATAGAGAAAGTAGTTGGCGAAGTACTCCTTGATCTGGTAACCCTTGTAGCCGCAGCAGATGACGAAATCGTTGACGCCGTGGGCGGAGTAGATCTTCATGATGTGCCACAGGATGGGCTTGCCGCCGATCTCGACCATGGGCTTGGGCTTGGTGTCGGTCTCCTCGGAAATCCGGGTTCCCAGGCCACCGGCCAATATCACTGCCTTCATTGCTGATCCGCCTTCATGTCAGGGATGATGCTACTATTTTGATAGCGTTATATGCAGTTCCTACGAGGGCTGGAGCACTATTTCGTCATTAACCGTTTCGCCAGCCCTACACCTGCATATTCATGATGTCAGTGTAAGCCTGAACCATGCGGTTGCGCACGTGCAGCGAGGCCTGGAATCCGATTTGCGCTTTCTGTATGGCCACCATGGTCTCTTCCAGGCTGACCTTGGGGTTTTCCATCTGTACTTCCTGCTGCAGACGGGTGGCTTCGTTCTGTGCTGCGCTGACGGAGTTCAGCGCGCCTTTGAGTGCCCCGGCAAAGCCGCCGCCCACCCCTTGGGCACCGGCCGACGCGGCAGGGCGCACGCCGGCGCCGGGGCGGACCGTCGTCGGCATGGTTACGGGGCTGAGCTTGAAATCCATGGTGGATCTCCCTGGTTGATTGGGGTGCCGCAATCCTATTACCCCCTTGCCGGTGCCATTATTTTGAATTGGCAGGCAAAGGCGGTGCTTATTACCCTAATGTTTTCGGAGGTGGGTCGAATAATCAATCCCATCCATACGGCGAGACACGCCCCATTTGCGTCGGAAATCATCGGAAGCCAAAATGCCAGCAGTTGCCACCCTACCCGTCAACCCGACTCTTGCCCAGCGCCTGGCCGGTCTGGACCAGGGGCAGCGCCTGCGACTGGCCCTGGGCGTGGTGCTGTTTGTGGCGATTGGCGTCATTGGCCTGGTCATGGGGCG
>Ga0208398_100930_pt1 | contig 13957 bp, 11 predicted proteins | sample LakWasMe79_HOW10_2_FD_183905 | JGI IMG/M metagenome (GOLD analysis project Ga0208398, IMG submission 183905) | Freshwater sediment methanotrophic microbial communities from Lake Washington under simulated oxygen tension - Sediment Metagenome... | ecosystem: Environmental > Aquatic > Freshwater >... | reverse complement strand
TCTGCATTGCCATTTTCATTAAAAGCTTTTTCTAATTCTTCACAAAATCCCATAAATTTAAATTTATTCTCAACTAATTTTAAAAACCAACCGCTTTATCATCACCTCTGAAATCGGCTCCGCCTTCAATTTTTCCGTCAGGAAGAATCAAAATAGCATCTACTTTTCCAATCACTGGAGTTGTTTTCTCATTAATAATATATCCTTTGTTTTTTAGCTTTTCAAAAGTGCCGGTGTCAAAAGTATTAGGTTCAAAAGTAATCACATCCGGCAACCATTGATGATGAAATCTTGGTGCATTTACAGCTTCCTGCATTCCTTTTTTGTATTCATAAACATTGAGAATTGTCTGTAAAACCGAAGTAATAATAGTAGAACCGCCTGGCGAGCCAACAACCATAAAAAGTTTGCCATCTTTCTCAACAATTGTAGGCGTCATAGAACTCAGCATTCTTTTTTGTGGAGCGATACTGTTGGCTTCATTTCCTACTAATCCAAACATGTTTGGTTCTCCGGGTTTGGCACTAAAATCATCCATTTCATTATTTAGAAAAAAGCCCAATTCATCACAGTAATACTTCGAACCAAATCCATCATTTAAAGTTGTGGTTGCTGCAACTGCATTTCCAAATTGATCTACGATAGAATAATGGGTTGTTTCGGTACTTTCGTTATAAATTACTTTACCTTCTTTAATTTCAGATGATAAAGTAGCTTTATATAAATTAAAACTTGACATTCTTTGTTTTAAATAATCATCAGCCAAAAGTCCTTTTAAAGGAATTTTTACAAAATCGGGATCACCCAGGAAATAGCTTCTGTCTGCATAAGCTCTGCGTTCGGCTTCTACAATTACCTGAATAGATTCTGCCGAATTATGTCCCATTTTGGATAAATCGTAGAGCTCAATCATTTTTAAAATTTGTGCCAGACAAATACCGCCACTGCTAGGAGGAGGCATGGAAATGACTTTTAAATCCTTATAATTAAAGGAAAGAGGAGTTCTCCATTTAGCTTCATATTTAGCTAAATCTTGCATTGTGATAATCGCATCTTTTTCTTGAAGATATTTTACTAAAGTTTTAGCTGTTTGTCCTTTGTAAAATTCGTTTCTTCCGTTTTTAGCTATTCTTTTCAAAGTTGCAGCCAAAGCTGGATATTTGATAGTGTCATTTTCTTTGTAAATAGTAGCAAATTTTGTGTTTTCACCGTTTGCTTTAATAATTAATGCTCTATAATCATTGAGTCTTTTTTCTTGTCTTTGGGTAACAACTACGCCTTTTTCAGCTAAAGCAATAACAGGTTTCAATATTTCAGACATTGGCATTGAACCATATTTGTCGTGAACCGCGAAAACACCGGCTATAGTTCCCGGAACTCCAATGGCAACTGGGCTTTCGGTACTCTTACCTTTAATTACATTTCCGTTTTTGTCCTGAAACATATTTTTGGTTGCAGCCAAAGGCGCTTTTTCTCTATAATCCAATGAACCTATTTCGCCATTTGCTTTACGAAAAACCATAAATCCACCGCCGCCAAGGTTTCCGGCATAAGGATAGGCGACTGCCAAAGCCAATTCCGTAGCCACCATGGCATCAAAGGCATTTCCTCCTTTTTGCATAATTTCAGTTCCAATTTTGGAAGCTTCTTCCCGAGCCGAAACCACCATCGCTTTATCAGCAATAAGCCCTTTGACTGTTGTATTTGTCTGTGAAAAACTATTCCAATAGACGAATAGTAACAGAATGCAGATTTTTTTCATTTTTTAATATCCTAAAGCGTTATTATCTCCTCTTTTATCGGCTCCTCCTTCTAATTTACCATCTGGAAGTACCAGAATAGCATCAACTTCTCCGATAATTTGGTTGTTTTTTTCATTGATGATGTATCCTTTCTTTTTTAAATCATCCGATAATGATTTTGAAAAAGAATTGGGCTCAAAAACAATTTCATCAGGTAACCACTGATGATGAAAGCGAGGAGCATTGACAGCTTCCTGCATACTCAAGTCAAACTCATAAACATTTAAAATAGTTTGCAATACAGAAGTTATGATAGTGGATCCTCCAGGAGTTCCCACAATCATATAGAGTTTGCCGTTTTTTTCTACAATAGTCGGAGACATTGAACTTAACATTCTTTTTTCTGGTGCAATGTTATTGGCTTCAGTTCCTGTGAGACCGTATAGATTAGGTACTCCGGGTTTTGAACTAAAATCATCCATTTGATTGTTTAAAAAGAAACCCAATTCATCACAATAGATTTTAGAACCATAATTATCGTTTAAAGTTGTAGTTACTGAAACCGCATTTCCTTTGGCATCAACTATAGAATAATGAGTTGTCTGTTTGCTCTCATATCCTTGAATGGCACCATGGGCAACATCAGAAGATTTTGTGGCTTTATCAAATGAAAAGCTACTCATTCTATTCTTTAAATAGGCGGAATCCTGAAGTTCTTTCATTGGAAGTTTTACAAAATCTGGATCGCCTAAGAAATAGTTTCTATCGGCATAGGCTCTTCTTTCAGCTTCAGTAATTACCTGAATAGCTTTCATGCTGTTATGCCCCATTTTACTAAGATCAAAAGGTTCGATCATTTTCATAATTTGGTTCAAACAAATACCGCCACTGCTGGGCGGAGACATCGAAGTGATCTTTAAATCTTTGTATTTGAAAGTAATTGGTGTTCTCCATTTTGCTTGATATTTTGCTAAATCATCAAGGGTAAAAAGACCTCCTTTTTTGGACATAAAAGCAACTAATTTTTGTCCGGTCTCTCCTTTGTAAAATTCAGCTGCACCATTTTTTGAAATACGTTTTAATGTTTCGGCCAAAGTCAAATATTTAATGGTATCGCCAACTTTATATACTTTCGAAAATAAACTATTCGGGCCATTCGCTTTTATGAAGGAAGCTCGGTAATCTGCGAGACTTTGCGCTTGAAATTGTGTAACTGCAACACCTCTTTCTGCCAAAGCAATTACTGGTTTTAAAATTTCGCTGATTGGTAATGAACCGTATTTTTTATGTACTTCAAATACACCTGCAATCGTTCCTGGAATTCCTGAGGCCAAAGCTGTTTCTGTACTTTTTCCTTCAATCACATTTCCTTTATCATCCAGATACATGTTTTTTGATACTGATAAAGGGGCTTTTTCGCGGTAATCGATAGCCCCAGTTTCTCCATTAGCTTTTCTGAAAACCATAAATCCGCCGCCACCAATATTTCCTGCTTGTGGATGGCTTACCGCCAAAGCCAATTCGGTGGCAACCATTGCATCAAAAGCATTTCCGCCTTTCTGCAAAATTTCAACACCAATTTTGGATGCTTCTTCGCGAGCCGAAACTACCATAGCTTTTGAAGTTACCAGACCTGTAGGCGCAACTGTTTTTTCATTCGATTTGCAACTCAGAAACATTATTGTAAGTATGAATAGATACTTTTTCATGTGCAGATTTTTTTGTTAGTGCTATTGGTTATTATGTAAACAATTATAAGGTTTTGTTATTTATAACATAATTAATTTTTGATGGGATTCGATTCTCATATCTTCAAAAAAAGTGATGAATTCCGACTCGAAATCACTATAATATTCAATGAGTTCATTTGATGCAAAACGCATTTTCGATGCATTTTTGGTACGTCTGTCCATTTGTGTCAAAATTCGACTTATTCCTTCGACAGTTTGATAGCTTACAAGCCAATTGTGCTCAATCATGTACGGCATCATTCCTTTGGTTCTCTCTGATAAATAATCATAATTATCCTGTAGAGATTGATAAAAAGAATTGGTAAAATCTTCCAAACTTTCATCGGAATAATTACTCCAGTTTTTGGCTAAAAAATGATCGTAAAAGACATCTACAATTACACCTGCATAATGATGATAATTTTCATGCAGCCGTTTGGTACTTTTTCTAAAAACGGGATTAGAGTCTGTATAAGTGTCAATAAACCGATGCAAAATTATTCCTTTTTGTATTTCTAAGGGATAATTTTCAAACTGTCTTCCTTTGATGCTGTCAGCCATAAAGTTTCCGATTTTTATCAAATCATTGTTCCCTGATAAATAGATGTGTGCTAGGAAATTCATTTTGTTGAGTTGCTAAGATTCTTAGTTTGTTCTTGTAAATGTAAAGACTTTTTTGTTGACTTTTTTTTTATAAAAAAATGTCTCAGTAAATGTTTAGTTTTTGTTTCCATGTTAATACAGGATTAATGAGCTCATTTTATAAAATCTTAGCAATTAAGAACCTTAGAAACTCATCAACTTTTTTATATTTGTAACAATAAATAACCATTAATTCAAAAAAATGACTTTAATAAAATCAATATCCGGAATTCGAGGGACGATAGGAGGGAAAGTAGGGGACAATTTAACTCCGGTTGATGCTGTAAAATTTGCTTCGGCATATGGAACTTGGCTTAAAAACTATTCTGAAAAAGATAAACTGACTGTTGTAGTAGGCCGTGATGCCCGTATTTCTGGACCAATGATTCATAACTTGGTTATCAATACGCTAATTGGTTTAGGAATTGATGTAATCGATTTAGGTTTATCAACAACACCAACTGTTGAAATAGCTGTTCCGCTTGAAAAAGCTGATGGGGGAATCATTTTAACTGCCTCACATAATCCAAAGCAATGGAATGCGTTGAAATTATTGAATGAAAAAGGAGAGTTTTTAAGCGGTGCTGCAGGTGAAAAAATCCTTGAGATTGCAGAAGCTGAAGCTTTTGATTTTGCAGATGTGGACAGTCTAGGCGAAATTACTGTAAATGATGCCTATATGGACATTCATATCGATGAAGTATTGAACCTGCCATTGGTAGATATTGAAGCAGTAAAAGCTGCAAAATTCAAGGTGGTTGTAGATGGTGTAAATTCATCCGGTGGAATCATTATCCCGAGATTATTGGAATTGATGGGTGTTGAAGTAGTAAAATTATACTGCGAACCAAACGGACATTTCCCTCATAATCCAGAACCTTTAAAAGAACATTTAAAGGATATTTCAGAGTTGGTAGTTAAAGAAGGAGCCCATTTGGGAGTTGTTGTTGATCCAGATGTTGACCGCCTTGCCTTTATAAGCGAAGATGGTGAAATGTTTGGTGAAGAATATACTTTGGTAGCTTGTGCTGATTATGTTTTGAGTAAAACTCCTGGAAATACAGTTTCGAACATGTCTTCTTCACGTGCATTGCGAGATGTGACCAACAAACACAATGGAAGCTACGAAGCCAGTGCAGTAGGCGAGGTTAATGTTGTGGAATTAATGAAAAAGAACAATGCAATAATTGGAGGTGAAGGTAACGGCGGAATCATTTACCCTGAGTCACATTATGGACGTGACAGTATGGTAGGTGTGGCTTTGTTCCTGACTCATCTGGCAAACAAAAAAATGTCAGTTTCTGCTTTGCGTGCTTCTTATCCTGAATATTACATGAGCAAAAATAAAATTGAGCTGACTCCTCAAATCGATGTCGATGCAATTCTTGTTGCGATGACTGAGAAATATAAAGATGAAAACATTACCACAATTGACGGTGTGAAAATTGACTTTGCAGATAATTGGGTGCATTTGAGAAAATCAAATACTGAACCTATCATTCGTATTTACACAGAAGCATCCAGTCAAAAATTGGCAGATGATTTGGCTTTACGAATTATTGATGAAATAAAAGCTGTAGCTGGAATTTAGACTAATTTTTATTATAAAATTACCCTTTCAGATTTCATTCTTTATATGAACTGAAAGGGTTTTTGTTTAGTTATCCTTTAATTTTAAAACTTCCAAATCCCTTTCAGCCATCATTGCAAATGAATCTATGTAATCTACATTTAATTGGTCTCCTTTAAATTTAAAATTATAGCACTTACCGGTAGAAACTCCATTTATTGTTAAAGAATAGTTACCAGTATATACAAATACTCTATCCGGTTTATCTGTTATTAATGATGGATAGTTATTGTCAATTAATTTTTGTGGCGTAGAAGAATTAATTTCATTCATCCACTCTTTTCTTTTATTTCCGCAACAGCTCATTTTGTTTTCTTTTATTGTTTATCAGTAAGTTTAAATAATAAACATGCAGCTCCAGAAAGTGCAAGCCAAACTACTAGACCTTCCAGCCATTCATTACTAAGCAAAAAAGCAAAAGGTATAGAAATCCAAATACTTAGACAATAAAAGCAGTCGAGTAGGCTCCCGAAGAAGCTTAACCCAAACAACTTTCTAAATTTAATTACTAATTCAAACGGTCCGTCTTCTTGTGTAAATAAATGAGTAAGACGCCATATTGCAAATGTGCATAGTACAAAACCAATAAAATTAATATCTATCATGGATTAAGACGTTCCATCATAATTTGACCATAGGCTACATAGTGATCATCAACCCCTGTGTTATAACCATTCGTTATGCGTTGACCTGCCGTTAATCCAAATGAATAAATAGTAAAGTATTCTCCTGCTTTGATCCAACCATCATCTGCTGCAGGTGGCTGAATAACAACATTTACTAAATCCACAGTACTGTAATCATGCAGTGATCCAGTATATCCAGGACATGCATTATGCAGATTTGCAGGATTACTTCCTGCTGGGGATTGAGGGAATGTATACGTTCCACTTAGGGATACGTCTGCTGGGATGCTTGGATTCAAATCAATTGATGTTTGAGGGCATCTTGAAATATTTAATTGATATTGATTAACAAAACCTTCAGGATCATTAGCTCTGAACGAAAATTTAATTGGAGTATGCATTTGCCCATCCGTCAATCGATACAATTGACAATCTGATTTCACAACAGAAGGATCATCAATTACAGGATTGGTCATTCCAAAATTTAATCCTTTGTTATGGATAAATAACGCAATTAAGTCAGTTTGATCAGCCACGTGTACTCCAGCCGAATCATAGCCATCAACTCTGACATAAAAGGTGCCGGGCGTAGTTATACCTAATATTCCATCATAAAGAGTTGTGTTTAATTGTATAAATCGATCCAAATTTACATTTAGCCATGGAATACCATCAACTTCAACTTCTCGTTGAATGTTTTTGTAAACAGGCATATGTCCATCCAATATTCCTCCCACATTAGGATAAAAAGGACCTACATCGTCACCGATATATCCAGGAGGATGGCTTCCAAATATAACATGTTTATAATTCTCACTAACTTTAATCCAATCAGGTGTTCCTGAACGTCTAATGCGTATTGTGTACCAACTTATTTTGTTATTTGCGGGGCTTTTTGATTTATCATACATACAGCCTTTTATATCAATAGTACCAGCCCATCCCGCACACTCTACATTGAACAATGCAAGAGGGCTATTAACAGATATTTTTCCATTCGATTGGAGATAATTCCCATATTCATAACGTTGTGTTGCTGTAGCAGTGGTTGAACCTGTGGTATTTTGATTTCCTCCTATGAAAACATTTCCAATACCTCCTATCAGGTTACCATTGAAGCAACTGGAAGTGACGCGTACCTTAGATTCAGGTAAGCACAAATCTATTCTTTTGAGATTTGATATATTGTAAAAGGGTGCGCTTTCATATCTTACTTGCAAGGGAGAGTACTCTACTATTTTTACGATTACATCTGGAAATAGTATTGTATTTACATCTTCACCAGTGGCAATGTCTGATGCGTCTTCTAGCCCAGGGATAGTCATATCAAATCTGAATCGGAAAATATAATTTCCGTTCATATCTGTAATACAATCACCAAGTAAACGTCTGTTTCCAGTTCCAGTGTATGAACCTCCTAGTAATTCAGCAGCTGTTCGGTCGTATTCTTCAAATGTAAGTGATAAATTCGAACCAACATTCGTGAAGCAAGGATGAAATAATCCTTCAATGGCTTTTGTCAAGCTTATTGTATCTGATGATATTGCAAATTTACGCTCTGAAGAGCTAATTTGAGATGGTTTTATCAATTCAAAATTGGATATTGCAAATTCTTCAGGTCTATTTTCTTTTTCTGCTTTCGAAATACTTTTTTTATCTTCTACTGCTTTACGCGAATATTGAAGTGTAGTTTTCGGTTGTATTGCTTCACCACTCAAATCAAAAACAATTGGGTTAAAGTATGGAGGATCAGGAGGATTTGGGTTTACAATATGAATTGGAGGTATACGATCAGGATAGTATTTTTCGATCCAATCGCGCAGTAAAGGATTTTTTAAGGCTTTTACTAATCCAGGATAGGTTTCAATGACAAAAGGTAATCTTCGACAAGGATTAAAGACGCATCTTCCGCTATACAGAGTTACATTTCCATAAATTATAAAATCATTTATATTAGCTGGAGTTGTGCATTTTAAAGTAAAATCATCAAAATCTGAATCATTTCCAGCATCATTAGATAAAATTTCAAATTCATAGTTCCCACCTGTTTTATGCGGAAATTTTAATTTTGTTTCAGATAATTGCCATCCATTTCCCGGATTATTTTGAATAGCTATTGTCCATTGGCTGCCATATACATTTACTGAGGTTCCTACAGTCCCTGAGTGAACACCATTTCCAAATGTTGCACCATTTACTATAAAGTGCTGAGGGAAAGATGCATTTTTTGATTTTACGGTAACAGTCCAGTTACCTTGCATTGAAATTATCATAAATTTTTAATATTAATTGCCTACTCTTTGATTGGATTTTTGGCATTTTTCCATTTTTTGATTAGTTTTTACAATAAATACTCCTTTAATAATGTTATTTTCTTTTATTAAGAAGTTTGATAATTAATAATGATGACGAAAAAATTAGTAAGTGAATTGCTTTTTATAAAATCAAATTTTAAACAAAACTTTTAATTGCTTCCGCCTGTATTTTTTAATCAGTTGAATTCTTCTAGGTTCTGTCTATAGCTAAGAGAGGAAGGTTTGGAAATCTTAGGTTTTCATAAAACTAAAATTTACTTTCTGCCGATTATTACCCATAGGCAGAACCTCAAGGCAATTCATTTGAAAATTTGAAGGGCATATCAAATAAAAACAATCAAATTTAGATATTTTATAAATTTAAAAAATAAGTATAAATACCTGATTTATAAGTAGTTCTATTGTTTTTAAATTTATTATTTGAAAATAAACATACTTACAGATAATATGCTTTTAGTTAGTATATTTTAAACTAGCAATAAAAAGACTCTAAAAAAGAATGCTTTTGTAAGTAATTTAAAGTATATGTAAAATGGAGTAATTTAAAGGGTTAATAAAGGTTTGTTATATTCCTGTTTTTTAATCTTTTACTTAAGGGTTGCATGACAAAAAAGCAAATACAAATCAAAAAACGTTAAATGAATAAAAAAAATATTTTTTGAAATAGCTATGAAAATTATTAGGGTATATTTGCAATCAAATGTGTATTACAATGACAAATAGCAATAATTTCATTCCATTAGAACAATATTTTCAGCAATTTCGCAATAATATTATTGGGATCGATCAAGAATTTGAATCCCCTTACGGTAAACAAAAAATTATTTATACTGATTGGACTGCAAGCGGTCGTTTGTATCGCCCCATCGAAGAAAAATTGATGAATCAGTTTGGCCCTTTTGTAGCCAATACCCATACCGAAACTACCGTTTCGGGAACAGCAATGACCAAATCGTACCATTATGCCCGTAACATTATTAAACATCACGTAAATGCCAATCCGGACGATGTTTTAATAACAGATGGAACAGGAATGACGGGTGTAGTAAATAAATTTCAACGTATATTAGGTTTAAAAGTACCTGAGAACCTGAAAGATTATATTAATATTCCAGACGAAAAAAAACCAATTGTTTTTATTTCGCATATGGAACATCATTCTAATCAAACTTCTTGGTTGGAAACAATAGCCGATGTGGAAGTGATTCCTTCAACAGAAGACGGGCTTTTTAGCCTTGATAATCTTTCTATTTTATTAGATAAATACAAAGATAGAACCTATAAGATTGCCTCGATAACTTCATGTTCTAACGTAACTGGTATAAAAACGCCTTATCACGAAGCCGCCAAGCTTATGCATCAACATAATGGGGTTTGCTTTGTGGATTTTGCCTGTTCTGGTCCTTATGTAAAAATAGATATGCATCCCGAAGATTCAGAATCCTATTTGGATGCGATTTTCTTTTCCCCGCATAAGTTTTTAGGTGGGCCTGGAACTTCTGGAGTTTTGGTTTTTAATAAAAAATTATATCACAATATGGTGCCTGATTGTCCGGGTGGAGGAACGGTTTCTTGGACTAATCCATGGGGAGAGCATAAATATATTGACAATATAGAAGATAGGGAAGATGGTGGTACTCCAGGATTTCTACAAGTGATAAAAACAGCATTGGCCATCCAATTGAAAGAGCAAATGGGAATTGAAAATATTCTCAAGCGTGAACATGAAATTGTGGAATATGTTTTTGATTCATTAGGAAATATTCCAAATATCAAGATTCTTGCCGGACAACATCATAACCGATTGGGAGTAATTTCGTTTTTTATAGAAGACTTACATTTTAATTTAGGAGTAAAATTATTGAATGATAAATTTGGAATCCAAACACGTGGTGGTTGTAGTTGTGCAGGAACTTATGGGCATTTTTTATTGCATGTTGACCAAGAAGCTTCAAACAAACTAATTGATGAAATTAGTTTAGGAGATTTAATCAGAAAGCCGGGTTGGATCAGAATGTCAATTCACCCAACTACAACTACAGCTGAAATAGAATATGTTTGCAACAGCATCAAATCACTGGCCGAAAATCATAAAAATTGGTCATTGGATTATGGTTACAACAAAGATACCAATGAGTTTTTACATAAAAACGCTCATGCAATTGAAGACACATTAGTTAATGATTGGTTTTCTTTGTAAAATGCTAAGAAACTAAGATGCTAAGGTTCTAATTTAAAAATCACTTAATCAAAACAACTTGTCTTGATTAAGTGATTTTTTATTGGGTCAAATTCCTGAAATCTTATTTCTAAAATCTGCAATCTTAAACCTTATCTCTTCTGTATTTCCACCTTTTATGTGTCCACAGATAAAATTCCGGGGCTTCGTAGATTTGTTTTTCCAAAAGTTTTAAATATTGATCAGTAAGCTCGAAGTTTGGAACCTCTTTAGGATTATCAGAAAGAATTTCAAGGGTCGCTTCATAATGACCTCGTTTTACTTTTTTGGTATTTAGATATACCAAGTTCATATTGTATCTTTTGGATAGCATTTCGGCTCCAACATGAACAGGGACTTCAATTCCCATAAATTTTGACCAATGCATTGCCCCTTTTGCTTTGGGCGATTGGTCACTCGCAAATCCGTACAAAGACAATATATTATTTTTATTATTATTGATTATAGTGGGTACTGTCTGTTTGGTCGTGATTAATTTGGCATTGAATCTAGAGCGTATTTTATGGACTAATTTATCAAAATAAGGATTCTTTATTTGTTTATAAATTCCGTACCCTGCAAAATCCGAATAATAATTCATCGATATAATCCATTCATAGCTGGCATAATGTGAACAAATGACAGCTACACTTTTTCCCTGCTTTTCAAGTTCTTTATAAACTTCAATGTTTTTAAAAACAAATCTTTTGCAAATTTCTTCTTTAGAAATATTCATTGTTTTTATCATTTCAAGAAACATATCACACATATGATGATAGAATTTTTTTTCTACAATTAATCTTTCTTGATCTGATAAATGAGGTAATGCTATGATAAGGTTTTGACGAACCGTTTTTTTACGATAACGAATAACTCGGTATACGATGAAATAAACAAAATCAGAAAACAAATATAATAATCGAAAGGGAAGCATCGAAATTACCCAAATTACTGGATAGACTAGTAAATATATGAGGTATTGCATTTATTAAAATTTAATGCAAATATAATTAAATAATCTTTTTCCGAATTGTATGAAATTTGAGAATTACAATTTTTATAATCTTACTTCATTTTGAATAACTATCGTTTGTGTTTCCATCTTTTATGAGTCCATAAATAATATTCTGGCGATTCATAAATTTGTTCTTCCACTTTTTTCAAAAATAAATCTGTCAATTCATAACAAGGTATTTCACTTGCGTTTTCTGAAAGCACTTCCAAAGTTGCCTCATAATAGCCACGCTTTATTTTTTTTGTTTTAAGAAAAACAACATTCATGTCGTATTTTTTAGCCAGCATTTCGGCTCCTGTATGAACAGGTACTTCAATACCCATAAATTTTGTCCAATGATGAGCGCTTTTTTCTTTTGGAGATTGATCACTCGCAAAACCATAGACTGACAGTTTTTTATTTGTGTTATTGGTTATGATCGTAGGGATTGTTTCTTTGGTAGTTATCAAAGTCGCATTAAATTTAGAACGAATAGAATGAACTAATTTATCAAAATGAGGGTTTTTAATTTGTTTGTAAATTCCGTATCCATGAAATTTTGTGAAGTAGTTCATTGAAACAACCCATTCATAGCTGGCATAATGGGCGCACATAATTGCGATGCTTTTTTCTTGCTTTTCTAGTTCAGTATAGACTTCAAAATTTTTAAAGACATATCTTTTACATATTTCGTCTTTGGAAATAGTCATCGTTTTTATCATTTCGAGAAACATGTCACACAGGTGATGATAGAATTTTTTTTCAATAACTAATCTTTCAATATCGCTTAAATGAGGTAATGTCAGCGCAAGATTTGCTCTTACAGTTTTTTTTCTATAACCGATAAGTCGGTATAATATAATGTAAACAAAATCTGAAAATAAATATAATAATGGGAAAGGAAGTATTGAAATACACCATAAAATGGGGTAAATTAACAGATAAAGAATGTATTTCATTTTGTAGGTTTTGCCAAAAGTAGTTTATTAAAAAGTAAAACAATATAGTTTATGATTTCTTTATTAGTAAAAATTATAATATTAATTAGATTTACAGTAAAATTTTAAAACCTACACTTTATGAATGCCATTTTGATTGGAATTATTGTTACCAATGTACTGATAAGTTACAAAGGATTTAATGACTTTTCTTTTTTTAGAAAATATGAGTTTCATGTAGGCAGTATTCGTGCAGGTGAACAAGTCCGAATGATTTCTTCTGGATTTCTGCATGTAGATATGGCTCATCTGTTATTCAACATGCTGACTCTTTATTTCTTCGCTCCGGTTGTTTTCAGTGATTTAGGGAATGTTTCATTTATCATGGTCTATTTCGGTAGTTTGATTTTTGGAAGTTTATTAACGATGTCATTTCATAAAAACGATTATAATTACAGGGCAGTAGGAGCATCTGGAGCCGTTACTGGAGTTTTGTATTCTGCGATACTGTTGCGCCCTGATATGATGTTAGGCTTGTATTTTGTTATTCCTATTCCTGCTTATTTATTTGGCATTTTATATTTATTGTATTCTATTTATGGCATGAAGTCTAAAAATGACAATATAGGCCATACAGCCCATTTTGGAGGGGCAATAGGAGGCTATCTTATAACTCTGTTAAGAAATCCTGAACTAATACAAGAACATGCTTTGATGACTGTTTTGCTTGCGATTCCAATTATTATTCTTTTTATAATGGCTAAATCGGGTAAACTATAAATTTATAATCTAAAAATTCAATACTATGAAAAAATCAATTTTGTTTGTTATCTGTCTGTTTACTGTTTTGGCTCATAGCCAGGAAATAAAACCAATTCCACAAATTAGTGTTTCAGGTGAGGGGAAAATTAAAGTTGTACCTGATCAGGTTACTATTTTGGCGACTGTAGAAACAAAAGGAACAAATGCCAAGGAAGTAAAAAAACAAAATGATCAGCAAATGGAAGCTGTTTTAAAATTAGTAAAAAGTATGAACTTGGCTCCAGCCGACTATAAAACAAAAAGAGTTTCTCTGAATCCACAGTATGATTATGAAAAAAAGAAACATAGTTATAATGCAAC
>Ga0208398_100929_pt1 | contig 13967 bp, 13 predicted proteins | sample LakWasMe79_HOW10_2_FD_183905 | JGI IMG/M metagenome (GOLD analysis project Ga0208398, IMG submission 183905) | Freshwater sediment methanotrophic microbial communities from Lake Washington under simulated oxygen tension - Sediment Metagenome... | ecosystem: Environmental > Aquatic > Freshwater >... | reverse complement strand
CAAAGGCAACAGCCAGAAAATCAGGAAAATTGGGCTGCAAGCCTTTGTTTATGCGGGTTTCGGCGGTTTTTGCCATTAGCATTAAATCTGCACTTCGGTAGCAGTAAATGTGCACCACAACAGCAGCGCAGGTGCCAAAGTTGGAGACTTTAAAGCTGCGCGTCTCGCAGATGATTGCCAGCAGCTTCCCGGAGCTTCATTTCGTTGCAGACGATACTTTGCCGCTGGTAGTGCTTCCCCATATTGAACAATACGCTCCATCTAGGGTGATTGCGACCGAGAGGCCAGCAGCAAAGCGGTTTGCCGCCGACTGGGGTTCAAGCGCGATGTTGACTGGTGTTATGAACTCTGGTGCGGCGCCAAATCGTCAAATGCTTCCCTTTCCTGAAAACTTACCAAGCTGGGCTTTCACTGCTCCATTCAATGAATCGTTGGTCTTGCCCCATTCAAGTGAGATCAATATTCGGGTTCACGGCTTTTGTTTGGACGATGAGACGTGTGAGGCACTGCATCGCACCCTGTTTCGCCTACAGGCTGGGAGCTTGTCGGTATATCACCCGAAGTCGCCGGTCGGCCGGCACTAAAAGTCGTTCTTAAGCCACTCGTGAATCAAAGACACAAACTTCTTTCTCTCCTGCGCCAGTTTGAGCAGGTCGGCAGTCACATATTGGTCTTTCTTGGCCATGCCTACGATCCTCTTTCTAGCGCCGTCGAGTCGCTTGTCATCCATTCGTTTTCTAAGGCGATTGGGGATCATCTTTTCCACAGTGTCCATGAATAAAGGGTGGGCAATATAGAACTCCCAGCATTCATCAAGCTTTCGTTCGACCCAGATCACGGGTCTTTTATAGTCCTCGGCGATTGAGGCATAGGTTGGATTGAGGTCGCTTCCGATCTTCACATCCATACCGACATACGTCAGCCACAATTGGCCATGATCAAGCGTTAGGATGACGGACGTCCCTGCGCTGTCGACAGTTGAATTTGGCATGTCCTTTGCAATTTCGTGGTGGTTCTCAACCAGCCCTCTCACACGAATTTTCGACGCTATTGGCGTTTCGCGACTAGTTCCCAGCCCCTTGTCCTCCACCTCGTAGGTGTCATCGACGGTGTCCGGGTCAACCTCAGGATCTTCGAAGTCGATTTCTTCATCACCGCTATCGGTACTGACATTACTGGAAGCCACCAAGATTTTCGGAAGTTGCTTGCCAGTCAATTGGTAGTCCCGGATCAGCCTGTCCGCTACAGCTCGCTTGTCCTTCACATGGTCAGGCAGCGCCTGAATTACTTGTTTTCGCCCCCAATCCTGAGCGACCTTCTTGCACTTCCAAATTACAAAACTCGTTGTGGAGTTCCCCCCACTCTCGTCCCACAGCTTGAAGAGCTCCCCGTGCTTCGTTGTTGAGTTTTCGAACGACTTCTTTACTGCATCCGCAAGTTCTTCGGCGTGGTGGGCCCACCCCGTCTTACGCGCGACAAACCCAATTGCTTCGCGCGGGGCCTGCCCGTTTTCGCCGCCGTGCCGAGTAACACCCACAACGACATCGATGAACTGATAGAGACACTCGATAAAGTCCTGCTGCTCTTTACTAGGTCTTTCGCTGTTGTGCCCTTTCGCACGATAGGCCACAAGCAACCGTGTCAACTCGTCAGTTGTTGCCCTATTTCGTTCATTTTGCGGGGACTCGTCGGTCGGACCATTGTCTATTGCATCTCCATCGCGCATGGCGTCTCCTGAATGTTGTCAATGAGCCAGGGTTGAACCATTTACTGCGTTATGGCCGTAAGTCCTGAGTACATCAACTACTTGGAGGACTTCATGCATACCGCAACATCATCATATCTACCTATTCCCGCACGACGCCAGAACACCTTCTTTGTCTTGACAGAAGTCGTACTCACGCTGGTCGTATGTGCCTTGCTTGCTTGGCTGGCCCAACCGCTTGCTCTGAGCGGACTGGACTCCGGCCTGGGCCAGCGCTACGACATCAGCCTGGCACCGCAGTGCTGGCTGGCGCTTTGGACGAGTACGCCAGACCTGTTCTCACGGTTAGGCGACGATTCTCGCGCCGTGCTTCTACTGCGTACCGCAAGCGTCTGGCTCCCAGCCTTTGGACTGTTCGGCCTCGGCTTGCTGCACATCGCGCGCTGCTCACAGAGATGGTCCGGCGCCCTGCTTGTTGTACTCTTGGGCGCGGCGGCAGCGGAGTGGCGTCCGTTCGGCTGGCCGGTGGCAGTGGGTCTTGCGGGTGGCCTTTTTGGCCTGTGCTTGTTGCTGCTGACGTTACCTACACGAAGTGGCGTGCAGCATGCCCCATTGGAGTTTCGCTCAGAGCCAACGGGCATTTGGAGCAGCCTGGTGTGGCCGGGTTGGGTTTTGCTAACCGGCCTTGGCTGGCTCTGGATCGCTGATTTTGCCGCTCGCGGCCCGGTTGCCGCCGTTCGCCCCGGCGCCAAATACTTCGGACTCCATCAAGCCGATGCCATTTTTTTGGCCAACGCGATCCTGCTGTTAGCCGCTGCCAAGAGTGATTCGCTGTTGCGCACGTTTGCACGACTCGTGTCTGCGCTGGGCGCAATGTGGCAGCGTCCGCGTGGTCCACTGGTACTGCTCGCCCTGGGTGGAACAATTGCCTTTGGCTTGGGCTGGCTTGGCCATCGTGTGCGGCCGCCATTGCCTTTGCTGCAGTTGGCAGGTGGCGGCATGCCGCATATCAGCGGTGAGTTGTTACGTCTATTCGCAGCGGCTGCCTTGGCGTGGGTAGCCTACCGGTTTGGCGAATGGCATTCCAGCAACACTCGGCTGATGCGCGGATTGGTCGGCTCTGTCGCAGTGGGGATGCTGTGCCTGTTCGGTCTGGGCGTCTCGGGCGACATGGGGCCAATACTCATACTGGCTTTGACCCTGCTGCTCTTAGTGGCCGCACCTGCGGTCAAGCTGGCCACGCTAACCTCGGCAGCAGGCCGGTCGCCGCGCACTCGGGTCGTCGCCGCTGTCGTTCTGGGTGTAGCCGTCCTTGTCTCAGGCAGTTTCTGGTTGTGGCGCACGGCCCTGACTAACTGGGCCCCGCTGGTTAGCCACACAGCCGCCTTGCGTGAGGCTGCTCGGGAAGACCCGTTTGGCGCCAACAGTCCCAATCTGGCGCAGGCGCATTGGTTGATGGACGCAGCGCGCATCGCGGGCGGATTCGGATTGGGTCGGGTGCCGTACTGCGGCGCGAAGGCCCACATCGAAACCACGGCCTGCACCCTGGGCAGCGGAGCGCCGATTCAGCTTGCCTCCGATTTCGCGTTTGCCGGGCTGGCGTCCACTTGGGGCATGGTGGGCGCTGCAGGCTGCATCGCGCTCTTGTTTGCGTGGCTGCGCGCCGTGACCCTGGCGGGCATGCCGCCGCGCCTGAGCGCTCCCCATTCCGTGCCCGGCTTGCAACACAAGGACAAGCCACTGAACTGGCTGCGCGCCTGGCTGGTCGCGGTGCCTTGTCTCATGGCCCAGGCCCAGATCATGGTGAGTGTCGGTGGGGCTCTGTTGTGGACGTCCTTGACCGGCGTCACGCTGCCGTTGTTGGGATATGGCTCGGTAGCCCTGTGCGTGACGGCCCTTTGGGTGGGTTTGGCGATGCGACCCCATTCTGGCCGAGCTGCCGTATAGCCCAAGTACCTCCACCAGAACTGAAAGGACTTCACCATGCGCCCCGTACCCTCCCCCTTGCCGCTGCTGCGCGTCATCACTGCCGTCATGGCGGTGCTGGCGCTGTTGTTTGCGGCTCACTTGATGTGGCAGCGCCATATCTCGGCGTTGCCCATCGAGGACCGCTTCAGCGACACCGCGTTTCAGGACCAATTGATTGGTGGCTTGCTTTTGCTGTCGGCTTCCGTGCAACCTGGCGCTGCCATCGATCCCCCGGCTACTTGCCCACACAGTGCTGATCAAGAGGCTACCCGCCTGCAGCTAGCGCAACTCCAGTGCGCCCGTGCCAGTCTCAACGCAAAACTGGCCGCGGCCAGCAAGCCACGGCACGTTCCAGCCTGGGTCATTGAGGACTCGCTTCAGGCTGACTTGCTGAAGTCCTCCATGCAATGGCTAACCCGCAACGCCCGCGACGGCAACCACGCGCTGGAGTTGTTGCGAAACCCAGAACAAACCGCGCGGCAGAATTCGATGCCCGACCCGTTTCGCCTGCTCGGTTGCTTGTTTGCGAGCGTAGACACAGTTGCCTCTGCGGACGATGGCAAACCATGCGATGGCCGGGCCGTCGTCGCAGTGGCCGACCTGCCGCCACACGCCCAGGGACTGCTCTACCCAGTGTCTCGTTACCGTGCAGCCACCCGCGGTGAAAGCCCCAACATCCTGCAGTGGGAGGCAGCTCCCGGTGCAAAGACCCCGCTCGCGCAAGGGCGTCACATCACGGCGGCGTGGAATGCGCAATTCCAGGCACAAGCACAGACTATGGCTGACTGCTACGTAGGCAATGTCAAGGCGTGCCAGGAATGCCCATGGTGCAACACCGCTCGCGCCAACACCCTGTTCGAGTCCGCCCGAGCCCGCGCCATGGGCATCCTCATTGTGGACGTCAAAACTGGGGCAATTGATGCCGCAGCCAGTGCCTATACGCCCTGCTACGCCGCACAACAACGCGGCGAGCAGACACCGGCAGGCTGCCCGGATTTGCCGGCCACGCCCGAGGGCAAGCGGCCTGAGCGCAGTTTTCGGTTGGGCAGCCAAGCATTGACGCAAACCGCGAAACCGGGATCGCAAGTCAAGATACCCATCGCACTAAGTTTGATGCAGGCCGGCCTGTCTCCCAGGGAAACCGTGGTCCTTTCCGGCATCTTGACGCGCTCAGCTACCGAGGAACTGATCGACATCGTCTTGTGCAAAGAGCAGGGCTTCTTGCCCTCATGCGCCCTTCGCCGACTGCTATCAGTCCAGACCGTGACTCGCGACATGGGCTGGCAAGAACAGACCGACATCCTCGCTCTGGAACAAGTCGAGGGCTTGAGCTCACACCTGTTCGCTGCTCGGCTATTGCAGTTGCCATTGCATAACGGCGTAGAGCGTGCCATACCGCTGCTCGATCAGAACGCGATGCGCGAATGCGGGCTCAAGCCGGTCGCACAACGTTGGCGCAACTGCCATGGGGCCGATCTGAACAACATCTTGGCCGAGTTGTTTGGCCAAGGCAACGCTTTGAGTAGCCCCGTTGGTATCGCCAACGGTCTGCTGCAACTTGCGGCCGCGGGGAATGGACAGACTTCAAGCAGCAGCGCCCACCTCCTGGCAGCGGTGCAAGACAGCAAAGGTGTAACCCGCCCGATTGGGCTGGGCCGAGCACTGGCATTCAAGCCCGGCAGTGCGGCACCTGTGCTTTTGGGTCTGTCACGTACGCATACGGAAGGTACGGCCCACAGTGCGTGTTTGGCGGCGTCAAAGGGCGTCGCCTGGGCCATTCCATGCTCGGCGCAAGCGGCGCGCGATGGCGAAACCGTCAATCTCCGTATTGCATCCAAGACTGGCACCCCAGGTTTCGACGCAGATAGGTTCACGCTGCCCCAGTGGCGAGCATACTGCGCGCGAGCCTCCAATGAATTGGCCATTACACGCAAAGCTCAAGCCCGCTGGTACCACCTACACAACGAGCTTGCAAAATGCCAGATGGCACCTACCAAGTGGTTCTCGATGTTGGTGGGCAAGCCTGATACCAATACGTGGGACAAGGTCGTGGTCGTGGTGGCGGAGCGCAATTGGTACCGCACAACGGAGCGCGTGGACAGCGCATTTGACAAGGTGGATGCCAACGTCGCCGCCGAGGTGGGCTTGTCTCTGGCCAACAGCCTCTACGCCAACGACAAGAAAAGCAGTCGCACGCTTGCCTTCAATCACAACCCACAGAAAGGTCAGCAATGAACCAGAACGCCTCCATCACGTTGCACAGCCACGCCCGGAACTGGCGTGAACTCGCAGCCAGCATCCAGGATGCGTTGTTTGACGCGCAGCACGGACTGGCTGGTCTAAATGGAGCCGAACCCAAGGTCTGTGTGTTGCTTAGCCGCAAATTGCTCAGTCTTGAGGGGCCGCTCAACGCCACCGCCTTCCAAGGACTTTGCTCTGCGCTGCGACAACAGGGCGTTGAACACAACTTTCATTGTGCGGCACCGGGAGCAATTGAGCCCGCTGCCCATTTGGTGCAGATCAGCTTGGACTACTGATACATCCGCGCAGGGCAGCCGACGTGACCCAATATTTTGGGCACTGCCGTATGACAAAGATGCCGGAACATTCCGGTGCTTCAAGGAGACACCTCATGGTAACCAATACATCTTGCGCGCACTTTGGCGTCGTACGAATAGCGGCTTCGACTACGGCAGCTACGCTGAAAATTCTGGTTGCGCGGCACTACAGCGCGAGTTCGTTCTCTGCTTCTCAGGGCCTACCTGTATTGATTGGCATGCAAGTCCGAGCCATTGAGGTGTCAGGCGAGTCCTCAGAATCCTTACGTTCAATCCCGAAGGAACATGGGATTGACGACGTCTACCCAGCATCCATGATCGCTAGGAGCCACAAATGAGCCGCATCAAATTTCAAAGCCTGCCGCATGGCTGGGACGTAGAGCTTCGCAAGGAGGAGGACGGTCGCTACTCCGTTCGCGTGCGCGCTCCAAACGGCACGAAGAATGCGGTTCTGACAATTGCTGGTCTATTCACGGGCGGGCTGGCCTGGTGCGCTATGGGGCCGTCGGTGCACAAGACAACCTATTTCCATAGCCGAGACAGTGCTTACTCACTATTTAATAGGATCGTCGTAACGTCTGAGAAAGACAAGCGGCGTTGAAGGAGATCGGCGGCTGCGAATGATCACTCGCAGTTTGTGCATGAACCTCCGCTTTGCCGCCCAGCTCCGCCGAGGTGGAGACAAGTGGAGCGCATCGCAGTCACGGGTTTTGATCGATTGCTGGCGTACGTGCGCCAGACACGCCTCATTGAATAAGGCGCAAAGGGCATAAACCCTACGGGAGCGTCGATGTTTGGCGTTGAATTGGACGTTTGCACCGGTAGCGTCAATCCCATTGGAGCCAATGTCAAAGACTCTCCGGGATGTCACGCCACGGGGTTGCACGCATGAGCGTGCCTAGCAGACCTCCCTTTCAACCTCCTGAACTATGTCGTTGACAGTCCAAAGAGACGGACTTCAGGAAAACCCAACTTTGTTGACCACCCATTTTTAATGGACAGCCGTAAATCCAATGTGCCGGGATGTCCCGGTGATGTTTTCAAAACAGGAAGTTTTCCATGAGTGCAATACTGTTTGGATCTGTCGCCATGGATGCTGGGGTAGCATACCGTGAAGTACTTTCTGCCGCACGACAGGTCAAGAGAGATTGCATCTGCCGGGCAAGAATTCCACGATAGCCCTAAGATAATTCTTTCCTGTCCAATGCCGCGATCTCGAGCTGGAACGCGGGGTATTGTCGTCTGGGGCCCCTCCCCTACTTCCCAAACTTGGCCCGCCTTCGATTTACACCCACGCTGAAGAATCTGAATCATTTACATGGACATGATGAAACAAGAACCGTCGCCATTGCGAGCCTGCCAATTCTCAGGGCTACGGCTCCATGCCCTTTTCTATTAAAACAACCCTACTTGTTCTACTCGCTCAACCTTTGGAAGAACGTCGGGAGAGCTCCAGTCGGTTCCTCGTGTGCGTTTCCAATAGAAACGCACAAGTTCTCCCATGATCAAAGCAGATTCCCAATTCCCTTCTGCCAATCTTTTCATGGCTGCTTGGGACATCTTGCGTTCGACGAAATTCGATTTGAGCTCACTCAAAAGTTGCGCCATTGCAGCTGGATTCAAATCCTCAATTTCAGAGCGAACCAGTTTTAGTTTTTCAGCTTCCCGGTCACGTAAATTCGTTTGCGCCATCACGCCAGGGTCTTCTTTCCTAGTCACAATTTGCGCAACTGAAGCTGCATTGATCGTTTCAGGCAAGGTCTTATCAATGGCTTTACCCGTCAGTAGCGCCTTCAGGTAAGCATGCCTAGAAAGGATGGGCGTCCCTGGCATTGCCAAGCGGGCCTCCAATCTCTCTATTGCTTTGGCAAAAATCAATTCTCCGTGTCGGATGAAGAGGTCTTCGGCGATCTCTGCATCGATACCAAGTTGAATTGCACGGGCAACTTTAGTCAGGTCGATGGCCTTGTTGTTTTTCGCAGGCTCTTCCTGTTTAAGCCTGACTTCAAATTGAATGAACTCAATTGTTCTCCCAACTTTGTATTCGTGAGCAGTAACGATGAGCTCGCTAACTTCATTGACCTCTTCTATGGCCGGCTTGATTGTGTCCCGGTTAAAGAATCGGTATTCAGTCTTGATTTCATTTGGCACTGGCTTACCCGTCAGTACTGGGAGCCACCATTTCCAAGGTTGTTTGCTGGTCAAGTGCGATGGGTTATCTTTGTATCGCGCACAGATTTCATAGAGCGCCAAGCCAGCGTGGGACCGAAACTGGGCAATAGTGGATCGGAGGATTTGTGCGTATCGTAAGGGATAAAGCATTTCCTGGCGAAGAGCTGGTGGGTACGCCCAATAGATCCAATTTTCCCCATTTTTCTTCTTTAGATTGACTTGAGACAAGAGGCCACAAGCGCCCCACTCTTCTGTTTCCGCTGGTGAAGGGGATTGCCACTCAACCACGTGAGTCACCATGGACAGCAGGTGTTTTTTCAACTCTTTGACTGATCCGGTAGAGCCGTCATAACCACGGATTACCGAGTTCAATGGGGCACCGAACAATCCAGTCTTTTCGTCTTCGGCACCTTGCTCGCGGGCTACAAACATCATCAGGGTATAAGCCTGACGACCGACCCTGGTTATCGCTCCGGTCTTGGGCACCATTGCCAACGTCGACACTGGTTTGTCGATTCTGTCCGGCCCGAGGATTTCCGTACTGCTCATGGATTCATTATCTGTGAGAACCTTTAATTCACGCAAGCCTAAGCGTGACTCCTCGGCTCATTGTTCACCAAAAAGCTTATTCACCCCATAGTTTTCCTCACACTTGGTTATTGTTTTAACTGTTGTCCCTGTGATTTATCTCACAGTTAGCATTTGAAGTGATCCATTTCGCGTATCCAGGCTTGCTCTTTTCTCTGAAATTCCCTTTTTGCACCGTTTGCAACGGCTCACAACTGTGCATTCCTGGTATTTGTACGTGGTTGTTAGTTCGTCTCACAATTCACTTGCTTGTACTCACACTTCCCATGGTTTTCCTCACAGATCCCGGTTTTTGTCTCACGCAAAGTGCCCTAAGTACTTGAAATTATTGAGGAATTTCGAAGTAAAGGTATTAAAGCTTCTAAAGCTTATTTAAAAAGAGAAGTGGAGAGCTTGTGGATAACATGAAATAAACAAAGACAGAACTTCTAAAGTTAGCTCAAAAGACGCACAATTGGCGGAACAAGCGATATTTCGCGTTTAGCAGGAAATAGTACATGTCAATCAAAAAAAAGCCAGAGTCACGTGTAACACTTGAAGATTTGATTGCTGCGTCATCCAGAGTTGGTGCAGTAATTGAAAGCGTACGCGGCACGATGTTGGCACCTGACGCGAGAAAGCGTGCACCCACCTTCAGCACCAATCAAGTGGCAACCATTTGTGGACTCGAAAAGGCACAAATGGATTATCGAGTTAAAAAGGGTGATCTGCCAATTGGCGAGATGGAGAGTGGACACAGGCGGAAATTTAATCTTGTGGACACTCGAACTTGGGCGCGGTCTATTCGCAGCAAGTACATGCGGCCAGACCAGGCTGAAGCTATAACGATTGCGGTAGCGAATTTCAAAGGGGGCGTAACAAAGACAACTACGGCAGTCACCCTAGCCCAAGGCTTAAGCCTTCGCGGGCACAAGGTGCTGGTCATTGATACTGACCCTCAAGGATCAATGACTACACTATTTGGACTTCTTCCAGATGTGGATGTGGCTGATGAACAGACCATTTTGAGCCTTTGCTATGGCACCGAGGTTTCTATTGACTATGCAATAACCCCAACTTACTGGAGTGGCATTGATATCGTCCCAGCCAATTTGGCGTTGTATTCAGCTGAATTCGCCCTCCCCTCTCGTCAAAAATCTGAGGGTTCTTTTGAATTCTGGAACGTTCTAAACAACGGGATCGATGCAGCAAGAACTGCGTATGACGTAATCATTCTGGACACTTCTCCGTCCTTGTCATATTTGACAATTAACGCCCTGCTCGCGTCTGATGGACTCATCATGCCGCTACCACCGAGTACTTTGGATTTCACATCCAGTGGCCAATTCTGGAACCTGTTCAATGATCTGACGGCCAACCTAGTAACAAATCGCGGCAAGACCAAGAGCTTCGACTTTGTCGACGTGTTGCTTGCAAGGGTAGATGCGAATGATGCTTCTTCCAGCGTTGTTCGCGAGTGGATTACCGCTGCATATGCCGGCATGGTCTTGCCAGTTGAAATTCCTAAGACAGCATTGACAGCTAGCGCGAGCGCCGAGTTCGGTACGGTTTATGACACAGATCCGGCGAGCATCAATGCTCGGACTTATAGGCGAGCATACGACGCGTATGAACGAGTGGTGGAACTTGTGGAAGAGCAAATTATTACTGCGTGGAATCGTCAAATAGGAGAACAACATGGCGCTTAAAGACAAGGCAGCGAAGATCGACCTTAGCCACATTGGCTTGTCATCGGGTAGCCGTGGACAGGGTTCGAAGACTGCCATAGGGATGCACGCGGATGCTCTTTTCCGTGACGAAAAGGTTTCGGCGGAAAACGTCGAATTGAAGCAAAAACTGGCCGACTTTGACGGTGCAACAGCGACCCGGCATCTTGATTCAAAGAAGATCAAACCCAGTCGATGGGCTAATCGAAACGAACTGTCTTATGCGGGTGCTGACTTTGCAAACTTGAAGCAAGAGATCGAATCTGCTGGAGGTAATATTCAACCCATTAAGGTTCGCCCTTCCAAATTGTCACCGGGTGAATATGAGCTGGTTTTTGGTCATCGCCGACACCGCGCCTGCCTGGAACTTGGGATCGACGTTTTAGCTGTCATTGACGATCTAGACGACACTGAGCTCTTTTGTCAAATGGATCGGGAGAACAGGGCGCGTGCTGCATTGAGCCCTTGGGAGACTGGAATTACTTACGCCAAGGCACTAGACGATGGGCTATTCCCTTCTGCGCGCAAGTTGTCGGAAGCGGCTTCCATTGACCTCAGCCAATTGGGCAAGGCGCTCGCATTGGCAAGGCTGCCGGCGGATGTTATTGCAGCTTTCCCGAGTCCATTGGATCTTCAATACCGTTGGGCGACCTTGCTGACACCAGCCATACAAAAGGATCCGGATTTGATCCTCGCCCGTGCCAAGGAGCTTCATTCTTCCCAGGAAAAGTTAAGTTCTGCTCAGGTTTTGACGAGGCTCCTAGAGGGGGGTGGAACCGTTCCACCCCCCTCCCCCAAGAAAGTTTTAATCAAGGGAAAAGACGGTCAAACGGGTGAACTTAAGCTAGACGCAGCAAAGAAATCTGCACTCATTAGCCTGGCAAACATTGACCCCAAACGCTTCAACGAAATTGAGAAAGCGGTCAAGGTGTTGTTGAGCTGATTGCTATTTGATCACTTTGTAACAGGGGGGTGGAACGGTTCCACCCCCCTTTTTTTTCCTCGGGGAATTGTCAATGCCGCTGCAAATTGCATCTTTGACAGACTCTCCAGAAACCCTGTTGATACTCGCAATCCATCAAAGATGGTCTCCGCTATCCAGATCGACAATGATCCGAAAGCTTTCTTTTAATAGCCCCTCTGCAGGGTCTCTGTTTGGCGCGTACGTGAGATAAATCATGGGCCATCAGCATCAAATTAGATTGCTCCACTTGCCGTTGGGTGAGCTGGAGATGCCCAGACAAATCCGATCAAAGTACGGCAGGGGCGCTGGGTGATATTTCCACCGTGCGAATGAAGCTGGATCGGTTGACACGGGTGTGATCGCAAAAGTCGGTTAGCTAGTCATGGGCGCGCAACCATGGAGGCGTCTAAATACTCAGACTTGATCACTGTTCGAATCCATTCTTTTGCCAAATCAAAATCCAATGTCGTAGTTCCATCCGCGACGGATACGTCATCTAGTTTCGCAAATGGAATCTCAAGTTTGGGACCAAATCACAAGGGCTGCTAAAAGCGGGCTCATGACTTCTATCACTTCTTTCATGGAATAGGGTTGTTCGACTAGAGCTACCAACAACTTGCGCACAGCGCCAAGGTCGGCCGAGGCAGTGTAAAAGCCTTTGGAAACAGTCGGAGCAGAAGATCGTTTGATCTTGATTGCTCAGGTCTGACTGCCTCCAAACTCTAAGACCAAGTCAGCCTCGGCTCCATTGCTGGTCCGGTAAAAGCAGGCTTGTGGGGTAGGTGCCGCATTGATGAGCTGTTCGACGACAAAGCCTACCCAGCTACAACCTGCAACACGGTGGCTCAATACCGCATCGAGACTGTTTAGGCCCAGCATGGCGTGAACCAGTCCGCTTTCGCGCACAAATACTCTGGGTGAGCGGATCAGGCGCTTGCCCACGTTGCCGCTCCAGGCAGGCAGTCGGCGTACCAGCATGAGGTCGCAGAGCAGGTCAATGTAGCGTCCAACGGTCTGGCCGTTGATGCCCAGGGCGGACGCAAGTTTTGATTGATCCAGCAGTTCACCCTGGTTGTGGGCCAGCATGGTCCATAGGCGGGTCGTTGCAGGAATCCTGGGACCAAGCTCGGGTATGGGGGAGGGGATAAAGGGCGTTCATGCGGACCGCAAGAGAGGGGGTAAGCGGAATCAAATGTCTGAATGCCCTTGACCCACGGGTAGCCACGAATCAATCGATCCTTCTACCCAACGAGATCACCAGTAAAAGGATTTGCGATGCGCAAACCATTGACTACCTCACCCACATTCATGTTTTCAGTCCAGATCACGTTGCAGCCCGAGGCGTGCGTACTGGCCAGCACGATCGCATCAAAGAATGAAACGCTGCGAGTCTGGTGGAGATCCAAGCCGGCACGGATGATGGCCGGGGTAACCTGAACCACTTCAAATTGCTCGTAAAGGTCAAGTTGAGCACGTACGTACTGCGCGGGGAGTTTGAGCTTTTTGAGGGCTACGTTGCAGTATTCCTGCAGGACCTGGGCAGAAAGTACCCCAAGACCTTCTTCGTATAGACCCTTGAGTAGGGTAAGGGCTGCGCGCTGTTTCAGGGGGGCATCGCTGGCCTCGGCATACGCCAGGACATTCGTATCGATAAAGCTGCGAGTGGCCATGCTTAGCGCTCGTTCGCTTCGTCGCGATTGAACTGCCACCCCTCGAGCGTGGCCTTGGATCCCATGCACCGCTCTTCGAACTCTGACCATTGCTGGCCACGGCGCGCGCTGCCTGCGAGTTGTTCCAGGTAATCACGCACGACTTGATTGAGGCTCTTTCCCATCTTTTGGGCGGCTTCACGGGCACGTTGTGCCACCTGTTCGTCTACTGAAAGTGTGATGTTCATGGAAACGCTCCTATTGATAAGAATATTATGTGCGCACGTAATAAGTGCGTTAACTCCAATGAACGAAATGACTGACGTTCAAGATCGAGACGATTGTTAAGTTGGGGTGCACGGCAGGGCGGCAAAGCGTCCTGCGAGGCCAAGAAACCTATGAGCAAGGGCTTGGCAACGGGCAGGCGCTCGCCACGCCCTAGATGCCACCAAATGGCCTAGACGCAGGCCTTTAGTCAACGGCAGCTTTTCCTCGTAAATTGCCGTTGTCCTCACATTAATACGTATATGAATACGTCATGATTATCCTTATAATCACGACGTAATATAAATAGTTCTAAAAGGCCTGTTTCTATTTGTATGACGTCTATTTGCCTAAAAGACTACCTATCCGTGGCCTAAATCACTACCCACATGT
>Ga0208398_100928_pt1 | contig 13982 bp, 16 predicted proteins | sample LakWasMe79_HOW10_2_FD_183905 | JGI IMG/M metagenome (GOLD analysis project Ga0208398, IMG submission 183905) | Freshwater sediment methanotrophic microbial communities from Lake Washington under simulated oxygen tension - Sediment Metagenome... | ecosystem: Environmental > Aquatic > Freshwater >... | reverse complement strand
CAATTATTAAATTGTTTTAATCTTTAAATCTTTTTAAATACATTTGAAAGATGAAGATCGAATCGCAGATAGAGAAAATATCCAGTTTTCAGCACTTGGAATTGTTGGCCAATCAAGTGGTGGAAGGTTTTATTTCAGGAATGCATAAAAGTCCGTTCCATGGATTTTCGGCTGAATTTGCCGAGCATAAAGTCTATAATACCGGCGAGAGCACCAAACATATTGATTGGAAATTGTTTGCAAAAACGGACAGACTCTACACAAAGTGTTTTGAAGAAGAAACCAATTTGAGATGTCATATTATTATAGACAACTCCTCATCGATGCATTATCCTAAATTGAAGGATAATCAGCAGTTTTATGAAAGCAAAATTGGTTTTTCGGTATTAGCATCGGCTGTATTGATGAATCTGCTGAAAAAACAGCGTGATGCAGTTGGGTTGAGTGTGTTTTCGGACAGCTATGAATATTATGCACCAGAGAAAGGAAGCGACCGTCATCACAGAATGATATTGAATAAGCTGGAAGGTCTTTTGGAAGTTACCAAAGAGAAAAAGCAGACAGATACTATTACCTATTTGCACCAGATAGCCGAGAAAATACATCGTCGTTCGATGATTATTTTGTTTACGGATATGTTCCAGGGTGAAAACGAAGAAGCGCTTTTTAATGCTCTGCAGCACTTGAAACATGACAAGCACAAAGTGGTTTTATTTCACGTTGTGGACAACGAAACAGAGCTTAAATTTGATTTTGACAATGCACCAAGGAAGTTTATTGATGTCGAAACTGGCGATGAGGTAGTGATTTTTGCCGATAATGTCAAAGAACAATACGAAAAACAGGTAGGTGACTACTTCAAAAAGCTAGCCTTGACCTGTGCCCAGAACAAAATAAAGTACATTCCTGTGGGGGTTGGCGAAAGTTTTGAAAAAATTTTGACAACCTACCTTATTGAAAAACAAAAGTTTGGGTGATTTGATTGAAATTTTTTTAAAATTCTGCAATAAAAGGCTTGTGTAAACGAAAATCTATTGTATCTTTGCCACCGCAATAAAGCAGAGGTTTGGTAGTTCAGTTGGTTAGAATACATGCCTGTCACGCATGGGGTCGCGGGTTCGAGTCCCGTCCAGACCGCAATATTGGGAAAAGCCTTTCGTAACAGAAAGGCTTTTTTGCCCAAATAAGGTATCTAAAGCTAGTTGTGTTGTTTCTCGTCCAATAATTATGACGAGATCGGTTTGTAGTTAGACCAATGAAAAGCTTTCCACTTTGTGGATAGCTTTTTTGATTTTAAGGGAGTTACATTTTTTTTGATTCTTGTGTTATAAAATAGTTGCGTAAACGAAAATCTATTGGATCTTGACTATTGCAATAAAACAGGGTTTGACAGTCCTGTTGGTTAGAAGACATGCCTGTCATCTCGTCTTTTGGGACGAGACGGGTTCGAGTCTTGGTTATATGTTTTGATTTTAAGTGAGTTACATTTTTTTTGATTCTTGTGTTATAAAATAGTTGCGTAAACGAAAATCTATTGGATCTTGACTATTGCAATAAAATAGGGTTTGACAGTCCTGTTGGTTAGAAGACATGCCTGTCATCTCGTCTTTTGGGACGAGACGGGTTCGAGTCTTGGTTATATGTTTTGATTTTAAGGGAGTTACATTTTTTTTGATTCTTGTGTTATAAAATAGTTGCGTAAACGAAAATCTATTGTATATTTGCACTCGCAATAAAACAGGGTTTGGTAGTTCAGTTGGTTAGAATACATGCCTGTCACGCATGGGGTCGCGGGTTCGAGTCCCGTCCAGACCGCAAATATTGTTAGAAGCCTTTTCTTTACGGAAAGGCTTTTTTATGTTTAAAAATTAAGTCTTATGTTTTACGTTTATATCATTTATTCCAAAGATTTTGATGTGTATTATAAGGGCTTTACCGAAAATGTTACCCAAAGACTGCATTATCATAATGAAAACAGAAGCAGATATACTTCCAATAAAGGAATTTGGGAATTAGTTTATTCAAAAGTATTCGAAACAAAGAAGGAAGCTTTAGTTGAAGAATTAAGATTAAAAAAGCTCAATAGAAAATCAATAGAAGTATTAATTCAAAATCAATAACTTTGGGGTTCGAGTCCTCTCGTTCCAAAAACGAGACAAATATTGTTTAAAGCCTTTCTTAACGGAAAGGCTTTTTTTTATGGATGTAAAAGCCTAAAATAAACCAATCCTATTTTTCCACACAATCCAGAGAAACAATCCCAAATACATCATGCACACCACAAACTTCATAAAGGAAGAAGCCAGGAAACCCAATAAAGAACCAGTAGCCGCTTTCAAAGCACGCTTGTGGTCTTTGTAATCATAAATGAGTTCCCCAATAAAAGCCCCGACAAAAGGTCCAATTATAAAACCTAACGGAATTGGAGCAAAAATTCCAATAATTAAACCGATATTGGTTCCCCAAATCCCGTACGAGCTCCCGCCAAATTTTTTGGTTCCCTTGGCAGGAATGATATAATCCAAAACTGTTAGCACAACGGTAATCAATAAAGAAATCCCTAGTATCCAATAATTGGCAGGAACGGCTTTGGTCAAATACAACAAAACGATTCCAACCCAACTGATGCTCGGCCCCGGCAAAACAGGCAGGAAACTCCCAAAAATGCCTATGACGACACAAACGAAACCTAAAACCAGAAGCAGGATATCCATAAAAATATTTTTAGTAATTTTGATGCCGAAAGTACAGAGCTTATTTCATGTACTAATATGAGAAAAATAATTGTATTTTTATAACATAGTAGTCCCATTCAAAAAACAAACATTGAAGCAGTATTCCCTTTTTTTAGCCTTTATACTTTTTAATTCCTGTCAGTATTTTGACAAGCAGGTTCCTTCTGAAAAGGAATTGTTGCAAAAGGAGTTGAAGTCCATCAATTGGAAAGAGGTTGATGAGTACCCTTCGGTGGTGGATTGTGATAAAATTGAAGATAAAAAACAACGCCAGCAATGCTTTTTTGAGGTGCTGACCCAGTTAATTCAGGAAAAATTGTGCAGTGATACATTGGCGATGCTATATCCGGAGCTGGACACCATCGAGGTAAAAGTGACTGTTTTCCCGAATGCAACCATGAAATTCGAACCCCAATTCCCTAAAGATTCGGTTGCTTATGATACCGTAAAAATCGACAGTATCCTTAAAGCCCGTTTGGTCGATTTCCCAAAAATCAATCCGGCTATCAAGCGCGGATTACCCGTAAAAACCCAGTTTATTCTTCCCGTAATTTTAAAAGTGGAGTAGTTTTTTGGAGCTGTTTCCAGCTGTCCACTATATCTGTCGTCCCGAACCACGGGACAACAGGATGCCGTTTCCATCTGGGCTAGGGCATTCGTTTTCATAAGGAGATTTTAGGATAGTATAGTTTTCTCAGTTTTGTCATTCCGACGAAGGAGGAATCTCCGCAAGTAATTCCGCAATCAAAATTCCCAATCTTTGTCGAGCATTTAACGGAGATTCCTCCTTCGTCGGAATGACAATTTTGCGTTGAAACTCTGTAGTTAAATCTGAAGTCTAAAACCTCCTCCCTTTCCATTCATATTTCCCAAACAAGGAATACAAAGCCACAGCGGTACTGAAAAAAGGATACCATAAACTGCTTAAAAGTAAGTAGCGGATTTTATGTTTCGTTAAAAATTGATTGGTTTGTTTTATCAGAACATTGTCAATTCCGAACTTGATTAGGAAAAGCAACCCAATAAAAAAATAAGGAAGCATACCTAAAATAGTTTGCAAAAAACAAAAAACAAATCCAAAATTCATCAAAAAGACAATTAGTCCCAATCTTTTCCCAAAGAGACTTTGATAAGAAGTGGTTTTGGAAGCCCATCGTACGCGTTGGTAAAACAACGATTTCCAATCATCGGCGGGTTTTGTGGTGACAATGGTATTTTTCGATTTTAGGTAAGCCACTTTTTCGGGGAATTGGGTTAAGGCCTTTTGTAGCAAAAAAACATCGTCACCGCTAGCAATGGCATTGTTACCTTCAAAACCTTTTAGTTCTTGAAAAAATGATTTGGTGTAAGCAAAATTAGCTCCATTGCACATAAAACCTTTTTGGATTCCAAAACTGCCAATGGTTGCGCCCTGTAAACTGGCCAAATCCAATTGTTGGAAATGATGCAAAAACGAATTGTTGCAATCGTAGGTAACTGCTCCCGCAATCATTGAAACGTGATGTAGCTGAATGAAATTATCCAACGCCAAAAGCCAATTTTCAGGCACAACACAATCGGCGTCGGTGGTGATAACCCAATCGGTTTTTACGATTTGCATCGCCGTTGCAATCGCATCTTTCTTCGGAGAATTCGAAACGCGAATATTATTTAGAGTCGTAATCTGAAATTTATAATCTGCAATCTTCAATCTGACATCTGAGGCGTCATCCACCAAAATCACTTCAAACAAATCTGTGGGGTAATTCAATTTTGAAAAACTTTCCAATAAAACCGGCAAATTCTCGGCTTCATTCCTGAAAGGGACAATAATGCTAAAGCAGTTTTTTGGCGGTAAGCCAATATATTCAAATTGATTTATTTTGGTAAAACCATAAATAAGCCAACTTATAGTAAGCACATAAATGATTGTTATCCCTAATAAAAATAGAATCATAATGCCGTTTTAGTTTTGAAATTCAATACATAATAGCTTCCCCAGATAACGGGTAAAACCACGTTCAGAAACCACATCAGCGTGGAGACAAAGACAACCACCCATTCATTTACGCCCAAGATTCCGAAGAAATACACGGCCACGCTTCCTTTAACGGCAAAATCCAAAAACTGAAAAGTGGGCAATGCCGAAGCCAGAAAGTAAACGCTCGTAATGACCGACATTAGAATAAAATACGGCAAATCGACATCAAAAGCAAGAAACAAAAAGTAGTATTGATGCGAGAAAACCAAATACCGTAAAATAGCCAAAAGCATATTTTTTTGATGAATCGTTTTTGGGATTTCATTTATTTTATGAATCAACTTCTCTATAGAATAGCCTTTGACAGTTACTTTCTTCGAGAAAAACAAAATGGCAAAAAGCAAAAGGCAAAAAGCAAAAAGCACAACGACAGTTTTGGCAGTTATTACACTATACTGTGCATTGAAATACAGCAATCCAAAAACTCCAAAAATTACTGTCAGTATCATTTGGATTCCGTTGCAGATTAGGTTCAAAAACACCACTTTCTTGGTTTCTTTTTTGTCAAAATACAATGCTTTTCCGGCATACTCACCCACACCGTTTGGTGTAAACAATCCCGCTGTAAGTCCGGCGAGAACTTGTTTGGTGGCTTCTCCCAACGAAATGGGACGGAGATAGGAAACCAGAAATTTCCATTTCATGATTTCAAACAAACGATTCAAAACACTCAAAAGCAGAATAAAACTGATTCCTGCAACCGACTGATTTTTATGAAACAGTATCAAGAATTTTTGCCAATCTAGTTTATCGTTGTTGGCCAATTGATTGTAAATAAAATAAAACGCCCCGCCCACAATCAAAAGTTTGACCAGAAGTACGAGGAATTGCTTAGCTTTGTGTGGTATTGAAATCATACCGCAAAGTAAAGGAAAAACTATTAGACGGAATCACGCAAAGTCTAGCAGATATTAATAAAACTAAACTATACTAAAATGAGTAATAACAAAACCTGGCACGAAAAACATATAGAAGCATTAAGCTTTGGTAGCCGTTTAGCCGATGCGGTTGCCAATGGAATGGGATCTTGGCGATTCATTATTATTCAGACTGTTTTTGTGATAATATGGATGGGATTAAACCTTGTTGGTTATTTCTATCATTGGGATGTTTATCCTTTCATATTACTGAATCTTGTTTTTTCTACACAAGCCGCTTATGCCGCACCTATTATTATGATGTCCCAAAACAGGCAAAGTGAAAGAGACCGTATTCAGGCGCAATCCGATTACCAAACCAATGTAGACGCAAAGCTGGAAATCGAAGCTTTGGCAATCCGACTAGATAAAATTGAAGTAGAGAAATTGGATAAAATAATCAGGATGCTGGAAGAAATGGAAAGCAATTCGGCTAAATAAATCTTGCCATAATTTAAAAACAAACTTTGACGAAAGAGCGCATCATATTAGGAATTGACCCCGGAACCACCATTATGGGTTTTGGATTGATAAAAATTGTCAACAAGAAAATGGAATTTCTGCAGCTCAACGAACTGCAGTTGTCCAAATACGATAATCATTACCAGAAATTAAAAATCATTTTTGAGCGCACCATTGAATTGATAGAAACCCATCATCCAGACGAAATCGCGATTGAGGCTCCTTTCTTTGGCAAAAACGTACAATCGATGCTTAAACTTGGAAGAGCGCAGGGTGTAGCAATGGCAGCGGGACTTTCCAGGGATATTCCCATCACAGAATACGAACCCAAAAAAATAAAAATGGCCATCACAGGAAACGGAAACGCCAGCAAGGAACAAGTCGCCAAAATGCTCCAACAATTATTGGGTTTGAAAGAACTGCCAAAAAACCTCGATTCTACCGATGGTTTGGCGGCGGCGGTTTGCCATTTTTTTAATTCGGGTAAAGTAGTTGCAGGCAAAAGCTACTCGGGTTGGGACGCTTTTGTGAAACAAAATGATGATAGGGTAAAAAAATGAGTAAATGAGATAATTTGTCAATGGGATAATTTTCTCATTGTCTATGAAATTATCTCATTATCTAATTGATAAATTTTCTAATTAAAAATGTCAGGAATCTACATCCACATACCATTTTGTAAGCAGGCTTGCAATTACTGCGATTTTCATTTTTCAACTTCAATGAAGAAGAAAGATGAGATGGTTTTGGCTATTGCCAAAGAATTGCAAATGCGCAAAAGTGAGTTTAAAGATGAGGTTATAGAAACCATTTATTTTGGTGGAGGAACGCCGAGTAGATTGCAGATTACAGATTTGAGATTGCAGATTGATACAATTTATGAGAATTATAAAGTTGCTCAAAATCCAGAAATCACACTTGAAGCAAATCCGGATGATTTATCGGAAGAATATTTAATTGAACTTTCAAAAATTGGAATTAATCGTCTAAGCATTGGAATCCAATCGTTTTTTGAGGATGATTTGATAATGATGAACAGGGCGCACAATTCGGCGGAAGCCAAAAAATGTCTCGAAGAAGCGACAAAGTATTTTGATAATATTTCGCTCGATTTGATTTATGGAATTCCAGGTATGAGCAATGAAAAATGGAAGCAAAACATAGAAACGGCTTTGTCATTTGGAATACCTCATATTTCGAGTTATGCATTGACAGTCGAACCCAAAACGGCTTTGAATAAACTTATTCAAACCGGAAAAATAGCCAAACCCACTGAAGAATCGGCTCAGGAGCATTTTGCCATTTTGGTAGAAACATTGGAGGCAAATGATTTTATTCATTATGAATTGTCCAATTTTGGGAAAACCAATTATTTTTCCAAAAACAATTCGGCTTATTGGTTGGGAAAAAAATACATCGGAATCGGTCCTTCCGCACACAGTTATGATGGCGTTTCCCGAAGTTGGAATGTTTCGAATAATTCACTCTATATAAAATCAATTCAAGAAGATAAATTGCCCAATGAAATTGAAATTTTGTCGATTGCAGACCGTTATAATGAATATATAATGACTGGCTTGCGAACGATTTGGGGTATTTCTTTAAACCGAATTGAAACCGAATTTGGGACTGAATATTTAGATTATTTACAGAAACAAGCTCAGAAATTTATAAATGACGGTTTGGTTTCGATTGAAAATAATATTTTGAGACCAACGGCAAAAGGAAAATTCCTGACTGATGGAATTGCGAGTGATTTGTTTTATTTAAATTAGTTTAACTGCAAGGTCGGAAAAGATTTACGCAAGGTTACATATTTATTAGCCACAAATTACACCAATTAATTTGCGGAAATTTGTGTAATTTGTGGCTAAAATATTTTTAGAGGTGAAAACAACAATCCAACATAACAACCAAACTATCGAACTCGATTTATCAAAACCAATTGATATTTCTATTACGTTGACAAATACAGATGAAAATCCGATTGCCTGGTATATTGAAAAACCGGTGATTGAACCGGTTGTTTTTGGCGATTGGATAGGTAAAGTGTCTGAAGGAAAGTCCTCGACCAATTTCAATAACATTTTTTTCAATCCGCACGGACATGGTACACACACAGAATGTCTGGGGCATATTACCAGAGAATTTTACAGCGTAAATCAATCTTTGAAGCAGTTTTTCTTTTTGGCCGAATTGGTTTCGGTGGTCCCTGAAATGATGGGAGAGGATTTGGTAATAACAAGAAATCAGATAAAGAATGTATTAGGAAATAGAACTCCCGAAGCCATAATCATTCGGACATTGCCCAATTTCAAAATAAAAAAATCACAAAAGTATTCAAATACAAATCCGCCTTATCTGGCAGAAGATGCTGCGCATTTTATTCGCGAAAGCGGTATCAAACATTTGCTGATCGATTTACCTAGCGTTGACAAAGAACACGATGAAGGGAAATTATTGGCACATAAAGCATTTTGGAATGTGAAAGATGTTCAAAATCTAAATGCCAATGCTAGATTGGAGTCAACAATTACTGAAATGATTTTTGCAGATGATGCTGTGGAAGACGGAAGTTATCTGCTGAACCTTCAAATTGCTTCGTTTGAAAATGATGCGAGTCCAAGCAAACCTATTATATTTAAAATTGCAGATTCTTACTAAACACTAAGTGCAGATGATTACCGTTTCTACAGATAAAGAAAAGCTGAACGTTCCTTTTATCCAAAATTTCCTGAAGGATATTTATTGGGCAGCAGGCAGAACCATTGATGAAGTCCAAAAAACAATAGACAGTTCTATTTGTTTTGGTATATATCTCGATGATGTGCAAATTGGTTTTTGCAGAGTCATCACAGATTATGTGGTTTTTGCCTATGTGATGGATGTGTTCATAACCGAAGAACAAAGAGGGAAAGGCTATTCTTCTGTTTTGGTTTCGGCGATGATGGAAGAATCTTCGTTGAAAGAGGTGAAAATATGGAGATTGGCTACAAAGGATGCCCATTTTTTATATGAAAAATTTGGTTTCAAAGAGTTGGCTTTCCCTGAACGGATGATGGAAAAAATAGTATGATGAAAACTGTTGTAAAATTCGAGGAATTAGGGTTATTTATACTTGGTATTTATTTCTTCAGTCAATTGAATTATGTATGGTGGTGGTTTTTGGTACTGATTTTAGTGCCGGATTTATCTATGATTGGTTATCTTTCAGGAAATAAAATTGGTGCTTTTTGTTATAATGTGGTACATCATAGAGGTCTTGCGATTAGCCTGTATTTGGTTGGAATTTATTGTTCCAATGAAATAGTTCAGCTCTCAGGAGTGATTTTATTTGCGCATTCATCTATGGATAGAATGTTTGGCTATGGATTAAAATATGGATCAGGTTTTAAGTTTACACATTTGGGCGAAATTGAAAAATAATAAAAAATGAATCTAGAAACCTATTACGAATATTGTCTTTCCAAAAAAGGCGTTACAGAACATTTCCCTTTTGATGAGGATACTCTGGTTTTTAAAGTGGGCGGAAAAATGTTTGCTTTGTCTTCGTTATTGCAATGGGAAAAAGGAGCTCCATCCGTAAATCTTAAATGTAATCCCGAACGAGCACAGGAATTGCGAGCGGAATATGATGCGATTGAGGCCGGTTATCACATGAGTAAGGTACATTGGAACACGATTGCAGTGAATCAAGATGCGCCTGATACCTTGCTGAAAGAGCTGATGGATCATTCGTATGACTTGGTTTTTAAAAGTTTGGCCAAGAAAATTCAAAATGAAATTATCGACCCGAGGTAAAATATTTACCGAACAGGCGAAGCAATTAGAAAAATAGGCATTACTTTTGTGCAACCATAAAAAACTTAGCAACTTAGTTACTCAGTAACTCAGCAACTTTATAAAAATGAAAGATCAAATTAAAAAGTTTTTAAACGAAGAACAAGATCCAAAAGCAATAGAGAAAGTGACTTCAAAATTGCAGGATATTTTAATGAAAAACGAGGAAGTAGGTTACATTGCTGTGCAAAAGAAACCTGCGTTGACAGTGCTTCCGGACAGTATTGTTGTAACAAATAAAAGAATTATTATCTGTCAGCCTAAAAATTTAGGTTTGTCCATGAATTTTATTGATTATACTTGGGACGAAATCGAAGGAACTTTTGTTAAAGAAAATATTCTTGGCTCTGAATTTTCTTTTTCTACTAAAACAGAGTTGCAGGTTACAATCGATTATATTCCAAAAATTCAGGCACGTAAAATTTTTACGTATGCTAAAGAACAATTGGATATATTGAAAAATGGTGCTTCACAATCTGTGATTACCGAAGAAGTTGCTCCAAAATTGATTCAGGAATCTGAATTGATTGAAGAAATGGAAACAGAAGAGGTAAACGATTTTGCTGAAATTATGCCGACAGTTTCGAATTATGCTGAACCAATTGTAGAAAATACTGCAGCTTCGGGAGAGAAGAAAAATAATGAATTGACGCAGGACGAACTTTTTGCTAAGCTTCAGAACTATAAAAAACTATTGGACAACGGTCTTATTTTGCAAGGCGAATACGATGCTTTCAAAAAAGAGATTTTGAGCTATATGTAGAAAAAAATAGTCTTAAAGTTAAAAGTCAAAAGTTGAAAGATCTCCTTTCAACTTTTGACTTTTAATTTTATGTCATACCTATTTTACTTTTTAAACAAACTAATTATAAAGAGTAAAATCCAAGCACCAACCGCAGCAATTATAATTTGCCATAGCAAACCGCCACCGCCAATTCCTAATTTATTGGCAAGCCAGCCTCCGAAAATACCTCCTATAATTCCAACAATAATATTGCCGAAAAGACCAAAGCCACTGCCTTTCCATAGCTGTCCGCCAAGCCATCCGGAAATGGCACCGATCAAAAGAAAATAAAAAAATTCCATAGGTCTGTTTTTTAAAGTTAATGTGTTAAAATTAACAAAAAAATAATCACAAAATATAGAAAATCAATATTTTATAAAAACATTACTTACTTGTGTTCTAATGATATTCTTTCGGCTTAAAGTGTCTTCATTTGCTTTTCTACAAAATTATTGGATTGTTGTTCCAATAATTCGGTTGCGTTTTTTCGTTGCAAATCGTATAGTTTCTTGTCTTCGGCGATATCGGCATAGACTTTATCATGCATGGCCGCACTGGTTTTGATTAACAGTTCACGTTGGTATTTGTCTTGCTCAATAGTCGCTTTTAGTGCGGTTTCAAGGTCTTCCAACTTATAATCGTATTCTCCTCTTGGCGACAGTAGTTTGGCAATAATTGGTGACGTTTCAATGGCTAGAAACAATAGCATTATGAAAAATGAAGGCAGCCAAGGCAATTTATTCAAGGCGTTGATTCGTGCCATCAAACCATCAAACCCATCAATGATTGGTTGGGTTTCAGTAACTTTTTTGTCCAAATCAGTTTGCAGGGTTTTGTTCGCTTTTTCCAAAACAGCAATTTTAGCCAGATTATTTTTTTGGATGGTGTCCAGTTCTTTTTTTGCCAAATCGTGTTTGGCTATTTTCTCCTTAAACACAGGACCTTTGCCCATTAATTTTGTACCGGCAGTTCCTTCGGCTTCCTGGATATAGGTTTGATAAAGTGTGTTTACCTCTTTTTCTTTATTGGTGATTTCGGTTTTAAGGTTATTGACTTCGGTTTTATTTTTGTCCAAATCCGATTTGAAATAATTAGCTACCTCTTTTTTGTTATTCAAGGCCATCGCATTTTTTTCTTTCAATAAAACGGTATTGATTTCCTTTTCGAAAATTTTGATTTCCAATGGTTTTGAAATCACAATAGCGATGATGAAAGCCAGAATGATTCGGGGAGTTGCCTGCAGAAATTCATTTGCAAAGCTGTCTCTTTTTCTAATGGTTGAAACAATAAACCGGTCCAGATTGAAAATAAGTAAACTCCATACGAAGCCAAAAAGTAATGCAGGAATTACATTATCGAAAACAGTAAAAAGAGCATAGGCACTGGCAATAAATGCCATTACGGCCGTAAAAAAAACGGTGGCGCCAATACCGACAAATTTGGTTTGTTCGCCATCGGAACAACCGTCAAGAAGCTTTTTGTCAGCTCCTGAACAGAGGATAAAGAATTGTTTTAACATGATTGATTTGATTTTTGATTGATTGATTCTGCAAATTTAACTCCAAAAAATTAATTCTGAGGTAAATAGTTGATTTGTTTTTGTTTGCAGATTGATTCTTTATGTTTTTAACAAATTAAATGAAAGAGCTTTTAGGTATAAATAAAAAAAGCTGCTCAAAAAAGGAGCAGCTTTTTCAGATTTGAATTAGTAATTTTCCTTATTCTGTAATTGGTGCGCCAGCCAAAATTTCGGCATTGGCAAATTCTTCAAATTTTGCAAAATTGTCTTTAAATTTCAGGGCTAATTCTATTGCTTTTTTGTCGTATAAAACTTCGTCTTCCCAAGTGTTTCTTGGGTTTAATATTTCAGCCGGTACTTCCGGGCATGATTGTGGAATTGCAATTCCAAATACATCATGATTTACAAATGCTACAGCATCCAATTGCCCCTTCAGAGCAGCAGTAATCATTGCACGCGTGTATTTTAATTTCATTCGGGTTCCTGTTCCGTAAGGTCCGCCAGTCCATCCAGTGTTGATTAACCAGACTTTTACATTGGCATCTTTCATTTTTTTACTCAACATTTCAGCATATTTTGTTGGGTGCAAAGGCATAAAAGGAGCTCCGAAACAAGCTGAAAAGTTAGGTTGAGGTTCAGTGACACCAGCTTCTGTACCGGCTACTTTTGCGGTATATCCGGAAATAAAGTGATAAGCGGCCTGCCCGGCAGTAAGTTTTGATATTGGAGGCAGAATCCCATAAGCATCAGCTGTTAAGAAAAAGATGTTTTTTGGATTTTTACCAATAGAACCAGGCTGAATATTGTCAATATGATCAATTGGATAGCTTACTCTTGTGTTTTGAGTGATGGAAATATCTTCAAAATCAACTTCATTAGTCCCCGTTTTGAAAACCACATTTTCAAGAATAGCTCCTTTTTTGATCGCTCTAAAAATATCTGGTTCGTTCTCTTCCGTCAGGTTGATTACTTTGGCATAACATCCACCCTCAAAATTGAAAACAGTGTTTTCATTAGTCCATCCGTGTTCATCATCACCGATTAGTTTTCTGGCAGGATCAGCAGATAAAGTTGTTTTTCCAGTTCCTGATAATCCAAAAAATATAGCTGTATCTCCATCTTCTCCCACATTGGCACTGCAGTGCATAGGCAATGTGTTTTTGAAAACAGGTAGAATAAAGTTCAATGCAGAGAATATTCCTTTTTTCATTTCTCCGGTATATCCGGTGCCTCCGATTAAGGCAATCTTTTTTGTAAAATCCAAGATTGCAAAATTGCCTTGACGAGTTCCGTCAATGGCAGGGTCAGCTACGAATCCGGGAGCGCAGATTACAGTCCATTCTGGTGTGAAATTCTCCAGTTCTTCATTGGTAAGTCTAAGAAACATATTGTGGCAAAATAAATTCGCCCAAGCTGTTTCGGTAACTACACGAACATTTAATCTGTAATTGGTATCGGCACAAACATAAGAATCTCTAACAAAAATTTCTTTGTTGGATAAGTAAGCAGTAACTTTTTTGTAAAGTGCATCAAAAGCTGTTGGTTCAAAAGGAATATTTACTTTCCCCCACCATACTCTGTCTTCGGTAATACTATCTTTTACAATGAAACGGTCCTGTGGTGAACGTCCTGTAAACTCCCCTGTATTTATTGCTAATGCTCCGGTAGAATTTTCAACTCCCTGTCCAGATTGAATGGTAATGTC
>Ga0208398_100926_pt1 | contig 13987 bp, 16 predicted proteins | sample LakWasMe79_HOW10_2_FD_183905 | JGI IMG/M metagenome (GOLD analysis project Ga0208398, IMG submission 183905) | Freshwater sediment methanotrophic microbial communities from Lake Washington under simulated oxygen tension - Sediment Metagenome... | ecosystem: Environmental > Aquatic > Freshwater >... | reverse complement strand
CCGGGCCGGCGCTCAGCACCACCACGCGGTCGCTCATGGCGATGGCCTCGTCCAGGTCGTGGGTGATGAACAGCACCGCCTTCTTCTTCGACTGCCACAGGTCCAGCAGCTCGTTCTCCATCAGCTGTCGGGTCTGGATGTCCAGCGCGGAAAAGGGCTCGTCCATCAGGATGATGTCGGGGTCCAGCACCAGGGTCTGGGCCAGGCTGGCGCGCTTGCGCATGCCGCCGCTCATCTGGTGCGGGTAGCGGTCGCCAAAGGCGCCCAGGCCGACGCGGCGCAGCCAGTCCTCGGCCTGGGCCCTGGCGTCGGCCGTGGGAACGCCACGGAATTCCAGCCCGGCCATCACATTGGCCAGTGCGTTGCGCCAGGGCATCAGGCTCTCGGCCTGGAACATGTAGCCCGCGCGCCGGTTGATGCCCTGCAGCGGCTGGCCGAAGACGCTGACCGTGCCGGTGCTGGGTTGCAGCAGCCCGGCGCCCATGTTCAGCAGCGTGCTTTTGCCGCAGCCGGTGGGGCCGACCACCGAGACGAACTCGCCGGCGCCGATGCTGAGCGACACGCCGGCCACCGCGGTGTAGCGCGCGGCCGGGTTGTTGCGGTCGACGAAGGTGCAGGACACGTCCTGCAACGCCAGCGCGGCGGTCATGCAGGCACCGCGGCGGGTCTTGCCAAGCGGACGCCGTGGAACCGGCTCCGCCGGGCCACTGGCGTCGCCCCCCTGGGGGGGAGGCGCCGAAGGCGCTGCGGGGGGGAGATCATTTCGCGGGGTACTTGGCCAGCGCGACCTTGACGAAGTCGTTGGTGTAGACCGCCTTCAGGTCCAGCGCGGCCTTGGCGATCTCCGCGTCGATGCTGGCCAGCGCGCGGAACGCGGTGTCCGGCCCCTTGTCGGGGAACAGCCCGTCAGGCGACAACGCGCCCTTGGCGGCCAGGAAGGCGTCGATGTAGACCGCGCGGTCGCCCAGCAGATAGCTGTCGGGCACGGCCTTGATGATGTCGCCGGGGCCGGCCTTCTGGATCCACTGGTCGGCGCGCACGATGGCGTTGACCAGGGCCTGCACCGTGCGTGGGTGCTTGTCGATGAAGCCTTGCGGCAGGTACAGGCAGGCCGCCGGCATCGGGCCGCCGAAGACCTTGTCGGCCTCGGCCACGATGCGGGTGTCGCTGACGATCTTCAGGTCGTTGCTGCGGCTCAGCAGCGAGATCACCGGGTCCAGGTTGGCCAACGCGTCGATCTGGCCGGCCCGCATGGCCGCCACCGCGCCGTTGCCGGCGCCCACGCCGATGATGCTGACGTCGCTGGGCTTGAGCCCGGCCTTGGCCAGCACGAAGTTGGTCATCACGTTGGTGCTGCTGCCCGGCGCGGTGACCCCGATCTTCTTGCCCTTCAGGTCGGCCACGGTCTTGAAGCCGGCCATGGTCTTGGGGTTGACGCCCAGCACGATCTGCGGCGCCCGGCCCATCAGCACCACGGCCCGCAGCTTCTGACCCTTGGGCTGCATGTTGACGGTGTGCTCGAAGGCGCCCGACACCACGTCGGCGCTGCCGCCCACCAGTGCGCGCAGGGCCTGGCTGCCGCCGGCGAAGTCGACGATCTTGACGTCCAGGCCTTCGGCCTTGAAGTAGCCCAGCTGCTCGGCGATGGTCAGCGGCAGGTAGTACAGCAGGTTCTTGCCGCCCACGGCCAGGGTGAGCTGGGGCTTTTCCAGCGCCTGGGCGTGCAGCGCGGGTGCGCTGGTGATCAGCGTGGCGCCGGTGGCGGCCAGGAGGGTGCGGCGTTGCAGGGGCATCGTGGGCTCGCTGTGGAAATGCGTAACCCCCCACTGTACCCAAGCCGCCCGGCCGCGTTGTCGCCAGCGCGTGCGCCGTCAGCCCGGCAGCCGCACCGGCAGCTGGCTGAAGCCGTGCACGAAGTTCGACAGCACCCGGCGTGGTGGGCCCACGACCTCGATGGCCGGGAAGCGCGGCAGGATCTCCTCCCACAGGATCTTCAGCTGCAGTTCGGCCAGGCGGTTGCCCACGCAACGGTGGATGCCGAAGCCGAAGCTCAGGTGCTGGCGCGGCCGGGCGCGGTCGATGATGAACTCGCCGGCGCGCTCGATGGCGGTCTCGTCGCGGTTGCCCGACAGGTACCACATGGCCAGCTTGTCGCCCTTGCGGATGGCCTTGCCGGCCAGCGTGGTGTCGGCCAGCGCGGTGCGGCGCATATAGGCCAGCGGCGTCTGCCAGCGGATGATCTCGGGCACCAGGCTGTCCACCAGCGCCGGGTTGGCGCGCAGCTTGGCCCATTCGGCCGGGTGCTGGTGCAGCGCCAGCACGCCGCCGCTCATGCTGTTGCGGGTGGTGTCGTTGCCACCCACGATCAGCAGCAGCAGGTTGCCCAGGAACTCGCGTGGCGACATGTCGCGCGTGGCCGGCGCATGGGCCAGCATCGAGATCAGGTCGCGGCCCGGCGCGGCATTGACGCGCTGGTTCCACAGCCGGCCGAAGTAGGCGGCGCACTGGCCCAGCTCGGCCTGGCGCTGTTCGGCCGTGTCGACGATGCCGTCCACGCCGGGCACCGCGGTGGCCACGTCCGACCAGCGCGTCAGCAGGTGCCGGTCGGCGAACGGAAAGTCGAACAGCGTGGCCAGCATCTGCGTGGTCAGCTCGATCGACACACGCTGCACCCAGTCGAAGGGCTCGTTGCGCGGCAGGCTGTCCAGCACGCGCCGGGTGCGCTCGCGGATGGTGCCCTCCAGCGCCGCCAGATTGCCCGGCGCGACGATGGGGCTGACGGTCTTGCGCTGCGCGTCGTGCTTGGGCGGGTCCATCGCGATGAACATCTGCAGCCGCTCGTCCATCGGCGCGTCGAACAGCGCGATGCCGCCCTGCGTCCAGTCGGACGAGAACACCGCGTGGTTGGTGTCCACCGCCATGATGTCCTGGTAGCGCGTCACCGACCAGAACGGGCCGTAGAAGTCGTTGTGCTGCCGGTGCACCGGGTCGTCGCGGCGCAGGCGCTCGAAGTAGTGGCCGACGGTGTCGTCCTGGAACAGCCGTGGCTTGCTGACGTCGATGCGGTCCAGCGGCAGCGAGAAGGCGTCTTCGCGGGCCAGGCGCTGGGCCTCGTCGAGGGGGGCGGTGTGGGGCATCGGCATGGCGGTCCAGGGGTGGCGTGGCGGCGCCTGCAGTCTGGGCCCGCCGGGTCGTCACCACCACCCGGACCCACCCGGATCATCCCGGCGCGACGCCGTGGCGGCCGGGCCGGCGGCGTCGGCCTGGCGACAGCTGCCACCCGCGCCTGCTTCCACAATGCAGGCCACCCGCCTGGAGCCTGCCGCATGCCCAACCCCGTCCTGCTGATCACCGGTGCCAGCCGCGGCATCGGCGCGGCCACCGCCCGCCTGGCTGCCCGCCGCGGCTGGGACGTGGCCATCAACTACGCCCGCGACGCTGCCGCCGCCGAGGCCGTGGCCGCCGACGTGCGCGCCTCCGGCCGGCGCGCCCTCACCGTGTGCGCTGACGTCGCCGACGAGGCCGCCGTGCTGGCCATGTTCCAGCGTGTGGACGCCGAGCTAGGCCCGCTGGCCGGCCTGGTCAACAACGCCGGCATCGTGGCCATGAAGGCCCGGCTGGACGAGATGGACATCGCGCGCTGGCAGCGTATGTGGGCCGTCAACCTGACCGGCAGCCTGCTGTGCGCGCGCGAGGCGGTGCGCCGCATGAGCAGCCGCCACGGCGGGGCCGGTGGCGCCATCGTCAACCTCAGCAGCGTGGCCGCGCGGCTGGGCGCGCCGGCGATGTACGTGGACTACGCCACCAGCAAGGGTGGCATCGACACCTTCACCCAGGGCCTGGCGGTGGAATTGGCGGCCGAGGGCGTGCGGGTCAACGCGGTGCGCCCGGGCATCATCGACACCGACATCCACGCCGACAGCGGCGACCGCGGCCGGCCGCAGGCCGCCGCGGCCAGCATCCCGATGCAGCGCCCGGGCAGCGCCGACGAGGTGGCCGCGGCCATCGTCTGGCTGCTGTCGGCCGAGGCCAGCTACACCACCGGCACCATCCTGGAAGTGACCGGCGGGCGCTGAGCCGCTTCAGTCGTCGCCCAACCTGCCGCCAACCCGATCCCGCCCCGAGGAGACCCCGCCCCATGCCCACCGCGCAACCCGCCCGCAGCGTCACCGAACTGCTGCAGCGCCAGGCCACCACGCTGGGCGAGGCCGTGGCCTTTGTCGACGGCGAGCGCCGCATCAGTTATGCCGAGTTCGAGGCCCAGGTGCAGCGCACCGCCGCCTGGCTGGCCGGGCGTGGCGTGGTGCCGGGTGACATCGTCGCGCTGTGGCTGGTCAACCGGCTGGAATGGCTGGTGATCTACTTTGCGCTGGCCCGGCTGGGCGCGGCGGTGATGACGGTCAACACCCGCTACCGCGGCGCCGAGGTGGCCTATCTGCTGGCGCGCTCGCGGCCCAAGCTGCTGGTGCTGCAGCTCAACTTCCGCAAGATCGACTTCCCGGCCGTGCTGCGCGAGGTGGACGCCGCGGCCGCCGCCAGCCTCCAGCAGGTGCTGGTGGTCGACGCCGGTGCCGACCTGCCGGCCCAGGTGCTGGGCAAGCCGACCCTGGCCTTCGACCTGGCCAGCCAGCCCGCGGCCAGCGTGCCCGACGCCAGCCGGCCCGAGGCGCCGAGCATCTTCTTCACCACCAGCGGCACCACCAGCGGGCCCAAGATCGTGGTGCACACCCAGGCCACCATCGCGCGCCATGTGCAGCGGGTGGCCAGCACCATGGGCCTGGACGCGCCCGACGCCTGCCTGCTGGCGGCCCTGCCCTTCGGCGGCGTGTTCGGCTTCGATTCCACGCTGGGCGCCCTGGCCGGCGGCCGGCCGGTGGTGCTGACGCCCACCTTCGACGCCGCCGAGGCCGTGGCCCTGGTGCAGCGCCACGCCGTCACCCACCTGTTTGCCAGCGACGAGATGGTCGAGGGCATGCTGCAGCACACACCCGCCACACCGCCGCTGCCCAGCGTGCGGCTGTGCGGCTTTGCCGCCTTCCGCGCCGGCGCCCAGACCCTGGCCGAGCAGGCCAGCGCACGCGGCCTGCCGATGAGCGGGTTGTACGGGTCCAGCGAGGTGCAGGCGCTGTTCGCCATCCAGGCCGTGCCCGGGCGCGACCGGCCGCTGGCCGAGCGCCTGGAAGGCGGCGGCCAGCCCTGCAACCCGGCCGCCGAACTGCGCGTGCGCGACGTCGAGACCGGCGCGCTGCTGCCGCCGGGCCAGGCCGGCCTGCTGGAGATCCGCAGCGACAGCAATTTCATCGGCTACCTGAACAACCCCGAAGCCACCGCCCAGGCCATCGACGCCGAGGGCTTTTTCCGCACCGGCGACATCGGTGCGCTGCGGCCCGACGGCAGCTTCGTCTACCTGACGCGCCACGGCGACGCCATCCGCCTGGGCGGCTACCTGGTGGCGCCGGCCGACATCGAGGAGGTGCTCAAGGCCGCGCCCGGCGTGGCCGCCGCCCAGGTGGTGGCGGTGGATATCGCCGGCAAGACCCGCGCCGTGGCTTTTGTCATCCCGCGGCCGGGCGAGGCGGTGGATGCCGCGGCGCTGATCGCCCATGCCGCCGCACAGATGGCGGCCTTCAAGGTGCCGGCACGCGTGTGGCCGGTGCCGGCCTTCCCGGTGGTGGACAGCGCCAACGGCACCAAGATCCAGCGCAACAAGCTGCGCGAGATGGCGCTGGCGCAACTGGCGGCCGAGGCCGGCTGACTACCCGCCCCCACGTCGCTTCGCTCCTGCCCCCCGCGGGGGCGCTCAGCCGCCTTGGGGCGGCCCGGCGCCGGCTGACCTGCCCGCCGGTCCCCGGCCGGGCCATGGCGCTGGCGCCAGCAGTGCCATGCCCCGTCGGTTTGACAGGCCGCGGTCATCGGCGTAGACCCCTGTCTGCCGCCCACGCTTCCGTCCGGGCGGACGAGGAGGTCCCATGCGCAGACGTCTCTATGTGCTGTTGCCCGACGTGGGCAGCGCCCGCCAGACTGCCGATGACCTGTTGCTGGCCCGTATCGAGGACCGGCACATGCACTTCCTGAGCCGCCGCGAGACGGCGCTGGGCGAGCTGCACGAGGCCAGCTTCCTGCAGAAGTCCGATGTGCGCCGCGCCTTCTTCGTCGGCGCCGGCCTGGGCATGCTGGGCGGCGCGCTGCTGGGCGTCTACCTGAAGATGTCGACCGTGGCCGGCTACCACTTCGATGTCGACACCCTGCTGCTGTGCACCGTGGCCGGTCTGCTGCTGGGCGCCTGGGGCTCCACGCTGATCGGCGTGTCCACACCCAGCGTGCAGCTCAAGCCCTTCGACATCGACCTGGCCGCCGGCAAGATCCTGCTGATGGTCGACGTGCCGCATGCCCGGGTCGACGAGATCCAGCAGCTGCTGGCACGCCGCCACCCGGAAGCGGTGGACCGTGGCATCGACTTGACGATGCCGGCCTTCCCCTAATCGCCGGCCGAGCCAGGTGCCGGGCCGGCGCCCCAGTCGGCCAGGCCCTGGGCCAGAAAGTCCCACACCACGCGCAGCCGCCGGCTGGCGCGCAGTTCGCGGTGTGCCGTCAGCCACACCGGCAGCACCGGTAGCGCCAGCCCGGGCAGCACCGGCACCAGCTCGGGCAGGCGGCGGGCCAGCGGCTGCATCACCACGCCGATGCCCAGGCCCTGGCGCACCGCCTCCAGGTTGACGATCTGGTGGTCGCTGCGGAAGGCGAAGAAGCGGCGGTCGACCTCGAAGCCCGCGGCACGGAAGCCGTCGATCATCTGCGTGGACTGGTCGAAGCCGACCCAGCGGAAGTTGGCCAGGGTCTCGGCCGTGGGTGGCGCACCGGCCTGCGCCAGCAGCTCGCGCCGGGCGTAAAAGCCTAGCGGCCAGTCGGCGATGTGGCGGGTGATCAGCGAGCCCTGCGTCGGCCGCAGCATGCGCACCGCGATGTCGGCCTCGTGTTCCAGCAGATTGCTCAGCGCGTCGCTGGGCACCAGCTCGATCTGGAGGGCCGGGTGCTGGCGCGCCAGCGCCGCCAGCAGGCCTGGCAGCACCTGGCTGGACACCACCTCGCTGGCCGTCAGCCGCACCGTGCCGGCCAGCTCGTCGGCCTGCTGGCGGGCGCTGTCGGCGGCCAGGGCCATGGCCTGGGCGGCGGCCAGCATGCGCGCCGCCGGCTCGGCCAGCGCCAGCGCGGCGGCGGTGGGCACCAGCCGGCGCGCACCACGCTCGAACAGCGGCGCGCCCAGCAGCACCTCCAGCGCGGCGATCTGCCGGCTCAGCGTGGGCTGGCTGGTGCCCAGGCGCCGGGCGGCCTGGGTCAGCGAGCCCTGGGCCAGCACCGCGCCCAGGGCGCGCAGCAGGTTCCAGTCGGCGGTGGCGGGGTCGAAGGCGGTGGCCATGGCATTCAATGGTGAATGGCTTGCATGTAATCATCCATCTTCACATGTCAACCGTACCGCCGCACCATCCGACCACTGGATTTTTCAAGGAGCGGCGTGATGGCCAAGGTGATGGTGTTGGGCGCCAACGGGCGCCTGGGGCGGGCGGCGGTGCTGGCGTTTGCCGCGGCGGGCTGGCAGGTGCTGGCCCAGCTGCGCCGCGCACCGCGGGCGCCGCTGCCGGCGGGCGTGCAGCCGGTGCTGGCCGACGCGCTGGACGTGGCCACGCTGGCCGCCGCGGCCGGCCGGGTGGACGTGATCGTGCATGCGCTGAACCCCGACTACACGCGCTGGGCCAGGCTGCTGCCGCCGCTCACCGCCGCGGTGATCCAGCTGGCCGAGCGTTGCGGCGCCACGCTGATGCTGCCGGGCAATGTCTACAACTTCGGCCACCGGCTGCCGGCGGTGCTGACCGAGGCCACGCCCTTTGCCGCCACCCACCCCAAGGCCGCGCAGCGCATCGCACTGGAAGCCGCGCTGGCCGACGCCGCCCGCCAGCGCGGCGTGCGCAGCATCGTGATCCGCGCCGGCGACTTCCTGGGCGACCAGGGCACGTGGCTGGACCTGGCCATGGCCAAGGGCCTGGCGCGTGGCCGCTTCGCGCTGATGGGCCCGGCCGATTTGCCACATGCCTGGGCCTGGCTGCCCGACCTGGCCCGGGTGTTTGTGCAGGTGGCCGAGCGCCGCGCCACGCTGGCGCCGCACACCGTGCTGCACTTTGCCGGCCACACGCTGACCGGGGCCGAGCTGCAACAGGCCTTCGAGGCGGCGCTGGGCCGGCCGCTGCGGCGCAGCCGTTTCCCCTGGCCGCTGATCCGCCTGGCCGCGCTGCTGCCTGGCCGCACCGGCGCGATGCCACGTGCCCTGGTGGAGATGCGCTACCTCTGGCAGCGCCCGCACCAGCTGGACGGCCAGCGCCTGCAGGCGCTGCTCGGCGCGGTGCCGCACACCCCGCTGGCCGAGCTGGCGCGCAGCGCGCTGGCGGGCCTGCCGGGTGGGGTGGCGGCCGCCCCCTATGCCTTGTCCATGGGGCCAGACGCTACCCGCACCGCATGACACCGGCCGAAGCCAGCGAACGCCGCGGAACCGGCTTTGCCGGGCTGCTGGCGTTGTCCCCTTCAGGGGGCGGCCGAAAGCCGCAAGGGGTGGGTCAATTGATCACGCAGCTGCCGCTGGCGCCATCGCGCACGTAGAAGTCGGTGGACAGGCTGCCGTTGGCCGCCGAGATCACGTTCAGCCCCGCCCGCAGGAACACCGGCGTGTGCGGCCGCAACGCACTCAGCTGGGTCAGCGGCACGCCGTTGACCGACACATTGAGCAGGTAGCTGCCGTTGTCGAACAGGTTGACGTAGGGCTGCGCCTGGCCGGTGGCCCCGTTCAGCGCGCAACCGGGCACCACGGTGGCGTAGGACTTGCCGCTGGCGGCGTACTCCAGCGTGCCGTCGCCGCTGAAGGTGTTGCCGGACGTGTTGGGCAGCGTGCACTGGTTGGCGGCGACCGTGAAGGTGTACTTGTCGGCCACCCGCTTGCTGAGCGCCACCACCACGGTGTTGCTGCCCGCGTCCAGCCACACCGTGGCCGTCGGATCGGTGGCCACCACGGCCTTGACCGCATTGCCGTTCAGCGACACCACGGCCGTGGCCGTCGGCTTCGGGTTGAACAGGCCGGCTTCGACCATCGGCGCCGACTGTCCGCTGCTCGGGTTGATGGCGCACTGCGCCGTGGTGTACGCATAGGTCTTGCCGCTGGCGCCGATCTGCACCGTGGTGGCCGCCCACACCGGCGCGGCGGGCAGCGCCAGCATGGCCAGGCCGGCCATGCCGGTGCGCAGAATGTCTTTGAATCGCATGGGTGAAGTCCTCGTCGGTGGGTGCGCCGCGGGTTATAGGCCGCCGAGGTGAATCGGGACTGAATGCGCGCAGCGCCATCGACGCCGGACGGTGTTTCCTGCATCGGCCTACCGGCTAAAGCGCCCTTGTCCTACGCGTGTGCCGGCCGCCGGCCGGTCCAATGGGCGGGCCGCCGCCCGAAGCACGTCGTCGACAGACCGGGCGCGTGGCCCCCAAGGAGACCCCCATGAATGGATTGAGAGTGGTGGCCATCGCCCTCGTGGTGGCCGGCGCGCTGGCACTGGCGTACGGCGGTTTTTCCTACACCCGGGAGAACACGGCGCTGAAGCTCGGCCCGGTCGAGCTCAAGGTGCAGGAGCGGCAGACCGTCAACGTGCCGGTGTGGGCCGGCATTGCTGCCATCGTGGCCGGCGGCCTGCTGTGGGTGGGCGTGGGCCGCAAGCCCTGAGCCCGGCCGCGACCTGGCCGCGGGTGGGCCGGCCTGTCGTCGGCTCAAGGGGCGACGGCCGACGCCAGCGCTGCCGTCAGGCGGTCCAGGTTCTGCTCGTTGGCCGGCACCACGATGTGCCGGACGGCTTGCGCCGTCCCGGCGTCGTCGAAGGCCTGGGCCCATTCCAGCTGCGTGCCCCCGGCCACCGGCGTCAGCGTCACGGTCAGCGTGAAATAGGGCGGGCAAGCGTGCCGGATCACGACCTTGCGGCCCGGCACCAGTTCGGTGAACACACTCTCGTTCGGGTAGTTGCTGCCGTCCGGGCCGTGCATCACGAACTGCCAGCGCCCGCCCAGCTGGAACTCGAAGACCTCGAACGTGTTGCTGAACCCGGCTGGGCCCCACCACGACGCCAGCACCGGCGCGCGGGCGAAGGCGGCGTAGACGGCATCGGCCGCATACGGCAGGGTTCTCACGGTGTGCAGGGTCTGGCTGGGTTGGGTCATGGGAAGCTCCCGGTTCGGGTGGGGGTGCTGCCCCCCGGCTGGCCATGGCTGGGCCTGGCGCCGGCCGGGGGTTGGGCAAGCGGTCAGGCCTCACCGCCCCTCAGGGCGCATGGGTCTGCACGTTGAAGCCCTCGGCGTTGTCCGGTGACTCGAAGAACGACGAGATGTGGTCAAACTGGGCCTCCGTCAAGTGGTGGGAGCCTTCTGGCCGTTCAACATTGCGCCGCGAAATCCGCTGCAGGCACACCGGGTCGGAGGCGTCGACAAAATGCAGCACATGGTCGGCCCCCGCCGGCTCGAACACGGACCGGAACCAGGCGCGTGATGCTTTTGAATTGGCCGGAAAGTCCAGCACCACCGACCGGCCCGCTTGCAGAAGGTCGGTGGCCAAGGGGCCGACGACGCGCTTCAGTTTTTGCGCAAAAACGCGGTAGTCGTCGAAGGTCTGCATCTGATCGCCGAACAGGCGCATCAGCCAGATGTCTTCGGAGATCAGGGTGGCCGAATGCGCGGCGGCCAGCGTCCTGGCGAGGGTGCTCTTGCCGGCGCCGGCTTTGCCACACAGGAAGTGGAGGGTGGGTGCAGGGGTCATGGGGTGGTCGTGGGTGCACGGGACTTGAGTCGACCTGGATCAGCCGCGGCCCACGGGCGAGCCTGGCCGGGCGCGGCGCTCATCTGCCCGCGTTGGTGCGAAAGACTTCCAGCAAAAAGTGATCCTTGTCGTATTTTTCGCAGGTGGTCACCGGTTCATGAAACGCGATCAGCAGGACTTCCTGGTCGGGCATTGGCGGCTGCGCCGCGCATGGCCCCGCGCCCGGCGCAACCGTGATGGTGCTGCCCTTCGGCGGCCCCTTGAACGACTCCAGCACCATCAGCCTGGCCGATCCGTCCGGTGCGGTCTCGACCACGCGGCCGAACACCACCAGCTGGGCCAGGTCCAGCGTCTCGCGGCCGGTCTTGGTGCGCATCTCCAGCGAGAAGCAACTGCAGGCCCCGGCATCCGCTGCCAGGGCGGTGATCAGCAGGGTGACAAACAAGCCTCGCATGGGTCTTCTCCCGTGGTGGCCCGAGGTTGGAACGACCGGGGACCAGATTGACAAAAAAGACTGGACCAGTGCCCAGACCGACCGCCTGAGCCGAAGCCGGTCGATCGGCCACGCCAGGGCATGACCTTGGTGGTCTGGCCGATGCCCGCGGCCGACAACGCGGACCGAGGTGCATCCGGCCCCGGTGGTGTGCCTGTGCGGGCCGCCGCTGCAGCCATCACCGGCCGATGGCGCCCGCGGCGGGCCAGTCGGTATCGGCAACGCGTGTGAGCCGCATCTCGAAGATCCTGGTAGGTGGCTGGCCCGGAAGCATCCGCTCGCCGACCTCTGACCAGACGCCATCACGGACGGTGGCCGCATACCGGATGATGGCCGGGCCGGCCTGGATCGTCCAGACAAACGCCCCGTTCGTGACCTCCACCGGGAAGTCGCCTTCGTGGCCCTGCGCATAGGAGCGGAAGTTGTACTTGCCGCTCTGGGGGTTGAAGGAAATGATGGCCAGCGCATTGAACGCCAGCGCGCCATCGTCCCGGTGGCCACGGCCCTCGACCACGCGCACCGTGTCGCCCAGCATCGGGCCAAAACGTTCGGTCTGAACCAGGGTCAAGGGCTGGCCGTTCTGACCCACGACCGTGGCCGGGCCCCGCCACGCGCCATGGAACGGGCTCAGCAGCGCCAGTGCGGTCCGTTGCTGGGCCTGGAGCGATTCGGTGTCCGGCGGACCGGCAGCGTACGCGGGCACCATGGCCATGAGCGTCGCGATGACCCATGGGGCCAGGGCGGGGAAAAATGGGCGCTGCACGATTCCTCCTCATGGAATGGATAAGCCCGCTGACGCGTAAGGGTCAGGCGTCACGGCGAGGCGAGCGCCGCATGGGCGTCGCCTTGAAAGGAGACCGGTGGGGGCAAGCCCTGGCGCATGGCCCGGCTGCGCGCGATGGCGTGGTTCATGTCCGCCGGCACAAAACGCACCGGCTTGCCGGCCCGGCGCGCCGCCACCATTTCGTCACGCGTGATGTCCCCACCGCCGATCGCCAGAAACTCATGGCCTGTTTCAACCATGGCCAGCGAGGTCGGGGCGAGTGCACCGCCCGCCGTTCTGCCGCCCCAGGAGGGATCGGGAATATAAAAAACACGGTCGACACACGGGGCCAGGGCCACCCCCGCCGCCTTGGCGCGTGTCGACACGATGCCCATGGTGGCAAACCCGCGCCGCGCCGCCACCGCATAAGCGGCGCCAATGCCGTCCGCGGTGGCGCCGATGTTGACGATCCACGAACCGGGGTCCCGCTCGGCAAGCGCCTTGTCCACGGCGTCGAGCATCACCTGCGGCTGCTCATATCCCGCGCCGGAGTAGCCGGCAAGCGTCAGCACCTTGCGGCCTGTGCTTTGCACATAAGCACGCACGGCCAAGGGCCGCGCCTCCCTGACCTGGGCCGGCCCTTGGCAGGGCGCAGCGGCGCCCGCCGCCGCGGCCAGCAGGCAGCCCAAACTGGACACGATGGCAGCGCAAAGAGGTGGGTGGCGGGTGGGCATGTTGTCTGGTGTTTCAGCCCCGTCACACAAAAGCTCAAGCGCCCTCACCGGCGGCAGCGGCGCGCAGCTTGCGCCAGGTGGTGACGGCCGCCAGGCCCGGCGCCAGCCACAGTGCGAGCCAGAGCCCGGCGAGCACGGCGAGTGCCAATGCGTTGGGCCCCGAGCGCGTGATCGCGTAGATGATGGCCAGGGCGAGAACCGTGATGACCACCGCCGAAGCGATGTAGATGAACACGAGGTGGCTCAGAAACACGCCCGCAAAGCGCGACAGCGGGACGCCGACCAGCCGCAGTTTGCCGTGGCGGAACGCGACAAAGCAGATGACGCCGCAGGTGGCCACTGAAGCAACGACGAGTTGCAGCGAGAACGCCGGCGTCCAGGTCGCCCGGCCACGCACGAAGAGCACCAGGATGGCTGAACAGGCGAGTGCGCTCAGTGCGAATATGACCCGGAGGCTTTGGGTGGGGGTGGGCATGAGGGCTGGAGGTTTGACTCAAGGATAGTCTGATGACGTTGGTTGTGTGTTGATCAAGCTATCTCAAGGCGTTGGTCGCATTTCGCAATGGGGCCGGTTGAGCGAATGGTCAAGCTTCACTGCTGACGATAACTATTTAGTTATTGCTTGCCCGAGCGCTTGTCGGCAATACATAGTTTCCAACTACATGAGCCACGGGCTCATCACTCCCTTCCGAGAACAGCGACACTTCACCTACTACCTGGGTCCTGCCGACTCGGAGCAGCCTGCAGATTGCGATCACAGGCTTGTCGCCAGCTGGTCTGCGAAGAAAGTTGATGTTCAGGTTTGAAGTAACAGCATGGGGGGTTATTCCAATTGTTGCGTGTATTGCGACATAAAGCGCTGTGTCGGCCAGTGCCATTATCATTGGCCCTGATACTGTGCCGCCAGGACGCAAATCGGATTGATTGACCGGTCTGCGAATTGTTGCTGACCTATCGTTCACTTCGACGATTTCGAACTGGCTGTGCGGAAAAGCCACAGCCATGAACTTCGAGATTTCTTCTTTGGATGCCACGCTGTTTCCCTGTGAAGCCTAACGAATGAAAGGGACTTCCCCGTCCCGAGCGTGCCGCTGCGGATTGCGGCATTCGGCAACCGAGTGCCACGATGGGGTTGCGAATCTCATCTTGTTGCTCGAAAGGGG